>Ga0335072_10000825_pt1 | contig 54627 bp, 56 predicted proteins | sample Lox_Sample_21_FD_206725 | JGI IMG/M metagenome (GOLD analysis project Ga0335072, IMG submission 206725) | Soil microbial communities from Loxahatchee National Wildlife Refuge, Florida, United States - Lox_Sample_2.1 | ecosystem: Environmental > Terrestrial > Soil > Wetlands | place: USA...
CGGACTTTCCGGCATGAATGGACGATGACACACAGCTTCTTCGTCATTATGGGAGGGTTCGTCGTTGACCATTCTCTGCATTCTACTGAACGAGCAACCTTGACCGGGAAAGCAATTCTACACACCGCGCGAACCGAGAACACCCTGCCAGATATCCCTCAAAGTTCAATCCAAGACCGAAGCAAGTCCGACGGTCTTGGGAAGACGTTGGTCTGCATTCAGGCAGGATATATAATTTTACAGATCTTGGGAAGACTGAAGAGCCGTCTAGCGGTCACCCTGCTTGAGGTCAATACTCTGGGTCATGTCCTCTGCGCCCTCTTACTGTATGCATTCTGGTTCAACAAGCCACTCGATGTCAAAGATCCGATGGTACTTACACCACGGTGGGCGCGCCCTCTGGACGCCATCTGGTCCATGCGTAACCGGACTTTCAAGCTATACCGCAGCAGGGACCGCCGCCAGGCGCAGATCAAAGAGCGTGAAGTGTTCGATCACTTCAGATACGAGACTCTACAGCGAACAACGAGTTCTAGTCACCGGCCTGGTGAAGCTGGAACTGGGTTTTCTGCGAAAGTGGTCAGGAATATCACTCACGAGTGCCGATTATGTAGCCACGCCAGAAGCGGCCAGCGAGCAACAAGGTTTGATAGTAGCTCTACCATAGCTATCGACATCTCGGTATGTCCGTTGTGCGGTGTACGAAATGTTCCCGAACACGCAACAAAATCCAAAACAGCCAATCCGGACTCAGGAGAGTCATCGATTCGGCGTTGCCACATCTGTTGGAAGAGAATACATCCGCAGCACACTGGCCGACAAGAATATACATTCAACAGATTGCCAGAGATTCCCCCTCAATGGCTGTTAAATGAGCTTCCTATATCTTCCGAAGGTATTATACCGATCGATCCGGTGGATAATTTGACGACGCATGTTCCTGAAGCGTCTGCTCTGCTAGGCCGTAATGCGAGCCCAGCCTCCACTACGCGCGGCTCAATTGACAGAGCTTCAATCGGTACGCTCAATGAAGAACAATGGCCCCCTGTCTCTATGGAATTGCCGTTACCAGATGCAAGATCACGTATTGTTGACGATACCAACAACCGACCTGCCACCTTCGTCGGAGTTAACTCACCTGGACCTTTAGCGCCCGCTCAAGTCCTAATAATTCGACGGATGCCGAGCACGTATGACATTGGCACCTGGGAGACTACCGATTTGGTCCTTGTCTGGCACGACATTGACCACTCTTTCGATGATGACGCGGTCAGACGCGAACTCGGAGACTGCGCCCTCTGGTCTGGTGTCAGTCGGATATATTGTGTCGATAGGGGCCTGGGCGACGCATGCTATTTTAGCACCGCTCCTGCTGTCTTTTCCGAAACAATGAACGACTACGTGGTGGTAAACACAGCAGCGACCGACCGCATATGCGGCGTGCAGCTTGACCTTCCTGGCCTCTGTCGATGGAAAGCGGCATACGAAGTTGCTTGCGATTCGCTCTCTACCGAAGACACGTTCGAAGACGCTGCGTTGAAGAGAATTGAAAAGGGTATTACAGCCCGTACAGGAAACGGCCTGGACATCTACGATGCACTTCGATACTGGGCAGATGACGAGCAAAACCAATTTCTCAGGCACGGCATATCCAACTGGCCTTCTGGAGTTGGATACCTAAGACCACCTATGAAATGGATTCCCAAAGCTACACTTATCTTTGTCACGGCCTGCTACGGCGGCCTTCATGCCACGGCCTGGGATTTTCCCTTCCCAACCAAGAACGAGCAGATACTTTGGAGAGCGTCTGCATTGACGATCGCCGGCACCTGCTTTAGTTTCTTACTTTTTGCTAATTTTTCTTCCGCTTTTGAGCAGCGTGAGACCGGTTATTTTGCCTCTGGACTTTGGTTTTTACTATTGATTGCATGCGGCGGTTTTCTCACCATGTATTGCCTCGCAAGGTTTTTCATCGTCTTGGAAGCATTCATCAGTCTGAGAAAGCTTCCTCTCTCGGCTTACGATACTCCTCATTGGGCAACACTTCTGCCACATTTATAAGTGGAAAGATTCATTCACGAGACCTGCCGAAGGCGACTGGCACTACCAAAGGATGGAGCAGTTTTAGCCAATAACGCGCAGATCACGAAGACGAATAGACAGGATCGAAGAGCTAGACAAAAGATGGTCAGAGGCACGCAGGCTGTGATCTATGCCTATCTGGCTGCAGTCTACACTACATTAAGCATTAGGGCGCGCCCCACCGGGCCATGCTTTTTGTACGGCCTGTGGGGAGCACTGATCACCAGAGTAAACCTGACAAGAGCATCATCCAGCCGAAACAAGTGTCCGCAAAACCCCAACGGTCCGAGGTGCGTAATTCTAAAGCTGATTTTGTCATTTCAACCTTCTTGGATAACCCGTCATTCGCCATATTTTCCCTAAGGAGATATTGACAGGAGAACTGAGTGATGGCGCTGCGGCACTGAAAGCCCGGCTTTCCCTTATCTTTCGCCTTCCCAGTCATTGAAAGATGCTTGTGTTGCTTGACTGATGTGACATTTTTGTTCAATGACATAACGGAAACGATTCGAAACACAATCTCGATACGAATCACTGTGCCTGCAAAGCCTTACAGCCTCGCTACGTCGCTGCGGGATATCTCCTTCCACAATCATCATGCCCGAGCTTGAATCCATCCATTTTTATCGAGTCGACCAGGACACACTCCATGCACATCAACCAGGATGCTCCAGGGCAGTCAACTTCGGTAATTGAGGCCTGTATGACTTCGGAATAGGGCTATTAGGTAGATTTTGTTAGCGTGCATACACAATTTATACCTATAGGATCTATCTTACAGCCTTTGGGTCTTAAATCGACATCTGTCATGAATGCCAAGCCTGCCAGCTACCTAAAGATTAGGGTGTCTCATGCAGAGACTGAGATCTCTGCCTTTTAATCGATGTCCTTAGAGGTCGCCTCGGATTAGCTGTCGTAGCGCAATATACCCATATTTTCTACGACTCCGGCGTTAGTCGCGCGTGTTCGGGGCGGCCTCACCCCTAGACCTGGAGGAGGTTTCTGTTGCCTTGGCACGAATTTGTCGCGACTCGCGTTTCCAAAGATCCAACTGCGCTCGATCGTCTCGCACGAATCAACTTACACAACTGGCTGTTAAATCGAAATCCTACCTTGTGAATATCCATCTTGATACAAGTTGATCTCAATCAACGTATCCTATACCATTGTCGCTCACCAGAATAGCTCGGGAAAGACCAGGAATCTCCCATCAAATTGTTCCATGCGGAACTAGCTGCCCTCAAGAGCTTCTGCCAGGCAGCGAGTCGCTCTTCTTTTGGTTGCGAAACATCACATAACCCTCTCAAATATGTCAGATCAACCACCCTCAGATCCACCAAAGTTCAGCTTCGGGACGCCTGCGACAACTAGCAGTTCCACTGGCTCGTCGCTTTTTGGCACTACCAGCAACACTGCAGGCGGAGGGAGTCTTTTTGGTAGTGGAAACAACAAGACTGGTGGCACCGGCTTCTCATTTAGCGGTTTCGGAAATCCACCCCCGAGTTCGAAGCCAGAGGAAAAGAAGAGCCTTTTCGGAAACATACCAGATAGTAGCTCGGGCAGCTCAGGCAGCCTATTTGGTCAACAAGGTGGTGGAAGTCCGTTCCCCGGTTTCAAATTGAATGAGAATCAGAAAAATGACGACAGCAAGAGCACTGGGAACACTCCATCGCTTTTTTCAGGTGGCTTTGGCAACAACCTGCAGACTCCAGCAAAGACCACAGCACCAACAAGCCCGGGGGCAAATCAAACCTCAGGACTATTTGGTGCGTCGACTGGTGGTGCTCCTGGCTCAATATTTGGCAATACCTCTTCTGCATCCTCTGGTTCTACAACACCCGCACCGGCAACATCTGCACCTACGTTTTCATTTGGCGGCCCTTCCACGACCCCGGCTGGGCCCCCTCCTTCGAACACTTTCGGTCCTGGTACTGGCACTGGTACTAGCACTAGTACTGGCACTACTGGTGGAATGTTTGGAAGCATTTTGGGTCAACAAGGTGGTGGGTTGTTTGGACAAAAGCAAGGACAGCAGACGCCACCAACCACCGCACCGTCTGGGTCCAGCAGTCAAATTGCACCGGCGGGCAATCTTTTTGGAAATCCGGCCGGCACAGGAAGCGGCGGTCTCTTTGGCAAAAAGCCTGCAGGGACCGAGTCGTCAACCTTTCAGGGCTTCAATAAGCCGTCAGAAGCTTCAAATGATGCGTCCTCCGCTCCTGTAGGGGCCCTGGGGACTCCAAAATCTCTCTTTAACCTTGGCCAGACTTCGACTACTTCCACTCCATCTACATCTGCTCCATCACTATTTGGCAATCAACAAACATCGAGTCAGCCTGCATCTTCTCTCTTCTCGATCCCAGGTTCGACATCTGCAGAGTCCACCGCTCCCAAACCAGCCTTCTCCTTTTCAGGTCCGAACACTACATCCTCCAGTGCTCCAGCTCCAGCTCCAGCATCAACCGCAGCTGATACAGGTGCGGCAAAATCACTCTTCGGAATTGGTACACCTACCACACAACACGCTCCAGCGACAGCTGCCACAACCACCGGCGGCTTGTTCCAGTTCCAACCTAGTACCACTTCTACATCAGGCTCTACAACTCCCTCAGCAGCCGTAACTTCTAGTCAACCTGCACCGGGTTTATTCCAGGGCCTCCACACCACTTCTTCTTCCACTTCCCAGGCCCCAGCGACAGCCGCAGCTGCGCCAGCAAGTACCACTGCTCCGGCGACCACAGGGCCTGGAACGTCAACACTCGGTGCATCTACAACTGGCCCGGTTCCGCCAGCGCAATCACGTCTCCGCAATAAGACCATGGATGAGATATTGACTCGTTGGGCTTCCGACCTAACCAAATACACCAAAGAGTTCAAGACTCAGGCTGAGACAGTAGCCAAGTGGGACCAGGTCTTAGTTGACAATATGAGCAAAATCAGCAAGCTCTATACTCAGACGGCGACATCGGAAAAGCAGACTGCTAGTGTCGAAATGCAATTGACCGCCGTCGAAAACCAGCAAAACGAGCTGGAAAGCTGGCTGACCAAGTATGAGCATGAAGTTGATGAGATGCTTGCGAAGAATGGACCGAACCAAGACGTGGGTGGTCCGGACCAAGAGAGAGAGAGGACATTCAAGCTCGCCGAAAAGCTCGATGAGAGATTAGACGACATGAGCAAAGATTTGGAGAGTATGATCGAGGAGGTAAATGCTGTAAACGCATCACTAAACAGGAACTCGAAAGCAGATGAGCCGGTAAGTCTGCACTTTCGACATCCGGCGCCCCAAGTGGAATGTTTCTGACAACTGTAATGCAGATTACTCAAATTGTTCGTATCTTGAATTCGCACCTAACGCAATTACAAGCCATCGACCAAGGCACGGCGGCTCTGCAAGAAAAGATCTCTAAAGCACAAAAGAATGCACAGGGTTTGGGTCACTTGAATAACGGAAGCACCGCAACCGGAAGCGGAGTTGTGGACGATTTCTACAAGAGTTACATGGGTAGGAGATGAAATTTGTGTTACCGATGGGAAAAAGGAAATGGGTGATAAGCTTATGGTTGCTCCGAATCTGACAAAACCAGCGAGTTATTCCGGCGACGAGATGGACATGACGAGCAGCAAGCAACTGCAAGATTAGCAAGAATGGCACTGGCATAGTGCCCGCGTGTGATGACTATTTGAGATGATGCAAGGCCTCTCCACATGGCAACCATAGTCACGATCTGGCAAGATCCTCGGAGGGTGCAGTAGACCATTGAATTGTCATCTGAAACGCCACGAAAGTGAGCACATGATGGACTGCGTTAATAGTAGAGATTCATTGGCGGATCGGACTGAGACACCATATAGCAAATGTCATGTAAAGGGAGGTTGCCAATCCCAGAACAATTTCTCACCAAAAGCCAGTCCTTCTTTTTCACTGCTTGTTTTGTCGCAATTCTGTACAGTCTCGACCTAGCTCGAGCAGTGGAAGACTCCATTTTGACCATTCGTTTCCGCCTATGCTAGAGCTCCTGGCGGATGTCATGATCTTCAGTGTTGCTCGCCACCACTATCCTTCTCAAGTTCCTTAATGTGCTTGTCGAGCTCATCCAGGTGCTGTCTCTGGACGCGGAGTTTCTCTTTGAGTTTTCTCAAGCTATGTACGCCGTCAGCATGCGGAACGATATACCAGCGTCTGAAATCTTACCTCTCCATCTCCTTCTCTCGAATGAACTTGTTCTCCGCAGCTGCTTCTCGCTTTGTGAAGGAATCACTGTAAGGAAGGAGGGAGAGAGAAAGTCAGTTAATAGATTCACCAAGTAGAGGTAGCCATAGGCATATCATGTTGCAGGTCACAAGCTCACCCCTGTACCATTCCGCCGGATCTTGTAGCTCCAGTATCCCCCTCCGCAGCTTTGACAGCTGCTGCTGTGAATGACCTCTGCAGTGGTCTGGTATTAATTCGAGCAACCTTGATAATCTGTTGGCGGAGCATGATGGGCGAGGGTTAAGTAATAGGAGTTGTGGAGGTGGATGAATGGATCTTTGTATTGGTGGATTTGGAGCTGTCTCGAAGCAAAGAAGCGATGATCGTCGTCAGAAGAGCTCGCAGCTGGTCGGTACGGCTTACCGTACACGGGATTTGGCAGCAAGTTATTTATCCGACGCGGCTATTTCTTGATTTTTACTGTGCGCGCAATGATTCATGGCAAGGTACGTAAGAGCTAAACCGGCTTCTTCCGGAGGCAATCAGAAGCCAACGTACCAGAAGGGGGGTATTGCGTCGAGGAGTCCTAATTACAAGGCCCCCCCTCTCATCCGATGGCGTCTGCTAGCCCTACGTCATACTGTCGTCGCAATGCGTGTGTCACAGATCCGTGGCATTAATTTGCAGTCAACGTTGCGAATAGAACAATGACTGATGAGGACTGGCTGTGAAGATAATTGAATACAAATGTTCCTCATACACCCGGCATCACATTGACACATAGTTCCTAAATTGCAAGAGATATTTCAGTCCCCAGCCTTGGCAAAATTGAAGCTAGCGGGCGACTCAGCCGCCCCTTCAATCCAAGCCCACAACACCCATCTCTCCTGAACAACAAACAACTTTCTCCGGCCCCCCCACATTCATCTACGAACTTTCAACTTCCCGTTTCGTCCTCGCGCATAAACCTTGATATCAAGTGTTGGCAGAAAGCAGTCACCTCTCCTTGCGGTAAGACATCCCAATGCTCTTGCGCTCTCGAAGGGAGACATCTTTCCATCTGTTTCTACCTGCGCCATGACGTCTCAAATCCCGGCTCGTGATTCGAGTACGCTCTCGCAAAGCTTTTGGCCCTAGCTGCCATGTCTAACCGACTGCCCATATGGTTTTCATTAAGCTCGGGAACGTAGTTGTCCATTCCCACTCAAACTATGTCAGCCGCATCTCGGTTTCACTTGCTTCCCACTCAGACAATTCCGATGCCTTTAGCCCCGGATCACAAGAACCTTTGCTAATGATCCTACTCGCTAGATAGTCTTTTACAGTCCTCCAAGATGGGTGTCGAAGAGTCTGTCTATCTGGCCAAGCTTGCCGAGCAAGCTGAACGCTATGAAGGTTCGCTGCCTACCTTCTGACATTTTGCTCACAATCGCTAATCATAGACAGAAATGGTGGAGAACATGAAAGTCGTTGCCTCTGCTGATCAAGAACTCTCGGTCGAAGAACGAAATCTCCTGTCTGTCGCATACAAGAACGTCATCGGTGCCCGACGTGCGTCGTGGAGGATTGTCACATCGATCGAGCAGAAAGAGGAGTCAAAAGGCAACGAAGCTCAAGTCGCTCTCATCAAGGAATACCGTCAACAGATTGAGGCCGAGCTTGCCAAGATCTGTGAAGATATCTTGGAGGTTCTTGACAAGCACCTCATCGCCTCTGCGCAGACTGGAGAGTCTAAAGTTTTCTATCACAAGATGTATGCGATATCGCTTTGAGTATGGTGCCATGAGAACCAAAACTAATTTCTTCTTTCTCTCGCACAGGAAAGGAGACTACCACCGCTACCTGGCCGAGTTTGCCATGGGCGAGAAACGTAAGGTCTCTGCCGACAAGTCCCTCGAAGCCTACAAGAACGCCACCGAAGTTGCCAGCACTGATCTCGCCCCAACTCATCCAATCCGCCTTGGTCTCGCGCTCAACTTCTCCGTCTTCTACTACGAAATCCTCAACTCTCCTGATCAAGCTTGCCACCTCGCAAAACAGGCCTTTGATGATGCTATTGCCGAGCTCGACACGCTAAGTGAAGAGAGCTACAAGGATTCCACACTCATCATGCAACTGTTGAGAGACAACCTGGTCAGTCATATTTACAAAGAAAGGAACTGAATGAATACTAAACTTGTGTTAGACACTCTGGACGTCGAGTGAAGCTGAGCCCCAAGCCGAGAGTGGCCCTTCTGCAGCTGAGCCCAAGGCAACTGAAGAAGCTGCAGAGGGGGAGGCGGAGAAGACTGCCGATTAAGGAACTTTTGGAGATACAGAAGCTGTTTTGGTCAAAGATCTTGCGCAAGATTGTCCTCGTGGATGTGGCCTTGGGCTGTACTCTGACAGTCTGGTATGTTGTGGTGGACATCTGGTTTGGCAAGACAGACCATTAGGCTGGAACTTTCGTGCATTCGATTGATATCCCCTGGTACTGGTACTGGTACACCATGCATTCGATACATCCATGTCATATGCAAGGTGCGTTAGCTACTTAGACAAGACAAACAGAAAAGAGCGTATTCCAGGCAACTGGCATTGAGTTCTCTCATATGTTCTGCCGTCAATCCCAACCCTCGCCTTTACCACAGTAGCCACTTCTTCAACCCCAAGCATGGTTTCACTGGGGCTCTGCATACGTCGTAGCTGTTGCTTTCCTATAGGCAAGCAGTTCGCTTTGCTCCACTTCCCCTCTCCTCAGATGGGCCTCACGTTTGTTTGACGCTGCTCGGTTTACTTATGCCCGCGCCAATCAAGGGATGTTGATCTGGAAATGTATTAGCCTGGAAATGTGATAGGTCACAACGGCCATCGACTGTTTGAACATCAACTATTTTGTAGATAATCTCACATCCTATATCTAGAACGTCCAACACTTTCTTTGTTGCAGATTTCCAACCAAGCCTCAATGATTTACGCGTGGTCTATTACTTGATCTCAGGTTCAGTATGCGTGCTTTCAAGTCCTCCACTGCTCCCTTGCCGACTGGGCTTAGCTCCTACGTGGCTCGAAGCTACAGCATCAACAGTGGTACTTTTGGAGTTTCATTGCCTAAAGAGATTGTACAGGGTAAGACAAGTTTGATCTTTGCCCGCACCGTTCCTCAGCATGGCTCGTTCGATCCTATGTCACTGCAACAAGTCAGCCTATATCCCGCCTTTGCGCTGAGAGGAAGAAACAAGGCACCCCCTTCATGGGCATACAATCGCCACCTTCTCCCAACGTACACAATGACACGACAATCTCCGCTGGCAATGAGATCGAGCCAGCATCTTCGGCCATTCCACCATTCCGGCAAGAAGGACCAATATCAATCCCAGGTTAGGTCGAAATATAGTCCATATCGCGCCGAGTCGGTCACCCTCTTCTACCGAGCCGTGCAACTCACGTTCCTCGGCACCTTTTTCGCCATCTACCTCGCACTGCAAGACGAATCGCAGCCCAAACGCACACACTCAATATTCCAAAAGCGACAACCACCACCTTCCTCTACTCTGGAATCTATTCAGCAACATCTCACCTCGGTCCGAGAATCTATTGGAAAACACCTCACCTACCAGGATCTCAGCTATCGTCCCAAAGAATGGCCTCCCAGCGATCTAAAGCAGTGCACACCTTATGTAGGCCACATTTTCGCCCACGAATCTGCAAGTCATCTAGCGGTCAACAGCCTCAGCTTTTACTTCCTCACCAGCTTCCTATTCCCTTCCATGGGCGTCCTGATTGCCGCTGCGACTTTCCTCGCCGGGGGTGTAATGGCGTCGCAAATCGACTGCGCCACTGCAAACGCCTACGCGAATCTGCGGAATCCGTGGCACAACATCGTCGCGCGTCTACATGTCTCCCCTCGTGATCCCAATCCAAACAGGACTCTGGGCACGAGTCGGCTTGGTGCGAGTGCCGGGTTGTGTACGCTGTTCACTGTCGCAGCAATATCAAGTCCATTCTCTCGAATGAGTTTCATGTTCGTGCCTATAGGAATCCCGATGTGGGTTTTGTGGAGCGGCGAGGTTGCTTGGGAAGGATATTCGTTCTATAACAACGTGGATGATGGGATTGGGCATGGAGGGCATTTAGCGGGACATCTGGCAGGCGCTATTTTATGGCTTGTAGCAGTGAGATGGACAAGTTATGGAAAGCTGTGTCGACAAGTCAGGTGGCCCGATAGATAAGATTGGGTGAAATAGGACTCGTTCTGATGCATTCTTCACAACTTCTGGATATCGTACAACGCCCCTGGTCAATAGTCCTCCAAATTGTGCACGAGACACCACAAATGAAAGGTCCCATCCCAAATCCCAATACACACATCAGAAAGTACCGGCGCCGGGTGACTTCAACGCTCCCCAGCTCTTTGCTCACCTCTTTGGACGCATCGCATGTAGCGTTGGCACATGTGGTTCCCTCGTTGGAATCTCCCAGTCACCTCTTTCGAAGATGCCGGAATACGCAATTTCGACGTCAGTCCCTCTGGTGGCTTTGTCATGTGTGGCTACGCTGCCAGAGGCGAAGGTGGGCTACTGCCCACATGCGAGCCGAGCCAGCACGGGGCACTGGTTGTCAGAAGGAGAAGGGTGGCTCTGTGATTAGGCTCTTCAATCAACCCTTGAGGTTCGGTTATCATACTATATGGTGATACATTGGGAGGAACAGAATGGGGTCTATTAGTGGGGGGTGTTGTCTACAGTAGTACAGCAGAAAGACTATTGGTCTTGAGGCCTGCCGTGGGACAATCGGCAGCTCTTTGGTATCCACCAACACTCCATGTGCACTGAGAACCTTCCTCACCTATGCCACACTAATACACTCCAGTCCAACAGTCACCGCTTCTCCCGTCGCGATTACAGTCCCCACAGGCCATATAGACGCCCTGGGATTCTGGTCTCCGTCTGGACACCTTCCCGCCACATACAGACTTCTCTAAATCCCTGGTATGTCAACAGCATAGAGGAATCTCATAACATCCTCTTCGGAACTTCGTTTAGCCAATCGACTGATCATCGTATTTCCGCCCGCACGTCGAGATGAGGCTAACAAAGAGTGGTGAGTTCTTGAAAGTCTCCTACGTTGCGGACGGAATTCTTGGGCCTCTGCGTTCTGAGGGAGAAGAACCGGAAGAGGAAGCGTCACACTATCACCATTGCCACGGGCAGAGAATAATCAGTAGCAGAACGTGTGGAGCATTTTCCAGTTGCGTCTTCGCAGTAGCCGGTGAGCCTCCTTGTTGAGGTAGTGGGGATCCGCTTCCGACTGTTTGGAGGCGCCTGCTCGACACCATGCACTGATGTTAAATGCCGCTTGAAGACATCAGTGCGGTTGAAAATCCGGTGCGCTCAACATCGTCTGGAAGTAATCTACAGGACGGCGAAGAGGACTTTGCGCTTGTTGCATTTAGATCGGCCACGGCTATTAATGCGATGCCATGTAAATGGTTCTCTTGTTCACGCCAATGCGGATACGGGGGCAGAGATGGCCTTGTATCCACACGAGATCGTAGTCGTCGTCTGGCGCATGTAAATACGAGACGACTGAGATGCCTCTCGATACCTGGGGTCAGGTTGCAAGGTTGGAAATTGTAAATAGCTCGTTCGTACACAAGCTATCCTGATATCTGCCAACCCTTCATCACTCAGTTAGCTATCCTCACAATAGGCGCGGCACCTACCATGACTCAAATCAACACCCCAACATCTGCCCCCAAGCATACAGTTGCTCCATGTCTCTGCTGTTCGAATTACCTCGCGGAAGCTCGAGTAACCTCGTTGATCTGTTCGTGAGGCCACGAAGAGCGCTAGATTTGGGTACTGTCTCGCTCACATCTTAGCAGCCTCCTTCCCGACCGAGCTATTCACCTCCTGAGAAATGCGAGAAACGGTATGAAACCGGACGCTGCGATACATCTACCACAACCGGTGCGCTCGGAACGCCAGGGTCCAGGCCGTAAGCATCAGCAGAGGCAATGCCATGTACCAGAACAGTGACTGAGTGCTTTTTGTGCTGCGAATGTCAACCGTGTTCATTCTCAGGTAGCTGCAAACAAAAGACAAGGGTAGGGAAATGATCGTTACGACCGTGAACGTCAAGATGGCTCTGCCGTGATCATCGACCTTGATGTTGACCAGCGATTCAGCCTGGTTCGACAGCTCTCTCAGCTCACGGACAAGCTTTCGGAGTTCATCCGACCGTTCTTTCGGCTTCCTCAGACATCTTGTGTCAATTTCCTCGCCGAATATCATGGAACGATATCCTTCGTCGTCTCAATAGTGGCGGCTACTGTGATCTGTTTCCTCTGCCATTTCGAGGGCGTTCTGGTCGCCCAGTGACCTCGACTTCATAGAGAATTCCCGTCTCCCATTCGTGGTTCGGCCGTCCGTCCTTGAAATTGCTACTCGACAACGAATGAATGACGTCTAAAACCTCTAGGGAGAGGTGGTCTCCAACGAGGTCGTTCCACAGAAGGTGTTTCCGAACAATCATCATACTGGTATTCTTTCGCATCTTTTTAGTTGTTGCTCTTCTGCAAATCGCTCGGCGAATTAGGCTATGGAGTCGATCTTGTTGACGAAGACATTAATCTTCTCCATTTGCAATTCAATATCTCTCGGCGCTGCCTTGCTAGGTATCTCCCTGCCTTTATGGCGCTGTAATTCCTGTCAAAAAGACCCGAAGAGCATAACGATTTCCTCGCTCTTTTTGTGTGACCTACCAAATATGTCAAAGCTTTGTTATAATCTTCCACGAGGTTGGCCAATGGAATTCCGTCAATGCTTAGACTTACATCCTCTATTACCAACACCCTGCCATTCCCGCGTTCTCAAATACCGGATCATGGTGGTGATCTCGACAACTGAACAAGCTGGTACTTCTTCCACCATCTGTGAAAAATTCGTCTAGTTTCTCCATTACGTTTCTCAGATGGCCGAGATTCAAGATATCACTCATGTCAAGCTTCATGAGCTCCTCGTAAACATGGCTCTTTGGGCGGTTCGTACTGGCTTTTGGGTAATTGGGGACTTTACCGGCGTTAGGTCAAAGTCAACGCTTGAACTGCGTATGTGTCTGCTAAAGTTGCCATCCGAACAATCTCGTCAAAGGGAAGACTTGCATCCATTTTGGTGTATGAAATGGCAGCACAGTCTTCACCCTTTTCCTTCCCGCGATCTCGCACTGAACGCGCAACATCCAAGGTAACCAAGCGCGCTTTTGAACCGACATCGGTGCTATGGATCACGGGCTCAACCTTCTGCGGAATGCTCTTAGGCGTTGCACCAACTTCAGTTACATCCGGCCGTTCTGAAGACTCATGATGAGAACAAAGATCACATTGACAGGGTGGACACGTTTGCGGAACAGGGAAGCAGATCTGCGGCTCGTGGGCACTTTATCTTAGGGGCAGCACGTGGCCCTTGGCCCATGCTTGCACAGCATGAACAAAGGCTGAGCTCCGCGAGTTGACACAACGGCCTGGTATACGGGCTTGAGTACGGCTCAAGGGTCGTCAGCTCAAGAAGTAAAGCTTCCACCAAACGGATGCTGTGCGTTAGCCGCCTGGGCAATACCAAGCGGAAAAGGACTAGGAGTAACGATTCAATGCTTGTTTTGTCGGCCTGGTCTCTTCACAGCTGCTTGTATCGGGCAGTTGCCGCGAGATGAAAAAGACCTGGAAGGAGAACTGGCCTACGAGAAGGTTGCTTGGCTGGCGGTGTGGCCAATGAATCGGTTAATGATTGATAGAGATGCAGTAGTAAACCTACACTACTGCAGACACAACGCCCGAGTGTCCAGTGTGCGCTGGCGCGAGGCAGACTTCACTCAAGATGAGGAACTTCGACATTTTGTCCCATCTGCCCATTCTCCTCCTCCAGAGAGCGAGGAACAACTTCATTCTTGCCAGTCATTAGGTACGGCAGAAACTGGTGGTAGGTGACCAGGTACAATTGACTCTCCAATTTCACTTAGAGCTCGAGATGGCTTTCTCCGTCGTGGCTCTAGCTTTACAATACAAAGTGCAGCTGCTCGCAACCCTCATTTTAGGCTATATTGCGGCGCTTTGCATTTACCGGCGCTTCTTTCACCCTCTGGCTCGAATCCCGGGGCCCTTCCTTCCTGCTGTTACCAAGCTCTACCAGTCGGCCTACAATGGACGATACTATATGCAAGTCGCGCGCCTACATGAGAAATACGGTTTGCACCCAAAAACAAGAGGGCTTTCCTTTGAGATCCATCCTGAGATTTGATCCTGCCTATAGGGCCCGTCGTCCGAATCACCCCAGACGAAATCCACCTTAGCGACCCAGAAAACTACGACAAGATCTACTACGTCGGCAGCAAGTATGCCAAATCGCCCAACTTCTACAATGCCATGTGCGTCCCCGCCTCGACGTTCGGCACCACCTCCATCGAAGTGCACCGCATTCGACGCGGCGCGATGAACCCCATGTTCTCGCGCAAAATGGTGCTCGAACTCGAGTCCGTCGTGCAAGACAAGGCGCGCAAGGTGTGCAATCGCATGCAGGCAGGCATTGAAAAGGGCGTGCCGGTGGATCTGCACCACGCGTTCCGATCTGTCTCGATCGACGTCATTTCCGACTTTGCATTCAATAAGAGCTACGAGTTCCTGGACAAGGACGACCTGGGTTCATACTTCTTCCGCACAATCCACGGCGCCGGGCCGGCGCTCTGGGTCTTCCAGCAGTTTCCTAGCCTACAAGCCGCAGCGCTCATGATGCCCCCGTGGCTAGCACCGTATCTATCTGAGGCATTGGGCATGGTCATGAGCATGCAGCAAGAGTGTGTGAAGCAGGTCGAAGACGTGAAGAAGCGTATGAAGACGGAGAAGTTTGCAGAGGAAAGACCGACGATCTTCAGCACGTTGTTGAGTGAGAAAGACAAACCGGACGGATACCGGATTCCATCGACGATGGACCTCAAGGATGAAGCGTACTCCGTCCTCGCAGCTGCAGCAGACACGACTGGTAATGCAATGACGGTCGCAGCTTTCAACGTAATGCGCACTCCACAGATCTATCAAAAACTAGTACAGGAACTCGAGAAGGCCTTTCCTAATTCAAATGCGGAGCTATCATTCACTGAGCTAGAGCGATTACCCTACCTAGTAAGCCTCCCCACTCTCCTCTATCACTTTCTCTCTCTCTCTCTCTCTCTAACAAGCTTCGCTCTACTCTAGACCAGCTGTATCAAAGAAGCTCTCCGCCTCTCCTTCGGCGTCATCGGTCGCCTTCCCCGGGTCGTCCCAGACCCTGGTGCCACATTCAACGGCTATTTCGTGCCGGGTGGTACAATCGTCGGTATGTCGTCCTGGCTCATGCATCGCAACCCCGACATCTTTCCCGAACCGATGAAGTTCGAGCCTGAACGCTGGCTAAATCCCGAGGACGCTCGGAGGTTGGATCATCACATGGTTCCATTCGGACGCGGCAGGACAATGTGTGTGGGCATGCCGTGAGTAACTATTCGCAACCCTTTGCCCCCTTTTCCTCTCTCAGACGGCGCACACTCATGTTCACAGACTCGCATACTGCGAACTCTACGTTACACTCGGGACTTTCTTCCGCCGGTTCCATGACTTGAAGGTTTTTGAGACGACGCCAGATGACATGGACTACAACGACTTCTTCTCTTCGTACCACGTTCCAGGAAAGAAGTGGTTCAAGGCATATCGGACGCCGGAGGTAACTGGTTGAAGCCCCGCTCTAACCACAAACTTGTTTCCGACATGCTTGGATGGAGTTGTAGATTATAAGGCGCAGTGCAGCTGGGCAAAAGAGAATCACCGATGGATCTGGTCTTTCATCTCGTTGAGCCGGCTTGAGCAAGCCGTACGAAATATTCGCCATGTAATGAACCTTCTTTTCGTGAACATATGAACAATAGCGCCATCCCGATTGATAGTTCGTTAAGTATGACTGAGGTTGGTTTGATATAATGCCACTTTTCGACAAATGCTGAATGCTACACTGCATCTCGCTAAGACGCCTTGCACATCGGGTATAGATCGAGACGGATAGAGTACCTGTCTCGACATCCTTTCACTTCTTTTTGCCCTTCCCACTGTTCGCCTTCATCTGCGCGACAGGCGCTGCGTGGCCCTGGTCTTTGATGTGGTTGAATAGTCTTGTCTTGGACGGAAAACTCGCTTGACACACCACACATTTGAAGCCAGCTTCCGAGTCTTTCACTACAGTCTCTCCTGCCGAAGCCTTCTGGGCGGCCTTCTTGGCGCGCTTCAGCTTTGCTTTGCCTAATTTCGGCTGAGAAGAGTCCTCGGTGCCAGAAGTGTCAGGAGTATCCTCGAGGACAGAAGCTTGGAGTCGAGCAGGGAGGTCATCCGGCTTGTCGTGGTTGAGGCGGTCTACAACCTCATCTCGAGGAGCATAGTCGGCGTCTTCTTCGTCTGTCGTCGAGCTTCGGGAATCGAGCTTGGAGGACGCGTGACCGTTCGTTGTAGCTTCGGTTTCCCCATCTAGTTCCTCGTGAGCAGCATGTGCGTCTTCTTTGTATGCATCAGCTTCCGCATGGGCCACGAGGTCATCTGCTTCGACAGTCTTTTCGTGTTGGTCCGGCGATTCATCCAGATCCAGGGCTTGATCTTGATCTTTCATATTGTTCTTCAGCTGTTTAACCAGCTTAATGTGCTTCTTGCTTTTCTCGTGAGCCTCATACTGCGCTTCACTCTTGAAAGACTTGTTGCAGACCACACACTCAAATTCATGTTGCTCCGACTCTTCTTCGCTTGAGAAGCCACCCTCGTATTCATCCACAGGTCTCGACTTTGCCCAGTCCGGTACAGCAGTCGCGTCCATTTCTTCCATCCGAGCTTGTCTTGCAGCTCTTGACCTCGCCTTTTGAGCTGCTACGGCGTCCCGCAGAATCCTCTGTCTCTCAGCCTCGGACTTCTGATTCTCCTGGTACCGAGGGTCACGTTTGCGGACGAATGCGATAAGCGACCTTACAGCATCATTGAATTCCTGAATAGCCTCTTCTCGATGCCGTTTGTTCTCTTTCTCCATGAGCCTTCGTATCCTCCGGTCAGGTGCTTCCGAGAGCCGATATACGTCCTTCCAGGAATAACTCTTCCGGGTTGCGAACCCATTCCACGACGCATAAAATGGCCTAACGACGTCCTCGTATGCATCATCCTTGTGGCCGAATTCGGGGTATTCGACCTGTTCCACGTCTTCCCATTGACAAGCAATTTCTTCTTCCCTCGCCAGCTTCTTGAAGAAATCCTGCAAGCCGCCGTAGAAGCCACTGGGAGAGTCTGTAAACTCGACACGCCCGTTGAATTTCATCATGAGCTTTAGAACCTCATCCGCGGTGGTCATACGAATGTTGTAAGAGAATTCTTCCGTCATTGCTTGCCCTGCTTGTTCTCCACGCAGGAGCACATCCCTGTGCGAATCATACCATGCGCGTTCTTGGGGGTCAGAGAGGACTTCATAGGCGGACTGGATCTCAGCAAAGAGCTTTGTTGCGTTTTCGACGTTGCCATAATTCCGGTCGGGGTGTAGTTCCAATGCTTTGCGCCGGTAGGCTTTCTTGATCTCATCTTCAGACGCTTGGCGATCGACGCCGAGGAGCTCGTAGTAATCGGTCTTCGTTTGCTCTGCCTCTTGTGGGGCGCTGGGGTCCTCGGAGGATTGTCTTTGACCCATGCCTGCTAGAGGGAGGGGAAGATTGCTGTACGATCAGCCGAAGTCAGTGCAGCAAGGAACAAGTGTCATCTCCGCAACCAGGCCTGCATATGTGCGGTCAGCGGATGGCCTTTTACTTTCATCGGGTGAAAGTGATGATGCCAAGAGTAGCAATAAATCACGAAATTCCCAACGGTGATACTAGTCGAGTTGCTAGTAAAAAAGCCTCACGCCAAGCAAGTGCTAGCAGTGCGAAGCTCTGCCAAGCCCGAAGGCGCCGTTCTAGACCCATGCGCTACTCCGAATTCACAACAAGTTGAAAAATTCTCTCACCCGAGTCTACGCTAATGCACAACCTGTGACGTGAGAGGATGAAACTGGGTTTATGGAATGAGGGAATATATATACTGCTGTCTCCCCAGAATTGTGGGGGGGTGTTGCACGTTGGCCCAAGCCTCCATGAACACATGACCCCACCAAGCCGTTGCTTGCATGAACTTCCTTTTTGCCACAGCCTTGAATGGTAAGTAGTAGTCAGGGCTTTAATGACTCCGCCGCTGCAAAGGTGAATGTAGGTTTAGAGCACAAGCCGGGATCATCATTCGACAATGAAATTCTCTCATACCTTTGAAGCCGCCCTCCGCAACGAGGAGTATCCTCAGGAATGGCTGGACGTCGCTATATCGTATCGCCAGCTCAAGAAATGCATCAAGAAGGTTCAGGACGAATTGCGAGGCCTGGGCCTTGACCCGGTAACGGTACAGCGATTACGGCAGCGTATGGACGGGACTCCTCCGGAAGACGAACAGCCTCTGAGCCCGAGTATCTCTGACTTCAGACCAAAGCTCACAATTGCTGTTGATCCTCATGATGGCTCGCCAATCGATGCTTGGCTAAGTCCGCAAACCCGTCGCTGGCTGCGTGACCTTGCGCACGGGCAGCAGCTTGAAAGACGGGGTTCGGCTCAGGCATCAGATGAGCCTTGTGCCGGTCATTCTTCCCCGGAAGTTGAGGCCACTGAGCCTGAAAATAGCACTGACGACCTGGAGACGGTGGAGATTCCACTAACATCCTATTCCGGCTTCTTTCCGGTTCTAGGACAGGAGGTTGAGGATCTGGACCACTTGCAGGTCTCAGAGCAACTCAAACTTCAGAAGCAGGTTGTCCAACTTGGAGACAGGCTGAACAGCCTTTCAGCGTCGTCGTCAAGCAAATCCACAAAAGAGATCTACGCATGGAGAGAGATATTCCGGCTTTATACCGAGGCGCAAGTCTTCTTCTCCTCAAAGGAGCAAGACGCAGGGTGTCGTAACGCGGAGCGTGCTTCGACTCAGCTTCAACTGTTTTGTACCGTACTGGAAAAACAACGGAAAAAGTCCCTGAAGTTGGGAAAGGACGCCAGGAAAGCGCTAGATGGCTTCGTGTGCCTCAACCTCGACCTGCTGCGGTTCATGAAATACCAAGAGATTAATCGGATGGCAATGTCAAAGATTGTGAAGAAATTCGACAAACGGACAGCATTCCGTGCTCAGCAATCGTTGTCTCCGGCATTGGTTAAGTCGCCTTTCATGGTGCAAGATCTCGCAAAGGCGACTTGTTTCACCATTTCAAAGGAGCTCCTGACCATCATTCCTCAATTGGATGACTACCTATGCCCCGTGTGTTTCAGCATTTCCTTCAAGCCGGTTCGATTACGGTGTAATCACGTTTTCTGCATCCGATGTCTCGTTGTCATGCAACGTGCAAGAGAAGATCACTGTCCACTATGTCGCGGAGAGGTTGTGATGGAAGCATCGAGATGTAAGTTCCCATAGCCCTGGCCAAGAAAAATCACTAACTTTGTTTGATAGTCAACCTAGACGTAGCACTACTTAGATTCCTAGAGAAGAAGTTCCCAAAGGAGGTCAGGATCAAGCAGAGAGAGAACGAAATAGCGGCAGGCGTAGATCGCTATGGAGAGGATTATGAGAAATGCTGTGTAATGTAATTTTACGGTCGCTGGAGGCTTGAGAACTTTTCCTCTAGCTAGCACTTACTTCATGTGAGTCGGGGAGGCCAATGTTCATTGGTGATGTTCGAAGTTTGTACGGCGCGCCGACTTTTGTGGCTCAATGTGGGCATGCTGAAAGTTGAAGGCGGTTCCAACCACAAATCCTCCAGGTAATTGGTATCAAAATACTTCACAATGCATAGTTCAAGAACAGAACTGGTAACTGGGAATACGCTAAAAGTGCTGGGACGCTTGGTGGTGATCGTGGCAGCTGAGAAGTAGAAGTATGTTAAGTTGAAGGGATGAATTTAGGGAAACCGAGCGAATATTTATTCGCCCTTCCCCCACATGCTTCCCCTCCACAATAGCATTATCAACCACAACGCACTGCCTAGATGCCGGGCCATGTAGATGTGGTTGTCGTAGGAGCAGGACTCAGCGGTCTGCAGGCCGCATATAGTGTCCATGCTGCTGGCTTTTCTGTTCTTGTTCTCGAAGCCAAAGGCCGGGTTGGCGGGAAGACCTGGTCGCGGCCAACCACCACAGGCGGGACGGTAGACCTCGGAGCAGCCTGGATCAATGACACAAACCAATCCAAGATGTTTGCACTGTCTCAACGCTTTAATCTCGAGACAATAACGCAGAGAGCAGAAGGCAACGACCTGCATCAGGTTCCTGATGGAAGCGTAAAGATTGTACCTTTCGGTGCTTCTCGGGTACATGCCCCTATCGTATTTCGCTGGCTTTTCCTATCTCACAGTTTGCAAATTCCTGATATGTCGCATATGTCACCTCTTTTCTGCAAATGGGAAGGCGTGAGGGCTGCGGCGCTTCTTGAACTGGTGCGTAAGTCAGCGGAGCCGCCTTCGTGCACCTGTTTTCAGAGTACGATGCTGCATTCTGCGAGGAAGAAACTCTGCTCCATCCCCTACATGTTTTCGAGGCGCTCTGCGTGTTGGCCCAATTGCATTACTGCTTAGCAGTAGTATGCTAAACACAGGAACTCACTGGCTGACTGCTCGTCCCAAAGTTCTCCAGGGAGACAGACAAAGAGATACTGGACTTCATGGAGCAGGTCGATAGCAAAGGCCGAGAGCTTGATATGCGCGATCCCGACAATTACGTAAAGTACAAAGACCTGGATGCGATCACTATTGCCGAGTACTGCAAGCGACATGCCCCAGGCGAGGTCCCTTTCGCGGTAGCAGATCGTTGCGCCAGGGCGTGGCTCGGTGCGACCACTGACGAAGTGAGCGCGCTCTTCTTCATTGACTACGTGAGGAGTGGGAGAGGCTTCGCCGTACTGCGGTCCGACAAGAAGGACGGTGGCCAGTATCTGCGCTTACGAACAGGTAAGGTTCACCAAGAACAAAACTTGAAAACAGGAGCGACAGGCCTCTAGTAGTACTCCAAAGGCCCTTTCCATCCAGCCTCCTAACGTGAGATGCACAGGCACACAATCCTTCTCCAAAGCTCTCGCAGCGACCCTCCCCCCAGACTCCATCCTCCTCTCCCACCCCGTCTCCTCCATCTCCCAGACCACCGACGGTCACTGCACCGTGTCCTCCATCACCCGCTCCTTCTCCATCCAATGCCGCAAAGTCATCGTCTCGATCCCCACCCCGCTCTACCGCCACATCTCCTTTGACCCACCTCTCCCAACCTCCAAAACTGCCATAACATCCCACACCACGCTCGGCTACTACGCCAAAATCCTCCTCATCTACGCCTCCCCCTGGTGGCGCGCCCTCCACCTCTCCGGCGTCTCTAACTCCGTCATCGGCCCCGTCGGCTTCACGCGGGACACGTGCTCCGAACAAGACGGCCAGTACTCACTGACGTGCTTTATCGTCGCCAGCCTCGGCCGCACGTGGTCGCATCTGTCCGCCGCGGATCGCCGAGCCCAAGTCCTCGCACAGATCGCGACCATGTTCGGCGCAGCGTCGCCGGGTGGTCCCGCGTCGATACCGCAACCCGTGCAGATCCTCGAGCAGGAGTGGGTGAAAGAGGAGTGGATCGAGGGCGCACCGAATCCGGTCATGGCGCTCGGAGCGTTGAGTGAAGGTGGGCTGGTGAGGATCACGGAGCCATTTATGAATGTACATTTTGTCGGTACGGAGACGGCGGACGTGTGGAGGGGTTACATGGAGGGGGCTGTGAGGTCGGGGGAGAGAGGGGCGATGGAGGTCATTGAGGCTTTGGGGAAGTAGTAGTCAAACGCTTTGGGACTTTGCAAATCTCGAGTAGAATGAATGGGGAATGTCACGGCACGGGTCGCCCCCAAGGTTGAGCCTGCTGCAATATCGTCAATGCCGTTCTTAATTCGAGGGACATAGTAGCGCTCGGTGTCCGCGAAATGTCATTCGACCTTGTTTAGTAGTGAGTCAAGGTAACATCATCGTCAAACAGCTCACACGCTTGCTGGCAGTGCGATTTCCGTACCCTCTTAAGCGTTGACGAATCCATAGGTACTACCATAAGTACTAGTAGTAGCCTGCCTACTCTTAACATTTTGCAACAGCAAGAAAAAAGCTCGGAGTTCGTCAGCAATCACCCAAGTCCAGCCTTTGTGTTTTTCACGACATGCTTGATGACCTCTGTGCTTCCCTTGTTGCCGACTTTTCCAATGCCCATTCCGCTGCTCCAGCCCATCTTTTCGAGCATGGCTCTGCCACGGTTATCAGCCCCAATCTCAGGCGCCGATGCTCCCACAATCTCGCCATCCATGTATGATACACCGGCTAGAGCTCCACCGCCACCGCTTCTTCGCGTCTTTGGCCCACCGCGCGGTAATTTGCTCGTCTTGAAGGAGCCTATATTCTTACCAAAGAACTTTCGTTGGGTTAGAAGAGCATCAATCTCATAAACGCTGTCGATGGTGTAGTGATGTGTGTTTGGTGTTTTGGTCAAGATAGGAAACCGACCATCGTCTTTCCCTTGGGAATGCGATTTCAGGTTCAATGCTCTTGCCAATCGATGGACAGAAGCTCGCATGTCAGCCGCCATAGGTGCCAATGCCAAGACTTCGGCTTCCTGCGCCATGAAGGACCGGATCTCGGCTCTGATCTGGTCAGCGTCCATGCCACTATTTTGATACTTGGTATGCAGATCAACCCTGCCATTCGCAGCTTTTGAGCCAAGTAGGCCGGCTTGCCGCATCTCTTCACGCTCTTTCTTCTTGGCGGCTTTCTTCGAGCGGTCGTTGTCCCAAGACTGCTGCAGCTGGAAGGCCAAATCTTCATCTTCAAGCTCGAAGGGTAGTCCAACCGATTTGCGACCTTTCCGCTTCGGCTTGAGACTAGGCCGGTCGAAGTCCATGACATCGAAGCCATTGTACGGGTCTTGTTCCAGGGCATCTGCAAAGGCTCCGGCGGAAGGAAAGCTATCCTTCTTGCGTAGGTTGCGTTTCGATCTTTTTCGATTGGAGATGTGTTGTTTCGAGGAGAACGGGATGAAGTTATCTCCATTTGTGAATTCGTTATCCTCTTGACCATTGAATAGCAAAACCTCGTTTGTTGGCATTCCCAACTTGCCTTGCGTATCTAGAGCTTGGGCAATCTGCGCATCGGTCATGCAGGCTGTGAGCTTGAAAAGACGCTCATTCTCGTCATTTTCGGACTCGATCGTGTCCCTGAGATCGTCCAGAACCTCATCCCCATCCCCATCCCCATCCTCATCCTCATCCTCATTCTCATCCTCATCACTGTCAGTCGACGAGTCATCAGAAATGCCCTCCTGAAGATCCAGCTTGGCCTTGCGCCTTTCCTCGAAGAAACGAATTTCTGTTGTGGCAGTGGTAGATACCATTTTCTCAGCAAGAATCCAACGTGCTTCATCTGGGCTTTTCCCTACCGCAGTGACAAGATATTGAAATCCTGAGGGCCGTAGTCTATCAGCGTAGACGCGGCCAACTTCAACAATCTCATCGTCCGTGGTACTCATATCTTCAAAATCCTCCAGATCACTTGAGCTCCACTCCAAATCTTCATCAAACATGTCAGGCATCTTCTGTTTCCCACTCGAGCGTGTTTGAACCTTTACATTTTCTTCGCCAGCCTCTTTGAAAAAGCGGAAATGCTCGTTTCTGACCGAGGTCTCTTGCCTGTCATCGTCGGTCTCGTTATCTTTCATGTTTGCAATGTAATCCTGTATCAATGCTTCTTCCTCAATCTCACGCTGTGACGGCCCTCTACGACGACCTCGTCGTCTACCAAAATTTGGTTTTGGTTCAAAAAGAGCGTTCTTGGCTGATGGGAGGTCTTCAGAACTGCGAGCGCCTGCTGCCGAACGACAAAAGATAGAATCTGGTGTAGATAGTACGGGATTATCGCCCTTCGAAGGACTGGGCTTCTCATTGCGAACTGTAGTTGTCTCGTCGGTAAGAATAGAAGCAGTAGTTGGAGGTGGAATCTCCGGTCGCCGTACAGGTTTTTTACTCTCTCCTTTGCGACCTCCAAAGACTATGATTTCTTCTTCAGATGCCACGGACGATTTTGAAATTGACCTGGGCCGACTACTCGACTGAGCAATCTCGGCTACTGAGGCGGCAGGCCCAGATTCTAGAGGCTCAGCCACAATTTCCATACGTCCCACCTGTTCGGTCATCATGGTATGCGTGCGATCGAAGTCGCTATTCAACACGTCTTGATGCAGAGGTGTACTCTCTGGTGGTATCTCATCTAGTTCAGCCTTGGATGTAGTCTTCACAATTTCTGGCAGGCCGTCTTCTTGCATATCGTCTCCGTTAACATCGTCTCCTTCACTGTCTGAGTTATCCATTCTCAAGTTGCCTGCACTGACAAACTGTACTTTATTGTCGCGGAGTCGCGTAGAATGTCCCCAGGCAAAGCCATGGCGTTCTGTGTTGCGAGCTTCTTGCATGAGAGTGGAGGTATATGTCTGGTCTGAAAATGATTGCCATCCCTGCAAAGCCTGACCACGCCTGGCAGGATCAAGGTCAGGCACTGACGCAGAGGTGTTAGCCGACACGGGTCGACAGCCTGTAAGGACGATGATATGCGACTACGCACCGAACAAAGCTGAACTCGATTTCTTCTGTGATACCCATGACGGGTCGTTGGACTTGTTGTTGGCATTCTTTCTCTGCATCTGTCGTCTTCCCCGATGTTTTGCGGCGCCGCTTCCCATTTTGAACCAAAGCCTGCAGGCTCTCGATCACTTCGACCAACGTGGATTGGTAGAGGATGCTGTTGACCAGCGTGAGGAGCGGCGATATCTGGTTAGAGAGGTCCAGCCTCTACAGTCATGCAGTGCCACTCAAACGCTTGTCGCGTTATCACTTACCTGGGACCGCAAAATTGGAGAGCACCCATTAGTCAATTAGGAAAGCTGCACTAACGTGGGGGCGAGTTGAAGCTTGTAGTGGCGCTTTGGGGGCGATCTCAGCCTTATCGACTACGACTCCGGGGACTTGGTCATCTCCGCAGCCTATTCACGGGTGTGGGAACGACGATCATGATTCTTTAGTAGAGAACACATATTGCCCGTGAGCATGCTATGATAAGTTTTCTCCTCGGATTGCAGCTTAGGATTATCTGCTAAGGATTTCTTGTGCCCTGGATCGTTTCCCAACTCCCCTTCCTTCTCATTGCTTCACAACCGATGCCACCACTTCCATACGAGGCATGTTCAAAAACGACATTATGAATGGCGTGGATGTCAAGCGTTTCGTCCGCTATTTCTATGACCCACAGCCAAAGAATGATGATATGTCTGGAATGCCCATCTGGTGCTTAGGCCGCGAATATGCATCTGGGCCACCTCCGAAACCTGTCTCCACGACAGACCACGACGACATTGTGGAGATCGCTTCTTCTACAGATTCTCATGCTCCCTCAGACACAACTCTATCTACCTCTCCGGAACTAGCTGCTTCCGTACCTCCTGTCGGCAGTGGTAGCTTCGACGATGCCTCCCTTGTGAACGGTGACAATGTTCCCTCACTATCAAACGATCCTTCTGACGGTGGCTGGCCTACTCCCTTTCTCGACGACTTCGAAAGCAAGATATGGATGACATACCGTTCGAGCTTCCCACCCATACCTCGATCACAAGACCCTACCGCATCTTCCGGCATGACTTTATCAGTAAGGTTGAGAAACCTTGCAGAACGAGAAGGATTCAGCAGTGATACAGGGTGGGGATGTATGATACGCTCTGGTCAGAGTTTACTGGCGAATGCGCTTGTCATGCTGCATATGGGTCGAGATTGGAGGCGGCGGAGGAGCCACATTAATGAGGATAGCAAGGTGGTAGCTCTTTTTGCGGACAGCCCAGAAGCGCCCTTCTCAATTCACAAGTTCGTAAAGCACGGAGCATCAGCATGTGGCAAGCACCCTGGACAGTGGTTTGGACCATCAGCTACAGCGAGCTGCATCAAGTTAATCTCCCTAGACTCTATCTAAGCATTGAGCATTGTAACTAATCTCATCCTAGGCAACTGGCAGCAGACTACTCTGCCGCGGGCCTGCGAGTGTATGTCACAGAGAACTCGTCAGACGTTTACGAAGATAGATTCCACTCCATCGCATCATCAAACTCCCCCGACTCTACCATCCAACCTACCCTCATCCTGCTTGGAATCCGTCTGGGCCCAGACCGCATAACACCCGTCTACCATGAAGCCCTCAAAGCCTCCCTTACGTACCCACAGTCGATCGGTATAGCCGGCGGTAGGCCAAGCAGCTCCCATTACTTCGTCGGCTGCCAGGGCGACAATTTCTTCTACTTCGACCCTCACGAGACGCGTCCAGCACTCCCTTACCATGCCTCACCTGAAGACTATACGGAAGAGGAGCTCTCCACCGTGCACACTCGACGACTTCGTAGCGTCAGGATCGGAGAGATGGATCCGAGCATGTTGATGGGGTTCTTGATTAAAGACGAAGCTGACTGGGAAGACTGGAAGAGCCGTCTACGAGAAGTGAAAGGGAAACCTATTGTGCATGTCTACGCAAAAGAGCCGCCGCCCCCGGGTCACGCGGCGGAAAGGAAGGAAGCTGTGGATGAGGTCGAGACGTTTGACGACGAAGACGAGGATACTCCTACCGAAGTCGGCGATTGATGCAATAGAACTATTAAAACTAGGAGTCAGGTATCTTGTTGCTGTTCCAGCCATTGCTTAGCCTAATAGATACCCAACAAGTCTACTCTAATCTGCGATAATCATGGATCTTGATCAGTTTCGTTTAGTACTGCACCCTTCGTCGTGGCGCTTAGCGTGTCACGAGCGTGATTTTGGGACCAAAACAAGGGAAATAGTGTCAGGTGAGCTTGGAAAGGTACGGCATTCCGTGCTCCCCAGGAAAAGCGCATCCAAGTCGCGCTTACCGTTCTAATAGCAAGGACATTTTGCAGCCCAAGATGTTCAGGTCACAGTAAAGGCAAAATGGAGGGCTCTTGGATTTTTGATGCTTTCGATTGTTCGAATGTCATATCTCTAGGAGACAGGAATTGATGCATTCCGCTGTGACATTGCTTGCTGGTGAATATTGTACATCCGATTCACCTTCCGTTGAAAAGCTAAACCGTAAAAGCATATTGGCTCAATTGTGCATTTGAACCATCCCATAACGCATCATTAATGAAAAGACCCGCAACACCCATGTGTGACCGACCCAGCTCACAACCCAAAGCCCTGGCTAGCACAGAAGAGGAAAGGAAACCACATTTGCCTCGCCTATTTGCTTGAGCTGGAGTATTTGGTGACAGCCTTTGTGCCTTCTGAGACGGCGTGCTTGGCAAGTTCACCTGGTAGGATGAGTCGGACGGAGGTCTGGATCTCTCGAGATGAGATTGTGGATTTCTTGTTGTATGCGGCGAGTTTGGAGGCCTCGGTGGCGACGCGCTCGAAGATATCTGAAGATAGGAATTAGTTGATGCAACAGATGGAGATGTGGTTCGCATTGACATACCGTTGACAAATGAGTTGAGGATAGACATAGCTCGGTTTGAGATACCAGTATCTGGGTGAACTTGCTTCAAAACTAAAGTGTGACGCGTCAGCATTGTTGTGATGCATTGAAGATGGAATGAGGCCAGGTTTGAAGAGTTTGGAGCTCGGCACGACGCGCCAGTGAGAAACATACCTTTGTAGATGTAGCTGGAGTAGGTCTCCTTCCTCGTCTTGCCACGCTTCTTCTTCTCGCCAGAGGGAGCGGCGGCGGTCTTCTTGCCAGCTTCCTTCTTGTCGGCTGGTGCCTTGCCAGCTGGGGCCTTGCCACCAGTGGAGGGCTTCTTCTCAGCAGCTTTGGGAGGCATTTTTGAGATGTCGAGTGTGAGAAACGCGAAATGCGAAGATTGGAATGCGAATCCTAATGGATTGAGGTTTGAAAATGAAAGAGATTGATGAACGTGGATGGCAGAGTCAAAGTTGTGGATGGATGGAAGAGAGAGAGGGCGAGATCGCGACTGCGAGGGTTGACAGTACTTATACCAAGCCCAGAAAGTGGGCGGGTTGATCTTTGTTGCAGGCAGAATTTCGATACGGGTAACGGTACAGAGACCGGTATGATCTTTCCGTGCGCGTAAGCGCTTTTTGTCTGGTGGTCCGTATGATCTACTTGCGCAGCTTCGAGCTTGGCCTGCTCCCATCTGGCCCAGCTCCTCAGAGATTATGATTGGCATTCGGCCTATTTCTCACTTCCGTTACGGCTACAGTTTCTCTCCTATCTCGGATCCAACACTGCTATGTTTGTTGGCGTGTAGACCAGGCGGTCGACGAAATCGCCCATTTGTTGCTTAATAGGTGTACGCGCCTTGGTCAACTCCGGCACTGACGGCTGGCAAAGCACACAAGTACTGTACATTACTGTTTCATCATGCCATTCAAATTGCCTCGAAGATATTTTAAGAGACTGGGAAACGCTTGGAGAGAAGTACCCTTAGGAAAGGGAACACGAGATGTGGACTTGTACGGAAGGCTAGATAGCCACCTGGCGTCATTTGCCAAGCAAGTCGAAAATACGACGTTTTGGGATCATACGCCAAGGAGCGCCTCCACACTCGCGGTATCAAAACATTTGCTGGATCCTGATCTGGGCACATGATTGGCCGCGCCGGCCTAGCGCGAAGGGTTGATCTGAGGGTGCGCCCGCTGTCCGAACGTCACCCGTACAAGGTCTTATAAGCTGCTTCCTCACGCCCCTACCCAACCCTTCCCTCTTTCTTGTTCTCATCCATCCATCGACGCCTTCATCAACATAGATCTTACGTGTTCATCGTCAACTCACAACTCCATCCAAAACCCATTTCCCATTTCCAACCTCACCACAACAACTCAGCCAAAATGACTGGAGGCAAATCTGGAGGCAAAGCCAGCGGCAGCAAGAGCGCGCAATCGTAAGTGCACTCTCATCTGATGGATTTGGTCTTCAAATGGTGTCAATTTGACGCGTCACTTTGAGTTCCATCTGCATTCTTCAAAGTTCATCACATCCCCAGTCCAAAGCAGTTCAACTGACATTTTTCTTTCGCAGCCGGTCCTCAAAAGCTGGTCTCGCATTCCCCGTCGGCCGTGTCCACCGTCTCTTGCGAAAGGGTAACTACGCTCAGCGTGTCGGTGCTGGTGCCCCAGTCTACCTTGCAGCCGTGCTCGAATACCTCGCTGCTGAAATCCTCGAACTTGCTGGCAATGCTGCCCGTGACAACAAGAAGACCCGTATCATCCCTCGTCATCTCCAATTGGCCATCCGCAACGATGAGGAGTTGAACAAGCTTTTGGGACACGTTACAATCGCGCAAGGTGGTGTCCTGCCAAACATTCACCAGAGTACGTCTTGTTCCTTCGAGCATCCCATTCCAAGTTTACTGACTTACTTTCTCAGACCTGCTCCCAAAGAAGACTGCCAAGGGCAAGAACCCAAGCCAAGAGCTATAGGTTTCTCATTTCAGGCGTGGCTTTGCGGGTTTTATCATGATGCGATAATGGGGTTCCGGGTTGGGCACCTTTTACGGCTTTTCATTTGCTATTAGGGTTGTACATTATGTCCATGGGCATTATGACATGGATAGGATGCAAAGTGGGCTCAAGCAGGCAAGGGCAAGTGGCCTTGCAAAACATGGTCCATTAGATGAAAGCAATTCAAACGACATCAATGGCAGATCATAAAACTTCATGTGTTTCTCATTTCTTGTGACGCAGTTCGCTTGCCGGTATCAAGATGTCCTTGTAGAAGAGATTCGGCACGCTGAACTCATTCTGTGAACTCTTGCAGGAGCACTGGGTTGCTTTATTTCACAGATAGGTGGTCGCTTCACCACCAATGCTATGGTGATATGGCTCTCTGGATGAAACGACAGTACAATCGTCTGGTACCGGTATGGAGCTTATCAGGCTTTCCTACATAGCATAGCGGGCACCCACAGCGGGCATCTGAATGACTCGAGATCGTGCTTGTTCTACAGCCAGTAGAAGGACAGCAGCTGCCTGTGGTTGCAGGGTTCTCAAGTCAATTGAGATGTCCTTATTGACAAGAGTGTGGTGGTTCACTCTACAATTCCAGCCCATCCTCAACAATATGCGGCGAGAAAACTCAAGTCCATTGCTCTATTCTCGGTTGTATGTACATTTTATCTCTTTATCCACAGCACACGATGGCATCATAAATTCCGTACTTGTTCGGAGGTTGGAGCTGACGGGGATATGAGCAATGATTGCCAGGAATAGTGCAGGAAATGACTCACGCGGAAGGTCAGGCGCCGGTAGATTTCTCTCAAACTTTGAGCCTATAATGAATGTCAGCGAGGGCACCTTAAAGGCTCTCCGAGGGCGAAACCATACCTCCGGGCGCTGTTGGCGGCCTGTATGGATCTGGATGCTTCCATTTGTCGAGCAACTTTTCCGTCTCGTTGTAGAGTATCTGAGCAGGGGAATACGGATCAGCTTGTTTCAAGGGCGAATCCCTCTTCAATGCATACTCTTTGCTGTCTTGGATCCTTTATGCCTCTATTGGCATCGAACAGTGATCGAATGTAGACTGCTTGGCCCCTCCATAGACTCCTCTGCACCGCCCAGTCCAATGCAAGCTTTAGCGATCGACGATACAGTGACCTTGTGAAATGTTATTGGAGCACGTGAAGGGCAAATATCCTCTTCGTACCTGACGGTCTTGACAGTTGGATTGAGTGACATGGTCAATGGGTCCGCGAGAAGAGCAGTGTCCGCACACGTGTAACACCAGTTTCCTGCCGTTTGTTAGCTCAAATTACTGCCTTATCCAGTAGGTCGCAATTCACCGTACTCTTTCGCTGACGAAAATCCCTCGTCGACGGCGACGTTGTTGAGGTCTGGTACGTCCAGTTGCAGTCTCACAGAGCTTCTTGTCAAAGCTAGATGGCCCCAGCAGGCTTGGCGCTTGTACGGTGGGGTAGAGTGACAAAAAAGGCCCAAAACCCAAAATTGAAAAATGTCTCTTCTCTACCTTATATTACCTACCACCACTACCTATCTTTTCGTCCCACAATTACGTGCTAGTAAGAGATACATTCCTGTGAGAGATGCACGCCGAAAGGTGCATGCCTGCGAGAGACCCACGCCTATGAGATGCACGACTATAAGATGCACGCCTACGAGGAATATACCTATGAGGTGTATACCCGTGATTTTGCTTTTCGGACATTTGATTTATCCCTAACTAACGCTTTGTTGTACTACAATTCGAGCTGCAATGGGGGTTTGCAGTAGAAAAGTTCGGCCCACAACGGCTAATCCCCCCACAAGACTCACCTATAACCTCTGGTTACTGCTATACTTCAGGGGGTGATTACTGCGCTCCCGGGGTGCCGGCTATTATCCTCCTCCAGCAGCCTCTACCTCAATGCTTGCAGCCATTCAAAGGCCAGATTGAAAGGCGGTCGATCTGAGACCCTGCCCTTGGTGCCCGAATGGCTGCCTGCCGCCTCCCAACGACTACCTGCTGCCTCCCACGACTACCCTGCTACCTCCCACGACTACCTGCCGCCTCCCAACGACTACCTGCTGCCTCCCACGACTACCTTGCTACCTCCCACGACTACTTGCCGCCTCCTAACGACTACCTACTGCCTCCCAACGACTACCTGCTGCCTCCCACGACTACCTGCTGCCTCCCACGACTGCCTTGTTGCGACTAAGCCTGATGACTCTTCACCCACTTTCTGAAAGGTGTTTGGGATCAGAAAGCAGGATAATTACTCTCCACTCTCGATAATAACGCCGGAAATTTGAGGTCCTCGAGGAAAGTGATAAGTGGCTTCATAGATATTCATACCTAGAAGGGACAGCAAGGCAGGCAGCTCTACGGGGACCCCCGGGGGCGACCATATGAGGCTAAAGACCTCTGATTGGCTCTGAGGCGGCGACGCGGTCAGTCTCTACAGTCAGCTATATCAGTTTAAGCAGCTAACTTGGTATCTAGGTCGCTACAATGGAGTTAACTCAGTCTACGGCGAATAGATTGATTAAGCTGACGTTGTCAAATCCTGGTGCGGCATAGCCTAGCAGGTCACGGGATTGAGGGTGCGCTGTCCAACAAAGATCACCATGAATGGAGACAGAATTCATCGACGTAGTTATCCATCAGCGTCAGAATCCAGGCGAGCCGAACTGGTTGCGAACATTCGCCTTCTTATTGTTCCATGCCTCAGAAATCTGGAGGTGACTGAAGCCGGGACAATATAGCTCCGGTCTCTGCTACCTGGCCTCACCAGGTTTAAATGCTGCAGATATATTGATTTGTTTCATCCAGGTCACAACACCCTTTACATCAGGAACAACCAACTGCCATATTGTCTGCACACCAAGTACTGAAGGTCTTAGAGTGTAGGATATCTTGTAGTACGGCTTTCCCCCTTCCTTTGGAGAGTGTACTTCGAGATCGCTCGTATCAGCGTCGGAGAAATCTGCCTCCAGGCGACAACATTTCTCAATATCTGGAAAGTCATCAGACAATTATCATGGCTCATAAGCCGCTTCTCACAACTTACGAAGATTTTGTTCTCTCATCTGTCTCAGAGTCTGGTGGTCTTTTGGATCCTTTTCATCTGACATATAGAGCTCACAAAAGAATTCCTCTCGAGAATTTCCACACTTGAAATCATAGTCTGCATCGATAGTCCAAGTAAGATCCAGCTCTTTGAGCTGTTGGTTTTGCGCCAGTAGTTGGCCCTTGATAGTTAGTATGGGCAGTGAAGATCTCAAATTTTGAATCACACATACCGACTTGCACACCCAATAAATGCAATCATTAACCACATCCTTCGCTTCATGTTCATCCTGTTCTTTCAATTTCTCATCATGCCTCTTAGGGTCAAATTCCTCTTGTTGTGCGATTCCGTAACTTGTGCGAAGGCGACGGTCTCTCACAAAAGTCGGGTTTAACGACCGTAGGACCGAGCCGCGAGCCACGGTCGTCTCACTATTGAGCATCAGAAATCTCATCTGCCATAATCCAGAACAAGGAAACAAACTGATCTCGTTCAGGGTGCCGAATTTCGATCTTGTATGAAGGGAAATGGTTCTCGTGAATACTCCCATAGAAGTTTTGAACCGTTTTCCGGAGGTACGTCGATGCAGAGAAGCCTCCGACAAGAATGATGGACTGCGGCATTTAGCTCCACCTTTATCTAAGACCTGGTATCAAGACCTTAACTAGAGGAACGTCGGCAGGCTGTTCGAGATGCTTATGAACGGCCATTATCTGTTCCGTGATAAGGGGGATGATCTTGTCGACAATGATCTGGTTAAAGAATCCAAGCATCACTTCCCTGTTTAAATCAGTGCTCATTTCTTTCAATGCTGAGGAGATGCTCGCCTTGGAATCGAAACGGAGTCATTTTGGAAGATCCCGTCTCTACTTTTCTTCAACCCTGGTACCTCGCAGTATGGATCTTCAGTCTCTGTATCGTCAAAAGTACGTTTGGTCCACTCAAATGCAAGGGTAGCTTCTTCTACGAGTTTCTCGCATACTGATGGTGTGTATCTGGCCTTTTCTTTTTGTAGCCTCATTCTGAACCAATCGCGAAAGGCCAGGTTGAGGAGACTAGATCCACAAGTCACTCCTGGGCAGGTTGTCAGCTGCATCCCATATTACGCCTATGGGTAGTAACCTTCGGCATTTGACACCTCAGAAACATTGAATGGATGTTTTTGCACAAGGCGATACGCCGCAAGGTCCTGGGATGATTTAGCACGGCTCTGGAGTAGAGAAGAGTCTATTCACTCGTACCACAGTCCCGCCACCTGCGTCGACAACCACGAAGATATCTCCAACCTGAAATAGATAATTAGAGGTCTAGGCAATGAATATAGAGCGAAGATTATTACCTGAAAGTTTCCCCTGTCACTGAGACCCTGTTCAATCAGTACCAATAGAGCAGCGGCTTCCTGTTCAGCAACTATTTCAGGCTCAGGTAGATCAGCAAGTGCAGCTGCTTGCTGCATCACACGCACAGCGTTCGCACTCCAGGCAGGTGGAACTGAGAGAACGAGATCCTTCTGGCAGCTCTCGAAGAAACATTCTCCGTCACTGAGCGCAATACGAGCAGTTGCGTTGTTCCACATTTCTTGAAGAAAATCGGCAATCGCCTTTGGTACGGAGACACCACATCCATCGAGATTAGACTGTAAACGGGCCTTCTTCTCGCTCAGTTCTTTGGCATTAGATAGAAGCAGCTTCACCAACTCAATAGTAGGAGTGTTGGTAGGTATCTTGGAATTTGGATGGTGTAAGGCCCTATGGACTCCGTTTCCCCACTCGTATCTTCTCTCTCCCCGTTTTATATAGAGAGAAACGGTTGGTACTTGATCATCGAAAGACCGACCTGTACCATTGCTAGGATAGCCCCGGACATTGGATACCTTGACTGAGCTTAAGTCGGCGGTACGCTCTGGGGCGAAAGCATAGGCAACCGCGGAGAAAGTAGTGCCGTAATCGATTGCGATGACGTAACGTTTCCTCTCCGGGTCGATGTGAAGCTTCTCGCTAAGCTGCGCCGACACCAATTCCGTTGTTCTCTCCGCGACTTCCTTGGAAGAGTTTATTGGCCAAGGCCGTGCTGAAGTATGAGCACCGGTGATGCCATGGTGAGACTCCTGGTCTTCAGAGGCTGGTTGACGTCGTGTATTGGCATGTTTATTGCGAGAGGACGGAACTCTCTTCCCTGCCTCTTTTTGCATTGACAAGCAAGTTGTGTGACCAAATATTAACTCGAGTAGATGACCTTTCAATATCGTGAAGGAAACAATGTGAAGACGACTTTTTGAAAAAGGCAGGAACTCTGGTCTCTGTGTTACGGAAGGTTGTGACAGTGGTGGGTGGTGATTGGGTGGCTGCATCATGCAGCGCTTTGCTGGCTAACCTACGTGTCTTGAACTTTTCTCCGCATTACGCCATACCGGTGTAGTAGGTTACATAAGTCGCCGCCGCTGCATGTCCCAGGCAACATCTGTCATAGGAATCAGGCTGCAGCAGTAAGCCATGCCATAGGGAATCAGGCTGCAGCAGCAAGCCATGTCACGGGGAATCAGGCTGCTGCTGCAAGCCATGTCACGGGGAATCAGGCTGCTGCTGCAAGCCATGTCGCGGCAGTGATGTCAATGGATTGGATGAAAATGGATATCCAACTATATCCAATCCATTTTCATCCACCTAATAGTAGTTGGGTATCCACTTTACATATTTATTGCATGAGACTTACTCGTCTTACGACATCCCTGGCGTGGGTCCTAAACCCTTGACGAAGGCGTTCATACAATAGCAGCACCACCCCCATCCACCAACCCATTGGGCCGAGCCAAATAGACCGGGCAAAAGGGGTAACACAAGGGCAACATAGGGACAGCCCAGGGGCATCGAAAGATAGCCTCGCCGCCGCCGAGGGCGCGGGTCCGGAGTATGAGAACGGCGTGGCCGCGGAGGCGGCATGCCCTCGGGCTAGTCCTAATCAGGAGTTCACCGTACACGCTAGCATGTACGGCAAAGTCTGCCTTAGGCTAGAGGCTTCATCAAGCGTCAGCCCGTCACATTACATTCCTTACGCCACGCCATCCCCACTAGGGGATGGATGGACCACCAACAATGACTCACCACTCTAGAAGCCCAACCGTGCCCTCTAAGCCACGTAGGAAACGCAGAAAGTACCTCGAGATAAGTGGATGAAAATGGATATTGATGGATATTATCCAAATCCATCCACATCCAATTAAGTTAGGTGGATATCCATCCAAATCCGTCCACATCCAATTAAGTTAGGTGGATATCCATCCAAATCCATCCACATCCAATCCATTGACATCACTGTGTCGCGGGGAATCAGGCTGCTGCATGCTGCTGCAAGCCATGTCACAGGGAATCAGGCTGCTGCAGCAAGCCATGCCACAGGTATCTGACGGTTTGCTGTAAGAAGTTACGGCATGATCGGGCAGCAATAGGTTGGTTGCGCCGCTACTTGGATTCCACCATTCTGCTAATGACAGGGACAACACTTGCCTATGAGCGCGGTGTGTTATCCGGAGGTTGTTATAAGTCCATCATCAGAGCTACACAGCTTCCATTCATTTCCACAAACAGAATCCTCATTTACACCAACATGTCACCTTGTCAGTGGTCTTTTGAGATGGTCTGCGCTCTCGATGAGTATCTCAAAGCTAATAAGGGTCAATTCGATAGCAAAGATTCAAGGAGAGACATTGGATACCCAGAATCTGCAAAATTTATTTCTCAAAGATTCAATCAAGTCCCCCCACTCTCTGCGCAGCAGGTCCAGAAAAAGTTTTCCAACTTATGGACCAAACACCATAAAGAAGGCTACACCCGCGAGCAACTTTTCAAGGAAGGAATGTCCTGCCTTGATTTGTCCTCCATGAATGATGCCGGTCCATCTTACACTGAGTCGTTGGACCCTAAAGATGGTACCCCTTCAGAAACAGCTTCTCACGAAGCTCGAAAACTTGAGACTGATTTGTCCCTACTGCAACGAGATCGATGCCGCACCAAAGCTGAAATGCCACTGAAATGCGATGGATGTATCGCGGCAAATACGACGATTGAGAGACTGAAGGATCTTCTCGCATCTACTAGCGGGACTGCAACTGGGTCATCTGAGGGATCATCTCAACTCGATCTCCTAGGACCATCAGATAAGAATATTCGCCTTGCAATGGAAGACATGTCAAAGATCATCCGTGCCATCGTCCGCTTCTATCAGAAGGCAGGCTTCGGCGAAATTCCTCCAGACATGAGAATCATCGAAAAGAAGTTCCCTGTACTACGCTCTTTAGCTGAGCAAGTTTTCCAGGTGAAGCCGCAAGATTCTCTCTTTGAAACCACCGGAAACCTAGGGACAAAGCCACCTAAATGTGAAGAACTCTTAAAAAGCTTGATTGGAGCTGCAACACATAATTGGGCGTTGGAGTCGGATTTTCCAGAGTTTTTCAAAGACAAAGACAACGTTTTACGACAATATCAACGTCTAATCCGAGAAAAATGTAAGTTTAGTGCCTGCTAGGTTGCTTGGCCATCAATGCATTTTGCTTCTTCCAAATGATGTTCTAACGGTAGAACGCAGATGGGGTGATTGCAGATATGCATCTCCGGCAGGCTTTGTTGAAGTCATTCATGGATGAGAAAAGGTTCGACCAACAGATTTTACCCTCAAAAGCGGCAGAGATGGCAAAGGATCTGGTTAGCGCTTTGTCTCCGTTGATCGCTGATGTCGACGGTGGCAATGTATGTTATCCTAGCGGTTGGAATGAGTATCAAACAAGGATTGTCCCGCTGTTCGAAAAAGCTCTACGGTTATGCTGCAGGCTGAGGTTGAACTTGTTTGATAGCTATTGCTTTTTTTGGCCGGAGCCTGGCGCCGATTTTGACGAGGAAATGATGACGAATGGCCAGACTGGAGCTGGAGGTTGTTCAGGAGCACATGTGCGAATTACGCTATTTCCAGGCCTTAGCGCGTCTTCGAACGAGGACTTCGCGAGTGGTGAAGGTAAAGACGCGGGGCTGCCTCACGGTTTATGTCGAAGCAAGGATTGCGATGTCATTGTCAGGGCATTGGTACTTATCTAAGCACGGCTTTAGTGGCATCAGAACCGATTGCCAGTTCCGAGGAACAGCCACTTTATTGAGGGGTTAAAAGGGTAAATTTACTCTAGAACTTGAGCAGCACAGCGCTCGGCAGCCTTTTCAGATAGACAGGAGTAGCATCTTGCATATAGATTTCCTTAAGCAGCTCACTCCAGCTTGGTACACTCACTCCTCACTCCTCAGTCCCCTTGACGCGGTCCAACCCAGACGTCGCCGTATAATTGCTTAGGGAATTCTCAGCCCGCCTTGCCCGTACAATCGTCTGGGATATCGCGACGACGTCGTCCACTCAGTCTAGTTCATAGTGTGCTGCGTTGGCAGAGCCCTACACTACGGCTGTGCTCATGCTTGATTTAACAGGTTCTGGAAACTAGAGAATGATCAGCACTGAGAATGGGGCGATGCGGCCAACGTACGCTTCCCAGGCCGGATAGATCTGGACCGCCGTGCCTGGCAAATTGCTTTATGTCCTTCAAAGCCCTCGTTCCGCAATGGCGAAGGAAATCGGTAGCAGAATGGGTAGGTCGGCGGTTCTTAGCTCAGACAGCGCGAGTGGAATGGTGGTCGGTGCGGTCGTCGGCAGGGTGGATGGGACTTCAAAGCTACTTGAGCTTTCCTTCGATCTAGCTCTTCCAAAGCGTGTCTAGCGACGATTGATGCCGGTGATGAGGTGAGGCCATTGAGATAAAGAGGGAACGCAGTCGTTGCCAAAAAAGCGTGAGCCGCCGAAGACATTGACTCCTTGCAGAGCCGGCCTAATTTTGGGGGCGATATTTTGCGGGCGCTTTAAGTTAGTTAGGCTCTAGTTAGGGTAGACCCGAAGTTATCGTTACGCACACACCTAGCACGTCAGACGCATGCCCAATCCGTAGAGAAGTTTATTGCCAGTCTAATTGATATCTCGGCTTGACGAAACTCCCTGTGGGGACTTGGAGTCCCAGAGATACTTGAAGAGTAAAAATAGCTTCTCAGCATCTGCAAAATCTGGCCTATTTTAGAAGTCACCAAGGTTTTGTGCAGTCATCAAGCTCGGTCGCAACGAGGCAGTCGTGGGAGGCAGCAGGTAGTGATGGGAGCAGCAAGTAGAGGTGGGAGGGGGCGGGTAGTGATAGGAGGCAGCAGGTAGTGGTGGGAGGAGGCAGGTGGCGATGGGAGGCAGCAGGTAGTGGTGGGAAGGGGCAGGTAGTGATAGGAGGCAGCAGGTAGTGGTGGGAGGGGCAGGTAGTGATGGGAGGGGGCAGGTAGTGATGGGAGGCTGCAGGTAGTGGTGGGAGAGGCACGCCCGTGAGAGGCACGCCATGAGAGGCACGCCCATGCACGCATATGAGATGCACGCTCGCAGGATGCATGCCGGCGATAAATATATACGCGCGCGTTCTCTCCGCTAAGATATCTCTCGGTAAGCGACCCGGGCTGTAACGCGCGCTCTGAGGACCTTACTACCCCCGTGGAGGAAGAGCAGTTAGAACCCTTTTACAAGTTACTTGAGGGTAGCGCAGGCGCCAGCGAGATTAACCACAGCGAGGTACGAGCAGGCAGAAGAGATGCTTCGACAGGTACTCGGGCTGATGGAGACGGTGCTGGGAAAAGAGCATCCATCCACACTGGGGAGCAGGATCAACATGGCAGAAGTGCTGAGGAGGCAGGGCAAGGACGAGCAAGCAGAAGAGATGCTTCGACAGGTACTCGGGCGGATGGAGACGGTGCTGGGCAAAGAGCATCCATCCACACTGGGGAGCATGATCCAACCTGGCAAATGTACTGAGGAAGCGGGGCAAGTACGAGCAGGCACTCCGGCTGAGGGAGATGGTGCTGGGCGAAGAGCATTCAGCCATGGTGGGGAGCATGAACAACCTGGGGCTGTCTAAGCCATTTCTCGAGCCACGAAGCGTAACTATGCGGCGCCCAGCCATCCCCCTCTGATCGTTCCTCTCTACTTCACACGCACCCTGGAGTTGTTATCTGTAAACCTGGCCTTCGCGCAAATCTAGCAGGTCTGGTGCCGAAGGAGGAGACCGCACAAGCGGTTCTAGGGCGAGTCACCCTATGTCTTGCCGTACTGATCGGCGACATGCAGTGGTGTGTCATGGTGCCCCCGAATGGTTCCGGTACCATTCAACTGAGTCACCCACGTAGCTGGTGCTTGGGCTGCCTGTTGTATCATGGTAACCCTTTATGTACTTAAAGAGTTCTATCCCCCATAGTTTCAATCAACGCACGAGTTCTTCCATCCATTACCCTCTAACAGGATGATATTGGCTGGGAAGGCTTTCTCGAATTTCGAATTTTGGGGTTTTGGGCCTTTTTGTCGCTCTACCCCACCGTAGCCTGGGAAGCTCGGCAGCAGTGCCTCCAACCAGCTTCAATTTGTTGGAGCTTGTTTGCTAATACCACACGCTTTGCTTTGACAAAGCTGACATTCACTACAAAGCAGACAGGATTTTGCTCACCATACAGGGCCCATCTTGTGCCCCATATCAATTGTCTCCATGGCTTGTCGCCAGCGCTTGTGCTGCGGCTTACTGCGCAGCGCTGGAGCTACTTCTCCATTCGCAATACGACCCATAAGAGCTACCTTAACCTGGAAGGCTACCTATTCACTGCCTCAAAAGTCGTCATTCTGTACCACGCCCTTCCAATATGCCGAGATCATTATCAAAGTGCCCCCAATGGCGGAATCTATTTCGGAGGGGACGTTGAGCACCATCTTCAAAAAGCCTGGGGATCACGTCGAGCAAGATGAGGAGATTGCTTCTATTGAGACTGACAAGGTTATGAGACAACATACGTCCCTATTAGCTATCATACTGACATATACTTTTTAGATCGATGTTTCCATCAATGCCCCCGAAGCTGGCACGATCAAGGAATTCCTGGTCAGCGAAGGTGATACGGTGACAGTGGACCAGGACGTTGCGAAGCTCGAAACTGGTGAGGGCGGAGGCGGCGGCACACAGGAAGCTAGTGCACCTGCAAAAAAACCAGCCTCGAGCGAGCAGCCTGCAACTTCCGAGCCAGAAGCAAAGAAGGAAGAGAAGCCGAAGCAGGAAGAACCGAAGAAGGAAGCTCCAGCTCCGCCAAAAGAGGAAAAGAAGCCTCCTCCACCTCCACCAAGCGAAGATAAGCCCACATCGAAAAAGGATGAGAAGAAGCCAGAAGCCTCACCTTTTGGTGCCGGAAGCCGCGGAGAGACCAGGGTACGTCTTCTTCTCAACCCGCGGAAGCGCAATTCCTCACTAATACACGGCAGGTGAAAATGAACCGCATGCGACTGAGAATCGCCGAGCGTCTCAAGCAATCACAAAACACAGCTGCATCTCTCACAACATTCAACGAGGTCGACATGTCCAACATAATCGAATTCAGGAAGTTGTATAAAGAAGACGTGCTGAAGAAGACGGGTATTAAGCTGGGATTCATGAGTGCATTCGCTAAAGCTTGTGTCCTTGCCATGAAGGACATCCCTGCAGTCAATGCCTCTATCGAAGGACCAGGCGGTGGTGATACAATTGTTTACAGAGACTACGTCGATATCAGCGTTGCAGTCGCTACACCGAAGGGTTTGGTCACTCCAGTGGTACGAAATGCCGAGTCCATGGATATGATTGCGATCGAACAGGCCATTGCAGACCTTGGGAAGAAGGCTCGAGATGGCAAGCTTACAATTGAAGATATGGCCGGCGGTACATTCACCATCAGCAACGGAGGAGTCTTTGGTTCAATGATGGGCACGCCTATTATCAACCTTCCTCAGACCGCCGTCCTTGGAATGCATGCAACCAAGGACAGGGCAGTTGCAATCAACGGCAAAGTTGAGATCAGACCAGTACGTAACGCAATGCTGTGGTCAAGGCTTGGGGTGTCTCTAATGTGCTGACCGTTCTCTAGATGATGTACCTCGCTCTAACATACGACCATCGTATGCTTGACGGAAGAGAAGCAGTACAATTCCTCGTAAAGGTCAAAGAGTATATTGAGGATCCGCGTCGCATGCTACTCGCATAGAATGCGGTCCTTTAGCCACAAATCAAATAGATCTCTGTTTACCCAAACGCAAGTCCTGCTCGACTCTTCTTGCTCCGCCAATCGACAGCCTGCCAGACAATCTAGCACCGCCCCTACACTCACTATTCAAAAATTCCTTCGGTGATGCTGTCTAACGCGCCATTCCCTCAAGCTAAACGTCACAATCAGAGTCAGGACCATATCTTCCTGGTCAGCAAAACTACTGATCGGATAGACATGGCTACCGCGGCCCTTTGAGAGAAGCATTGCTTCCTGCCGCTTCCTAGGCGCGTTACTGTTTTGTTTGAGCATGGTCTATTCCTGTAGGCCCACTCTGTATCATAAACTGACGAGACACTCAAAAGCATATAATAGGAGAATACGGGTAATTTCGATGTTTGTCGCATGTGTTACGGGAATCTCATAGCTCCATCAAACTCGTGTTGTAGCTTCTCTTGCGTCATCCAGTCGTCGCGCGCTCCTGCTGAGATACTTGCACTAGTTTGGAAAGCATGGCTATTCTGATCTTGCTCCGCGTTTACCAACTGACGAGCCCCTATTCCTGCATGCATTGTCATGTTTGTATTGTTCCATCTCTGGGTCTGACAGCTTGACGTGGAGCCAGACCTCTTCTTGCCCAGCATCGATCATCTTCTTCCAGTACCGGTTTCTTAGGACTCCTTTCTCATGTTTCCAAGCCTCACGCTCGATCCTGAGACATACTGCCATCCACCTCTTGGCTAGTTCGTGCTCTGTCGGCATCCCATCTAGGCACGGAAGATCAAACAGATTCTTCTCCTGCTTTAGGTGGTGGAAGAGGCATACCTTTCAGCGGCAAGACCCTAGACAAGCAAGGCGTCGATATTGAGGTCTATGGCGCGAGTATGTCCCATCGTCGTCTTCAACACTGTGTTGGCGATATGTGGCAAAAGTCAGACTTTGAGATGTGAACAGTCCACCTGACCGTCATTAGCCAGCACAGCGAACCATGTTGGCGCATTTCCTCGCGGATGGCTTTGGTAACGTTGAAGTTGTCGGCCAGTACATGAAAGCTTCGGAATTGATACCGAGCAGTGGGACACGGATTCTGTGTTTAGAGTCAAGTCCAGGCGGTGAAATGGCCATTTCCCACGGTAGTTGCGGCGCCGAAGGAATGACCGACTATGGTGACTTCGGTCAGATGGATGCGAATTTTCCAGAAGGTCCAGTCGATACTTTTCGAGGCTTTGGGAACAGGAGCCATGTTGGCCGCGACCACATGGACTCGAAGGTGGTGGCCCACTCCCTACGTCCACACGTGCTGGGTAGTAGATGGTAAATAGGATAGCCTCGAGGGCGAGTAAGTGCGTATGTGCTCTCTTGATGTGGGAGAAGGTACGGGGATTTCTGGCTGGGATCTCTATGTCTATGATTCCGACTTTGTACAGTGTCCCGAGTACTTAGGAAGCTTTCCACACAGAGGTACCTTATCCCGCAAGCTGTCTGGAGGCCGTGCCTTGGGCTTTTTGCCCCTCACTACCGGCCCACCACTCCTGCAATCTGCTCCTTTAGGACAGCCAAGGACGGATTCTGGAAAGTCTGATGAAAGAGGCATGTTGCGAGATGCTGGGGTGGGTGCAACCTCAGATGTACAAAAGAGATATGCTAGTAGTCTAGAGCAGGGTCGATGTTCTTAATCACAGTGAGTGCCTTTGAGCTAGGAGCTTCCATCGGAGGCTTCGGGGCCAGTAAAGTGGCCAACCCCCCACGATGGCATGGCAATCCTGGTCAACATCGGATATGTGGCGAGGTCAACGTTGGGCAAAGGTCTGGAACCCAAGTTTTAGCTTGACAAGATTTATCTGGTTAAAATTGGAGAAGATGCTATCATTTCATGTAGATTTGACTATTTCTAATGCGTTGAGTGGGAAGTCGTGAACGGCCTTTAGGGTGCTAGTTTGCCTTGAAGCTTTGAAAACGGCGACATTTAATTTTTGACCTTCAGAATACAACACCCAGTCACCCTAACTGCCTTTCCATATCCACGACTATTCCAACAAGTGAAATGACTCCTCCGCATCTACCCACGTTCCACTAACATCTTAATTCTGTGCTTCATTCTGCCATTCGAGGCTCGACTTGCAATGCAGAGAAAAGCGCAGAGAGCTCGTAGGTTATCACAATAAAATTTGAAACTTTCTCCACAGCAGACAAATGACATCACATTTATCTCACCGACTTACCCCACAGCCTGAGGGAGCAACCATCGCCGTTAAAGGGCTTCTTCTCTGGCGGATGTTTCGTTCGCAATAATAGATCGATAATTTTGTCGACCTCACCGCCACCAAGCTATCTCAGACTCTCAATAACCACGTCCAGTACTAATGTCAACCCGAAGCAGCAAACGCCAACGGACCTCCAAAGACGAGCCTTACCAGCTCATTTACTGGCCTGGCATACCTGGCCGTGGCGAGCACGTCCGCCTGGCTTTGGAAGAAGCGGGTGCATACTATAACGATGTTTCCAACGAAAGCAAAGATGGCATAAAAGCCGTCCTCTCTCAGATCAGCGACAAGAACATGGGCGACGAGCATAACCCTCCACCACTAGCCCCACCAATCCTCAAGCACGGCAAGCTCTGTATCAGCCAGACACCCAACATTCTCATGTACCTCGGACCTCAACTCGGCCTCGTGCCGTCCCAGGAGTCCGATCCTGATGGAATCTGGCATGTCAACTCGCTTACCTTGACAATACTGGACGGGCTATCGAACGAGGCACACGACACCCACCATCCCATAGCGAGTGGAGACTATTACGAGAACCAAAAAGAAGAGGCAAGGAAGAAAGCCGCCGACTATCTTGACAACCGCATTCCAAAGTTCCTAGACTATTTTGAGAGAGTGCTGGAGGGCAAGGCCAGCGGAGGCGGGGAGTGGCTCTACGGTGGAAGGTTGACATACGCCGACCTGGTCCTATTCCAAGCACTCGATGGCGTTACACATGCTTTCCCGAAGCGTATAGGAAATGTCAGAGAGTCGGGCAAATATGACCTTGTGTTTGCTCTTTACGACCGCGTCAAGGCGAGGCCGAATGTCGCAAAGTATTTGGAGTCGGATCGGAGACAAAAGTACGGCATGGGCATCTATAGACACTATCCTGAGCTGGATAAGGATTGAGGAGTAGTCCAAATTACTCTATCATCATTGCAAAGATCTTGAACATATGTCTAGCTTCTATTAGTAACAGCCTATATAACCGCACCTTGCTTCGTCGTGTCCAGGCCTTTTAATGACTTGTCGAAGACATCCACCATATATTACCAGTTCGATGCAGCTTTTTGCCTATACCGAGGACATTTTGTTTCTGGGAGACGAGTAGTAGGCGCTGCAGCCCTCTGTCGTCGGAAGTTGCATGGAGAGAATGCCTAGTACCACGCCAGCCTTGGGAGGTGAGGAGAGCGTGTGTGTCCATCTTCGAGAACTTTTGGAATGGCGCAAGGAATTCGAAGGTTTGCGATAAGAGAAAAGCCACCGCCTAGAGCTCAGGCTTGAGGCCGATTTAGCTCCGAGCCGTTCGAGTCATAGGATGCAAGTGATTTCGGGGAGAAAAAGCCGCGGTATTCCAGTTCGAAGGAACTGCAAGGCCAAGGCAGAAATGACGATGGAGTCTAAAGACCAGATCAAGCAAAGGCCCAGCGAGGGAGAGTTGTGAACGACGGTGGCCTGAGCGAGGCGAAGAGATCGAATGTCGTAACACATGGTTGATGGCTGCCATCAGGCTCCTTGTCTGTACGATTGTCGCAATGCAGCGGGCCATGATACAACCACATTAACTGTGAGCTGGCAAGCAAATGGTCATCGTTTCGTACAATTTTGTCATTTGGCAGATCGGCCGTCGAAATGAGATGATTCTCATTATTTGGCTGAACCATCCTGCCCGATTTGGTTCTAACAGGCTGCCACTGGCGAGCGCATCTCTGCGCTTTTAAAGGGTGAGGAGCAAAAGATAGTCGAAAAGTTCCATCATCCATGGATCGGGGGTTGGCTTTCCGTAAGGAGATCTCCCGCGGAAGGCAGATTTGTCCCGTACAAGGCCAAACCGTTCCACACAAGCTTCCATATGCCCGCAGTCTGCCTTCCTTCGCCCCACGACGATCGTGAGATCACAAGGTCATCAGGGCAAATTTTTGAGGGGAGGGACCAACACTACCACCTTTCACAATGCGAAAATTCAGTCTTCGAAATACAGCCGTCCCCTACATCTCCTAAGTACCAGATGATCGCCGCTGCCTCCAGCCTTATCATTCGCTCCTTTCCCTTCTTCTCCTTCCCATAACTTGTCTTCCATTTGCCACTCGATCACCTCACCCTATCCCTATCATCGCGCCGTACCTTCCCTCCCATTTTCCATGTCGATTTCTTCGCCGTGCTGGCCCGCATTTGCTGAGTCGTAACCAAACCCACTTCGTCATTGCATAGAATACTGCACAAGCCAGCGACGCTATGAAGGGGCCAACCCAATAGATCCAGTGATACCTGTTGCGAATAGGCCGCGTTTCGGTTGCGATCAGTGGTCCCAACAGGCCGTACAACCCAGACCTTAGAGGTTAGCACTCAGAATTAATGTGACCAATGCCCGGTCCGCAAATCCTGTCATCAATGTCAAGAGAGGGCTCCACGAGGTTCGATGATGTATGAGAACCTTGCGGTGGTCCTACAGCCAGAGTCTCACTGACAATTTCCACCATCCACTTGACAAGGTTCGGGACCGACGTCGAAGATTGCTTTGTCCACGACTCTTCCCAGGAGCGTGCAGCTGGACAAGTTCATTCCGGGCAACGCGACTAGAGAGCGTCAGTGGGACTTCGGCCTCCGTGACAAGCATGTCGTGGTAAGCATGACACACGAAGATAAGCGGCACACCTAAGGATGATCAACTCCGGGTCAGTGTACGTGGTTGAGGGCATTTTGAATGATCTTGATGAAATTCCTGGATCTCGAATGTCTAAGAAAGCCAAACTGGCCAGCCTAATGAAGTGCTGAAGGGGCTGCGTCTCCCATTGAGACTAAAAGTTTTGCGGCGAATCGGTAGACTCTGCCGTCAAAGACGACTGCCACCGCATATGGCTTGGAAGACGCTGCTAGGCCAAGTCAGATTTTACGCTGATCATATTTGGTAAACTGTAAAGGCTGAAGACAATATGATGGTGCAGATATGGCTGGTTTTTCTTTGGAATGTTGACAACGGCTCTCGAGGATGCTCCACACCTAGCACCTTCTCTCCCTTTGCCAGCGCCCGTTGATTCATCTCCTCTGCCGCCTTGTATTTGCCTTAGTCTTGAGGCGACGAGGCCAGATTGCTTGACGCTGGTCAACGCGAAGGGATACTCTACGCTCAGCACCTTCTCATACCCTGCCAGCACCTGTCGGTTGATCTCCTCTGCCACCTCATATTTGCCTTGTTCTTGAAGTACCGAGGCTAGATTGCCGACGCTGGTCAACGTGTCAAGGTGCTCCCACCCAACACCTTCTCACTCCCTGCCAGTACCCGTAGATTCATCTCCTCTGCCGCCTCGTATTTGCCCTGGTATCGAAGTAGGATTACTATCAACACGCGTTCGAACTGCCGCTGATCTGTTTGAATTCATCGCCCATATCTGTCCTTTGTTGATCAAGTCTTTCATAGTGGTAGCTCGCAATGTCTCCATAGCAAGGTGGAGCCTGAGTTGCCATGTCAAAGTCACTCTTCTTTCCCAGTCATCGGGTAGCAAGGTGCTCCCTCCTTCACGGCCGGGCGGGACCCGCGGCGTGGGCTTCGGGTTGGCCAGTATGTCAGGGTGCTCTTTGCTCGGCACCGTCTCACTCAACCCGAGCGCTTATCGATATATCTCTTCCGCCTGTTCATACTTGCCCTGACCGCTCAATACTTGTGTCAGGTTGTTCATGCTCGCCAGCGTATCCGGATGCTCTTTTCCCAATGGCAACCAGCTTCATTTGAAGGTTTGATAATAAGCTGCCTCAAGATATTGCGCACAAGTTGTTTAGGTTGAGCGGGCTCTATTTCAGGACAACGAATATCAGCCACCTCATAGGTAAGGCCGCGATCATGCAGATCTTCGTGACTGGAGGGACGGATCTTCGGGGGCCGAGTAGAAAATCCCCAACCCTACAAGCGTCTCTGGGTCTCCTCGTAGCTTCCACCTATAGGGATGTGGTGCCAGAGGGTCAATTCCGTGTCTGGGGATATCGCGCGTGTGGCGTGGACGAGTTGCAGATCGCCGATGAAGCCGCGGCGGACAATGTTGAGGTAGGAGTGGTTGATGGAAGATGCCGTGAGCTCATTCGAGGACAGTAAGAGCCATTTCTTGGATAGGGAGATGCATGATTTGCCACCCCGAGCAGTGTACCAGCGCATTCGTGCCGCTAGCTGCGGACTCTTCCAGCGAGACGAAGAACCCAAATAATCCAGACGACCCGCCGGGTCGAATAAAAAGAGTACGGTAATAGTTTGCAGGTCGGCAATGCGAGGAGATGAAGCCAACAAACTTATCGTTCACCAAAGCGACTGACTGATTCATTTCGCTGGATAGATGTTTCTCGGATTGAGATCTTGTTTTCGCTCAGCTGCAGTCTCTTCCCAATCGACGTTAATGCTGGCGGGGTTCTTGCTGAACTTCCTTCCATCTTTCGAAACAACCTCAAATCTAAGGTCTGCCGAGCCTATCACGACCTTTAAGTCGAAATCGGCGATGTAATGAGCCTTTTCTCTGGAGAATAAGCCTCCTCGTATGCGCTTGAATGGCTTCGCACTAAGGCTTTTGGTTGCTGGCTGGAAGTCCTCACGCCCAAAATTTCCTGTAACTGTACAAAGTCGCTCCACTTTGTCATATTTGAGACTTCGGGGCAAATTGTTGGCTGGATTTTCAGACATGACGAAATGTGCTTGGAAACTTTTGGACTCTGTTCCCTCAGGTATCTTCAAACTATATGGGCGCAAGAAGCCGTCGTCAGGTACTGCTTGACCCTAGGTTGATTGTTAGCGGTTATTCTTCCTTGGGGAGGGTATTGTCACCTCTGTGATGAGCCAGTCGATTTGATCTTCGGCCCACTCCATGCCATCGAGAGGGTCCTTTACCACTCTCTCTCCACGATGTTCAATCCGGTTATATGGAAGCCTGCAAAGGACTCCATATGAAACGCGACTACACTTACCTGTGTACACGCCAACGCCTCCACGCAAGGCTTGCACTCGGTCCATGACCAAGCCTTTTACAACAGTAAGCTGTCTATATGTCGACTGTCAGTTGGTGGGGATACGGGCAATCATGCAATCCACTCACGGCTCTGGCGCCTGCAAGACTTTCAAATTGCGCGCGTTTGCATGTCTGGACATGCCATTAGAGTATTCAGCTCTCAATCGCTTCTGGACGTATTTTGACGACCCCAGACCACCTGACAAGACGATATATTTCTAAGCTTATTAGTTCTCTGCCCAAAATTCGGCGGTGGTGACTCAACTAATTGTTCAGAAGGTCTTTCAGTCTGCAACGCTTCCAACTGGTCGTTGATCTTGGAAAACATCGACCGTACCTGGACATCAAATAGGCCTTTCAGCTCCGCACTGGGAAAAGTTAGTGAGCTTCCCAGGATAAGGTGGTATTCGTCTCACTCACGCTTTGATGACCACCTGCTCGCCACGACCTCTCGTAGTTCCGTCCACGGGAACGGGAATGTAGAGGTCCATCTGCGTCTCGTTCCCATCAAAAGCGCATTTGAAAATCTCAAAATCAGAGCCCTCCATCATGTCCTCAGCCATCCAATGCAGGGCCTCCTCGTTCCTGCTGACGTTCAGAGCACGCAAGCGATCTTTGATGACATTCCTGGCATGCCCATCGATCAACGTTGAGCCGACGTTGACTCCCTCGGCCTTATTGAGTGCTTTCAAATGCGTTCTCTCGGAGGTACGTGTTCTCAATTCGAGGATGTTGATATCCTTTAAAACGTCAGTCATCTAGCGCACTGCACCTGTGCGAGGCACCTACGGTTGTAGCTCCACCTGCGTCAACCACCATTATTACGTCTCCTACCTATCTCTGTGTTAGGCGTGCTCGTGCTATGGAATAAAAGGCTTACCTTGTAATCCTGTTTTGCAACGTAAACGGCAGCGGCTTCAGCCTCAGTCTGCGAAACTTTGACACGTCGTTTGTGCGAATTCGCAAACCCGGCTTCTTCAAGCCACTTTTCCATCTTGGCGGTCAGCCGCGGACTTTTCCAGGTCGTTGGTATACTAAAGAGGAATTCGACATTTCTGTCCTCCCAGTTTGGCACTGTCTCCTGGAAATGAGATTCTAAATGCCCATGCAAACTTTTCATATAATCTTTGTAGTACTTGACCGCATTTGCATGGCTTGGTCTGTCTTCATAGTTGTCGGGGAATTCCGGATCGAGATATAGCTTAAATTCCCGTTCAAGCTGGATCTCTTGATCGGTGAAGTTGCAGTGGAAGCCCCATGCGATGAGGCGTCCATGCCCGTCATATGCCACCTGAGTTGGCACCTTGTCTGCAATTTCGCTGTCCACCAAACGCCCTGGCCACCGCTGGATAACTCTGGGCTCAGTCCATTCCGGTTCTGAGGAGTATGCCACACCTTTTGGCGATATATCAGCATTCTTGAGAAGCACGGGGAGTCATTCGGAGGGATTGTACCAGTGCAAGTCATCCCGAAGTCAATGCCGACAACGAAGCTGGGCCTCCAGCCTTCCATATCTAGCGGCGTCTTTCAATCGGTCAATGGCGACTCCAAGAGCGCAGTTCATTCAAAGGGAATGTCGCTCTTCGATGATGTGATGTGAGCAACCCGTCAGCAATTTTTCTTGTGGAACGGGCTAAGAATCGGGGCTTCGGAGAAAGGGAGGGCCGTTGCCTGAAAAAGGTGTTCCCCAAGTTATTGGCGCTGCCGTGCCGCTTTTATTGAAGGGCACCAACGCGCACAGAAATCAGCCCAACGCCTCGCATGGGAGAACAAGCCTCAGTTTTAGGTGCATCCGACTAGTGGTACTAGTACTTTGATGTGCGCCCTCGTTCGGGTAAGCCTGCCAACTCAAGCACGGCGCTTGCGTTGTGGTTCAGCACAGCCTTCCGAGTTAAGTCGTTCAAACCCATCTCACTTTGAGGCGGGCCCCCGTCCGCATCGTCCTAATGGGCATGAATCTCTTTCTCGCCCCCCCTGAGCAAGTGGCCTCGAGTCATGCTCAAAAGCCACCCTTCAGTACCAATACGTGTTATTCGAGGCTATGCTCAGTGATGTTGTCAAACTGTAGCAGGACTCACCTAAATCGTACTGAGAACTATGATGTAGTTTTGGGTGCGCCCTCTCAGAATGAATTTCAATCTCAGATTTTTCGGTTCTTCAACGCAACGAAGGTTGGAAGGCCCCAAACCTCCCATACATGACGACACGGAAGGATATCAACAGTCTCGGAACAGAAAACGAGACCATGGCTCGGTTTTGCGCAAGAGGAGCGCTGGCAAGACTTTCAATTCTGTTACTGATGAGGGTCTTTCTTCGCCGCCCAAGGAATCTGATTCGACCGAGGCCAATCTTCAACCCATAACTCATATCACACGGAGTGATCAAGGGCAACCCTTGAGCGAAAGTTTACACAAGCAGTCAGGCCTCGCATATGAGCGGACAAAGGATAAGGGCGACAGACGCCAACGCCATTACCAGGAACCAATGATGGAAGAGTCTTCATACAATCTTGATGTCCACAATGAAACACTAGAACATTCAGCTATAGTCTCACCGAACAAACCACCAGAATGCCCTGTCAAACAACCTCGTTCAGGCCTTCACAAAGAGGAGAATCTCTGGAGTTGGATTCCTTATCTCCGACAATCAGTGGATGATAAGAACATGGTGGCGAACGTGCGAGAAGTGTTTGTGCACACCGAGCAATATGTCAACAATTACTATGTGAACCGCCCTCGTCAGGAGCTCCCAGAAGATTTTCCAGCAACGCTCAAAGGAATGTCATTCCCACATCTCGCTCCCTATACTCCTATCACAGATCTCCTTCGGCAAGTTCATCACCAAGATACCGTCATCAAACATTGTCTTGTGTCAATAATACTGTCCACGATCTCTCTTGACTCCGACAACTCATACCCATCCCTGTTGCCCCTAGAATTCACTCAGTTACCAAAGGCGCTTCAGCAATCGACGGCTAAAGAGCGTAAAATACCTCGTAAGTCGCCTTCAAAATGCTCGATATCATGAGAGCTCACCTTGCACGTCAGATCTACAAGCGGCGCTTTCTGCGCATCGAGTTTTGTCCTACTACATCCGCCCTAACGTCACCGACGATCAACATTATCTTTGTCAACGGGACGATGCAATCGTCACAGTAGCCGCTACAATAGAGGCTGCCTTTTCTCATTGGCAGAATGAAAGTCGATCATCCGATCAGCGAATATCCACCTTGATGAGCCTGTTACGGAGAGCAGCTGACCTTGGAATCCTTCTGTCTACGCAAGCATCCACATTTCTATTCGACTGGAAGATGCAGTCTGTACAATCCAACGATATTGAGATCCCCATCTGGCCAAGAATGTTGAAGGTATATGATGAGGAGGCGCGAGAACTTGATCCTGCCCAGCATATGTTCAAGATGAAGACAGAGTTCACAAGTTTCATCTCCGACATTAAGCCTAGTGAGGAGCACAATAAGCCTTTGGCTAGATATCAGGAGGCTGATTTCAAAGTTCCGCATTACACGAGTGACTCGGATCTTGCGGCTCTACGGAGCCAATATGGCATTGTCATGCGCGAACTTGGTACCACAAGGGCAGCAAGTTTGCACGAAGACCTTCCTATCCCTGTTTCTGAACAAGGCGAAGATAGAAACGTGCCGAATGGATCGCAAAGTGCTTCTGCTAACGCTGCCACTACTTGCTATGAGATGGCTGGGGATACTACCAAATGCGAGAGCTTGCCCCAAGAGCCAGCAGAGTTGGAAGATGCTACTCCCAGCGTGCCGCCGAAATTTTCAAACGCTGCAGAAAAGCCTACAGCCTCGCCAGAACGGCACCACCAGGACAGGCACCAAGGAAATGGGAGTCCAACTAAGCGCAAAATTAGGGAGCCTGTGGAGCTGCCTAATTCCGTTCAAGCGATGGAAACGGAGCCATGGGATCATGCAAGGTACTTCCCTGGGCCAAGCCAACAATATGCCACTAACTCGACACATCGTACTGCCTACCGAAAACCTGTACCTGTAAGCGAAAGACTGCAAACTCTTCCACCGAATTCCTATCCCTTGGCATTGCTAAATGGCCAAGCGCAGAAGCACAAGATGGTAGGCAGCGATCACGACCAATCCACAAACCCACCACTAGCCCGATCACCTTCGTTAAAGGATGGGAGACCATTGCCTTGGCCGTGTATTACGGATGGAGCTGAAGGACAACAAGATCTTCAACCGCGCCATCATAGTCCTGGCCGAAGCCATGCGAGATCTTATGATCACCAGTACGCCCGTGAACAAAGAAGGAGTATGGACACATACCCTGGAGGTCTTTGGCCTGATGTAGATGTCAGTTTCCAACGCGGACTGGGTGTTAATCAGAACAGACAAGATCGCGAAGCCTACAAGTACAGTTTAGCGAACAAGGGCTCGCGAAGGTTGCGACCAAGCAGCAGTGACCCGGCCAGCTCAATTATGTCTTTTCGTACACGCCAAAACAGCACGAAACCAAAGCCTGCGGGACGGGTGATGGCTTTTATGGGATTTTCATAGGAATTATCATCGTTGGCTACCTGAATCATGCAGTTTTAGAATCTGGGAAATTGTTTTTGACACAAGTTGGCAAGCTTTCATCGTGCGCCTCGTGGAATAGGACCAAGCACCGTTGCAACCTCTCCCTCCTAAATATTGCCATTCCCCGTCATGTCCCTCATTTCATTCATTTGCTGTGTGACCTGCCACTCAAGCCTACTAGATCGCCGATTTCGAGTAGTGCTGTTATCAGTGTCCCTTTGACCTTGATGAATTCCCGTGCGATTTGTACTTCGCCTTCTTAGACCCCGGACTGGGCAACTGTTTGCTTGTGTTTGTGCTGTTGCAGGGTCTGTGGGTGCAGTCACCCGTCCAGAGGGGAAAACGCCAGAAAGCGTCTCCGAACCAGTGGCCGTGCCAGCACGAGGTTGCGAATCGTCATCGCCAACGGGCTCATGCCATCGCAGCCGCATGGGGTTTTTATGCCCTGGGATGAGGGTTTCGGATTCCATAATGGCTGACGTAGAGATTGAGCGGGGATTCTGAGGCTGTGGAGGCACGAGGCTTCTTGGAATGATTTGCATGTCGGCAGACGGAGATGGGAAGACAGCGGCCTGAGGCCGGGAAGAATTAGACACCACCGGAGCTGACTGGGTTCTTGTAGACGAGTACACCGCTGTGGTAGGTGCGGGTATAGTTGGGGCTGATAGTGCATATGGCCGTGAGCCCGGAAGTAGGATCGATGGGATTCGTGAGGCGGTCTGGTCTGGAGAATATCCGTTCGTGAGAGGCCTGTTGGCATATCGTAGTCGGATTC
>Ga0335072_10000827_pt1 | contig 54606 bp, 53 predicted proteins | sample Lox_Sample_21_FD_206725 | JGI IMG/M metagenome (GOLD analysis project Ga0335072, IMG submission 206725) | Soil microbial communities from Loxahatchee National Wildlife Refuge, Florida, United States - Lox_Sample_2.1 | ecosystem: Environmental > Terrestrial > Soil > Wetlands | place: USA...
GTCGACCCGGACTCCAAGGACGCTTTTTACGGTCTGACGCCACTGTGGCAGGCCGCAGCTAACGAGCACGAGGCGGTGGTCAAGCTGTTGCTCGACAAGGAGGGCGTCAACCCGGACTCCAAGGACAAAGACGGTAGAACGCCGCTGTTGTGGGCCGCAGTGAGGGGGCATAAGGCGGTGGTTAAGCAGCTGCTCGACAAGGAGCGCGTCGACCTGGACTTCAAGGACAAAGACGGTGGGACGCCGCTGTGGTGGGCCGCAGCGAACGGGCACGAGGCGGTGGTCGAGCTGCTGCTCGACAAGGCGGGCGTCGACCCGGACTCCAAGGACACTGTTAACGATGTTACGCCGCTGTTGCGGGCCGCAGCGAACCAGCACGAGGCGGTGGTCAAGCTGCTGCTCGGCAAGGAGGACGTCAACCCTGACTCCAAGGACAAAGACGGTAGAACGCCGCTGTGGTGGGCCTCAGCGAACGGGCACGAAGTGGTGGTCAAGCTGCTGCTCGACAAGGAGGGCGTCGACCCGAACTCCAAGGATAAAGACGGTAGAACGCCGCTGTGGTGGGCCGCAGTGAAAGGGCACGAGGCGGTGGTTAAGTTGCTGCTCGACAAGGAGGACGTCGACCTGGACTCGAAGGATACTTTTGGCGATGTTACGCCGCTGTTGCGGGCCGCAGCGAGCGGGCACGAAGCGGTGGTCAAGCTATTGCTGGACAAGGAGGGCGTTGACCCGAACGCCAAGGACGCTGCATACGGTGGGACGCCGCTGTGGTGGGCCTCAGCGAACGGGCACGAGGCGGTGGTCAAGATATTGCTGGGCAAGGACGGCATCAACCCGGACTCCAAGGACGCTATATACGGTCGAACACCGCTGTGGTGGGCCGCAGCGAACGGGCACGAGGCGTTGGTCAAGCTATTGCTGGATAAGGCCGGCGTCGACCCGGACTCCAAGGACACTAGAGATGGTGAAACGCCGCTGCGGCGGGCCGCAGCGAACGGGCACGAGGCGGTGGTCAAGCTGCTACTCGACAAGGAGGACGTCGACCCGGACTCCAAGGACGCTATATACGGTCGAACGCCGCTGTGGTGGGCCTCAGCGAACGGGCACGAGGCGGTGGTCAAGCTGCTGCTCGACAAGGAGGACGTCGACCCGAACTCCAAGGACGCTACATACGGCGAGACGCCGCTATGGTGGGCGGCGGCGAACGGGCACGAGGCGGTGGTCAAGCTGCTGCTCGACAAGGAGGGCGTTGACCCGGACTCCAAAGACGCTAGATACGGTCGAACACCGCTGTGGTGGGCCGCAGCGAACGGGCACGAGGCGGTGGTCAAGCTATTGCTGGACGAGGAGGGCGTCGACCCGGACTCCAAGGACGCTTTTTACGCTGGGACACCGTTGTGGCGAGCCGCAGCGAACGGGCACGAGATGGTGGTCAAGCTACTACTCGACAAGGAGGACGTCGACCCGGACTCCAAGGACGCTATATACGGTCGAACACCGCTGTGGTGGGCCGCAGCGAACGGGCATGAGGCAGTGGTCAAGCTGTTGCTCGACATGGGGGACGTCGACCTGGACTCCAAGGACGCTTTTTACGATGGGACACCACTGTGGCGGGCCGCGGCGAACGGGCACGAGACGGTGGTCAAGCTATTGTTGGGTGAGGAGGGCGTCGACCTGGATTCCAAGGACGCTTTTTACGGTCTGACGCCACTGTGGCAGGCCACAGCGAGCGGGCGCGAGGCAGTGATCAAGCTACTCCAATCGCGTGGCGCTCTTTCTCTATAACCTCCATTTCTACTCAACCTCCTCCTCATCAACCTCCTCTTGCTGGCCTTTTCCTATATATACTTGGGCGTGGCATATGGAAAGCCAGAGAAAGCAGGAAAAGCAATAATGTCATGCATAAGTTAGTAGGCAAGAGAACTTATCTTTACCGTAACAATTGTGTTTTTCTTATGGTGTTACTAGCGTATGCTACGGAGGCCTGCGGCGGGCCCTCCGCACAGGGGCTATCGAGACACACTTAACCAAAATGCCAGCCATCCACGTGACTAGAGTGCATGAATAAAATCGCGTCTAAAGGTCTGTAGATAACCTCCAGCCCGCATAGGACACCAGCCATCTTACCCTGTTCTGTAGGGAGTCAAGCGACCTTCCTCAGATCCCAAGTCGCCCATATGGTGGTCATCACTCCGGTCTTTTCTGGAACGCGCCCTCTCTGCCTCAGTCTTGCCGCTGAGGTCCGCCATGTACTCCGTGAACTTACGGCTCATATCCATGACCTGCTGGAAGTGATCTTTGTTGACACGTATCTTCTGGTCTTGTAAGTCTGGCTCGATGGCCACGTCGTATTCCGCGAGCGCGATAGCAGTCTGCAGCGCGTTTCGTATCTCGCGTCCATTCCATTTCCTTTCCCGGATATCCGGATGGTCGAGGACGTATTCTTGGGCTTTGCTCTCGATGACGAGCTGGCCTTTCCGCTCCACACTCAGCTTTTTGAAGAAGGCCTTCCAGATAGTGATGCGCTTGTTATCATCGAGAGGTGGATAATTGATGATGGCATGTAAGCGGGAGGGGAAAGCGTCGTCGATTTGGCCAATGCGATTTGTCGTCAGGAACAAGAGTCCGCTGAAGTATTCTATCTTGCGCAAGAAGACTGACACGAGGCCGTTGCGTGCGATGTTGTCCTTACCCCTGCGTTCGAGGAAGACATCGGCTTCATCGATAAGTAGGACGGCATTCCAGGTCTCAGCCAAGTTCAGCCACCGCGTTAGCTTGCCTTCCATAAAGTTGTCCTCTTCCAGATCCTCCCCGGTTCCGAGGTCGGCGATTGATAGCGACAAAAGAGGCCGTTGGAAATGTGAGGCTATCGCTTCAACAGTGTACGTCTTGCCAACACTGTTCCCCTAAGTTAGCTGAGAGCACATATCACTGAAGAGGCGGGTGGGCGATTAGAAGGCGTCTGCGGTACACTTCAGAACCTGGGCCGGTTCGAGGTAGCTGGTCAGCTGCACCCGCCCGAGACATGTTCGAACATAAAGCGAAAAATAACTCACTAAACCAAAGGGTGTCAGCGAGTTTTCAGAAATGAGTCAAAGAAAGAAGGTGGAGGGGAGGAGATTCATCAGGAGTATAGGTGATGCCGATATGTGCTTGCTGCGAGCTTACCCCAGGAGGACCATGAAGCAATATAACTTGGCCTTGCCCTTTCCCAGGTATGAAGTCCACTGTTTTGTACATCGTTCCCGCGTTCTGTTTGTGCGATACTGCTTTGATGATACCGATGTCATTTTTGTCAAGGACGAGGTTTTCCAGGCTTTCTTTCCCGTAAGAAGCATCCTGGATACCGCTGACATGGAAAATCATCCACTCCTTCTCCTGTAAGGCAAATCCACCCATCAAGGGTAACATGAGGAAGAAATGGTGTTCGGTCATCTTGTCGTCAGAATCGACTCCCAACGAGTCGTACTTGTCGAATTTGGAGCGCGGGCCCATGTCGGATTCGATCAGATGTGGGCTTCGATCGCCAATAACTTCAGGAGTGCAATTCATGATGAAGGTGATTCTGTTCTCGCGGCGGAATCGAAGCATATGCACCTTGTCTCGGAGAGCATATTTGGCTGTTGAAATCTGGTCGATGATCGCCCGGCCACGATACTGGGTATGTCAGCTTGACAGAGACGCTATGAATTCAAGGGTACGGGATAGGTACCTTTGCGGGAATTGTATATCCCGTCACATCTGGAGTGCCCAGCCCATCGACGTACACTTCTTGGGGGCCTTTCTTCAACAAGTCGTAATACCTTTTGCCCCATTTGATAAAACTCTCCTTTCGCTCCGGACCATGCTCACGATCCCAATATTCACAGGGATAGACGTCTAGTTGTGTGACTTCTTTCTCTCCTTCGTAGACATCGATGTATGTCGTGTGCTTTGTTCGTCCGACGTCTTCTCCGCTTCCGCACATTCCCCAGGAATACACAGCCCATGGAAGTGGAGCTCTTCTATCTGGAATCTCATCCATTTCCTCCGTGGGGGGCCTTCGCTTCAGTCGTATTTCATAGGCGACTGATGGTATTGCAACACTCCTCCAGTTCTTGAAATGCGAATATAGATCAACGCCCGGCCGAAACAGAAGCCATGCCATTTCAAATGTGACGACCGGAACAGGTTGGGACAACTTATTCAGAGCAGGTCGAATCTTGTTCTCCATGAAAGCTTCCAGGACTTCGTCCAGCAGAAGGCGGACGTGGTCTTTGGTGGACTCGGTACACAAAGTATGATGCTTGTGAATAAAGCAAGAGGTATCCTGGCCTCCAGTCTGGCAGGGTTTGGCGAGGGCTGCAATCTCAGAATAGTAGTGGGCGAGACACATGTATGGTTCGCAGATCATGACTTGGTCCCCAGTCAAGTCCTGCCCTGGATAGTATTGGATGGTTCTGCGAATCGCATTGAGGAGGAAGGGCGAGTGTATCACAATGCGACTGTCGCCGATACTCGATATCTCGAAGTCTTCCAATTTATCTGGCAGAGCAACATCATCTTGTAGTCTCGGAGGACTCGGCGTCCTCAACCTTCGATCTTCATCACCGGAGCTGTCTTCAACTACATAGCGTGCCTGGCGGGTAGGCCTGGGCGGAGCAGATGGCGCGGGGTTCCTTAGGACAGTCCAAACCATGGTAATAATCTCAAGGACCGGTTTCTGGCCGTTCTTGCCGCCGCCTAGTTTCAAGTCGAATCGCGACTTCAGGTCAAATGATTTGAGGCGATTAGTACTCCCTACAGCGTACACCTCTGCCTTGTAAACAACACGAGAACTGCTACCGGTCGTCTCACCAACCGGCGCAGCAATAAGCCCAGGATCTGGCTTCATGGTGGCTGCCTCCGTTGCTCCCGACTTCGTATTCTGTGGGTTTTCACAGAGAGGAGGCATCGGTGATGGATGCAAGTACTGAAGCAGGGCGGAGCAAATATCTCCTCAATGCGATCAATCTGAGCTCAGTAGATGTCAAGGTCGCAGAGTAATGAATATCAGCGTAGCACTTCCGATCGTACTGTAACTAGGTTAATAACTGACTTGAGTTATGAGTGTGAGGCTGGGTTACAAGGCTTTCCGTATCTAAGGCTTGATAATTCATTCCTCCAAGTAGCTATCACTATACTACAGACCGTACAGCGTAATGGCGTCCTTAACTCCCTATTGACAACCCTAACCCAGTTCCTAGGAAGGTTTGGAGGAAGAAGAAGGCTCACGGATCTACTAATACTGCAGGATGAACCACCACAGAAATCGTAAGCAGAGATCTGCTAGTAAAAAAGGGGGTGAAAGGGCTGAAAGGGCCGCAAATCGAGCAACCAATCACGCGCCTAAGTCTACTGATAAGAAAGATCCTTGGCCTATTACCGCCCTTTACAGTGCCTCCAAGGCTGGAGGAATCTGCCAGCACGAAGAGGACGCGTGGAAGGACCCTGTACTTTGTGGCGCTACACAAACACTGCAAGTAAGAAAGAAAAGCCCTAGTGGTTGGATGCAATATGTGACAGCACAGGAATGGTCCCAAAGCCACCAGGATATATGGTGTCATAGCAGGGTGTTGAGTGGCATGCGACAAGTGTCCCACCTTCACCCGTGTGATGAACGAATTATATCCCACTTAGAGCACGATGCTGATGTACCGCAGTTCCGAGCGCAAAAGGCACGACACGACAGGTCATAAGGCTATTGGTGCAGCATGTGCTTTTAGCGTCAGGTTTCGAACCTCTTGTCGAGCTCCGAAGCATGGTCGCCCTCAGCTGCCCAGTTGAGGCATTGCCTCTGGTTTGATAAGGCTTTCCATGCCCCTGACCCAGCGGAGCCCAGGCGTTGCAAGACCCACTATACCCTGTCGATTCTGCCTAGTGCAGCGGACTAAATGAGCTGCCTACCCCTCTCTCACTGGCCAATCAAGCATGGATGGCGCCTGACGACGATTGAGGCTGAGTCGCTCAACGATGTGCGCAGCGCGGAACATAAGGGCTTCGCATCGCGCCATGTCTCGATATTCGATGGAAGGAAGTTACGGGAAGACGAAATTTGGGGAACGATGGAAGGCAGGCTAAGTACTCGGGCCAAGCCGTTCATCAGCAAGTTCACGAGACATGCTCAAGTCAATATTCCGGAGAAAAAGCTCACAAAAGCTCTCGTCAAGAAGCAAGACTATCAGGATGAAATCGAGAGGCAACGTGACTCCTCCGACCAAAGATGGCGGGATCTCTTCGAAGCGGACGAACGACAAGTCCATATGTGAGTCAATTCAGGGAGGACTGGGCATACACCTCCACTAACCTTCACAGCAAAGCAGAAGCCGAGAACGAAGAAATTGATCAAGCAGGCCGCAGAGTCTTGTTAGCATGGCTCAAATTTCAAAAGGGACTCCCAGAGCAGGCGTCTATCAATCTTCGAGACAAACCGCCTACCTTTGCCGTGCTTCTAGCCGCCGTTGAAGCCGCGCAGATGAACTTAGAAGACAAGCGAGCATCATCAACCATCAAAGCAAGATTTAGGAAAATCTGTAGTAGCATCAACGACTATGAGTATCTCGCGAAGCCAATACCCAGCGATGACAAGTACGTCTCGATCGTCACCGGTACCGTCGGAGCTCTAATCAAGGTAAGTCTCTCAGATGTGAAGACCTGGCTTGCAGCTATTTTACTGACCGATCAAGGCCACAGTGAATCATGAGGATATCGCAAATGGCATCTCTGAGGGACTGGCCGACATAGCGGACGACATTAGTTACTGGGCTCGTTTACTAGAACAGCATTCGATGAATCCAAAGATGAAATCCTACATACGAGATCTATACGCAATCGTGTTTGAATGCTTTGCCGACATTTTCACTGAATGGCAGAAATCCCGATGGACGAGGATCATCGGAAGTTTCAACAAGAACCTCCTGGAGACGATTGTTTCTGGACACCGGAAGCGAATGAAAGATCTGAGTGAGAAGTTGAGAAGAGAGGCGGCTTTGGATGAGAACGCTGCATTCTCGGACTTCATCAACCGATTGGTCGACGAGAGCCAGGAAAAACAAAGACTGCTGGGTATGCGACAGAACGAAGACAGAGAAGAGTACCGCAAGTTTATCAAAACGCTGAGTGAAGACGGAGTGCGCATTTGGCGAGAACAGCTTCAACTCTGGTTGACTGGTGGTGCAGGGCAGCAATTTCTGGAAGCAGCCTTCGTCAACAGGGGGATTACTCCCCCGCCTCAGCAAATGCTGGAACGTCCGAGAGGGGTGATAGGGGAAATCGAGCCAAACTCAAAGGAAATGAACTTTGACCAGACAAAATTGTCCGGCGCTATTTATACCAGGGCTCATCTTCAAGACTACACGCAGCACTTGGGCCTACAAACATCCCAGCCAGCGCCTGAGATGCCCATGATCTCTGCGGCTCAGCTCAATATCCATGAGAACGTATTCAACGCACTCAAGAAGTGGAGTACAAGCTCTACTTCCCGGTATCTATGGATCGAAGGACCACCAGATGTTGAAACACCCTCACAGAATACGTTAACAATCATGTCGCTTGTCGGAATCGCACAAAAAAGCAAGACAGCCTATGTGGCATATTTTGCTCAGCAAAGCTCCGCGAGAAAAGCGGCTGACCGACCGCAATACTGTTCTCAGGCCTTGATATCTCTAGTGTACACCTTGGTATCGCAGCTTGTGGACCAACTGCCCGCGGAATTCGAGTCCGAGGCCGACCTTTCGGAGGTACGCTTTACGTGTCTCGACGGGACAGAAGAACGCTTTTCATCTGCAATGCAACTGTTACAGGATATCCTCGAAGTCACGACAGGTCCTCTGCTGTGTATGATCGATGGGCTGCAATACCTGACCTACGGTGCTAGCAGGGAAACTGTAGCGAGTCTTCGTCGTCTCCTCGAGCTACTTTGCGTGAGAGACAACCCTCGCTACCCAGTCATGCGCGTCTGCCTCACGACTGATGGGTACGTTGAAAGCTTGGCAACGGGACTAATGAAAAGATTGCTGGAGAGAGTCTCCTGCGATGACGATGACGATGCCGGCTCTGAATATACGATGGAGGATCTTACATGAACCAAACGACTCACGATTGCTGGAGCTTTCCTTCGACTTTAAGCTGGAATGGTCGTAATCACATTGCAGTCTCTGCTCGTTCTTAGCAGTGCTTCAGGCCGCACAACCTACTAAGTTTCATGAACCATGGATCTGGGTCCCGAAACTGTGGTTTGCATATATTAGAAGGGTATGGTATGTTTCTCTATACCATCCCCCTTTCGGCGATGCCGGATTTTGTCGTGAGTACTTTCGTCGGGGGACATGCGCATAGAAGGAGCTCTCCTGGCCCTGAGAGTCCTGATTTCTCCCAACCCGCTTCTAAGTCTTCAAACCTGATACTCACTCCTGCGCCCACACATTCTGATAACGCATACTTGACAAACTTCATCCTTCTACTCTCAGCCAACACATCGCCTTCTTCTCACACTTCGCCTCTACCAGCAATTCAACATGGCCGGATCCCCTGGTACCATGTCTCAACCTCTCTCTCCTGCACTGGGCATGCATCCATTCTCCACGCATCTTTCGACCTGGAGCGGGACACCATCTACCTTATTCAGCATTGATTTGCGCCAGGTCCAATCAATGGTGAATACAGGTCTCTGACGGTCGCTCGATCTACTGCAATCCATCGAGCAGCAAGTGGTGTACCTCTCGCACAGTATGCCGGAAACAACCTCTTCCTGCGCGAAAACCTGACAGCAGCAAGAGGGTATGAGTCCATAACCGTACTACAGCACGAGAGCAGGCCCCGGCCAAAACCTCCAGCTGAACGATGTTGCTACAATGGCAACGGCCAACACCGAGGAGGGTCTGCTGTTCCGCAGAACGCCATGCGGGTGTCTGGATTCCGCTACCAGCATTACCCGACAAGGCTTGCAAGGCTTCGCAATGCTCGCTTGTCGCAAAATCGGGTGGATACACTGGTTGACCAAGAACGCCTGCACAGAGCTGCACAAAGGCTCAGCGGAACTCTACAGAATCGAAACGAAGCTGCAAAGGCCGAGATTGCACGCAGTTGCCCCCACTCAATGACATCACCTCTGGCATTGGTCCTGGTCTTCTCACGGACGAATGCCCCATCTGCCGCCTTTGAAATTGATCCAGTTGCACCCTCAGCCACCCACCAATGCCGGGACACATACTGCAAAGGATGCCTCGATGGATGGGCCTCCACCTGAACTTAAACCAATGTCGGGCTTGGACACAAAGCAAATCTTCCTCATGCTAGTAGAGGCTTTGGCGCAAGGCCATAGAACGAGTTTAAAGCGACGAGGCCCACGTGTTAGGGGGCGGTGGAAGGGACGTCGAAAATAGCCCCCAGAGGCGCCGTTGTCTGCCGCCTTTTCGCAGGTACTCAGCTGAGTTACTAGCGGATAAAAATCTATAGACGGGGCACCAGGCGTAGTTACTGCAGGAATGCCGACGCAGAATTCCTAGGCGATGGTACCACATCGAGAGTGTAAGGGAACATTTGAAGAGCGATTGAAGTAAGTGACAAGGGTATAAGGACTTAGATTTCAGTAATCTCTGATGGCGAATATGATGTCCAATCTGCTGGCACACGCCAAACCTCCCTCACTAACGCAACCAAAACCGCTCAAAATGCAGAAGAGTTTCTAGCATCAAATAGCCGATTCATGCGAGAAAATGTGAGACAGCTTATGCGTGGTCAGTTCCTCGATGTCATTTTTCTCTTTCCGCTTCCACCACGGCCTGGACCCCAGCCTCGCCACCCTCAATTGGCGGTACAGTTGTCTCCTTCTCGTTGCCGCCACCAACCCTACCAGAATTTCCTTCTTCCTCCCTACCTCCCCTCTCCTTCTCGTTCTCCGCGTCCTTCTTTTCAGTTCTGAGCCTCCGTTTCTCCCTCCACTTCATCCCCCTGAAATAGATGAGCCATAACATTGGACTACTCGCCACTAAAAATAGGCTCAGAAACGTAAAGCACCATCCCCTCCCCATCGCGTCGATCATCGGCGTAATCACCCCGGTCGCGCCGGCACCCAACAGACACCTCATGAGATTATTCGCCGCCGTGGCCGTGGCCGGCGCCTTCGGATAAAAGTCTATCAGTAGCGTTGAGATGACATTAAACACAACTGTCACACAGAAACTAGAAAAGAACAGTACCACCTGCGCCGCCGCCAAAGGTCCATTAATTTCGAGGATCCAGCCATAGATGAGTATCAACACACACGATGTATATAGCATCGGGAGTGCAATCTGCAGCCTAACCTTCTCAATTGGGAAGTCCTTGAGATCGGTTTGCCGTCCCTTCTTGATCTCAACGTTGAGTTTGCGAGCCCAGCGTTGGAAGTTGCGGTCGAGGAGCTGGCCGTTAGAGAGCGCGGCACAGGAGCAACCGACGCCGAAGGAGAGGTAGCAGAGGCCGATCTGGAGGGAGTTGAAGTGGTATATTTCGGCGTAGAGGGAGGGAAGGGAGGCAGTCATATCGTAGAAGCCAGCGAAGATGAAGGCGTTGTATAGAAGGAGGAGGGCCGTTTCGAGATCGGCGAGGAGCTGGACTGAAGCGAGCGGGTTGAAGGGTTTGCGGGCTGGACGTTTGAGTGACTTTTGAGACTCGGTGCGAGAGAGGTTGTTGGAGGTATTGGATTTGCGAGTGCGGCGAAGGGCTAGGTAATTCATTAGGGACATATTCCAGCCTTGGGGCGGGATGGAGCCATCGCCGACGGCTGTGCGGGCTAGGTTGGGTGTCAGTCACGGCACCTTTACAGTAGGCAAGGGTAAAGGGCGTACCAGTTTCAGGAAAGAGGATCACGAATGGAACAAGGAATGCAACCGCAAGGATGACCAAGAACCAAAAAATAGCTCTCCATCCGAGGAATTGGGCCTGATGAACGTTAGACTGGATAAAGATCTTGATCTCGGCCCATAACGTACGAGTACGCCTCCTACAACAGGCCCTATCGACGGGCCCAGAAGCGACCCGGCTGTAATGAAGCCGAGATACTTGCCTCTTTCAGAGGCTGTAGCGATGTCTGAAACAACTCCACTGGAGAGGGCAATAGTACCACTGCTGCCAGAGCTCTGTATGCAACGAAGCACGAAAAGGGCAGCGTAGTTGTTCTGCAGAGCGAGGCCGATGTTGGCACCAATGTAAATGACAAAACATATTGTGTAGGCCGGACGTCGACCAGCGCTGTCTGCTAGATTTCCAATAACGGAAGGCGCGAGGCCTTGAAAAATCTGACCAGGCCCTTGTGAGCGCAACGCCGATAGGGGAGGTTGATAAGGTAATGTACCATATAGGAAGTCAGCGTCAAATTTATGAGCGTGCTCGTAACGCCCAGGTCTTGTGCGAGTGCGTTCAAGGCGGGAAAGTAGATGCTTGCAGAAAGAGGAGAGAAGAAGCCGCCAAATGATGCCATGACGACGATGAACCGTTTTTGGTTCTTGGTAAAGACTGAGTGGACTGGACCAGCAGTAGAGACTGTGGCGAGTTGCATGCCCTGGCCCGGAGGTTGCTCATCGTGAGCTGTTGGAGCCCTTTCGAGGTCTCCATCTTCGGACGACCTTTGGTCTGTCTCGGTCAAAGGCCTCTCGCTAGGTTCATTTTTGGAGGGAGGTTTCCCCCAAACGCTTGCTAAGGAGAGTTCATTGCTTCGATTGCTGCTCGGCAGGGTCGAGGTAGCGCTTCCGGGGGAATTGGGGTCTATATCTTTCATTACCACACAATTGCTGGTACATCTCGAAAGAGCAACAAATGTTTTCGCTGGCAAATATACAGGTCACCATCATGACCTGCATTTTGCCAGCCCGATTGCGGAGCGAGCATCGCATCCAATTGCACAGCGGCGAGTCGCCGATGGGAGCTAAATGGAGGTTTTGTTGTAGAAAAACGCAAACTGTTAGAGTTAAGCGAGCTTGTGGCTGCCGTCTTAACCGAAGAGATTTCTACGGCTGCGCAAACTGCGCCCACGGCGGCTGCAAACACTTTACGCGGTCGACCTCGGACGCGCCTTGACATGTATTCAAGATCGCTTCAGACCCTTTTTGATTCATAACGATCGAAAAACACTTCCACCATGTCATGGCCTCTGGGCCTCCCAATGGCCAATCTATTCTTGCCAATCCACAACTCCATTTCTACCCAGCTTACTGTCACAATGCCTCTCCTACCTACTTCACCTGGGTGAAGTTGACTGCCTCCGATATCCACCATAGCCTCCGAAGCCGGCCTGGCTTTGTCAACCACAACAACGTCAGTTACCAACGACAGCACAGCCACAGCCCTCCATCTCTGCTATTCTACCTCAACCACCCTATTCAATTCGTCTGCGTCGTCGGCATCGTGGTGGGATTCGACGACCATGAGCGCTTTTGGTTATTTACCGTTGACGATAGTAGTGGAGCTACGGTCGATGTTACATGTCGCAAGCCGGACAACGTGAAGGAGCAGAATGCAGACTCGTCTGCGAGACCAAATAGCAATGCTGCACTAGCGCAAGACGCTGCGGCAGAGGCAAGGAAGGGGAAGAATCAGGGAAGGAATGATGCAGTAACCGACGAAACAGATGCCCGCCTGGAAGCGTTGTCACGCGTTAACCTTGGCAGCGTCGTGAAAGTGAAGGGCACAATCACCACATTCCGCTCAGTGCGCCAGATCGCACTTGAACGTCTAGAGATCGTACCGGACACCAATGCCGAGGTACGGTTTTGGACGCAACGCACGCAGCTCTTTGCCGACGTGCTGTCGAAGCCGTGGGTAGTGCAAGTGGACGAGCAGGCGCGGCTGTTGAAGGAGGCAGAAGGCGAGGTAGAGGATACTAAGGGTAGGGCAGCAAGGCGCGAGAAACGGTTGGCCAAGGAACGGGCAAGGGAGAAGAGACATGCGGAAGAGATTGCCAAGGCATATGAAGTGGAGGAAAAAGGAAGAGAACATGCGGCGGAGAGGGCAAGGGCGGATGGACTGCGTCTACGGGCGAAGGCTGAGAAGAAGAAAAAGAAAAAGCGTGCTGTAAGTGAGGACCTGCATTCTACTAGCAACTAGTCCGCCACGTTCGTTGTCGCTCAAATGATCACACCAGCAAAAAGTATAGTGAGGTGTGCTACTGAGTCTACAGCCAAGATATACGGAAAATCGGCGTAGACACAGTCATGACCTTATGCAACATGTTGTAATCTATCTCTGGAATACGGCCTTCCATTAGGGCAGATCTATGGTCACTAGAGAATCACTGCAGGCGTCTTGATCTCCTTTTTCCGTTTTGAGGTTAGGGAAAGCCTTCCACGGACAATAGTCAACCGGTGTGGACTGGTTCCAGAGCAAAGGCGGCGGGTTTCAAACGTCTAGTTCAAGAATATAGCTTGTCAAGACCAGCTTAAGGGGACACGATGGATGTATCCCTGCGGCTGTATCTAATAATTCGCTTCAGTCGCAAGTGGAATCCAAGGACACACTTGAACGTGCAAAAGTAGATTGTGATAGCAACCTCGCCTTTGGCGTTTAAGATGCCACATTTCAGGAGTATTGTAAAACGAAGCTCTATGTCAGGTCCCAGGGCGCAGGCGAGAACCACTCGACATATTGCGAAGAGTAGGTTTCCGCTAGTACAAAGAGAGGATGGTAGACGTGGATCGTTATTTCGGCTGGTATAGCGAGCAGAGAGCTTCTAGGTGATCATGGAGGGATGGGATGTTCGACAGCGCCTTATGGCTCACTGTTCAGCTGCGGCTGAGTCGTCGCGGGCTGCGAAGATCCGGGGGGGTGTGGTTAATGAGGATATTGGTTGTCCTCTTACGAGGTGAGTATGCCTTGAAGGAATGAGTCAGGTGGCCTGCTTTGTCTGCCGAGCTCAAGCTAGGGCCGTGAATAAGGTGTGGACAGGGCTACGAACATAAGGCTGAAGGGAAAAACTAGTCGAAGGTGCGGAATAAATGAAAGAGGTTGCACGGTGGGTTCAAAGAGCGCCACAAAGCTTGAGTGAAGTGAGTTCGCAAATTCACGGCCCTGGTGAAATGCAATTGATTCAACCGTAACCATAGTCCACAAAGATATGGGCCATCAATTGTGGCATCAATGTTGGAATAATTCCTTCGATTTCCTAGTCTACAGGTATTCGGATCGAGGTGCAGGCCGCTCTTCGTAGCTGGATGCATATCTGAGGTCTTATTCAGAGCTCAAATGCCTTCACTAGTCCAGTGTGCGCGATGACGGGCACATTCTCGATCTCACGATCAATGGTCAGCAGGTCAGTATCAAGGTGGTGTCTCGAGGATGCATATCACGGGGAAACCCCCAGCTAGGCCTCAGGTCAGGGCAGCTGAACTTGTGCGCCAAGCCAGGTTGGGTGGAAGAATAAAATGCTCCTTCATGCTTGTCCAGCATGTGTGGGGATGGTCGCACCATGGCTTATTGTCCTTTATGTGAATGAGGACGATGCTGTTCTTGCTAAAAGCCCTCGAGTGTGTAAGGCGCAATGGGATAGTGGCAGATCATTCGAAGCCGGATCGATCTGCCATCACGCGATGTTGATTTGCCAGGGGCTTGACCCACCTGGCTTTTTGCAATCCGGGATCCGCGTCATGCTCCCAAGAAAAGAACGACGCTCATTCATCAGTTTCCAAAATCGCCTCACACCAACAGGAGAGTCCGGACAGGTCACAGGTTTGACGTGTTCTCCCTTGCTTGACAGGTGTTTGACGAAGCCATTTTGCACGCCTTTAATTTGCGATGATGCCTCCTAATCCCTCAGGTAATCCTAATCCTTTACCATTCCATTCATGTTTATATCAAGTTCCACTGCGCGTTTCGCCTTACCACTTCCAGCCACAGTGTCCGACACCTCGAGGCCAATTTAGCTCTCCTCTCTGTCCCATATGCGAACTCATGATACCCTTAATAACGACGTCTTTCTAACATGGCTTCTACGTTGAATATCGCATTGCAGAACCAAACTACGTCGAATACTGTATATGCTTATGTCACTGGGCTTGCGCTCCAACAGAACAACGCCTTGTTTTTGCTCCAGTCTGATGGAGTGTCGCATTATTTCCCAACACAACCTCCTTCGATCGGGTCGCCTCTGACTCAGAACTGCGCAATTGCATTGGGCAGTCCTGGCTCGACCAGGACCGTCACCATCCCCCAGATAGCAGGAGGCCGCATTTGGTTCTCAATCGGCAGTCCATTGACATTTCTGTTGAATCCTGGACCTGCACTCGTGGAGCCATCGGTGACGAATCCTTCAGACCCGAACATCAATACGAGCTGGGGCTTTTGCGAGCTCACTTTCAACAGCTCCGGGCTGTACGCCAACATCAGTTATGTTGATTTCGTCGGACTACCCATCTCCCTGAGCCTTACAAATTCTTCTGGAGCAACTCAGAATGTAACTGGGTTACCACAGAGTGGGCTGAATACGATCTGCTCTGGACTCATCTCACAAACTGCTAGCGACGGACACCCGTGGTCCTCGCTAATCGTTAGGACCTCCAGTGGCCAGAACCTCCGCGTTCTGAGCCCCAATAACGGCATTGTTATGAATCCCTCAATGTTTGCAGGATACTTCGAACCTTATGTGGCTCAAACTTGGGCAAAGTATACTGGCACTCCGTTGACTGTCGACACGCAAGCAGGATTCGGCACAGTTTCTGGCCAAGTGTCAAACAACTTGCTTACCTTCGGTGGGGAGGAGTTTACTCGGCCCACTACCGCAGACATCTTCAGCTGTAGCACTGGTCCGTTCGCTACCGGATCTGACGCCGAACGCAATGTGATAATTCCCCGCCTTGCTTCCTCCTTCAACCGCTCCACCCTGCTGATGACGGATGCATTCCCAGCACCGCTCGAATATTACTACCAGAACCCGATCACCAATCACTATTCTCGCATCGTCCACGCCGCCAACCTCGACGGGCGAGGCTATGCATTTCCATACGATGATGTAGCCCCAGCCGGCGGACCGGACCAGTCAGGCGAGGTCAACGATCCGAACCCCCGCTTGCTTACTGTCGCTGTTGGTGGAGCAAATGCTTCTTGGCCCACTGGTAAAGTGGTGGAGCCTCAGAAGGCAGACGATCATCAAGCTGTAGCGGGAGCTAGCGGACCATCTCCAGTTCCCGCTAAGCCTGCTACGAAGCCAGCTGGTAAACCACGTCAAAAATTCTTGGGCAGACTTATATCGAGGCTGCGATCAATTCGAAAAAAGTGACCTGTCCCTTTGGTTGATGATGAAGGTTTCAGAACAAATGCTTTTCCTTGGGCTAGCTGTTGGCCTATTAATTCTACGGCTTCCCTTCCAGCGCACATGTCTCACCTTGGAAAGACGAGAGATGTTCAGCTGCAAAGAGAATAAGGAAGTCGTGGGATGTTTCTTCGTGTGAATAGGAATTAAATAGACATTCAATAAGTCGTGGCGCCAGCCGCCATGCGATAAGCATTGGACATCGCCTTGACGATGCTAGTGGCGTACCTGCATTAAACCGAGCCAGTTACCCACTAACCCCGCAACAAGAGATATCTGCCAGACTTTGTAATGTGTTGTGGAGGCGATAAAGGCGTGCTGAAAGGCTGGTCGTCCGATTGAGTAACATCGCACCGAGTAGAAGCTTAGAGGCATGTTGTAGAGAGAGCTTTACTTGACTGTTGTCTCTGCGCTGTGTGTATATGCTATGTTAACAGAAGATCTGCCCCACCTGTACGGGGCAATTACCATGTGGTCCCACCACGATGTAACACTATTGTGGCGCCTTTCCCTTGATTCGCGTCGTGGCGCGGACATCTCCACCAGCTTGAACTCGCTCCCATCTCATGTTTTTCCGTACGACCGTCCATTAGGTTTGAGTTTGGGCCTTGACATATACCATTTAGTCTTCACTCAGCTTGCATGTACAACTGTCCATCTTGATTGTCCAAAGCTTTAAGCAAGATGGCTTCGTCATCCGAAAATTCAAACACCCTCTCGAGTCGAGAAGCTTTGCAGAATGCTCTGCAACAAGCATATCAAGATTATTCAGATGTGCATACAAAATCTCGCAAGTCGTATGAGAATGCTTGCAAATACATGCCTGGCGGAAATACACGAACCGTGTTATATACCACGCCTTTTCCATTCACCATTGCTTCCGCATATGGATGCACGTTGAAGACGGTTGATGGCCTGGAGTATACTGACTTTTTGGGCGAGTACACGGCTGGGATCTATGGCCACAACAACCCGGCCATTCGCAAGGTAAGAGATATCGAAGAGTTGTTATCTCCTAGTTTGCAGGCCACGAGAGTATTGCCGACATCTCCCGATCGTACTCCGCAGGAACCCCTCTGCCTGCATAACTTTTGCTGCCGCTGACGACCACTTCTGTGGTATCTAGGCTATCGACAAAGCTCTCGACAACGGCTGGAACTATGGTGGACAGAATTCAATGGAAGCGCACCTGGCGCAAATCGTGTGCGAGCGATTTCCCGCCATCGAGAAAGTTCGCTTCGTCAATTCTGGTACCGAAGCAAACATGATCGCAATCGCCACCGCTCTCGTTCACACAGGAAAGAGCAAGATATTGGTCTTCAAGAAGGGCTACCACGGAAGCACTATATCTGGCCATTCTGCTGAAGGGAAGCCGTCTCTGAACCTGCCGCACGATTTCGTCACGGCGCCGTACAACGATGTTGCGGCAACACGGGCCATTATCGATGGGCTACCGAAAGACAGCCTTGCAGCGATCCTTGTTGAGCCAATGTTGGGGAGTGGTGGTTGTTTTGCAGGAAGGGCTGATTTCCTTCAGCTACTCCGAGGAGAAGCAACGAGACGCAACGCTCTACTCATCTTCGACGAAGTCATGACGAGCAGGCTTTCCTACCATGGCTATGGCGACAAGATTGGTATCCGCCCCGATCTGATGACAATCGGAAAATGGGTGGGTGGTGGCATGTCGTTTGGCGCATTTGGTGGTCGGGAGGATATCATGAACATATTCGACCCGCGGCTTGGAAAGCTCGAGCATGCCGGTACCTTTAACAACAACGTCATGAGTATGAGTGCTGGCATCGCTGGGTGTACACTGCTGGATGAGAACCGCATCGATCAGCTGAACAGTCGTGGAGAGCATATGCGGAAGGCGATCGAGGCCCAGCTTGCACATTTCGATATCAAAGGCGTCATACCCGATGCCCCAATTTTAGATGACGCATATGCAACACCAAACCTGACGCAGAGTAGCAGTGGACATGTCAGTACAGGGCAAGGTCAGAACGAGGACGGAAATGTGGAGACCTCATCTGCCAATGGCTCAACAGTCCGTCCTGAAAAGCCTCCTAATATGTTCATCACAGGAGTTGGTAGCATGATGGCAATCCACTTCGCTGGCCCTGATAAAGCCATGCTACAAGGCTTGTTTTACCACCATATGCTGAGCAGAAGAATATACATGGCGCAAAGAGGGTTCATAGCGTTGAGTATTGAGATTGCTGATGGCCATGTCGAGCTCTTTGTTAACGCATTGAAAGATTTCTGCAAGACATGGCAGCAATATCTGCGATAACCTGACAGGCGGTGGCCTGGGCCTTTAGAGAATTTGAGACCCTTTTCGACATGATTTTGACGGCGCGAAGAAGTGAATGAGAAGTGTAAATGGGCTTTTGTCACCAGCTTCAATGCTTGAAGTCCCCAAACACATCACGGAAATTTGTCGAGTTCATCACGAACACGTCCCCCTCAATGTTCTTTCTTCAGTCGCTATCATGTTCTACCTTGCTGGCCTCATTGTACGCCTGATTGACGAATACCTTGAAAACCGATCAGTGTCCTCCACAAATAGTCCCAAGTCAATCATGCAGTCGGTCTCCCTCAGATCGACGACTCTGCCTTGAAGATTAAGGTCCAAGAGCCACAACCACTGCGGAACGAGTTTGTCCTTTGATGACGTATGTTTCATCTCCCATACTATCACGACACCGGCCTCTTCCTCACGCGATCCATCACATCCATCTCCAACATCCCCAACATCTCAATCACCGCCGACCTTACCCACCTCAGCAGAGCAATCTACAGGTAGTGCCGATATCGGCGAAGGGCTCCCGACAACAGGGTCGTGCTCAGCTAAATCGAAGGCGGAGATCGATGAGTATGATCTGGTTGCTGGCTCAGATCTTACTTCCGCCTCTCATTCAGTTGAGGAAGCAGCAGGACAATAGTAGGCTGGAAAACCATAGCGGGGTATCTTATACTGACTGCACCTACAGCTCAAGCCGAGCGAAAGTCTCCTTTCCTGAATGTGGACACGGTGCTGACAGCACACCTTCTTCGCCAACCTCAACCTCAGCCTTCACGACGGAAAGTCTCTCCGATCGAGCGCTTTTGGACCAGACCTTTGGAGCTTCTCATTGTAGCTTTTCACAAGCGTGAGGGGGATTCTGACTAGCTTGCCTATGTTGCAATTAAACAAGGGACTCTGGAGGTCAGTTAATGCGACAGATGCTGGGTAGGTGAAGAAAGAAGGATCGGGTGGAGAGCGTACGGTGATAAAGTTGTGAAGGCGAAGCTGGGTTTCTGGGATGGCTGAAGTCCGCAAAACGGGTACGTTGAGAACCACTGAATACATTGGACACATAATCAAACAAACAAAAGGGCGACAGGGCTGGGGCAAAGGATGCTTCGTGCACGGTAGAATCGAATATTCCCCAGCAGTGGCGGACTTGCCCGAATGCGACAAGAACAGACTAACACGAGCGCAACGCCTAGGGATGTCGAGGATTTACTAGGGAGATGATTGAAGAGTGCACCACTGTAGCACCTGCAAAGAATAATTTGAACTATTCGCCACGTTAAATTGTCCCCTACAAACATATAGTCCACCAGGTGAGAGGGGTTCCCCATTCACGAATGCAACCCGATTTCGTACACATGCAGGTACAGCTTCTGGAGAAGCATCAAGAAAATCAGTCTGATGGGGAAGTATGAAGCAAGCAGAACACTGTTTTGACTAGGCCCAGATGCAAGAACAGGACCAAAGCTCCTTACTCGCCAACCAAGCCCAAACTTGATCTTGCCGAAGACGTATACACCAGGTTTTGCAACGTGGGCACCGACTCCTAGGAAGTATTTGACTGCACATAAGCTGGAGGTGCTAACGTTCTCGAGACAATGGAGTATGCTTGAAAGCTTTTGTCAGACTTTTCTGGTGGGACGGAAGGAAGGAACTCGTGTGTCTATTCTATCTAGGTAGTAGATGATGCCTTTAGTACTGTACAAACCTGTGTATCTCTGAGTCATTGCCTCTAGGTGCCTCTAGGCGCCTCCAGGCACACCTAGACGCCAGTAGGGACTGTTAGGCACCAGTCTGACAGCTTTTCAAGCAGCCCTCGGCGTTGGAAGAAATAAAATGCAGTAGGTAGGGTTGTAGTGATCTCCTTCGCCCGTTGCGATGAGCGAAAGGATGGGCGTGAATTTTGGCGGGTACTCGTTGGTCATTGAGTAGTCCAGCAGGTCCAACTTCGCGGTGATTTAGTTTCCGTTGTGTGAATTCCGGATTCGGATTAGTGGGCGTTGGTGGGCAATTGGAACCCGCGATGATAAACAAAAGCAGATTCTGTAGCATTTGACCTTTCACAAAGACTTTGGCTACACCGTAGGAATCTTCCTCTCCGACTTCATTACCCTCTCGAAGCTGAAGCAGGGTGTTATTGCTGGTAAAGGTGTTCAATCCTCCACCGCAATTACTTTTCAGACTTTTGTCAATCTGGGCCGAATGGCGTGATCAGTCCTTATGTGCTCCGTAACATTCAAGCCTACCAATCCAAAGCTTGACTGACTTGCATCGCAGTCCAGATCATGGCAATTGGCTTTACGTGAGCTTATCGACACAAGGTTTTCGTTCATAAAGCTCCTATCTGAGACATTAAGCGTGATACTGATCCTGACCTCTTCAGTTCCCCGACTTGGCCTGATCTCTGCCGATACCGAAGGTTGACAGGCCCCGAGGTTCATACTGCACCAAACCGTTGCCGAGATAATCAAAATCACATGGCGCAACTTGATCTTTGACTTTCGACATCTTGGTGGCTTCATGATTTGTTCCAGCGGTGGTCCACGTGCTTCAATCTCTTAATTAGCCTCTACTCCACTGCTATCTTCAAATGTAAGCTTGAGCGACCCAGAGTGGTTCGGCCCGTCTTTCCGCAGCAGGTGCCGTACCCAAGGTGCTATGTCTTGTCACATGAATTGCGGAAGGCTTGGATTCGTGCTTTCCACCGTCGATGATGCAGTCTGAGGTACCAGGGGGTTCTGGGCCTGGGTCAATTTCCTGATTTTGACCTTCTCGACCTGGGACTGTTGATGGATCTAGACGCTCTCCTTATCAGAGCTTCCTCATTGGCCCTTCTGCTTGTTTTAATTCCACCTTTTTTATGTCGTGCTTGGTGGCTGAGATGTCGCATTGTCGTGCTGGTGCTGAGTTTGCTTGGTACCTCTCCTCATCGCTGCAACATATTGCTGGGCGACACCCCGGCACACTCCACAAACGATTAAAAGCTGCCGAGGGTAACATCTTGTTCTTTATTTTTGCAACGTCAGAAAGATGGCAAACCCCGACGGCAAAAGCACGGCGACTACCAACTTCAGGACCATTGCGGATGACGAGGTCCACGGCAACATCCCTACACGCCGGACGAGAAAGTGGTGGCATCTTGGAGGCGAAGATATCATCTTTGTCTCAGTCCGCAATGATGGATCCGGCTCGAGCAAAGGGGACTTCGATACCAACGTTACTGAGACGGCGGACGGGAGTGTCTTCAGCGACTCCAGGACCGCCGATATCTACGCCCCAATTGAGAAGTACGAAGGTGCACATCGGTTTGACCCGAAGGCAACATGGACTGAAGAGGAGGAATTATCCCTTGTGCGTAGAGTAAGAATCAATGTTCTCTTGCCAAGACTATGGGCAGGGTGATGGCCTGACATCACATAGCTCGACTGGAAGGTCTGCTTCTGGGTTTGCTTCATGTTCTTCGCCCTACAGCTTGACCGCGGTAACATCGTGCAAGCGCTGAGGTGAGCAGTCGACCTTTCTAATGCTAGTTAAATTCTGGATCGATCAAACCCTCAGTTTTTGTGCCTGCCATTCCTGTCCACGAGCCGTCGATCCTGCGAGAAGCGTACTGACCTGCACCTAGTGACAATATGTTGAGTAGGATTTGCAGACGCTGTATTCAGAAAGCATTGTTACTAACTAAGCGGCAGCCGATCTTGGTTTAAACACCAACGATTACAACAATGGGCAGACCATATTCTACTGTTCTTTTCTCTTTGCGGAGCTGCCATCGCAACTGGTTAGCAAGAAGGTGGGGCCAGATAATTGGATACCGTGAGGAACCTCAGACTGTGTGTTGGAGGTCTGCTGATATCTTACAACCTTTTGAAGAATTCAGATGATTTGCTGGAGGTGGGTGATAAAGGCCAAAGGTGTACACGTCAAATTTTGCTGATTGAAGCATAGTATTGTTGCCGCCTCACAGGCGAGACTTACCGGCCGTACAACATTTTTCATCTGTCGATTCCTTCTAGGGCTCATTGAGGGGTATGTATCCGTTCCAGTGTTGTTGCCAAATTGGAATTTCTCCTCCCCTGACAAATTTTTAGAGGATTCATTCCCGACGTCAGTATAAAATCAGCGGCCCCTGGGCCACACCACACAGCTTACATATGGTGAAATCAAGGTCATCCTGTACCTCAGCTATTTCTACAAGAGCAATGAGCTGCCCATACGTCTCTCTTTCTTCTGGACCTCTTACATCACTACCCAAATTGTGGCCGCCTTCCTTGCATACGGCATTCTACACTTGCGTGGCCATAGTGGCCTGGCAGGTTGGCGTTGGTAAGCAACCACTGTGCATGTCATTTGAACGACTCAAGGTAGCTATTTTGCAGCGCTTATGATTTTGAGCTAGGCTGTTTGCCATCGAAGGCGGTATCACTGCCTTGATTGGCATCGTGTCATGGTATGTTGGAGGCCCAATTTTAAAGTTCTAGTATTGACCCTCAGGCTCTATCTACCTCCGTCTCCGACTCAAACCAAACGCCACGGCATCAAAGGCCTACTGCGGAGTAAAGAAGGCTGGTTCACCGAAAGGGAAGAGGTAATTATGGTGAATCGGGTTCTCAGGGATGACCCTGGCAAATCAACAATGCACAATGTCAGCCCACAGCCCTCCATCTCATCGTACGCGGGTTCTAACGGTCAAAATAGCGTCAAGCAATCAGCTTCAGGCTTCTATGGCAGAGTCTCACTGACTACGATATGTGAGCAACCAACTTGCTAAGTGATGGGACTTCGCTAAGCTTCTTAGGTGGCTAATCTATCTTATCGGTTTGACATGGACAATTCCTTTTGTGAGACTTCCCTATTTCCCACCTATCCTGCGTCTTTGAAGCCCTCCGCTGACGATCTCTCATCCATCATAGACGCCAGAAACAAGTTACTTGACTCTCACATTGAAGTCTATCGGCTTCAACACCTTCCAGACCAACCTGCTCACAATCCCGTCGAGCGTGCTATTCATCCTTCAACTCCTTTTCTGGACTTGGCTCTCCGAGAGACTCAACCAAAGACTTGTTGTTGGCCTGATCAGTCAACTTTGGGCAATTCCGTTACTTATCGCTCTGGAAACTCTACCTGCCCAGTTCCATGGAGCGAAGTGGGCCCGATTTGCAATTACGTCTCTGCTTGTCGGGTATCCTTATGCTCATGCCATGCTCGGTCAGTTCGGGCCGCTCAGAGATTGGCGTTGAGGTGTTGGCTGACACAAACTCCAGTTGCTCTCACCAGTAGAAATTCAGCTTCTGTTAGAACTCGAACCGTCGGATCATCCTTATATAACATGGGTGTCCAGACGTCCAACATCATCTCCTCACAGGCAAGTATCCGCCATCCCACCGTCCCTGACTGCCATTTAACTAACAACTTAGATCTACCGTAACGACGACAAGCCCCTTTACCGCATAGGCAACAAAGTCCTCTTAGGTATTGCGGCGTATAACGCAGTCTTGTTCGTGTCCACGAAGTTCTACTACGTTTGGAAGAATAAGTATAACACCCCAAATTTACCATTGAGTACTCGGGAACTAACTATGCCACCAGCCAACGTGACAAGATATGGAACTCCATGACCGAAGAGGAAAGAATTCATTATCTCGCTACTACGGAGGATAAAGGGAATAAGCGGTACGTATCCCTTTCTCCTCTTTGGTAAGCAGTATTGTCTGACCTTGTTGACACTCCAGTCTCGACTTCCGCTTTGCCTCTTGAGCAGAAACTGCAGGATGGGTCAAGGTCCGAAGAAACCAAACTGCCGAACCACTGGTTGATCGCACTCTCTTCTGAAAGTTTTCCCAACAACACATATTCCTAGTCACTCGTTTTGGTGCTCAGATACAGTATCCTCTGAGAGGAGACAGATATGCATAGCTTGGTAGTCAAACCAGCCCTGTCTCCTGTCTTGACTGGCTATTTTCTTCAGAAAGCTCCTATCCATAGGCAACGAATTAGAAACAAACTCCAACCCGCACTTTCCCCCAGGTGTTCCTTGTCAGCTTTACCAGATCGTACCTTCCATAATATGCCTGGGAGAGCTCTGGACCAGCATGAAGCCCCAAGTTTAGAACAGCTTCACTTCATCCCATCTCTTCGAAACCCAATCCTCTCCAAAAACATACTGTCATCAAATGGCGTAAACAAAGCCTCCCTAACCACCTTATCATCCCCTTCCATCCCACTTCCACATGCGGAGTGTGAGCCGAGCCCCCCACCCCCACCCGTGCCGATCACAATATCGGCAGCTTTCACCGGGTTTAGTAGCTGCCATCTCTACTTTGGTACAAGGGTTGTGGCCCAGAAACGCACGCCATGAAAGTAGGTATGGTGTGATGAGGTGGCGTTGACACCTGACTCGCCCCAAGGTTCCACAAATCTAGGCTAGATGCTATGGCGACATATCCCAATCGCATTACCCAATACTCCGCGCCGATAACACCAAGCTGAGATTGCACAATATGGTGGGTAAAGAGCGAATGCCGAAATGCTAATATAGTTGAAGACAAGAAGGCAAGGGGGTGTTGTGGCGGGACTAGGGTATATCGTGGGCCCCGCTCATTCTGCTCAAACCAGGCACAATAATCAATCCGTCCATCCATTAAAGGGGCTGTACCCGTTCTTTCTCAAACAAGTAGCACAATGGCGCCACCATCTGCAGACTTTGTTGTTCAAGGCGAAACCACTCCTCGTCTCAAAAATGGCAATTCCGTCGAAGGTCTGCTTCGAACCCCCCTGAAATACTCAGGAACCCTCGACCAGTACCAATCCTTCGATGTCACTGCCGTGATAGGGAGGGAGTTCCCCACTGCACAACTTAGTGAGATCCTGAAGGACGATGCTAAAGTGAGGGATCTTGCTATCACTGGTATGCAATCACCTTTGGGGGTTTGGCCTAGTGTGAAAGGATATCGGTTGATACAAACTTAGTCTCACAGCGCGGTGTTGTATTCTTCCGGAACCAAGACCTTGATGTCGAGGCGCAGAAGGTGCTCGGGCAGCGGTTGGGAGAATTGACGGGGAAGCCAGACACTTCTAAAGTCAGTTAATTCGTTGCACACCAGACTCTCTGGCATGGACCTTTCGAGTTCTTCAGCTAATAGCGGATTGTTAGCTCCACAAGCATGCACTGCTGAATAGCCAGAGGGGGATTGCTGTGGATGAGAACGGGAAGCTTGATAATGAGATCTCGGTTATATCTTCTGAGGTACAGTACGCTCTCTGTGCAAGGTGTCAGTCATGGTTGAGGCAACAAGAGGACTAATGAGATTATACGGATAGACAAGCAGGAAGTACTACAAAGACAGATTCACGCCTCAGTCGAGGAGGCTTGCGAGCGAAGGGTGGCACGCCGAGTAAGAGGCATTTTTCTCTCTTGATGTTCCAGGCTGACCGTGCGGTTTAATAGCATCTCATTCGAGCGCATTCCCTCTGACTACGCAATCCTAAAGATCGTCGAGCCTCCCAACGATGCCGGTGGTGACACGCTCTGGGCATCCGGATATGAAGCATATGATCGCCTCTCACCCGCATTGCAGAAATTGGCCGAAGGATTGACGGCAACACATCATCAGGTGAGTGTATCCAGTATCTTGGATAGAGACAAAATTGGAATCGACAGCCGACTCTCACAAATAGCCGGCCTTCAACGATGTGGCGAAAAAATATGGGATTGGGTTGATTGAGGAGGACAGAGGGGCACCAGAGAATACGGGGTTGGATTTTGAGGCAGTGCAGTAAGGAAGATGACCTTCGACGTAAAAGGCCTGGGTGTCTGCTTATCAGGTCTCCCTTCTAGCCCTGTGGTTCGTACGAACCCGGTCACTGGGTAAGAAGTTCCTCCTTCCAAGATGTCAACCGCGAAGACAGGACTGACATTGAACTCACAGATGGAAGAGTCTCTTCGGCGCGGGACTTCAAGTACGCGCGGGTTGGATCAACGACGTTACGGACCGCGAAAGCGAAATCATCAAAGCCTACTGTCTGTACCTCCTCTCATAGTTACCTTGCCCTAATGAGCCAGTCTGACCAATGCATTGCAACAGTCCTGCAGCTCATTGCTGAAAACCATGATCTCCAGGTCCGTTTCCGCTGGACCAAGAACGATGTTGCGATATGGGATAAGTGAGTCTAGCCCTCCATCCATCGAAGCCTGATCTTCAATTGCACAGCGAACCAACTGACTTCTGCGAAGCCGTTCCGTTTTCCACACAGCGACAAAGTAAGCCCCATTTTCTCTCCCCCTGTTCTCACGTCAAACCCTTGCTGTTCCCTTTAATCAGTCCCGCTAATTCTCTTCCTGTTCCTAGTGACTATGAAGGCAAGAGACAAGGTAACCGCGTCGTTTCTCTGGGAGAAAAACCGTATTTCGATCCCGGCTCTGTATCGAGACGTGAAGCTCTTGCTGCCCTGTAGAACTCGAGTAATGGTTGACAAGAAAATGCAGTGGGGCACGTAGAATGAGATCAATCAATCAATCCATCCATTCTTCTAAAGCTTCCATTAAGTTGCTCCAGAGATATCCAAGATTAGTCATGTGTCTGAAAGGAAAGTTGGAGGGGAGTACGGGGCATGTAGGTAACGAGAGGCAGATCCAAAGTCTCGGCGAACGGATGGGTGGGAAGACCAGACCAGACCAGAGTGAGGTGTTTGTTCCCTTCGTTCTTGCCATAACGATGGTGGGGCGGGGGGAAGTAGCGCAGGAGGGAGACCGTATTTAAGTCGATAGGACGACAAGCAAAATAAGCGTAGCCGACAGACCTAAACACGATAGCCATCTCGCAGGCAGCGGCAGGGACCGTAGACTCTAAGTAGGAAACTGGTGGATCCATCATGACGACACAACAGGAGTCCCTAGAAGGCCACCAAAAATTGGAGGGAGGCCATTTTGGGAGCCTCTAGTGAGGAGCGTGTGGGTTGCGAGGCAGGCCCACCAGTCGACTCACCTTCGACTCACCTTCGGTCACCTTGCACTCACCTGCGCTCAGGGTGAGTGTTGGTAAAAGCGGCGTCGAAGGGGTGGAGTGAGCGGAATGACTCGGGGCAGGTAATTTGCACTCAGTAGCTTCGGCTATTGAGGGCGGAATGACGTATGCACATTGTATGACAGCGTGTCCAAAGCTTCTCATGATTGCATTCTGGCGAATGCGCATAGTTATTCCCAGGGTCGGCCGACATCTGTAGAACTGATATACCCATTCTCTGTCTTCCTTATATTTGACCGGTCCGAGGCGCGGGGGGGGCCGTCGAGGCTGGTAGTTGCCAGGTAGAATCAGCCTCCAGGGAGGAGGTACCTATCAGTGACGCTCTAGGAGCGAGACCAGGCCCGGGGTCGCAGACGCTCTGGGGTCCCTAGAGCTGTGAAATATTGCAAGGATGTATGATTGTAAATCTATGAAATGCTACCTGTGTTATATCCTTGGCACGCCAAGGCTGCACTCTGGAATCACAGAGGTAAGTTTGTAGTTGTAACCTCTCTGAGATTCGTCCATGAATCCAAGGGGCGTTCCGGGCAACATGACGTCCTCATTACTGCTATTCTCCGGTATGCTACGCCTGAGCAATTTCAGCAGCCTCAGCCCCAATATATACTCTCGCAGAGGGTTTGCCGTGGATCTTCCTAGTCCTCGCCTATTAAGACTTCTTGACCTTATCATACAGGCGGGGCTAACAGTAGATCATTCTCCGTAACCTACTCTGTAAATTACGACAAGGCCCTGTTTTATTCTAACTAGCTATACGTCGAAGTGCGCTTTCGCTAGTCCTGTTAATCTTTCTGGTGCTTGCATAGCCTATTGCCCTAGGCTTGAGATCTCTCCAGATCGCGGTTCTAGACTACCTGTGTGCGGAATGCTGTAGGGGTGCAACTTAATGCTTTACAACGATACCCTAGCTAGCTCCCGTGCGGCACTAGCCGTTACCTGCAAGAGCAAATGCCTGATGACATCGGCAGCTCGATTGTTTCAGCATACCAATTTCACAAAATGAGCTTCTCAGGTCGCAGTTTCTCGATCCTAAGGTCGTTATCCCAGGCCCAAGGGCAGGATCCTCAGCGCCGTTTCTCGAAGTCCAAGGACCCTTCTTCACAAGGTTAGCCAAACGTTGGAGGGGTCGTCCAAAGCTCCCTCATAGTCACATCTAATGGATGCTCACTCGTGTGTACTGCAGAACAATCGTCCCCGCAGCACGTCAAGTTTCGCTCCCACGCAGCTCACAAGCCCCACGCTGGGCTCGACCCAAATCGTGCCAGCACTGGGGTTATCTGGTATTGGCACCCTTGTTCCTTGTGGGGTAAAATGCTAAAGAACAACAGGTGTACTGAGCAAGCAACCCAACATGGTTTCATCGACCAGCCCCACCTGTGGGCCAACCTTGGACAAGGCGCTCCAGAAGTCGATGACGAGATCGAAGGATCTTTCCCAAGACCAACGTCCATTCCCATCTCCGTAAACGCACGCGAGTATGGACCCACCGCAGGCATTAAGCCCCTCAGAGAGGCCATTGCAAAACTCTACAACGATAACTACAGGCAGGGCAAAGAAAGCCAATACACCTGGGAGAATGTCTGCATAGTGCCCGGCGGAAGAGCTGGCCTGATCAGAATCGCGGCAGTGTTGGGAAATGCCTATGTTGGATTCTTCATTCCAGACTACACCGCTTATAACGAGATGCTGGGCTTGTTCAAGAACGTCAGTCTTCCACCGTCTCCAACCTTATGAAATACAATGGCTTACATATCTCCACCAGTTCGTCGCAGTCCCTAGCCCCCTCTCTGCCGCGGACGGATACCACATCCACGCCGACAAGGTCGCTGAAGAGTTAGCTCGCGGAACTTCCGTCATCCTCACTTCGAACCCTCGAAACCCTACTGGCCATGCCCTAGCCCCTGACGAGCTAATCAAAATTCAAGACATCTGTCGAGGTAAGTCACAGACCCACGGCATCCGATTTATAGAGAACAGCGAATATGACTCTCTCTCCAACAGATCGTGCAACACTCATCTTCGACGAATTCTACGCCGGGTACAACTACAGCACTAACTGCGATGGCACCACCATCTCCGCCGCCTCCAACGTCCTCGACGTCGACGCCGACGACGTCATCCTCATTGACGGCCTAACCAAGCGCTTCCGCCTCCCCGGCTGGCGCATCTGCTGGATTGTCGGCCCCAAAGAGTTCGTCTCCGCCCTCGGCTCCTGTGGCAGCTACCTCGACGGCGGGGCCAACGTCGCCTTCCAAGAAGCCGCAATCCCGATGCTCGACCCCACACTCGTCAAACACGAGATGATGGCATTGCAGAAGCACTTTAAGGAGAAACGCGACTACTGTCTCGGGCGCCTGAAGGACATCGGCTTTCGAGCCGGCGTGGGGCAGAAAATACCGGACAGTACGTTCTACATCTGGCTCGATCTGACGACGCTGGAGCCGCCACTGCCCGAGGACAGCGTGGTGGATATCTCGCACGGGCTGAGCTTCTTTGATGCGCTGCTCAAAGAGAGGGTGATTGTCGTGCCTGGGATCTTCTTCGATCTGAATCCGGCGAAGAGGAGGGACCTGTTTGATTCGCCGTGTCACCATTTCGTAAGGATTAGCTACGGGCCGAAGATGGAGGTATTGAAAATGGGCATGGATGGGATTGAGAGGGTGGTCAAGAAGGCGAGGGGGCATATGTTCACGAGCCCGCATTATGGGAGTGCGGTTCATGACGAGCCTGAGGAGGGAGAGAAGTAGACTACGAAAGGGTTTTGGCGAGTAACACGCCTAGGAGCTAGTTCAGAGCTCCAAGGGCGATGACTTATGAGATCACGATTTTGGCTTGGAACGCATGCATGCACGAATCAAAGAATACTTTTGATTGAATTCTGCTAGTGCTTCTTCCCCTTCTTCTTCTTCTTTTCCTCCTCTTTATCTTGCACGACAGCGTCGAAGCGCTGGATTGCGCCGAAGCCCTCGATGAAGCTGCTTATCACCCAACTCCACCAAACTGGACTGCCTGTCTTGACTTGGTGTTTCTGTAGCCGGGTGCGTGCTAGGTAGACAGTTTCGGAGATGTGGACGACGAGCATGAAGCAGATGGTGAACGGTTGGAGGAAGTAGGAGAATGATGCCAGACCGGGCCAGTAGCCACCGACAGACCAGAAGTCGTAGATCGCTTTGACGGGGGCGCTAGGGAGGAGGTTGGGCCGGTAGCAGAACGAGAGCCAGCACCAGAGGCAGAGGGCAAAGACGAACAAGTGGAGGGGGGAACTGGGCGGTTGGTAGCGTGTGACGGCGATCTCGGACATGTCGAGGCCGGCGAGCGATTCGTTGTGCATGGCCACCAGGCGCTCGCGGGCTTCGGAGAAGGAGGACATGGGCGGCGTGAAGGGGATGTAGTTGCGGGCCGTAGTGCGATTGGTGGCGTAGTATGTGAAGGCGGAGGAGGTGGAGATGATGAAGTGGGTGAGTTCGATGTCGGTGAGTTTCGCAGTGGAGGCCTGGGCGGCGGGGAGCTTGCAGTAGTGGCGGGCAAAGAGGGAGAGGGAGTCGGCGTGGTCGGCGTTCATGTGCGTGATGATGCGGGTTTTGAGGGCGTTCGTCGTAGGGTCCGTTGGATCTGTGGACGAGGAGGTGGAGGACATGGTGCTGGTTGTGACGGTGGTGGAGGAGGGATAAACCTGAAAAGGGCTGACGATCAACCAGGCCGTGGAGAGGACCCAATGTTATTCCTAGGGACTTGTTAGACGTTTTCCGCGCGTTTAAAAGCAGTTCGTTGCAAGCAAAAGGAAGATCGGAGAGCTCTCGGGCAGGGGGATCGACGTTTCAGCATCAGAGCTTTTCGCAGCGCAGCAACAGTGCCACTCCAATTGACTTTTCGACTACTCCAGCCAGTCGAATGCGTGTCGCCTTTCGTGCTCTGAGTATATCTCGGTTGTATCGAGCATCCCGAGCACTCTCTACAAATGCGCTCCGCGGTCAATATGAACGGTGTGCGGTGTGCGCGCAGCTGCTGCCGGTCCAGCGCCCCAGTGCGCGGAACGCTAGGGACAGGAAAAGAAATGACCTAAAGGACTTCCACAGCGGATTTGCGTCTACATCACAAGCTCCAGATACAATCTATGCCCTGTCGACTGCCGCAGGAAGGGCTGCAATAGCAGTGATCCGAGTCTCTGGGCCAGCATGCCTTGATGTGAGATTCGGAAACCGGACGACGTTCAATGCTTGCTAATGCTTGATACATAGATATACCGAAGCCTGTGTCCTGGACGGCCTCTCCCTCGTCCTCGTTTTGCTACCCTTCGCAAGCTAGTCGACCCGCATGCACCGCAGTCTGATGAAAGAATCCTCGATTCCAGCTCCTTGGTCCTCTTCTTTCCTGCTCCGCAGACCGTGACCGGTGAGGATGTCCTGGAACTTCATGTCCACGGCGGACCTGCCATTGTGAAAGCTATACTAAAAGCGATACCAAGCTGCAAGCAAAACTTCAACCAAACACCTTCCTTGCCACAATCTAATATCCGATACGCAGAGCCTGGAGAGTTCACAAAACGGGCTTTCTACAATGGTCGTCTCGACCTGACACAAGCAGAGGCACTAGGTGATACATTGGCAGCGGAGACTGAACAACAACGCCGGCTAGCAGTCAATGGCGCTGGTGGCACTTTAGCGGCCCGATACGAAGAATGGCGTAAGATGCTCCTCTACGCTCGCGGCGAGCTAGAGGCTCTGATCGATTTTTCGGAGGACCAGCATTTTGACGAGAGTCCACACGAGCTGGTTTCGTCGATAACAAAACAAGTCCTGGCACTGAAGAGGCAGGTGGAGCTGCACGTGCAGAATGCGTCGAAGGGCGAGCTGCTGAGGAACGGGATCAGTGTCGCGCTCCTGGGTGCGCCGAATGCTGGGAAGAGCTCTCTGTTGAACAGGATTGTCGGACGAGAGGCGGCGATTGTCAGTCAAGAGGAGGGGACAACTAGAGATATCGTCGATGTCAGTGTTGACGTTGGAGGCTGGCTTGTTCGGCTGGGCGACATGGCCGGATTGAGAAATAAGCTTGATCAAGACCGGGCTAATAGACCTCAGACCGCTATCGGGGCCGTGGAGAAGGAAGGTATGAGACGAGCGAGAGCACGGGCGCTGGAGTCAGAAGTCGTGGTGGCGGTGGTATCTCTTGAGCAAGGAGGAGACTCTCCGCTTGGAATACACCCTTACCTCGAAGACGAAGTCATCGACGCTGTAAAAGAATGCCAGCAAGCGGGAAAGACAGTGGTTGTGGCCCTTAATAAGATCGATAAACTACCTGCGGACGATACGCAATCTCGAAACAACATCCTAAACGAACTTGAAGCCAAATTTCCCCACGTTCGAAAGGACCACATCTTCACCATCTCCTGCAGACCGAGTCCCGCCACTCCCATCCCGCCTTACCAGAACGCGAACACGAACACGAACTCAGATCCAGATCCAGATCCAGATCCAGGCAACATTCAATCCTTCCTCACAGGCCTAACAAACGTTTTCTCAACCCTCACTACCCCCTCCGGCGACGCCCTCCTGGATCCTTCCTCGTCCTACTGGTCCCACTCTCTCTCCGTCACGCACCGTCAACGCACCTACCTCTCCCAAACCCTAGTCCACTTCGACGACTACCTCCTCCAAACCTCCTCCGCATCATCATTAGACACATTCAGTCATCACGTCAACGCCCAATACGATGACCTAGTCGGCGATGTCGACATCGTTGCCGCAGCTGAGCATCTGCGCTTCGCAGCCGAATGTCTCGCCAAGATCACTGGCAAAGGCGAAAGCGGAGACGTAGAGGACGTGCTAGGAGTTGTCTTTGAAAAGTAAGTCTCTCATACTTTCCCTCCATCACGTTCCAAATCATTTTTGCAAATGAAGAATTTTGTGTGGTTTTGAATGAATGAATGACTAGATCTGTCGGATCTGGATATATCTGCAACGAACACTATCAAAGTTTCTCCTTGCTTTGCTTGTTTGCTTCTTCATTCGACAAAAGGCCCGCCCCGCGAAGTACTTTCTGCTGGCCCTAGCTCTTGCTTGCTTGCTTGTCAAAAGCCTCTGCAGCCCCCAAGCCTGTCCATGTCCTATAATTTCCCAGTGCTTCCAGCTGTGGAAGACTTGTCCCATTCTCCCCAAAACGCCCCCAGAAAAGCAAAAAAGAAAAGTAACCCCCCCTCCCTGAAATCGCTCAACCCTAGTAGAGGGGATTGATTTCTGTATCCGTTTGCGCCCAAAAAGGAAAAAAGGAAAAAAAAAAAAGGAAGATGATAGGCTCGCTTGCACGCTTCGCTTGAACGCTCGACCAAAAACTCAAAGAAAATGTCGCTAACTCGACCAAAAACCAGATTCTGCGTAGGAAAGTGATGAAATGGACCCGGAAGGAGAAAAGTTTCAGCCATGCCGCTCGAGCAGGAGGAGCAGATCGAGTGAAGCGACGCCGGAAGATTCATTGGATGACCGCTGCCGCCGTCTCGAAGAAGAATTCGTTCGCGTCATCGACCTCCCCCGCGGTGGTTCGGAATTGGAGTCAGGATGAGTTACCCTGTCAAAGAGCGCCTTTCTGTGCCCAGGTTTCGATGTTTCGGAGAAGGTGGCGTAGGTGGATCGCGTTGAGGATGCGGTGAGTGGTGAGCTCGGCTGTGAAGTGGTGGGGGAAGTGTTGGTGCGTGAGAAGAGGAGGAAAAGGAGGAGGGAATCCATGGTCGTGTCGGAGCTTGAGCGCTGCTTTTTCTGTCCGTGTCGACTCTGTTGGTAGTAGTTGTAGCGGGGGCTCAGTTGTAGCCGCCGCGTCCTTTCTGCAAGCGGGGACCGTTGTAGCCGCCTCTGCCCATGAATGCGATATCGGAAATGAGATTTGGGTTTCTTGGGATGAACGATTCTGTTGCTTGGTGGGAGCGAAGAGAACGATGCGAGATTCCGAACGAGCGCTTTAGTTGTATCCTCCGCGACCCATTGTGAAATGTAGTAGCGTAGTAGTAGGAAATTGGAAAATGAAAAAAGGGCGACTTGAAAGTGGTAGGAAAAAGTGACTAGAAAGGAAAAATGGGATTGCTCTGCAATTGAAGGACGGCTTTGGCTTTTCCGAAAGTGTGATGGCACGTCGAAGTAGTGGGGAGATCGAAGCTCAGTTGTATCCGCCACGGCCCATGGTTGAAGAATGTATATTTGCTGGTTTGGGGAAAGGTGGAAGTAGTAGTGGTGGTGGTGGTGGTGGTTGTGGTGGTGGTTCGTGAGTTTGGAAAATCGAAAAGTCGAATGAGTGACTTGAAGAAATGCAGACTAGGAAATCTATCGAACAAAGGAAAGCTGCTTTGGGAAAGAGTGTTGGATGAGGATCCTATACAAAGGCCCGAGGATCCAGTGGATTATATACAGGACTCTTCCTTTCAAAAACCGCCCCTGTTTCCCGACGGGTTGCGAATCCGTGCACGCTCGAGCGCCTGCAAGGCACGAGTGGAGCAGCGTCACATCCCAAAAGCGTTGGCGTAAAAACTGTGCCTCGAGTAGCTAAAAGCAGTCTCCTGCAAGTAAGATCGCTTTGTCCGTTAGGCCAGACAAATCGAGAGTGGACCCGCCGAAGCGAAATACCCTGTTGGTGCCGGTCAGACAGTACGCAGCGAATAAGAGAGAGAGGGAAGGAAAGGTAGGTTGGTCCCAGCCGTTTTTGTGGCGTAAGGCTGACGGATTTTAGGTTCTTATCTTTGGAAATGCGGGACCGGGGGTTCCACAGGGCACCTGGTTCTGGCCTAGGCGTCGACTAATCGAGGCGCATGCCTGCCCCAAAATGTAGGTGGCAGGCGAATCATAAATCTGAAACGACTTCTACGAACGAATGAGGCAGTGTGTGATCTGTCGTCCAAGTATGCTCCTCGCCACCTATCGCACGTGTTTTTTAGAATTTCCTCAGAGATGGACCGTGGGCTGCCTCAAGGACTAAACGTGGGGTGCCACAATCGACGCCGGCAAAATAGCACTGCCAGGAATCCTATTCCCTGACATGGGCGACCTCGTGATACCATAGAACCCAAAAACACGAGCAGCCCCAAGTCCAACTTCCCTACCTACATGTTACATCACAATTGCAGCTCCTGCAACTTGTGCAGAAGCGGAACATCAACTTGGCCATCCCATGCATTTTGAAAGACCACATATCGCGAAGGCCGTGGAACGTGGGAGTCGTCTTACCTACCGAGGCGCATGTGCGGTGAAGGCAGGTGACTCTTGAGATACTTGAGGCGTCCTTCTATCACGAAATGCTGGGTTCTGGTTGGCAGAGTCGGAGTCTGGGCCCGGCTATGCTGCGGAGCTGGAGAAACTTAAGGCCGCAAAAAACATTTGGCGTCTTGGTTGCTCGCCTTGCGCCGAAGGCTGGCTTTCCAACGGTGAGGGACGCATGATTGAACGGTGAGATGGGTATTGGAAACTCGGGTTTGTCTTACGATCCACAGTTCAAACTGTGCTGATCGCAGCATTGCCCTCACGTACCACAGGACGTGTTTCCTGGCGATCAGTTGAGCAGTGGGGGCCATCTGCATGCCACATGCCACGTGCAAAAATCGCACATTTTTTCGCATCTATTTTAAGGCTCAGCGGGTGCCAAACCCAGATAGGAAAGTGGGCTTGGCGGCAGATTACGGCTGTGCCGCGCTTGGTACCTTCAGTTGTCGCAAGTCACCGCCAGTGAGCACCGGAGGCCACCCAGAGGTACTTTCCTTATCTAGTTGAGAGGCTGAAGCCGTCCGGGTCACCAGTATCGGGAATGAGTCATCTCTGCAGTCCCGCGTGTGATGATAACCGCTCGGCTCAAAGCATCCACCTACTGCCCAGCAACATAGCTATCCGAAGTAATATGACTGTATCTTGCTACGAAGTCACAATTGTGCAAGGATCTGCCGGACGTCGTAGCAGAATATCCTCATCTTTCAGCTCGCTCGGCTAGCGTCAAAGGAGACTGATCCAACAATGCCAAGCTGACCTTCAGAAATCGTGATAGGCTACTCGCTTTTGGCCGAGATGTTGTAATGGTGAGAAGCGTTGAAGGTATTGGCTTGTGCTATTTGGGATCTGAGGTGCTCTAAAGAGGAGAGCGAGCCGAGAGCATGCGCACTCTCCATACAATCACGACAGAAATAGCGACATCCGCCTCGTCCACAGCCTTCGACAAAGCGACCATTCGAGCGCCAGGGTCGTCTCGAGTTGGGTGGTGGGAACGAATGGAAGAAAAGGAAAGGTGTAACAATTGTAAGGCGTAGCGACAGAAGATAAATTTCGCAGGCACCTGCTTGGCATTGCCGCAGGCTGGGAAAGGAGCTCTTTTGCAAAGGCCAATGGGGTACCCATGATGCCTACTCCAAGGGAAGAGTGTGCTTGGGTGAGAAGGACACACACATATTAGGAATGTTCTGCGCACGTGATAAGTTCAACAGACACAGGCTACATCGATTGGATATGGATGATATAGAACAATGGATCTCTTGCTACCTGACCAGCGTTGACCTTGCCCCCATAAGCATGCACCAATTCTCCATTTACCCACAGACTTTAGTGCCAAGCGGCTTCCATGGTAGCAGACGCCGACTGAGTCGCATGCTCGCCAGAAAAGCTTCGGCTTCGGCTCCGGTTCCGGTTCCAGCGCCAATGTTAAATGTAGCAAAATTCGACAGATGTGATGATCTATTGACATCCGCTGCTGGATTAGCAGGGCAGTTTCTTGCTGCGGAAATCCGTGAAGCGTAGGACACCCGACGCTGCTTAGTTGCTACACCGTATTGTTAGCTAGCGTTTCATAGACATAGTCGCGCCCGGCGCCAGAAACGTGGTATTCATCACAACTTCATGAGGCGTGGAAGTGAGTACTTACAGTAGTCCGAGGGTAAGATCGCCATGAATCTTTGCCTTTAATTGGACCTCGATATCGAGGTTGAGGTCAAGTCTCAACCTGAGTTGCTCATCGTTCCCACCTTCGCCTCCGCTTTCCTTCTTGCTACTCGGTACTAGACCTCCGACGGCTTCACCTGTCCTGCCGACAGTATCAGTGGCCTTCCCAACCGCATTGCCGGCAGTGTTCTGGACTAGCCCTCCTGCCTGGTTGGCGACGCCGTTGACCTGATCAGTGACGCCGTCGACAGCTTCACCAACTTCTTTGACAGCACCAAGGGGGCCACCGCCTCCACCACCGCTTTGCTGCTGCTGCTGTTGTTGTTGCAGCTGCAGTTGCTGTTTACCACGATTGCGATTGCGGTTTCTGCGGCCGCCTTGCGCCGATGCCGACACGTCACTCCGGGTGGGAGTCTCTGCGTCACTCGGTGGCTGACTTCTCCCTCGCCCTCGACTCTGTCGCCGAGACTGTGATCGTGCCTTCTGCGGTTCTGGTGTCTGGAGTGCAGATTGCTCGCCATTCGCCTCGGCTTCGGCTCCGGCTTCCGCGTCGGCTTCGCCATCCACCAGCTTCTCGCTATTCTGCTCGCCATTCTGAGTAGAGTCCTTCTTAGCACTAAGCTTTGGTGCTTTGCGCCTCTCCTGTGTAGACTTCTTCGACGCTGAGGCGTTGAGGCCACCCACAGCGGATCCAGAAGCTGCTGCGTTGGCTCCGCCGGAGATCTGAGTCTCATCCGTCGTCCTCGTTTCTCCTACTTCAGACATGATGATGATTTATGTTGATAGTGACAAGTGAAATAAACAATACGGAGAATAGAAGAGCAATGCCAATGTCGAAACTCAGCAGTGAGTTTGAATATGGATTGAAGCACAGAAATTCTGAATAGGAACAGAAAAGACGCGGTACTCGAAATCAGGTTCTCTGATCCACGAGAAACGTCACCACACATCTCCAAAGAGCATCCTGGCAACGAGACAGCTTTTGCAGAGAAGTAAGCTAGCTTTGAAGCAGATCGTATGACGTAGAAGGATGTTGCCGCTTGAAAGGTGAGGCCATGGTTGGGGCAGGAATTTGGAGTCAACTGACACCAAGACAGAAAGAGAGAAAAAGCGGAGGCAAACGACATGGGTTGTGCTGCATCTGCTAGACTTTTTGTGGCGGGTGATTGTCTGGCAAAGTGACATAAGAAGGGGAGGTGTGGCGTACGCTGCAAGGAGACCAGGAATATGACAGGAATTGGCAGAGCCCGGATCGGCGGCTTCCGCACTAGCAAGTTCTGACATCGCGATCTGGAAGTTTGAAGACTTCACGTTACCTTTGAGTATAGAAACTCAGAAGGGGAAGTAGAGGGAAGTAGAGGGAAGTCGTCAATGATGTTGATGACAAGAAAGCCATGAGAATGTGGCGCTTACTTGATCGTAGGAGAGGGACCCCGCAAAGACGGGCGAGTCAGCAAACTTCTGATTCCAGCCACACTTGGACGCCACATCTGAGGCAATCGATATGACGCAGGACCAACGGCGATCTTTCTCCGATGCCGGGGTATGCCTTGCAATATACCCTGCTCTATACTATTGCGGGCACACCATGACGCCGCCTCTACATGCTACATGTTGGGCCTGCGCCGATCCTTACCTCGAATCCATGCATCTACGGAAATCCCATGCTCGCGATGACGTCGTTGCTGCCTCCCCCATCTACGATGCGCATAGCCAACTTTTGGGTCACTTACAGACCACTTCTACCTACTGTACTGCTTTGATGACTTGGAGGCGGATTCTGACGTCGTGTCTTGTCACTCCACATCTGCTTGCATCGGCTCCTTTCATTCTTCTGACATTCTTTCCCATGTCCACACGATTGCCATCACCTTCGTAAAAGGTGATCTCAATTCGACTTCTACCGTGACATGCCCGCACCCACGCAACCACTCACACCAGATCCCACCCCAGCAAAAGAACCATCAACACCAGACGAAACGCCGTCCAAACCACCCAAGCGTCCCCAGAAACTCACCCGTACTGACACCGAATTCTCATCCACCTCCGAAATGGCCGACAGCGACGACCCAGGCTACCAATCCCGCTCCCGCTCCCAATCGCGCCGCCGACGCCGGCAAAACCAGCGCCAGCGACAAGCAGCCTCCCAAGCCGCCGCTAGCAACGGCGCCTCCGCTGAATCCATGGCCTCCATCGGCGAAGGGAGCGAGCTCGAGCTAGAACCCGCGACGATAACCCGTCAACCCGGCCAAAGACTGGTAAGCAAAAGAGCTCCAAACCAGAAACCACGCTAACAGCGACACTGTCAGAGAAACCCACATCCGTCGGACGTCACAGAAATGCAGCCCTTCGAGCGCATCAAACCCCCTTCGCAGTCCATGAATGGTCCCGTTACATATGCACGCGCCATGTTTGTTCTCTCCAATCAACCAACCACTGAAAGCCAGAAAACTAAAACCAACCAGGCGCGGTGAGATCCCCATGCGCGGCGCCCCTCCGTCCCAGCCCATCGAGACGACCCAAGGCGTCGACGCCGCCGGCCGCGGCCAATCCGACCTGATGGAGCAAGACGGCCTAAAGCTGCGCCTAGAACTCAACCTCGACATCGAAGTGGAGCTGAAGGCCAGCATCCATGGCGACCTAACGCTTGCGCTGCTGTAAGTTTCCTTTTCCCTTTTCGCATTGCACACTGTCCAAATCAGCCCGTCTCTTTTCCGCTGCATTTTGTGCCGTCCCTTGGTCGCGACGCCGGCGCGGGATTTCCCACTGTTTTGTTCGTTTTCAATAGATCGATCTAATGTCCCCCGCAGGGCATAGATGTTGACTTGTGGGCGTAGGGATGGTTAGGCACTGACATGACCAAACTATCCACTCATCTATTATCGCGAAAGAACCAAAACATGTTCTCATCCGAAGAATGAAAGATGGCTGACTTTTGTCTCACACAAAAAGGAGCGGAGGTGGTAAGAGCAACTAAGCCTTCTCGAGAAGTGGCTGCTTGCGAATATATTTGAAATCAAATCACGCAATTTTGACCGGGGATCGGCGTCTCGTCGGGCATGGGGAGTCAAACGGACGTGTGACCAGCCGGTTGTGTCTTATCGAAGCCCGAGCTGGTCAGCTGGAAGCGGAGAAAAAGGCCAAAGATAAATTGTGATAACCATGAGGCGTTCTAGAATTTTGTCTGGCATATCGGCAAGTCATGATAGCCTACCTAGCGTACAGACTGAGATCTTGAGATCTACGGCGTATGATAGCATTGGCGCACTCATGGCACAACCTTTCCATCACTCGAAATTTCATTGCAGAGGCCCAGCTGTGACACTTCTGATAACTCGTGCGAATCTTGACGCGTTTCCTTTCTGTAGCTCCAATGTCGTGTACTTGACATGCTATTGCCTGCTACTCTCTTCTCGACGATGGGACGAGATAATTTGAATCCAACTCGCCCTCCTTAGAGATATGCCCCCGGGTACTCCCTCGCCACTGCAGATATCTCCCAAACTGTGCCCTTGGTCTCTCGCATCAAAGGGACAAAGGTAGTACCGGCATCAAGCAAATCAATCTGTTCGCGGCTTCCGGTGGAAGGACAGTCCAGACGGCCAACGACCAGCCCGAATGCATTCCCCCCAGCTATATGCATGGAGCCCGCATTGCGGCTTGTCGATCTCGATTCCGGGATCGGAACTTAAAAAAAGGGGGCCGGCCCTCTAATAGTTCCTGAACTGCTAGTAACGAATCCGATGCTATTACCGTTAATACTGTAACCCGCTGTTACGCATGAGAGCTCTGCCTTTGCGGAGCGCGGCTTGTCTAGGATGTACAGTTGCTTCATTTTCTCTTCCGCCATACCATCGACACAACGTAGTAATCTTGGACGTTCGACTCAAGGGCTAGAAGCGGTATAGCCGATTGCAGTGCCTCCGCTTGTTCGGGGCTAGCAGATACTTGATCTTCCACTTCTTGGGCATCGTCAGCATCGAGGATTTGCGGTGGTGCATAGATGGCTGGTTGAGTTGGTTCTTGATCGTTTGGTAGAGCTTCGAGCGCTGGATGGCTGCCGTCGTCTTCGTCGTGGTGGAGCTGTATAGCAGATGCTGTGTGGGAAGGTCCTGCAATGTTGGTAACAGCTTCCTCCTCCCGCTCCGCAAAAGATGGCGGCTCGTCCTCCCAGTCGCTGTACTCGTACGTAGATCCAGTTTCGTACCCAGGGCTGTCAGTTTCGAAGTCATGATCCGCTTCGCCCATGTTTTCCGTGGTGTCCTCGTAGAGGCCAAATATTGACTCGTCGAATTCGCCTCTTAAAAGCTTGCTACCTGTCCAGGTGTACTCTCTCAGCCCAAAACCCTTGTCCCATTCTAGAACTCCATTCCCCATCAGTGGGAATTGCCATCGCTTGGCAAATGCGATGATAGGATCCAATTCGGTCTCTTTCAACGTACTCAACGTCTCAAATTCAATCTCGAGCTCCTCTAATCCATGCACAAACTCAAACTGTCTGCCCCACCCTAGATAGCGATCTAGATCTCGTGGTAGGGAGGGTACCAAGTCTTTTTCACGCTCCATCTCATCTGCCTCCACGCGGCCTTCAAGCCAGGGACAGATGCCGAGAGGCTCACCGTCTTCCCAGAAGTACCAGTCTTGATGTCTGAGCGTGAGCTTGATCTTTCTAGTTGCGATTCGATCTGATGTGAGATCGAGGTCCTCCAACCAGAACTGCTGGACGAAGAGATGCACCTCCTGGACGTTGAGTCGTTGTTGCGGTGTTAGGCAGTCAAAGAAAGCATTCAAATTCGTGCGCTTGTAATTATCGATTCCGAAGTACTGCCGGGGCGGACCCCGCTCCATGCTACCCCAAAACACGTGCTCATTGAGCCTCAAAGGCAGTGTGAAGGCCTCGAGATAGATGCGTTTGCATGTCGCGAGCAGCGTTGCAGAAATTCTCCGATGGGCGTGATAGCCAGGCCGATAAAACCAATCGTTCGGAGTGTACGGCATAGTTTCGAAGGCTGTGCTGGCAAAAGCGAATATACGGTTTCGTATCTCTGGAGGGAGGACACTGAACAACGGGCTTCCTTGTTGGCCGTCGATATTGCCTTTCTTTGCAATTTGGGATGAAAGCGGCATCTCTGACTCAGGCGTCTTCCTATTTTGCGTCTCATGCAACTTTGAAGGCAGCAAGAGCACTGTAGTAACCACAGGAACCACCAGAAATGAAGCAATGAATAGATGGAGGGCATTTGAGCTGATTGACCTAAGCATCGACGGCATGGCAAGCTGATGGGCGGGCCCTAGCCCGCTCACGCATCAAGGCTTTGGAAGATAGAACACTTCGTCAACGCTGGCCGCCACTTTGCTGATTTTTTGTCAATCGTTCACTAAAATTCATCCGAGATCTACTGAAGCTCGTAGTTAGCGAGCTATTATTTATTGTGCAATTCCACTTTTGTGATGCAATGCCAAGCCTGCCAAGACTCAAGCCCATTATCTGCGCTTAGGCCTGGGGGAGATTTCCCTCCTGAGCGTTCAGGCTCTGTATATTGTTAGAGCTGAAATTATCATTACCCAGCGTGCTAGAAAGCTATACATATGCGAGACGCCTGTGCCGCGCCCGTAGAGACGCCTATTGCCAGTCCGGCCTTCGGCTCTGCTGACAATTCGGCTGGCCTCTAGCGCCTCATGTGACGACCCCTCAGACTCCTCAAATGCGGAGCTGATGTATCGGCCGCAGTCTAGACTTCCCAATGCTTGTTCTACCTCTAATCTTTCCCCATACCTCACCTACTCACGCCTGCCGCTACCCCCGTTCCCGCACATATGGAAGTTAACTGAAATGAGGGGTATGTCATAACCCGAGCGTTTATGCTTAAGGTAGAGAGTCCGCATTGTCCTTGTAGTCTGCTCTCCGAACAATCCTTACCCTTGCACTTATCTTCACGTTCCTGTCTTCAACATTTCCCATTTCTAATCATCCTTGTCGAAAACTTTTCGATTTCGTCCCTTCTATTTTTGAACTACTGCCACGCAGAGTCTTGGAGACGGACAATGCTTCAAGTTTATCTCGATCCGTGTACCGTCAACAGCCGAAAGGTGCTGGCCGGCCTGGATCTGCTCGGCACGCAGTACAACCTCAATCACGTGGATTACCTCACTGGAGCGCACAAGGGCCCCGAATATCTGAAGATCAACCCGCATGCTACCCTCCCGTCCGCGATCGACGACGGTCTTACTATTACCGAATCGAATGCGATCTTGCAGTACGCAGCCGACCTCGGGGACTGCTCCGCCTATCCGAAGAACCTGAAGAAGCGCGCTGAAGTTAACCGCTGGCTACTGTGGGAGGCGTCGGTCTGGTTCCCGAGCTGCTACGTCTACCTCGTCGAATATGTCGTGAAACCGTTGCTCAAGGCCGAACCCGACCAGTCCGTCATCGATGCCCAGGCACCGAGATGGCACCAGCTCGCCAGCATCCTCGACGCCCAGCTCTCCAAGGCGAAGTGGCTAACAGGCGACGACGTCTCCATCGCCGACATCGCCGTCGCGGCGCCAATGCATCTACACCCAGCGCAGCGCCTGCCGCTCGACCAGTACCCCAACCTGAAGCGTTGGATGACGGAGGGCATCGAGAACTTACCTTGTTGGCAGAAGACGCAGAGTGCAGTTGACAAGGTGTTACTACCAGGGGCGGCCGCCGCAGAATGTGCAACGACGACGGAATCGATGACCGCTCAGACCGAGGTCCGCTCGATCTTTAACTACACGAAGGAGGTCGACAAGCTCACCGAGCTATACTTCTACGACTGCGAGGCCGCTAAGGACATCCACGAGCCGGGCGACGACCCACACGAGATGTCGGTGACCGATGGCTGGCACCGCGCCGACTCGTTCTCCGCCGACAAGGAAGGCTTCTCCATCCACGAATTCAAGAGCGCGTACGACCAGTGGGAGGATGACGAGGCCATCAAAGCGACCTTCTACCCCGATGTGGTCGAATTCCTGAAGAGGACTGTCGGTGCCAAACGCGTGCTCGTATTCGACCACACTATCCGCTCCAAGTCAAATGAGGCCAAGAAGTTGACTCAGGAGACAAACACCTCGCAGCGCGCTCCAGTGATGCTGGTGCATTGCGACTACACGGCGGAGTCGGGCCCGCTGCGCGTGCGCCAGCTCCTCAAGGACGACGCCGAGGAACTGTTGTCGCGCCGCGTGGCCTTCTTTAACGTCTGGAAGCCGATCCGCCGCGTCGTCGAGGAACGGCCGCTAGCCATGTGCGACGTCACCTCGTCGTCTCCCGAGGACTTCTTTAAGCTTCACCTGCATTACCGCGACCGCAACGGCGAGAACTACGTGATGCGCTATTCGCCGAAGCATAAGTGGTGGTACTTCCCAAAGATGACGCCTGACCAGGTCGTGCTCCTGAAGACCTACGAATCGGAGACTGACGGCCGTGCCCGCTTCGTCGGCCACACCGCCTTCGACGATCCCACCTCGCCGCCCGACGCGCCCTTCCGCGAGAGCGTCGAGATCCGGACGATGGCGTTCTTTTGATTTTACCGCGCCGGTGCGAGCGCGGCGTAGTTTTAGAAAGATCATGGTTTACTAGCCGTCAGCAGTCAAGCCGAATATCATTGCCACAAGCTTGTTGAAGTCGAAGTACGACAGCTCGGCAAATCACTAAAATTTCGACTCCTCAAGGTATAATCTCAGTGTGAACTAAGATAGCAATGTTAACGTAGTTCCCCACGCGACGCATCCTTTTTGCATACAAAATCGCAAATTTCAAACCGTTGCATTCGCGTCATCACTAATTCAAATATCTTAGGATCTTTAGACTGATTTTGTCAGGTGGTGCAGGGTTCCGAGCAGCGTGGCAATCTAACTAGTCTAATGCGAGCGAATCGCATGCGTACAGCTACGGATGATAGGGGGCAAGGGTACACTCCCGACGTTAATAGATTCAACGATGGAAGAGAGGAAAAGAGTTCTGTTCCCCTCTTCCTGATAAGAGATGTGTGAGCTTAGCGCATGCAACTAACGTGCGTTCCCCCTGTCGCGGTGTAACAGATATGACCTATGACAGCTAATCGCAGGCATCTTACGACATCGACTTCAACCTGGAGATTTCCTTTGAATCCTCTGGCTTTAGGAGAGACAGACATACCCCCTGAGAGTGGTAAGCTTGGCAGGCTTGGCAATCCTAACACGAGATCCTTAGGAATCCTCCCCAGGTTAGGAGGGACAGATATACCCCTGGAGAGTGATAAACTGGTTAAAGCTTGGCAACCCTAAATATACTGCGCGACATGACCTGCAGGTAGATTGAGACATGTCCATTTCGAGAACGGAGCTGAAGGAGCCAAAATAGACCACTCTGAAAGAAAGGGGGAAGAGAAAGAGAAAAATGCAGAATGTATGTGGAAAACGTGAGCAACGGTCTACGGTGGAGGCAAAATCTTGGACGTGTGGCGGGGAGAGTCTAGGGAAAAGTTAAAGCGGCTAGGGGCACACGTTGGGGTCTGGTGGGAAGAGCGCCCAAAAACACCCCCCCCCAAAACCGCCGTTATCTACCCCTTTTCCACAGGGCACAGAGACGTTTTGCCAATCACGTTAAAGCACACCTATACACTGTCCACCACGTCCGATTGCAAGTGGGCATTACCTAGGGACGGGCGGAACCTTAATACAGCGAATCGCATTGACTCATCCGATCAGTACCTGAGCCAGCTAGTATGTGGCGTTTAGAAAGTTGACGCTTGCGATCGGACGTGACGGACGGTGTAGAGTCACAAAATCACATTACGGGCGAGGAAAGAGTTCAAGAGTGACAGAGCCTCGATTTGCGCAGTTCATGTAATTGCAGTGACTATAGTTATTTCCCCATATTCCAACCAGGCCTTTGGGCCTCTAAATGACTTTCATGCCGACTGCAGGCGTCTGGTGTAGGGCCCCAGCCTAGCACAACTCTCACATATCCCTCCGGCTGTATAAAGGATTAGGCAATTAGCCCCAAAGAAAACTCGCACTATATGAAGAGCCATTTATATCGTGAGATCTCCCTACCAATCACAAACCTAGAAACGCCGCCATCCCGCATTTGCTATGCGTGATATTGTGCCTCTGTCCTTTTCTACTTTTCGACATGATGAACGCGAGTGTAATACCATGAGAGATGCGATATGAGCAGATGAGACGAGATCGGTGTTGGTTTTGCCCTTTATAGCGAATGCCATACGAGCGAAGACAGTGACTGATTGAACCCCTTAGACAACAACAGTATGTCAACTCTGATTATTTCCAGCAATCGGCTCACCGTTCACTGATTGAGCATAGAGCAATATTTCGGCGAGTTGACCAGTAGCGATTTTCTCAACGTGGGTCTCACGCCAGTCGAGTAGGGCTTCATGGATCGCCTCGTCACTGTCGATCCAGATGAAGTCCTCCTCTTCGTCCTGGTACTTTAGCCGCACCGAACCGCTCCTAATCGAGTGATTTGTGAAGCGCGCGAGCTTCGCATCGATCCTGTCAATCAATGACTGGAATTGGATATTGCTGGCAATGACAATGGAGATGTAATTGTCATCAAAGCGAACTTTGGCTTTGAGTTGACTGGGCATAAACGCTTCGCCATCACTTGATGGCGTCGATAATGGAGGCGACAAAGTACCAGCTGCCGTGGATATTGACATTTGAGTGGGCCCCGAAGCATACTGACGCGGGTCCATCTGGCCTTTGTAGGATGAGTCGTAGGTGTATAAATGGTTTGATAAATTAGGCCGAGGGCCTGTCGGCAATCCGTACGGTTGCTGACCCGTGGCACCATTCCGAATGGGCATCGCATTGACAGGTGAATTGCTCTGGCTACGGTTGATAGGTGCCATCTGTTTCGCAACGTGAGGCGGTATGGGTGGGACGTTTGGGACATTTTCCCCATTCGATATGCCTTGACCGTTTGCATATCGTCGATTCTGGGGCCCGTTTTGGTGAATGTCTGGACTGCTTGCGGAACGCATCCGATTGGTGGTCATTCCCAGCTGCTGTGCCGACTGTACAGTCCCACTAGGCGGTAGTGATGGCCTCATATTCGGACCGCGGCCACTTGCCAAGTATGGATTTCCGCCCATACCAGATACCGTCATGTTGCGGGACATGGCCGGTGCGGTGTTGCGGTTTGGTTCCTCTCCGTTAGACCGAGGATGAGAAGATGCACCGAAGCGGTTATATCCAGCGAAAGTGGATTGAGAACTAGATCGTGTCGAGCTAGACTGCGGAGGTGTACTATCCCTCTCCGAGGGGGAAAAATACGAATTGGTAATTCGATCACCGGGTGATGAGGTCTCTTGCACGGCCTGAGTATTCAGAGGCGGCAAAGGGGCCAGATCTGGCATGGGAAACCGCTGTGGAGGTCTTCCAATCGATGCTAGTGTGGCCGCTGATCCAGTGCTCCCTCCTGTCGCGGATCGAGACCGAAGACTATTGCTAGATGGATTTCGGCTCATTGTAAACTCAGAATAACCTGGAGGCTCAGTTGTCCCGGTCATGTACGTTGGAGGCCTGGACATTGTCGTTGGAGTATAGTCATCATCATCTGCGTCGAACTCTTGGTGGGGATTTTCAATTTGTACACCGTCCAATGAGGTAAATTGCGTTGTAGAGGTATTTTTGTTCCTCTGCGCCCTCGCAATCTCGGCCTCTTTGTGAGCCTCGATGTCTGCTTCCCATCGGCGTAAGGTGTCTTCGTTTTTGAACTTGATGATGAAATTTTCAACGTTGGGGTCTCCTTTCCAGAATATTTGTACCGTATAGTTTCCTAAACATTGGTTAGAGGGCGCGATGTAGAATTATGAGTTAGCGGTGTTCGCTATAGACACATACCAGGACCAGTTGAGACCACCATATGCGTCACGTTAGCAAGGAATATTCTTCCTTTCAACTGCAGCCGAGGCTTGCCTCGAAGGCTTATTGTCGACTTAGTCTTGCCTTTCGCCTTATTCAAGTTCATATCCTTGCAACAGAGAAGTATACGTTGGAAGAGGTAGATGTGGTACTGAAATGCTCACTGTCAGCCGTCCAACTTATTGCAATGGATTTGGAAGGTATTGACCTTCCCGGTTAGGGAAAAGACCGACACGGATGGTGCAAGCCAGAAACTCTGCGAGCTCGGGAAACCAACCTCTTTTTCTTGATCCTTTCCCCCTCCGTCACCTTTGAGTACGCTGAATGTGCCAAACAACATCAGGTCACCAAAGGTCTCCATTCGCAACGATTTCCAGTCCTCAACACGATCGCCGAGATCCACGAGGGCATCTTCTCGCTCTTCTCTTGCAATCGACGCGTTCGCTTGCTGTAAGATGCTCTGTATGATTTCAATCGCGCCAGCCAAATCTTCTTTGAGCTCTTTATCTTCAATTTGGCTTTGAAGATCCTAAAGACCCGTTAGAAACTCGGACTTGACTGTCAATGAAAGCGGATACTCACCTTGAGGAGCAGGGGGTATTTCGTTAGGCGGACCATCGGCTTCAACAAAAATCCGTTCAGAATGGTTGGATTGGCCAGCATCTGTCCCATTAATGCGGATCTACTTGCGGCCACCATCTTGTCCCATTCCTTCTGACAGGTTGCCTCACATCGCCGCTGGTTGGCGATAAATGGCTCATACTGCCCGAAAGGTTCCTTGTAGTGGATGAATAACTCTCCCCAATTTTGCGATTCCTCGGGAAGCTCGTTATGTTGCTCAATTCGAATCAGGAAACGCTGGGCGAAATCTAGGAGATTGTTGAGGTTCAGAAATATGTTGTGGATCGAATCACCAGTCAAAGCTCCTATTTCCTCGAGTTCCCTTTTTAGAGCTTGCAGGTTAAGCAGATGATGCACGTATTGACGTTCCGTCTCCACCAACTCCTTGAGAATATGCTGTCTCCTGGTCAACTGTTGCTTGGCCGTCCCATTTGCCGCAGTGGCACCAGTGAACTCCTCTTGAAGGTCGTCGCTGTCAGTAGATCGATGCAGTTGACCACTCAGGCCGAGAATGTCCAGTACACGGTTGACGGATTTTGTGACCTGATATCACTTAGCAAGGATCACGAGACGTAAGGCAGCTAACTAGTGCAGGGTCTTTAAGGAGGGGCTTACCTTGACAAAGCCTGTAGTATTGTCGTTGTATAGGTCGCCAATCGAAAAGATTTCTTGTGCGGGGATTTCCATGTGTTTGATGCAGGCCATTATGAACTTCGATGTTGCTTCCTTCCCGACTCTCTTTTCGTCTTTGCTAGTGTCGACCTCCAACATTCCTTCCTCAGGTTGCGAGGCGTTGTAGATGGTAAGCAAAGGGAGGCCACTGCGAAAGCATCTCCACAATGAAGAGACGGGATCAGTAACCCCGTCCGCTTCCTGCTCCTCCATCTTATCAAGATATGGCCCAAACCCAGGAACTTCCGAAAGCCGCCGTCGAAGCTTCAGACATATCTGGTATAATGACTCCCCATCTCGTACATTGATGATATTGTTCCGATCCATCATTGGGGCCGCATCGCCATTGGCCATTTGAGGCATTGTAGCAACCAACATTGCGGCGTCAACGTGTGCGCTGACGAACGTTCATGTGGATGCGCGCGCGGTTCGATCACGAAAAGCGCATCTGGTATAGCGATTGCTGTCTCCGTATGCCGACGCGGGGTGGGAAGTGTACGAATTCGTAGGATAGCGATCGAAGAGTTTGGTACGCGAAGCTGTGTTGGCACTGGCGGGTATTGTGCCGGAATCAATGAAGGGAACAAGCGATAGTATGGCGATAGCCTGCAAGGAGAGTGTGGTCGAAGGTGCAGGCGACTAAGGCAGGGTGTTTCAGATCCACGGCAGGCTCCACCTAAAGATACCCCAGGTTTCACAGATTGTCGACGGGCGATAACGAGGGACTGGCGAGGGAAGATCTTGATTTAGGGTCGAGATGCGAGCAAAGGGCTGTGCGCTTCAAGGGGAGCCTATTTCAAGTCTGGGGGTGGGATTGGTGGACTGGCCACGAATGAAAAGGCAATGAAGGCAAGGGGCTGTGTGCGTGGGCGCGAGCGTGACGGTCCAAAGTCGGACTGGAACATTCGACAGGCAGAGGCCCAGAAAGAGATGGACAAGTCAGGTGACGATGTGAGCAGCGCTACGTTGGAGTGTGCACGTAACTCAAATGTTCACGCTGGCAACGAATTGGACGTTGTGGAATAGCCACGAAGAAAGCGCGCAATTCTGCAGTTTCGCTTGATTCGTCCCAACCGCATCGGCGTGTATCTTTTAAGTGGAGAAGCGGCTTCTCCCGGTATTTGCTCGGCCCTCCGCCGCAGGTAAGCATCTTTTTTAGCCTTGCAAGCTTGAGAGCCCAGACGCCTTCCAAGTTATCGTGATCATGATGCAAGTCAAGCATTCCCCAGACTGACCTCCCCGCGTATCTTTATGTGGGACATTAGTGCGACTGCCTGTAAGCAACGTTCGACATCCACTATCGGACAGCTGCTCCAGCTGTAGTCGTACCAAACACTTTCTCTGCCTTGTTGACTAATCCCGGGTCCCGTCAAGGGCCATCGACCCTCCACCTCCAGCCTTGCTTGCCACTCTTTACCTCTTGCGTGAATGGTGCGGGAGAGCTCGAAACCATGGATCAAAACAACCACTATCCAATGCAGTCGGACCTGACTCGACACTCGTACTCTCCGCCCCAGGCAACATCTGCTTTCAAACTTGATGAAGGCTTCTCAGAGGACATCAGAAGTCAGGATGAGGGTGGCCAGGTTGGTCTGTCGGCCTCTGCACCAAGGTTCGAGGAGTGGGTGATGGCTCAGAGTGAAGAGGCTAGAGCCGGTAAGTTCACGAAGTTTGGGAAGGTTCCTTGCCTGAATGCTATGTATTTTCCTTCTTGCAACACCAGACTGCTGACGCTTCTCGTCTAGATATTGCCTACGAGGTCCTGCGGACGCTTCGAACTTCAAACATTGCTGCCGTGGTTGAACGTTTGACGCCGCTTCTGCACATGGATCCAGTGGAAAAGCTGCCACCTGAGATAACGTCCGAGATATTTGCTTTATTGGAAGCATCCACCCTGCTCACTGCCTCCCTAGCCTCACGAACTTGGCGGGAACGAATACTGGAATCGCGATTATGGAAACAATTGTACACCGATCAGGGATGGGGAATGGACTTGGAAGAGGTGAAGAGGTTTGACGACGCTCATAGTGCTAACACTGCGGTTATGCGCGATGAATTTCGCAAGGCCAGGACGCATCTGCGAAGCACTGATGGAACCCCAGATCAGCCTTTACACAAGAGACGTGCAACGTCCAGTTGGCTTGGACAACGGGCTAGGAATGACTCTGGAGATGTTGCTCAGTGGCGAGAGCAGCATGGTGTGATCGAAGCGGACGGAGATAGTTTTGAACATGGCCCAAACGGGGTAGATCAGGAAATGTCAGATGTGTCCAGTACCGGTACTATCGTTCCACTGTCGCCACGACGCCGAAACAAGCGTCTCAGCCAGGACTTAGGAGACGAAATGGAACTCTCTCCAATGAGAAGACGGCGTCAAGTTTCTACAGCTCCACTACCGATCGAACTTCATCCGCCGCTGAGACCGTCACTACTGTTCACGGAAGGTTCTGGTAGTGAAAGGCTTAATTGGTCTTTCCTGTACAAACAACGTCGACGACTGGAGGACAATTGGGCAAAGGGAAGATATACTAATTTTCAACTCCCACACCCTTTGTATCCGCAGGAAGCTCACAAAGAATGCGTTTATACACTTCAGTTCTTCGGGAAGTGGCTCGTCAGTGGAAGTCGAGACAAGACTTTACGCGTATGGGACCTCGAAAGTCGACGGCTACGAGGATCTCCACTGGTTGGACATACCCAGTCGGTCCTGTGTCTACAGTTTGATCCTACCAAAGAAGAGGACGTTATCATTTCCGGCAGCAGCGATACTTCGGTCATAATCTGGCGGTTCTCTACAGGCCAGAAGATACACGACATACCGCAGGCCCACCGAGAATCGGTCCTCAACCTTCGATTTGACCACCGTTATCTTGTGACATGCTCAAAGGACAAACTCATCAAAGTCTGGAACAGACATGAGCTCTTACCAACAGATGCTGATTACCCCAAAGTGAATCCTAACAGCACGGCCAAAATCCCATCATACATCGTTGATACCTCGTCAATGTCGCCTTCGGTACTCGAAGCCAAGATAGCCAACCGACAGATCAAACCTCTGCAACCCTACACGTTAATCATGCTACTTGACGGTCATGGAGCGGCCGTGAACGCCATCCAAATCGACGGGGATTTAATCGTGTCTGCTTCAGGCGATCGATTTATCAAGTTATGGCGGTTGGCGGATGGCTCGATCGTGAAGACGCTGGTTGGCCACCAAAAGGGCATCGCATGCGTTCAATCTGACGGCAAGCGCATCGTAAGTGGTAGTAGTGACAACACTGTCCGCATATATGACCATGCGACTGGAGCCGAAGTAGGCATTCTCCATGGCCACACGAACCTCGTCAGGACGGTACAGGCTGGATTTGGTGATTTTCCAGGCGCCGCTGATGATCTGAGCTCCCAAGCTCGAGCGGCTGAAGACGAGTATGTGGAAGGTATACGAACAGGGGCCATTGTTGAGGAGATGAGAACTAGGCACTCGAGCGCCCGGAAAACCGCCGTTGACAACGCAACCCAGATCCGGTCATTCGGAGCTAAAGTCCCACCAGGAGGCGGAGGTAGTCATTGGGGAAGGATTGTCTCGGGCTCTTATGATGAGACGATCATCATTTGGAAGAAGGACGCGGATGGGCGTTGGATCGTGGGGCACTGTTTGCGACAAGAGGCGGCTGTTCGTGCTAGTGCAGCTGCTGATATGCGAGCCTACAACGAAAGCCGGGTTGACGCTGGAGGTGCTCCAGCCTCGTCTCTGGTTGCACCGACAGGAGGCTCATCAGCCACGGGAAATCTACCTGGACCAGCGGGCTCGCATGTTGTGCAGCAGACGATGCAGACCTCCATGGCAGGCTTGCAGACGGGTATTCAAAACGTCATGAACATTGGCAGCTCACTCGGCAACTCGGCATTGCCAACCACAAACCTCTCACGGCCACCCTGGATGGCCCCGGGTGCGCAGCAGGCTATGCATCAGCTACAGTCTCATGCCCAGAATGTTATGCAAGCTGCTCTCACTCAGGCCGCCCAGCAAGCACAAACTAATGCAGCTGGGCATTCTGCACAGGTGGCTGCCGCTCCTACTCCGACTGCGGCAGGGGCTGTAGATCTGCAGCAGCAGCAGCAGCAGCAGCAACAACAACAACAACCACCTACCCCATCTGCCCAACAGCCCCAGCCCCAAGCCCAGGCCCAACCGCCAGCTCAGCCGCCTCACCATCACCACCATCACCACCATCACCATCACAACCATAACAACAATGCTAACGCAAACCCTGTGGTGAATCCAAATGCAGCTGCTCAGGCTCTCGTAGCCCAACAGTCCGTGTCAAGGGTATTCAAGCTACAGTTCGATGCCAGACGCATCATCTGCTGTAGCCAGGACCCGCGAATCGTGGGCTGGGATTTTGCAGCTGGCGACCCAGACATCATAGAGGCTTCGAGATTTTTCGTTGGACCTTGAGACGTCTCAGTTCTACACATGAACAGTGAAGAGTACGTATTCTGATAGAAGCCGAAATATACCCAATTATGACCTATTGGTATGTCCATCACGATAGAATATTTGGGCGAACTTAAACTGTCAAGCTATTGCTTGTCCTAGTCCGCAGATCTTTCGATGTAATCCCATCAAGAAGATGATGGGGCTCAATAAAGCGTGCAATGAGAAAGAGTAGACAGCTCGAGATGAAAAGGTTCAGCTTGAAAATCTGCATTTGCTCGATAATTATGAGACGGGACTTTAATTTCGCCTTCTAACTCCTGCTCCGCTTCTGCATTGGAGGTTCACTCCCTTGATGACCTATCTCTGTGCATTGTAAGCACGTTATGTCACATAAAACAACCACTGGCTCCTCATCCCGCCATCCATCATCGTCATGTGCCCCGCCCCCACCCAAACGATAAAACAAACAA
>Ga0335072_10000828_pt1 | contig 54525 bp, 54 predicted proteins | sample Lox_Sample_21_FD_206725 | JGI IMG/M metagenome (GOLD analysis project Ga0335072, IMG submission 206725) | Soil microbial communities from Loxahatchee National Wildlife Refuge, Florida, United States - Lox_Sample_2.1 | ecosystem: Environmental > Terrestrial > Soil > Wetlands | place: USA...
ACTGCGCCTCCCACAGCACGAGGGCTTCGGGGTAGTCGCGGCTGTATCCGTACTCGAAGCCAAGCACGCCGGCCTCGGAGAGCAGCGAGTTGTAGACGCTGAAGTGCGCCTGGTTGGGGTCGAGGTGGTTGAGCGGAATCCAGCGCTGCTCGTTCTCAATGTCGATGAGCACGGAGTGGCGCTGGTTAAAGGTGCCGCGCTGCGAGTCCTGGCCGCTGAGGCGGACCGGCGTTCCGCTGAGCAGCAGTGAGCCGAAAGCAAGAGCTTCCGCCATCGCGTAGTCGAAGGGCTGCTTTGACTGACCCATAACGCCACCCATGGCGGCGCGCTGCTCGAGAAGCTTTTTGATCTTGGGGTGAACGTGGAAGGTGTCGGGCCAGGTCGCCAGCCTGGCGGCGATGGACTGGATGGTGGCCGCGTCGAGGCCGGTGTCGGCTTCGAGGTCGGGACTCCAGGGACCGCCGCGGTAAGCGCTCCAGTACTCGGGCATGTCGACGAGGCGCGGCTTCGTCTTCGCGCCTTTGGCCTTCTTCTGGGCTTCGTCGAATTCGGCCCGGAGTCGTTCAGCAAGTGCCGTCGCGTCGAGGCCCGTCTGCTGCGCATAGAGCTGGTAGAGCGGCGGGTGGTCTTTGATGCGGGCGTAGCGCAGCGGCTGCGTGACGGTGGGGTCGTCGACTTCGCTGTGGCCGTGGCGGCGGTATCCGATGAGGTCGATGACGACGTCGGTATGGAACTGGTAGCGGTAGTCTGCAGCCAGTGCGGCGATGCGCACGACGGCGGCTGGATCCTCGGCGTTGACGTGGAAGATGGGGATGGGGAGACGCTTCGCGAGATCGGTGGAGAAACGCGTGGAGTTTGATTCTTCGGGCTCGGCAGTAAAGCCGATGAGGTTGTTGACCACGATGTGGATGCCGCCGCCGACCGAGTAGCCGTCGATGCCGGCGAGGTTGAGGGTTTCGGCCCAGATGCCCTGGCCGGCGAAGGCGGCATCGCCGTGAATGACGATGGGAAGGACGCGGTCGATTCCGTCAGCACCGACGCGATCCTGACGGGCGCGCGTGCGGCCCATGGCGACCGGATCGACGGCTTCGAGGTGGCTCGGGTTCGAGACCAGGTGCAGAGCGACGGAGCTTCCTCTGCGCGTGGTGAAGGTGCCCGTGGCTCCGACGTGATATTTCACATCGCCGCCGCCGAGGATGCTGCGCGGGTCAACGTCTTCGAACCTGGCGAAGATGTCGGCGGGAGACTTGCCGAAGGTGTTGACCATAACGCTGAGCCGTCCGCGATGGCTCATGCCCATAATGGCGCGCTGCGCTCCGAGTTCGGCGGCGTGGTTGAGCAACTCGTCGAGAAAGGGAATGAGCGCGGTGACGCCTTCGAGAGAGAAGCGCTTGGTGCCGAGGTAGCGGGACTGGATGACCTGCTCGAAGAGATCGGCGCGCGCGAGGAGGTCGAGAATGGGTTGCGGGTCAGGCTGATGCGCGGGGGCCTCGAGACGGTTGGCGATCCACTCGCGAGCCTCGCGCGAGGGGATGTGCATGAACTCGGCGCCAATGGTCGAGCAGTAGATTCGGCGGGCGTCGCCAACGTAGTCGTTGTTGAGATCGAGTTCCCCGACTTGGAGCGGCTGCAGATACTGGCCCAGTGGATCGAGATTCGACTGGAGATAACCCCAGCGGCGGAAGGCGTCGAGGGTTTGATCGCGGAGTAACGGAGAGACCGGGGATGCGAGGGGAGTGGTGGTCATGACGTGCGTCTGAGGCTTATTTTATGGCAGCTGAGAAATGGCCAGCTAAAAAGCGGTCAGCGAAGGAACCGGTCAGCTGAGAAGCGGCCAGCTCAAAATCGACCGAGGCGTTCGCTGGCGGGAACCGAGACCGAATCAGCGGAGCAGGGCGGCCCAGAGCGTGTCAACGGTGGAGTGGGTAATGGCGGAGGCGGCAATGCGGTGGTCGCGGCGCCAGGCACGCCCATAGAAGATGCCGGCCAGAGCGGCGAGCAGGACGTAGCGCCAGTTGAAGAATGTCGTGCGTTTATTGAAGTGGGAGAGGCCGAAGAGGATTGCGGTGACCAGAAGAGCAGCCGTGCGGCCCATGCGGCGCTCGAGGAGGTTCTGTATCCAGCCGCGGAAGAAGATCTCTTCCGGAAGAGCGACGCTGACGAAGGTGCCGATCCAGATGGGGACGGCGAGCCAGGCGTGCTCCACGCGGTGGTGGAGGTGCAGGAAGCCGAGGGCGAGTCCGAGTGGAATCGCGATGGGCATGTAGAAGAGCACCTCGCGAAGGCCGGTGGTCCAGTCGCGGCCGCGAAAGCGGAGGTCGTAGCCGACGGCGGTCAGGCAGCGGACGGCGAGGAAGGCATAGAGGCCGGCGTCGAGAAGGGTGAGCTTGCCGAGCAGGGCGAGCCGAGGGGGCCAGGCGGGTTCGAGCCAGCGGAGATCGACGGCGAGGCCGAGGGGCAGGAGAACGAGGAAGTCGAGGAGGTGGCCGCGCTGGCCGGGGTCGAGGTGGGCGGCGAGAAATTCAACGGAGGCGAGGAGGACGGGAACGAGAAGGTAGAGGAGAAACCAGCGAGGGGTGAGGATATCCGAACCGTGCGCAACGATGATGTACGGGATGACGAGGAGGGCTGGAATCGCAAGGCGAAGGAGGACAGGAAGAGACTGTGCGAAGCGGGTGCAGCGGTCGCCGGCGAATCCGAAGGCGAAGAGAGGGATGAGGAGCAGAGCGAGCGCGATGACGGCCGGAAGAATGGGAAAGGGGGCGGACACGGTCTATCTGATTCATGGTAGGCGCGGATCGGCTCCGAAGGCGGACCAGAAGATAGGCGGCGTAAAATGAGAATCCGAGGTACAGCGATGCAGAACAACTGGATGAACCGATTCCAGGCGATCCGGGCGATCGCGATTGGCGGGGTTCTGGTGGCGATTGCGATTCTGTGGTTTGTGCGCCACTAATTCGCCGGTGCCGCGCGGCGTTTCCCATCCACAACCAAGCCATGGCGAGAATTGACCGGTGTTGGGACGGGTTGTAACGTAAAGGGTTCGCGCTTCAGGAATCTCTACTGCTCCCCGAGGTTTTGTGTCTGCCACTGCCACGTTGCGAAAAACTCCGCTGAATGGTCTGCATCGCCGACTCGGCGCCAAAATGGTCGACTTTGGCGGTTGGGACATGCCTGTCGAGTATTCGGGTCTGATCGCCGAGCACCTGGCGGTGCGCACGGGTGTGGGACTGTTCGATGTCAGCCACATGGGCGACATCCAGTTTCGCGGGCCTGGGTCGCTGGAGGCGGTGCAGCACATCTCCATGAACGACGCGTCGCGGCTGCAGGTGGGGCAGGCGCAGTACTCGGCGATGCTGTATCCGGAGGGGACGTTTGTGGACGATGTGATCGTCCACAAGTTCAGCGACAACGACTACCTGTTCGTGATCAACGCGGGGACGCGCGAGAAGGACTACGAGTGGGTGCGCGCTCAGGCGCGCGGGTTCGACTGCCATGTGAACGACTACAGCGACTACTATACGCAGCTGGCGATTCAGGGGCCAAAGGCGCAGGAGACGCTGCAAAAGCTGACGAAGGCGGAACTGAGCCAGGTGAAGTTCTACTGGTTTACCTGGGGCACAGTGTGCGGGCTGCCGAATACGCTGATCGCGCGGACAGGCTACACGGGCGAAGATGGGTTTGAGATTTACGTGCCGTCGGATGAGGCAACGAGCGAGCGGGTGTGGAACGAAGTCATCGAAGCCGGCGCGGAGTTTGGGATTGTGCCCTGCGGGCTGGGCGCGCGGAACACGCTGCGGCTGGAGGCCGCACTGTCGCTGTACGGGCACGAGATTTCCGAGTCGCTGAATGTGTGGGAGGCGGGGCTGGATCGGTTCTGCAAGCTGGAGAAGGGCGCGTTTGTTGGATCGGAAGCGCTGAAGAAGGTGCAGGCTGAGGGCGGCCCGGAGAAGAAGCTGGTGGGGCTGGAAGTGGTGGAGCGGGGGATCGCGCGCGATGGGTATCGCGTAATGGATTTGGGTGGAAATGCAGTGGGGTATGTGACAAGCGGGTCGCCGGCTCCGTTCCTGAAGAAGAATATTGCGCTGGCGTATGTGCCGCGCAGTTTGGCAGAGCCGGGGACGGAGGTAGCGGTAGAGATTCGGAATTGTCCGGTGAAGGCGAAGGTGGTGCCGCTGCCGTTCTACAGGAAGCCGAAGAAGGGGTAAGGCTTTCACCATGGAGGGCACAGGGAGCACGGAGGGGATGCGGTTTCGGGGACCCTCAGCAACAGCCCTTACAATTGAGGAGAGAACTTTAACTGATGGCTTATCCGGCGAATTACAAGTACACGCGCGAGCACGAATGGATTGATGTCAGCGGAAAGACCGGCACGGTGGGGATCACCGATCATGCGCAGGACTCGCTGGGGGACATCGTCTTCGTCGAGTTGCCGAAGGTCGGCGACAAGGTTGAGAAGGGGAAGGTGTTCGGCAGCGTCGAGAGCGTGAAGGCGGTGTCGGATTTGTATTCGCCGGCAAGCGGGACGGTGACCGCAATCAATGAGGAGCTGACGACGGCTCCGGAAAAGATCAACGCGGATGCGCACGCGGCGTGGATCATGAAGATCGAGCTGAGTGACCCCGGCGAAGTTGGCGGGTTGCTGTCTGCAGAAGATTACGAGAAGTACGCGCAGGAAGAGACGGGACACTGAAAAGCAGCGTTCCGTTGTCGGCGTTCAGCGTTCAGAAGGACTCGCAGCAGCGAGGGTAAGCCGCTTTCACCCAGAAAAATCACATGCGATACCTACCTAAATCGGATGCTGAGCGCGCGGCGATGTTGCGCGAGATTGGCGCGTCGTCGATTGACGATTTGTTTGCCGTGATTCCGGAGGAGTACCGGCTGAAGCGGGATCTGGAGATTCCGCGGCAGATGGGCGAGTCGGAGATCGTGGATCACTTCAAGGCCGCGGCGGCGAAGAACGCCAACGGCTACGCGAGCTTTCTGGGCGCGGGCGTGTATCGGCACTATCGGCCGGTGCTGATCGACACGATTGTGCAGCGCGGCGAGTTCCTCACGTCGTACACGCCGTACCAGGCGGAGATTACGCAGGGGACGCTGCAGGCGATCTTCGAATTTCAGACGATGATTTGCGAGCTGACGGGGATGGATATCGCGAACGCGTCGATGTATGACGGGTCGACGGCGTGCCCCGAAGCAGTGCTGATGGCGATGCGCGTGACCGGGCGCGATGGCGTGGTGGTTGCGCGGACAGTGCATCCGGAGTATCGCGAGGTGATGCGCACCTACGCGCAGCATCGCGAGAAAGAGAGCGGGGAGAGGACGCAGGAGATTGGGTACGCACAGGATGGCCGGATCGATCTGGCGGCGCTCGAGGCGGCGGTGACGGATCAGACGGCGTGCGTGCTGGTGCAGTCGCCGAATTTCTTTGGGGTGGTGGAGGACGTGCCGGCGATTGCGGCCATCGCTCAGAAGAAGGGCGCGCTGCTGGTGGTTGCGGTGGCGGAAGCGGTGTCGCTGGGAATTGTGCGGCCGCCGGTTGAAGCCGATGTCGTGATCATGGAGGCGCAGTCGTTTGGGGTGGCGCCGAGTTTCGGTGGGCCATTCTGCGGTGTGATCGCAGCGAAAGAGAACTATGTGCGGCAGATGCCGGGGCGGCTGGTTGGGCAGACGACGGACAAGCAGGGGCGGCGCGGATTTGTGCTGACGCTGTCGACGCGCGAGCAGCACATCCGGCGGGAGAAGGCGACGTCGAACATCTGCACGAACCAGGCGCTGGTGGCGCTGATGGCGACCGTGTTCATGACGGTGTACGGGAAAGAGGGCATCAGAGATCTCGCTCTGCAGAACCTGGCGAAGGCGGATTACGCGGCAAAGGCTCTGGGCACGCAGGGGACGTTGCTGTTTGCGGGGTCGCCGCGGTTCAACGAATTTGTTCTGCAGACTGAAGAGGCGCCGGAGGCTCTCCATGCGCGGTTGCTGGAGCAGAAGATTATCGGCGGCGTTGCGCTGAAGAGGTGGTATCCGGAGCTGGGGAACGCTACGCTGTGGTGCGCGACGGAGCTGACGATGAAGGAGCAGGTGGATCGGGCTGCTGGCGTGGTGGCAGAGGCTGCGGCGGCCGTGGCAGGTCGATAGAAAACATCTCACCACAGAGGACACGGAGGGCACAGAGGCTTTTGAGTGGTTATGGCGACTGAGACCGAAAAGTTTGTGGGAACGACGCGCAAGGTGACATCGCACCTGACGCAGAACGAAGGGCTGAGCTTCGAGAAGTCGGCGGCGGGGAAGAAGGCTTATCGTTTGGCCCCGCTCGACGTTCCCGAGGTTGACCCCTCGGCTCTTCTGGGCGAAGCCCAGCGTTCGGAGAGCGCGGAGTTGCCGGAGTTGAGTGAGATCGAGATCATCCGGCATTTCACGCGGCTCTCGACGTGGAACTACGCCATCGATCTGGGTATGTATCCGCTGGGCAGCTGCACCATGAAATACAACCCGCGGGTGAACGAGTTGGTGTCGCGGCTGGAGGGGATTGCGGATGCGCATCCGTATCAGCCCGAGGAGTTGTCGCAGGGGTCGCTCGCGGTCATTCGGCTGCTGCAGAAATGCCTTATCGAGATTACGGGCATGGACGCGATCACGCTGCAGCCGGCGGCGGGGGCGCATGGTGAGTTTACGGGAATTCTGCTGGCCCGGGCGTATCACGAGGCGAAGGGGAATCCGCGGAAGACGGTGATTATTCCGGATTCGGCGCACGGGACCAATCCCGCGACGGCGGCGATGTGCGGGTATGAGGTTGTCAATTTCAAGTCGAACGCGAACGGCGGGATTGACGTGGAGGCGCTGGCCCGCGCGGTGACGGAAGAGACCGCGGCGCTGATGCTGACGAATCCTTCGACGATTGGGGTGTTTGAGAACGAGATTCATCGCATCGCGGAGATTCTGCATGCGAAAGGCGCGCTGCTCTATATGGATGGCGCGAACATGAATGCGCTGTGCGGGAAGACGCGGCCCGGGGACTTCGGTGTGGATGTGATGCACCTGAATTTGCACAAGACGTTCTCGACGCCGCATGGCGGCGGTGGGCCAGGGTCGGGACCTGTTGCGTGCAAAATGCATCTGGAGCCGTTCTTGCCGACGCCGGTTGTCGAAGAGGGCGCTGGCGGGGAGCTGCGGCTGAACTACGATCGGCCGCAGAGTGTGGGGCGCGTGCGTGCGTTCTACGGCAACTTCGGGATGTTTGTGCGTGCGCTGGCGTACATTCTGTCAAACGGGCCCGATGGTTTGCGGCAGACGACTGAAGATGCGGTGCTGAACGCGAACTATATCCGAAAGAAGCTCGAAGACCTGTATGAGCTGCCGTACAACACGCCGTCGATGCACGAGGTGGTGTTCAGCGACCGGAAGCAGCTGCGCAATGGTGTGCGAACGGGTGATATTGCGAAGCGGCTGATCGATTACGGGTTCCATCCTTATACAGTGTCGTTTCCGTTGATCGTGCCTGGTGCGCTGATGATTGAGCCGACGGAGAGCGAGTCGCGGGAGGAACTGGATCTGTTCGTCGATGCGATGCGGCAGATTGCGCGCGAAGTGGAGGAGAATCCGCAGGTGGTGCTGGATGCTCCGCACTCGACGCGGGTCTCGCGGCTGGATGAGACGACGGCGGCGCGCAAGCCGGTGCTGCGCTGGAAAGGGCAGGGAACAGGGAATAGGGAGTAGGGAATCGGCTCGCGCTTCCGAGGTGCGTGACGCTGCGACTGATGTTGACGCCTGCCGGACAGCCGCATGGCTGCTGGCGGGACAGAGCCTCGCGAAAATTCTGACGGCAAAGTGCTCTGGTTGTGCGCGCCTGTGAGCGACCGCCTTCCGCTAAGATCAAAGCAGATATGCAGGCGACACGCACTTTCGCACATGCCATGTTGCGCGAGATTTTTGAGCAGCCGGAGGCGCTTGCCGGCACCATAGCACGCTACGCTCCGGGTGGAACGCTGGACACCAACATCTTCGGGCCGGTGGCCGATGCGCTGCGCGGACGACAGCGCGTGGTGATTGCGGCGAGCGGATCGAGCCGGCATGCAGGGTTGGCCGGCGAGATCATGCTGGAGGATTACGCGGGACTGGCCGTGGATGTGGAGTATTCGAGCGAGTACATGTATCGCTCGACGCACACGCTGCACGATCCGGGAGTGGTGGTGATTTCGCAGTCGGGCGAGACGGCGGACACGCTGGCTTCGCTGCGGGAAGCCAAGGCGCGCGGGTTGCGGACGGTGGCCATCGTTAATGATGCGGAGTCGACGATGGCGCGGGAGGCAGATGCATCGCTGCCAACGATGGCAGGGCGCGAGGTCGCGGTTCCGGCGACGAAGAGCTTTACGACGCAGCTGACCGTTCTCTACTTGCTGTCGCTGTTTCTGGCGCGGATCGGCGGGCGCATGACAGCGCAAACGGTGAGTGCGCATTGCGAGCAGCTGCAGTGTTTGCCGCATCTCCTTGAGGAAAAACTTGAGGTATGGGAGGCGCAGGTTGCGCAGATAGCGGAGAGGCTGCGGGAGGCGCGGACGTTCCTTTATCTGGGGCGGGCGATCCATTACGCGATTGCGCGCGAGGGGGCGCTGAAGCTAAAGGAATCGGCGTACGTGCAGGCGGAGGGGATGCCGGCGGGTGAATTGAAGCATGGGCCGAATGCGCTGGTGAGCCCGGAGGCTCCGCTGGTGATGCTGGCGACGCGGGACCGGAACGATCCGGACTCGACGCTGCGCTACGAGAAGACGGTGCATCTGATGCGGGATATGCATGCGCAGGGAGCGGAAATTGTGGCCGTGCATGTGGAAGGGGATGAGGAGGCGGCGGGGCTGGCGAAGTACACGGTAGCGGTGCCGGCGGTGGATGAGTTTTTGCTGCCAATGCTGGAAGTGGTGCCTTTGCAGATGCTGGCCTACTTCATCGCGGTGCAGAAGGGCGTGAACGTGGATGCGCCGCGGAATCTGGTGAAGGCGGTAGTGAGGGAGTAGGGAGAAGGAAGCAGGGAGAAGGCAGAAGCCGACAGACCTGTTGGTGGCGTGGGTGGCGGAGGGCCGGTATAAAGAAGTGAGGCATGGCCCAACCCGCAGCCGCATTTTTGTCCCGCGACTTTCTTCGTTATCAGATGGCACGCGTCGTGGTGATTATCGGCGCGGAGGCGCAAGCGCTGGCGGTGGCGTGGCAGGTGTACCAGATCACGCATCGCGCGATCGATCTGGGGTACACGGGACTGATCCTGTTCCTGCCGGGCTTGCTGTTCATGCTGCCGGCCGGGCATGTGGCGGATCGCTTCGACCGGCGGCAGGTGATTCTGATTTGCTACGCGCTGCAGGGGGTAGCGAGCTTCCTGTTGCTGTGGCTGGCGTGGACAGGGGTGAGCCATGTGTGGCCAATCTTCACTTTGCTTTTTGCTATTGGAACGGGGCGGGCCTTCAGCGGGCCGGCGAGCTCGGCGCTGGTTCCGCACCTCGTCCCGCAGGAACACTTCGTAAACGCGATCACGTGGGGCTCGGCGATCTTTCAGTTCTCGAACATCGTGGGACCGGCGATTGGGGGCGTGCTGTTCACGCTGCCGCTGGGCAAATTCTTTCCTGCGCGTCTGCATGGGGCGGCGCTGGTGTATTCGTTCACCCTGGTGGCGATTGTGTGGTTTCTGGTGCTGGTGGGATCGCTGCACGTGCGGCCGGGGCGGATGGAGCACCGGGAGATTTCCTGGGAAGTCCTGCTGGCGGGTTTTCATTATGTGGCCAGGACGCAGGTGCTGCTGGGGTCGATTTCGCTGGATCTGTTTGCCGTGCTGCTGGGGGGAGCGGTAGCACTGATGCCGATTTTCGCGCAGGACATTCTGCACGCCGGACCGCGAGGACTGGGGATGCTGCGTGCGGCTCCGGCACTGGGAGCGCTGACGGTATCGTTGTGGCTGATGGTGCGGCCGATTCAGAGGCGAGCGGGAGTGCGGATGCTGGTGTGTGTGGCGATCTTCGGCGCGGCGACGGTTTTGTTCGGAGTTTCAAAGAGCCTGCCGGTATCGCTGGCGGCGCTGTTTATTGTGGGCGCGTCGGACATGGTAAGCGTGGTGATCCGTTCGTCGGTGCTGCAGCTGGCGACACCGCCGGAGATGCGCGGCAGGGTGAGTGCTGTGAATTCTCTGTTTGTGGGCGCATCGAACGAGCTGGGCGAGTTCGAAAGCGGATTGACAGCGCAGTGGTGGGGTGCGGTGCGCGCAGCCGTGTTTGGGGGCATTGGGTCGCTGATTGTCACCGGACTCTGGACGGTGTTTTTTCCGAGCCTGCGGCGCGCGGACAGCCTGACTCCGGAAGCGCTGCTGGAGGCGGAGAAGGTGCAAACGGGGCAGGAAGTCCGGCAGCGATGAAGAAGACAGGATCACAGGGCGTGGGATCGGCTGCGTGTCGCCCGGCGAGGATGAGAGTAATCGTGCTGGTGACGTGGCTGTCGTGAAGGGCCAAACGCAGACTGAGCCACAGGGCCCGGGGAAAGGATTTCCCTGGGCGATCTTCTGGATCGCGCTGGCAGTGCGGCTGGTGGCGCTGACGATGGGGCACTATTACCGGATCGCTCCCTACGAGGATCACTTCGCGTTCGGATGGGAGATGGGGCGGATCGCCCGATCGCTGGCGATGGGGCAGGGCTACGCGAATCCTTTCGATCATTTCAGCGGGCCTACAGCGTGGGTAACGCCGCTGTACCCGCTGATTCTTGCGGCGGATTTCAGGCTGTTCGGTGTGTACACGGCGCTGTCGGCGTGGGTGATTCTGGCGTTCGATTCACTCTTGAATGCGCTGATGGTGCGGACTACGTGGGAGATTGCGTCGCGATGTTTCGGTCGCAAAGTGGCGGCCTGGTCGGAGTGGATCTGGGCGCTGTATCCGGCGGCGATGCAATTCGCGGTGAAGTGGGTGTGGGAAATCACGCTGACGGCGTTTCTATTTCAGTGGATTCTGGTTCTGGCGCTGCGAATGAGAAATGTTGGAGGGGCGCCCTGCGAGGCGGAGAACGCTGCAAGCACGCGGCGCTGGGCGGTCTTCGGGTTGCTGTGGGGTCTGATCGCGCTGAGCAGCGCCTCGATTGCGATTTTTCTGCCGTTCTGCGGAGTATGGATTCTAAAGGGCGCGGGGAGCTTGCGGCGGCAGGCGCCGAGGGTGGTTCTGGGGGCGGTGTTGTGTGTGGGGTGCCTGGTGCCGTGGCTGGTGCGAAACGCGCTGGTGTTCCACCGGTTCATTCCGATGCGGACGAACTTCGGAGCGGAGTTCTCGATGGGGAACAATCCTTATCTGGAGGGGTCGGTGATCGGCTCGCCGGTGGCGATGGCGCATGAAGAGGCGCTGCTCGATGAGATGGGAGAGGTGCAGTACTCGAAGATGCGCGGCCGTGAGGCGATGGAACGCATCCGCCGCGACCCGGGGACGTTTGTGGCGCTGACGGTGCGACGCTTCTACTACTTCTGGGCAGACGTGCCGCACGCGGCGATCCGGGGCAAGGAATGGACGGAGTATGCGCGAGGGCTCAATTTTCAGTTTGCGAGTATCGTGGGGGTGCTGGGGATGATTCTCGCACTGCGGCGGCGGGTGCCAGGCGCGGTTTTGTTTGCGATGGCGTTCGCGGTGATTCCGTTTGTGTACTACTTCGTGTTTGTGCAGGCGCGGTTTCGGCATCCGCTGGAGCCGCTGATCACGATCCTGGGCGTTTATCTGTTCCAGTCGGCGGAGAAGAGCTGGCGGGTGCGAGGTTTCGGGGGACGAGTCCTTTCACCACAGAGAACGCAGAGCGGACAAAGCAGCAACGGATGACTCATCGCACCGCTCGCCATGCAAGGCACTACAACTGGATTGTTCCGGAGAGGTAGAGGCGTGCTTCGCCTGAGATTCTCACGCGGTCGCTGGCGACGGCACTCCCCATGCATGCACCGCGAGGGCTCAGCTGCCGGGCCTCGAAGCTATGCTTCCCGAGGCGCTCGGCCCAATAAGGGGCCAGAGTGCAGTGGATCGATCCGGTTGCCGGATCTTCGGGGATTCCAATCGATGGAGCAAAGAATCTGCACACGTAATCGACGGGTGGGGCACCCTGGGCGGTGACGATGACACCTCCGACGCCCATGGGGACCTTTGAGAGTGCATCGATGTCGGGCCTGAGGTTTTGCACGATCCCCTGACTCTGGACGGCGACGAGAAAATCGCGTGACGAACGCAGAACAGGGACATTGTCGAGATGAAGTGCAGGCAGCAACCCTGCAGGTGGATCGCAGGGCACGGGTGGCCGCGCGGGAAAGTCCATCTCGAAACGCTCTGCGCTTCGATGCACGGTCAGAGGGCCGCTCATGGTGTGAAAGCGGACGGGCCAGTCGGGGTGGTTGCGCAGCGAAAGAACAAAGGCCGCCGCCAGGGTTGCGTGGCCGCAGAGTTCTTCTTCGACAACAGGAGTGAACCAGCGCAGGTCGAAGCCGCCGTCGGGACGAGCGACGACGAAGGATGTCTCGCTGTGACGGTTTTCAGCGGCGATTTTCTGCATGACGGAATCGGGAGGGAACTCGGGGACGATGCAGACGCCGGCTGGATTGCCGGCGAAAAGTTCACCGGTGAAGGAATCGACGTGGTAGTACGGGATGGCCATTTTTCAGTTAGCAGCGTTCAGCGTATATCGTCGGGACAACGGGGAACTATTCGGACCGGGGAAGCCCGACCCATTCGAGTGCAGAATTGCGGTCGGCGAAGGCGCGCATCGCGACAGGCGTGCCGTTGCGGAAGGTGTAGACATCGGCGAGGTCGACTTCGGTGAACGTGGTACCGTCCTTGAGGCGGAAGCGGGCGTGAACGAAGACCACAACGCGATCGCCGCTGACGGTGAAGCGTACTGGTTCGCTGGCGCCTTCAGCCCACGGAACTCGGGAACTGGTCAGGTACCGAGCGACTTCCGGGCGCCCATGATACAGGCCACCGCCGGGGAACTCGGCAGGCTCCTGCCACTCGATGTTCGGATCAAGGGCATGAACCGCAGCAGAGATGTCATTGCGGTTGAAGGCTGCGTATGCATCCTTGAGCAGAGCGATGGCGCGTTGCTGTTGCTGTGGCGACATGGAAACCTCGTGGGGGCGGGAGAAGCAACCACAGACCGCGACGGCGGCAGACAAAATAACCGCGGATGTCATGGGCATTCGATGTGGGATGGGGAACGCGGGAGGCAAAACCTTTTCTAACCGAGGGGCAGGAAATATTGCGTGCCACGGACTGGTTCGGACAGGCGCTTCAGCAGAAGCTGAAGGTCGTGATTGTTGTTGACGAAGTCGATGTCGGAGGTGTTGACAACGAGAAGATCGCTTGCCGAGTAGTGGAAGAAGAAGTGTTCGTAGGCGGCGGCGACCTGCTCGATGTATTTTTCGCTGATGGCCCGCTCTCCCGGCACGCCTTTTCTGCGGATGCGCTGCTTCAGGGCTTCCGGTGAGGCCTGGAGATAGATGACCAGCTCCGGAGTGGGCACTTCGGCTCGGAACATCTGGTAGTAGCGGTTGTAGAGATCGAGTTCCGCGTCGGAGAGGTTGATATAAGCGAAGATCTTGTCCTTCTCGAAGAGGTAGTCGGCCACGATGGGAGTGGAGAAGTCCTCCAGTTCGCGTTGCTGCTCGTAGCGCTCGATCAGGAACCACAACTGGGTGGCGAAGGCGAGACCGGGGTCGCCGCGGTAAAAGCGGTCGAGGAAGGGATTGTTTTCGGGTTCGACGAGGCGGCGAGCGTGGAAAGTCTCAGCCAGAACGCGGGCAAGGGAGGACTTTCCGGCGCGGATGGGACCCTCGACGGCGATGAAGCGCGGCTGTTCGAAGAGATTGGCCACGAGTCGGAAGCGTGTAGCGAAGGAAACACGAAGATATCACGGGCTGGGCGGGATGCAAACCCGCATAAACTGAAAGGGAATGTTGGGAACGATCGCAGGTTGCGCCGGAGTGGCTGCGGCAGGTGCGCTGGCCTGGGTCTATGCGTCGCTGGCCCCGGAGTCCCAGCTGTTTGGGTCGACGATTGTGGCGGGCCAGGATGCAGCGGAGTTTGCGCTGACGTTCGACGATGGGCCGAATGATCCATGGACGGGGAGATTGCTGGATGTGCTGGCGCGGTTCCAGGTGCGGGCGAGTTTTTTCCTGATCGGGAGGTATGTGCGGGAGCGGCCGGAACTGGTGCGGGAGATTCGGAACGCGGGGCACCTGATCGGCAACCACACGATGACGCATCCATGGCTGGCGGTGGAGAGTGCGGCGCGAGTTCGCGAAGAATTGGCTGGTTGCAATGAGGCGCTCGAGGATGCGCTGGGAGAGAAAGTGGGTTTCTTTCGGCCTCCGCATGGCTCGCGGCGTCCGGAGGTGCTGCGGGCGGGAGCAGAACTGGGACTGACCGCGGTGATGTGGAACGCGATGGGGTTTGACTGGCGGACGAACATAACATCCGAGGCCATCGCTGACCATCTGGAGCGGGGAATCACACGGAACCAGGGACGGGGGCGCGGATCGAATTTGCTGTTGCACGACGGCGGACATCTGAGGATAGGCGCGGACCGTTCGCAATCCGTGGAGGCGGTGCGTAGGATTCTCGAAACGCACGCCCCGGGAAAGGTTCGGTACGTGACGATCGATGCGTGGGTATGAGGCAGGCGTTTCACTGCGGAAGAGACGACACCCAATACCTTTTCACCACACAGGGCACAGAGTGCTTTTGGCGGGGGTTATTGCTCTGTCCCATTCGTCCCAGAACTGCCCGGAACCCAAGTCCTTGCGATAACGTAGGAGAAATCCGAGAGGCCTCTCACCGATATGTTTGAAGACATACGCTATGCCGTGCGTCAGTTTTTGAAGACGCCCGGTTTCACGATCACTGCGATTCTGACGCTGGCGCTGGGGATCGGCGCGACGACGGCAATCTTCACGCTGATCAACTCGGTCCTGCTGAAGTCGTTGCCGGTTGTGAAGCCAAGCGAGCTGATCCGGATCGGAGACAACGAGAATTGCTGCATCAATGGCGGAATGCAGGATGACTGGTCATTGTTTTCGACCGAGCAGTATCGGCGATTTCGTGATCACACGCCGGGCTTTCAGAGTCTGGCGGCGTTCCAGGCGGGACGAACGCAGGTGGGTGTGCGCCGTGCGGGCAGTGAACATGGGGCGGAGCCATTTGGGGCAGAGTTCCTCTCGGGCAATGCTTTTGAGACGTTCGGCCTTCAGCCGTGGATGGGACGACTGTTGCGGCCGTCGGACGATGTGAAGGGCGCGCCGCTGGTGACGGTGATGAGCTATCGCACCTGGCAGCAGAAATTCGGGAAGGATCCGGCGGTGGTGGGGGCAACGTTTTTCATCAACGGCAAGGCGTTCACGGTGGTGGGGATTGGGCCGCCTGGATATTTTGGGGAACGGCTGACTACGGATCCGGCATCGTTCTGGATTCCGCTGAACGACAGCCCTGTAGTCACGGGCGGCGCGTTTGACGTGCTGGAGAGTCCGCAGCTGGACTGGCTCAATCTGATTGGGCGCCTCGAGCCGGGTGCTGACAAGAAGAAGATGGAGGCCGAGCTGCAGGTTGAGTTGCGGCAGTTCCTGCAGGACCCGGTGGCGAAGGTAGAGGCGCGGAGCGCGGGGCTGATTCCAAAGCAGACGCTGCACCTTTCTTACGGCGGTGGAGGCGTGCAGCAGATGCAGGACGATTCGCGGGATCAGCTCCATTTGCTGATGTGGATCTCGGCGTTTGTGCTGCTGATTGCGTCGGCAAACCTGGCGAACCTGATGATGGTGCGGGCCACGGCGCGGAAAACGCAGACGTCGGTGCGGGCCGCGCTGGGGGCTCCGCGGAGCCGACTGGTGCGGCAGGCGCTGACGGAGAGCATTGTGCTGGCGGTGGTGGGAGGCGCAGCGGGCCTGGCGGTGGCGTATGCCGGGGCTCGGCTGCTGATGCATATGGTGGCGGGGAAGAGCTATCTGCCGATCGAGGCGTCTCCGTCGCTGCCGGTGCTGGCATTTGCCTTCGGGGTTTCGCTGCTGACAGGGATTCTCTTTGGCACAGCACCGGCGTGGATGACCGCACACACCGACCCGATCGAAGCGCTGCGGGGTGCGAATCGTTCAACGAAACACAGCGGCATGTGGACGCAGAAGATTCTGGTGGTGATGCAGGCGGCGGTTTCGCTGGCGCTGCTTTGCGCAGCAGGGTTGCTGATCCGGAGCCTGACGAATCTCGAGAATCAGCATTTTGGATTCGAGACGAAGAACCGGTACATCCTGCATATCGATCCGCAGATGGCCGGGTACCAGGCCACTCAGGCGGACGCGTTCTTCCGCCAGCTGCACGATTCGCTGGCGACGATACCCGGGGTGAAGGAAGTGACCTACTCGCTCTACAGCCCGATGGAGGGCGACAACTGGGGTGAGGGCGTATATATCGAGGGGCAGGCTCCGCCGACACCGGGAAGCAACTTCAACAATGCATCGTGGATTCGGGCGAGTGCGGGTTATTTCGACAACATCGGAACGAGGATGGTCGCGGGGCGAGGGATCACGGAGCAGGATACGGGATCGACGCGAGCGGTGGCGGTGGTGAATGAGACATTCGCCAAACACTTTTTCAAGGACGGGGAAGCGCTGGGGAAGCACTTCGGCGATCTGGATCTGAAGTACGCCGGGAACTTTGAGATTGTGGGCGTCACAGAGGATACGCAGTACTGGGAGCCGATGACCAAAATCCGTCCGATGTTCTTTTTGCCGGCGACGCAATGGCAGCATTACAGCGATCCGTCCGAAGTAATGTTCGAGAACGTGTCGCATCTGGAGATGAGCGCAGTCGAGATCCAGACGGCCGGGTACGTTCCTGGGCTTGAGTCGCAGGTGCGGCGGGTGCTGTCGCAAATCAATCCGAATCTGGCGATGATCCAGTTCCAGACGTTTGGGGAACAGGTGAAGGACCGGTTCAACGATCAGGAGATTCTGGTGCAGCTGACTTCGGTGTTTGGATTCCTGGCACTGGCGCTGGCGGCAATCGGACTCTATGGCGTCACCGCGTATTCGGTGGCGCAGCGGACCAGCGAGATCGGAATCCGGATGGCGCTGGGGGCGGATCGCGGAGGAATTCTGCAGATGGTGTTGCGCAGCGCGTTTCTGCAGGCGGGCATTGGGCTGCTGATTGGCATGCCGGCGGCGATTTTCGGCGGGCGGTTTATGGCGAGCATGCTGTACCACGTGAAGACATGGGATCCTGTCGTGCTGGCGGCAACCACGGCCATTTTGGCGCTGGCGGCATTTCTGGCGGCGGTGATCCCGGCGCAGCGTGCGGCGAGCGTGGAGCCGATGACGGCGCTGCGGGTGGAGTAAGCGTGGAAGATCAAAATTCGTGATTCGTGTCGATCAGGTCCGATTCAGGGCGGGAAGCGTCTAATATCGGTTGAGAGGATGCTTCATTCCCGAATCTCTTTACAGACGACTGGCCCCGTGCCTGTGTGCGAATTCAGTAGAGGCGTGCCTGTGGCTGAGCCGTCTGTTGCTGCTGCTGGTTGCCGTTGAACTGATCACAATGCCGATAACGCAGCAGTTTTGGGCGTGGGACGGTTTTGTGCGGGGCGAACCGGATTTCGAACTCGGGCTCCTGATGATTGTGATGTGTGTCTGCCTGGGGCTGCTGCGAGCCCAGCATGGGCGGGTGCGTGTTTCCTGTTTTCTTGCGATTCGGCGTCTGGCAGAGACCTGGTGCGGGCGACGCACGTCAACGCTGCTGTTGACGTTCACGGTTCCTTTGGCGACCGGTGAGCCCGCTGCGTCTCGATCTCATAACAATTCAGCCACGCCACTCCTGATCTGATTGCGAGCTCAGCCGGCGTCCCCAGGACGGCGGATAGTTGCCGTCTCCAGTCCGCCCGATCAACGAGCCCGATCCGGAAATGGGAGAGAGTCATGAAGAAATCCGAAGTGTTGCGTGCGTGGGCCCGCATTCTGGCCGGTCGCGCACCGTCGCTGTCCATCGAAATCACAAAGGAATGCCCGCTGCTCTGCCCAGGGTGCTACGCGTTTGACGCCGCACATCTGGGAGGCGGGACAGAACTGCGCGAGCTTTCGGATTTTCGCGGAGACGAGCTGGTTGCGAGAGTTCTTGGGCTGGTGGATGAGCGCAGGCCACTGCACGTTTCGCTGGTAGGCGGCGATCCGCTTGTCCGGTACAGGGAGCTGGAGCGGATTCTGCCTGAACTGGAGCGCCGTGGGATTCACGCGCAGGTCGTAACCAGCGCATTCAGGGAGATTCCTGCGAGCTGGGCACGGTTTCAGAAGCTAAACGTCGTGGTCTCGATCGACGGGCTGCAGCCGGAGCACGATGCCCGACGAAAGCCGGCGACGTACGAACGCATTTTGAAGAACATCGCGCAGGCGCGAGTCTCGATCCACTGCACCATAACGGCGCAGATTGCGGGGCGGGCGCGATACCTGGAAGAGTTCCTGCGATTCTGGAGTGCGCGGCCAGAAACTGTGCGCGTGTGGTTCAGCCTGTTCACCCCACAGCGCGGGGCCGACCACGCTGAAATCCTGACCTCGGCGCAGCGCGCGTCGACGATTGCGGAACTGGTCCGGCTGCGGCGGAGGTATTCTCTCCTCGACCTGCCGGAAGAGCTGCTCAGGGAAATGGAATCACCACCGAAGAGACCCGGAGACTGCATTTTTGCGCAGACGACCGAGACGATATCTGCAGATCTGCAAACCCGGATCGTTCCGTGCCAGTTCGGGGGAAACCCGGATTGCGCACAGTGCGGGTGCGTGGCGTCGATGGGTCTGGCGGCGGTGGGACATCACCGAGTTCTGGGACCGCTGACGGCGGGACATTTGTTCACAGTCTCGGGCCGGATCGGCAAGGCGTGGCGAGGGCTCCGTGGCAGGAACAGGGGCTCCTCTCCGGCGACTGTCCCGTCTCCTTTCAGGATTCTTCCTCCCGAGAGTGCGGTCAGCAGGGATTATGTCGATTGAGCAGATGCAGGGAACATGGACGAGCCTGGGTCGCCAGAGCGAAGATGAACTCCGGCGGGAGTTGATTCGGTTCGGTAAATGGCTGTACCGGCTGGGATATATGCCGGCTCCATCGGGAAATTTGTCCGTGCGTCTGGATGAGGACCGATTGCTGGTGACGCCGACTGGCGCAAGCAAGCATTTGATGTGGAGCCAGGACCTGGTTGTTGTAGATCTGAAGGGTAGACAACTCGCGGGATTGCGCAGTGCGACCAGCGAACTCGGGATGCATCTGGCGTTCTATCACGAGCGAGACGATGTGCGGGCGGTGATCCATGCGCACCCACCGGTGGCAACGGCGTTCGCCTGCGCGGGGTGGGCACTGGATGAGATGATCTGCCAGGAAGCGGCGATGACACTGGGGCCCGTGCCGCTGGCGCCGTATGCGACGACAGGGACCGACGAGGTTGCGAAGAGCATTCGACCGCTGATTCCGGCTTATGACACGATTTTGCTGGCGAATCACGGAGCCGTAGCGTGCGGTGAGACTCTGCTCAGTGCGTTCCAGAAGATGGAGACGCTGGAACATGTGGCGCAGATTCGGCTGGCGGTTCAGCAGATCGGCACTTACAACACACTCGAGGAGGAACAGGAACGGGAGCTTTTCCGCGCGCGCGACAGGTATCTTCAGAACGTTTTGTGACCGGCGAAGGGTTCACAGAGGGCCGAGTGATTGACGGTGGCGGAGAGCCGGCGCACTCCTGCTGCCATGCCAATATTTAGTTTCTGACGATGGGCAAACCCTCGGCTGACGCTCCGATTCGATACCCGCCGCAGTTGCTGCCAATTGGCGGCTATTGTGCGTGCATGAACTGAGCGACGTTGCTCTGGTCGACCAGAGTGGAACCGGTGTCGATGAATGCCGGGATGGGAGCCGAGGGATCGACGGAGTAGTCCTTCGTGAGCGAGGGGAGCGGATTGTGATAGAGCTCGTCGAGCATTTTGACTCCAAAGTACGCCATGGTGAAAGGCTTCTGCGCGATGGTAGCGGCGATGTAGCCCTGCTGGACGTCCTCGAGAGTGTCGGTGTTCAGATCCATGGCAATGGCGACACGATCCTTGGCGTTGTTGCGGTGGAGGACCTCGCCGACTTCGGGGCCGGCGGAGGCTTCGAGACAGACGAAACCGTCGACGCGATCTTTTCCCGTCAGGGCAAGGGCGTGCTGCGTGTAGTCGAATGCGGTGGTGCTCTGACCCTTGATGTCGACAACTTCCTTGATATGGATATTGGGTGAGTCGGCGAGAACATCCTTATAGCCATTGAGACGATCGTCGAGGTTGGGCTGGCCGGGATTGGTAAAGAAGACCACGTTGCCTTTGCCGCCGAGTTTCTGAACGAGGGCGTGACCGCCGAGGCGTCCGGCCTGGCGATTGTTGGTGCCGATGAAATAGAGACGCTTGCTGCCGGGGGCGTCGGAATCAACCGTGATGACGGGAATGCCGGCGTTGATAGCGGCGTCGATCTCGGGCTGCATGAGCTTTGCGTCGGCGACCGAGACGAGAATGCCGTTGGGCTTCAGGGCCACAACGGAGCGGAACTCGGAAACTTCGTCCTGGGGATCGAAACCCTGCGGACCGCGCATGTCAGCGTGCACGTCGTATTCGCCGGCGATCTTGTCCAGGCCTGCGGAGGCGGATTGCCAGTAAGCGAGTTTGGTATTGGTCGTGACGAGGTAGAAATGCTCGGCGCTGCTGTGGCGCTTGCAGCCGGTGAATGAGACTGCACAGAGAGACAGAGTGAAGACAAGGACGAATCGACGGGTCAGCCTCATAATGCACCTCCTTCACAGTGTGCGGAGTGGGGCGCAAGCAGTGGTACGCGGCGAGCGGTGCCTCCGATGCACTGTGGAAACCAGAATTCTACACTTGTTTGGGCCAGGTCTCGCAGCGGCGATGCGGAGGCGCACGATACCGGGAAATGTGCGGTTCGTTTTGTTTCCCGGAATCGCGATGAGCATTACGGCTCTTCCGGTTTTGGCCCGGATCCTCGAAGAACGCGTGTGGGGTGTCGAGAAAAACCGGCTCGCGCTTCCAGGGGCAGCCTGAAAACACAAAAATGCATCGCAAAACCGCGTGGCGGTTTGCCTGGCACTGCCGTGCGGGTGATACTGCTTCGAAGAGGATCAGGCACCCGCAAACCAGGACGAGCGCGTCGTGAAAAGACGGGGCCAGCGGCGGCCAGAAACCGGTGAGGACATGGGCTGGCGCAGGCTCGAAAGTCAAGCACGCCTGATGGCCGCGATGCTGGCGATGTCAGGCGGGTTTCTGCTCGCTGCGCCAACCGTGAACGCACAAAAGACCTCGCACGACGACGTGCAGGCAGCTTATCTCTCTAACTTCGGAAAATTTGTCCGTTGGCCGCAGGCGATTGCTGGCAGTCCTCTCGAGGTCTGCGTTGCAGGACGCGATGGGTTCAGACAAGCCGTGGCGAAGCTGGTGGCGGGTGAGGAGATCGAAGGCCGGCGTGTAGTGGAGCGGGATCTCGAGAACCCGTCCAGCGTGGAAGACTGCTCCATCTTGTTCGTCGGAACCGGAGATCGGGCCCGGGACGACAGCTTTCTGGGCACCGCTGAGGGGAAGCCGATTCTGACGGTGGGAGAGTCGGCGGACTTTCTCGTAAGAGGCGGAGTGATCCAGTTTGTGGTTGTTGAGGATCATGTACGGTTTGCCGTGAACCTTGAAGCCGCGAATCGGCACCGCATCGTGCTGAGTTCGGAACTGATCAAGGTCGCGGCGACGGTGACGGGTAATCCGGGAACGGGAGGGGTGAGATGAGTCCTGGCTCCCGTTCCATTTCTGGAAAGCTGATGTGGATGAACATTCTGGTCAGCGCCTTTGTGCTGGTACTGGCGGCGCTCGCGTTCTTTTTCTACGACGCGATCTCGTTTCGGCAGAATCTCATCCGAAACCTGAGAACAGCAGCGCAGATTGTTGGGACAAACAGCGTTACCGCAATCGTGTTCGATGATCAGCAGAGTGCGACGGCAACCCTCGATGCGCTGGCGAACTCGCCGGATGTGGAGGCTGCAATTCTGGTCGCAAGCGATGGAACGCCGTTTGCCGAATATCGGCGTTCGCCCAACGCTCTGGCGCCATCGCTGACGCCGCTGGCGGCCGGGAGGGTGGACGAGGGTTGGGTCAATGGCAGCCGAGTCGTGCTGGCGCACCGAATTGTTTTTCAGGGAAAGACAGTTGGCACGGTCTACATTGCGGCGGAGCTGATCGAAACCAGGAGGAGGGCGCGGCGATATCTGTTGATTGCTTTCGGGATCCTGCTGATCTGCATGGCGGCGGGGGTGCTGATCAGCGCCAGGGCTCGCAGGCTGGTGGCGCGGCCGATGGTGGCTCTGGCTGAGACCGCTCGTCGTGTCTCGCGTGAACGGGATTATTCAGTCCGGGCTGAGCCCCAGATGGATGGGGACGAAGTGGCGGTACTGGTGGAAGCGTTCAACGAGATGCTGGGCGAGATCCAGGAGCGCGACCTGGCGCTGAACCGGGCTCGTGAGGATCTGGAGGCGCGGGTGGAGGAGCGGACAGCGGCTTTACGCGCGGCCAACCGGGAACTGGAGGCTTTCTCGTACATGGTGGCGCACGACCTGCGTGGGCCGCTCGATGCAGTGCAGGGAATGGTGTATTTGCTGGAAACCTCGGACCGCGAGGGGCGGCACGGGGATCGCGCGGAGATTCTGAAACAGCTGCGGCAGGTTACCCATGGCATGACTTCGCTGATCGACGACCTGCTGCACCTGTCGCGGGCCAGCACGGTGCCTCTCAGAAAGGAGCCGGTCGATTTGACGGGAATCGTCACGCGGATTGCGGAGGATCTGAAGCGAGGAGGTCCCGAGCGCAGTGTCGAGTTCATGATTGCGCACGTACCGCCGGTGGAAGCCGACGAGGGGCTGGTGCGGGTGGCTCTGGACAATCTGCTGCGAAACTCGTGGAAATACACCTCGCACCACGCGAAGGCATGCATCGAATTCGGCGCGATCAACCGGCGGGGCGAGACCGTGTACTATGTGCGGGACGACGGGGCGGGTTTCGATCCGGGGAAGAGCGACGAATTGTTCCAGCCTTTCCACAGGCTGCATACCCGAAGCGAGTTTCCCGGAACGGGAATCGGACTGGCGACGGTGCAGCGCATTCTGGCCCGGCATGGAGGGCGCATCTGGGCCGAAGGGGCCGTAGAGAAGGGCGCTACCTTCTGGTTCACGCTGCGGGCGGCTGGCGTCAGAGCGTGAGAAATGCGGCGAAAGCTGAAAGAAGATAAGGGTCTTCTAATTTTAATGCCTGGTTTTGGGACATTGGCTCGCAGCAAGTGGGAGCGATGGTGCCCGGAACTGAGGAAAGAACGACAACGAATGCGCCGCCTGTAAGAGTGGCGACCGCCGATGCTGGTCCGGTGGCACCTGTCATCGGTGGAGAGGGGTCTGCCGTCGCTGCCGCAATGGCATCGAGCGCGCCCGGAGCGGCAGCGCTGGCCCTGCGAGAGAACGAGGACCAGGGAGAGGCGTCCGATTTTCCCGACAGCGACGTGCGTCTGACCCGGCTGCCAATGCAGGTGGACGTGATGGTCAAGGTTCGCTCGTTTCGAGTGGGCGATCTGCTTGCGATGCAGAAGGGAACCGTGGTGGAGACGATCCACGAGCACACCCAGGATGTGCCCGTGCGTTGCGGTGGCGCGTTGCTGCTGTGGTCAGAGTTTGAGGTCCTGGATCAGAAACTGGCGGTGCGCGTAACCCGGCTTGGATAGCGGCCGCGCGCAGGGAGGCCGACTGTGGAGAGTTTGCGACTGGCGGAGGAACCGCGAGGACGAGGGAAGAAGAGCATGGGCATGGTATTGAATCCGGTTTTCGACGGCAGCACTCCGATGCCGCGCTACAGCTGGACGATGCGGCTGGGCCTGTGGCTGCGCAAGCTCATGAGCCTGCCGACGGCGAGCGAAATCCCGATCCGGCTGGAAGGCAGGCTGAATCTGGGGCCGAAGAAGTCGCTGGTGCTGGTGAACTGCCGGGGCAAGAGCGTGCTGCTGGCGCTGGGGAGCGAGGTGATCACCCCGATCATGGAAGTTCCCGTCCACCGCAGACGGAAGCGGGAGCCGGCGTCGTGAGCCTGTTGCTGATGGCGGCCAAAGCACCCCACGGAATACCCGGCCTCGACCTCTCCGGTCAGCTGGGGAATAACAACTCGATTCCCTGGACGATCGTCTTTTCGCTGACCCTGCTGACGCTGCTGCCGGCGATTCTGCTGTCGATGACACCGATGGTGCGCCTGCTGGTGGTGTTTCATTTTTTGCGTCAGGCGCTGGGAACGCAGACCGCCCCGTCCAATCAGGTGCTTTTGGGTCTGGGTCTGATGATGACCTGGTTTCTGATGCAGCCGGTGCTGGTGCAGGTGGATCAGCAGGCGGTGGAGCCGTTTCGGGCCGGCCAGATCTCGGGCTGGGAGGCGATCGAGCGCGGATCGTCGCCGCCCAAAACGTACATGCTGCGCTATGCGCGCGAGAAAGACCTGGCTCTGTTTGCCTCGGCGTCGATGGCTTCCCGGCCGGCAAAGCCGGAGGACCTGCCTCTGCGTGTCGTGGTGCCGGCTTACATCCTGAGCGAGCTGAAAGCCGGTTTTGAGATCGGGGCGGTGCTGTTTCTTCCATTCCTTCTGGTGGACATGGTGGTGGCTTCGATCACCACCTCGATCGGCATGTATCAGCTGCCCCCGGTGGTGATCTCGACGCCGCTGAAGATCCTGCTGTTCGTGATGGTTGACGGGTGGAATCTGCTCGCCGGGTCACTGCTGAAGAGCTTTTAGGAGGGAACGCGATGGGACCGGATCAGGCGGCGGAACTGATGAGACATCTGCTTCGCGAGGCGCTCATTCTGGGCGCGCCGGTGCTGTTGGCGGCCTGCGTCACGAGCCTTGCTGTGAGTCTGCTGCAGACGCTGACCTCTCTCCAGGATCAGACCATCTCGACGGTGCCCCGGCTGCTGGTGGTGGTGGGTTTGCTGCTGGCTGCGCTGCCGTGGTATCTGGGCCGGCTCATGAGCTATACGACGGGTCTCTTCTCCGACTTTCACCGCTTCCTGGGTCAGGGATAACGATGGCGGTTCCGGGGCCAGGAGTGAACTGGCAGCAGACCCTTCAGGCGATGACGCTGGTGCTGGTGCGCATCAGCGGGCTGATGGTGTTTGCACCGGTGTTTTCTTCAGCGGCTATCCCGCCACGGATCAAGGCCGGATTCGTACTGGCGGTCTCCTTTCTGGTGGCCCCGGTCGTGGCAGGCTTTCCGGGCGCACACGCCGAGTTGGGAATTCTGGCGGTGCTGGGAGAGCTGAGCGTGGGGCTGGTGCTGGGCCTGACGCTGTCCCTGTTGTTTGAATCTCTGGAATTTGCCGGGCAGGTACTGGGTTTCCAGTTCAGCTTTTCTCTGGTGAACCTGATGGACCCGAATGCACCGGTGTCGACCCCGCTGATGGGGCAGATGTTCGGGCTGCTGGGCACGCTGGTGGTGCTGGGCGCCGGATTGCACCGGACGATGCTCGAAGCCCTGTTCCGGACCTTTGCCACAGCACCGGTGGGGACAGTGACGCTTGATCCGCGGGCGGGCCGGGCCATCGTGATGATGGCGGGCAGCATCTTCGCGGCGGCACTCCAGCTCTCGGCGCCGGTGATGGCCGCGACGCTGCTGGCCGAGCTGGCCGTGGCTCTGGCCGGGAAGCTGGCGCCGCAGCTGCCGGTCATGGTGATCGGTGTGCCGCTGAAGACGCTGCTCGGTTTCGGGGTGCTGATTGGCTCGCTGGCATTGTGGCCGCAGTGGATTGAGGGGCGATTCGCAGCATTACTGGATGATGCGGGCCATCTGTTGGCCCGGTCGGCAGGAGCGGGCTAGCCATGGCGGGAGACCGCACCGAACAGGCGACTCCGCGGCAGCGGCAAAAGGCAGCCGAAAAGGGCGATCGTGCGCACAGCCGCGATCTGATGGCGGCCGCTTCGATGCTGACCTCGGTGTATGTTCTGGGCGCCGTCGCACCGCGGTGGGTGAAAGCGTGGGCGGGCGCGTATCAGGCGCTGCTGGGCGTCGCGCAACCGGCCTTCTGGGAGCGAGCCTCGGCGATCGAGGCCGCTCACTCGATCCGCGGAATCTTTCTCAGCGCGCTGGAACCGCTGGGACTTCTCTTCATCGCCGCGCTGGCGGCAGCTGTGGGAGCCGGAGTCGCTCAGGGGGGCGGCTGGGCACTGAACTTTGAGGCCCTGGCCTTCAAACCGGAGCGCATCAGTCCTTTCGACAACGCAAAGCAGGTCTTCTCTCTGCGGGCTGCCGTGCGTCTGGCGAAGTCTCTGGTCCCGGTTGCGGCACTGGGGTTGTTCGCGGTGCGCGCCATTGAGGCGCAAACCACGATTCCGCCGATGAGCACGGCGCAGTATCCGGATCTTTTGGCCGAAATGTACAACCTGCTCGTCGAGGGCTCCTGGATTTTTCTCGCCTGGGCCGGGGTGGACTATCTGATGGAGTGGCGCAGCCGTGAAGGTCGGCTGCGCATGTCGAAACAGGACGTCCGCGATGAGTACCGGGAGATGGAAGGCAGCCCGCAGGTCAGGGCTCGCATTCGCGGCCTGCGCCGGCAGATGCGGCGAAGACAGCTGAAAGCCGATGTCTCGCGGGCTTCGGTGGTGGTGACCAATCCGACGCACTATGCCGTTGCCCTGAGCTTCGACTTCGAAACCATGGAACCGCCCCGCGTGCTGGCCAAGGGGAGGGATTTGCTGGCGGCGCAGATCCGCGAAGAGGCGCAGTGGGCGGGGGTGCCGATCGTCGAGAATCCTCCGCTGGCGCGGTCGCTCTACCGTCAAACGGAGCCGGGACAGGCGATCCCGTATGAGCTGTATGCCGCGGTGGCGGCGATTCTGGCATGGCTTTACCGGCGCGAGGTCGAACAGCGAGTGCGCCGTGAGCGGGCGGCGGCTGCGGCGGCCGATACGCACAGCCCTCGAGGCAATCCGGGGAGGACAAAACGATGAGTGCGGGAGTGATTCCATTCGGTGCGGCCGGCCCGGCCGGTCCGGCGAAAACGCTGCGTGCGCTGGCGCTTCCCGTGGCCGCCATCAGCGTGCTTTTCGTCATGATCGTGCCGGTGCCCGCCTTCATGATGGACATGCTGCTGGCCTGCTCGATGGCCGCCTCGATCCTGGTCTTTCTGTCGGCCGTGCAGCTGCGCCGCGCCGTCGATTTCTCGGTCTTCCCGACGTTGCTGCTGCTCTTAACGCTGTTTCGCCTTTCGCTGAACATCGCTTCCAGCCGGAGGATCCTGCTGCACGGCGCAGAAGGAACCTCGGCGGCCGGCCGGGTGATCGAGGCCTTCGGCCAGTTCGTGGTGGGCGGCAATTACGTCGTCGGGTTCGTGCTCTTCCTCGCTCTGATCGCGATCCAGTTCCTGGTGGTCAGCCACGGCGCCGTGCGCACCGCCGAAGTGACGGCCCGCTTTACCCTCGATGCACTCCCCGGCAAACAGATGGCGATTGATGCCGACATGAACGCCGGGCTGATCGACGAGGCGACAGCACGCAAACGGCGCCAGGCCATTGCCCAGGAGGCCGAATTCTACGGCGCGATGGACGGGGCAGCGCGCTTCAATCAGCGGGATGCGCTGGCCACCATCCTGATCACTGCGATCAACATTGTGGCCGGTTTGCTGATCGGGACGCTGCAGCAGGGCATCGATCTCAGCGAGGCGGTTCGCACCTACACCATCCTGACGGTCGGGGACGGGCTGGTGACAATGATCCCCTCGCTGCTGGTGTCGGTCGCCGGCGGCATGGTGCTGACGCGCGCCTCCTCGGCCGGCCAGCTGACGACCGAGCTGGAGACGCAGCTGCTGGGCAAGGGAGGAACGCTGTATGTAGCCAGCGGCGTACTCGGGGCCCTGTGCCTGATTCCCGGTCTGCCGAAGCTGGCGTTTCTGGTGCCCGCCCTCGCTCTGGGGTACCTGGGAACGCGCGTCCGGCAGGAAGCCCCTGCAGCCGACGGGGAGGCGGGAAAAAAGACAGCTGAGAAGCCGGAAAGTCTGGCGCCCTCTCTGAAGCTGGACGATCTCAGCCTCGAAATCGGGTTTCAGCTCATTCCGCTGGTCGATGAGAAACAGGGCGGCCAGATGCTGGGACGAGTGAAGACACTGCGGCGCCATCTCGCCCAGGAGATGGGCTTCCTGATTCCCCCCGTCCACATTTCAGACAACCTGCGGCTGAAGGCGCGCGAGTACGTCATCTCGCTGCGTGGAATCGAGATCGGGCGCTGGCAAACGGAAGGCAACTGTCTGCTGGCCGTATCGACCGAGCCGCGGCCGCGCCCGCTTCCCGGGAAAGAAACGCGCGAGCCGGCCTACGGGGCGCCGGCACGCTGGATTCAGCCCGCGGTCGAGGAAGAGGCGCTGGCGGCCGGTTATTCGGTCGTGGATCAGGGAACGCTGATCGGAACGCACCTGGCCGAACTGATCCGGAAGCACGCCCATGAACTTCTGGGCCGCGCCGAGACCCGGCGTCTGCTCGACTCGCTCGGCGAGAGCCATCCGAAGCTCGTCGAGGAACTGGTTCCGAAGGCTCTCTCGCTGGGAGAAGTGCAGAAGGTACTGCAGCAGCTCCTGCGGGAACGCGTTTCGATCCGGGATCTGGGAACGATCCTTGAGGCGCTGGTGGAAGCCTCAGGACAGAATCGAGGTCTTCCAGCGCTGGTGGAGTCGGCGCGTCAGGCTCTGGGGCGCAGGCTCACCCAGCCGCTGCTCGATCCGGACGGAGCCCTGCGGGTATTCGCTCTGGAACCGGCCCTGGAGGAGGAACTGCTGGCTCTGGTCTCTCCTGAGGCTTCGGGGCGGCCGCTGAGCAGCTCGACCACGCCGGTGCTGCGGCGGATTGCCGATTCTTTGAAGTCTCTCATGGGCGCAGCGTCGGGAACGGCCCAGCCGGTGCTGCTTTGCATCAGTCCGGCGCGTTATCACCTGCGGCGGTGGCTGGAGCCGATCCTTCCACGGCTGACCGTGATCGCCCCGGGCGAGATTCCGCCCGAGGTGCCGGTGCGGGCCGTCGGGGTTGTTCGGCAGGGAGGATAGGGTCACGGGATGGAATACGCAGGCCAGACAACGGAGACATGGGGAGCCCGGCAGCGGCCGGGGAAGGGCCAGCCGGAAAACGACGCGGAAAAGGCGGCGCGCGCGGTCCCACTGTTGAGCGAGGAAGAGCGTGAGCGGATGATGCTCGAGCATATGCCGGCGGTGCGCTGGGTGGCCCGCCGCATCCACGAGCGGCTGCCGCAGCACGTGGATCTGGAAGACCTGGTGAGTGCCGGCGTGGTGGGCCTGCTGGACGCCTTTCGCAAATTCGATCCAGCCAAAAAGGTGCAGTTCCGCAGCTATGCGCAGTTCCGCATCCGGGGGGCCATTCTCGACAGTCTGCGCACCCTCGACTGGAGCCCGCGCGATCTGCGCCGCAAGGGAAGAGCGGTCGAAGAGGCCATCCGGCAGCTGACGGCGCGGTGCGGGCGGACCCCGACCGAACCGGAGGTCTCCCGCGAGATGGGTCTGGAACTGGAGGAATACCAGCAGCTGCTGGGCGAGCTGAAGGGCCTCGAGATCGGCACGCTGCATCTGGAGCGGTCCGAAGATTCCGGCGAGGAGGAACTGGCCTATATCCCGAATCCGTCGGACGAAGATCCGCTCTTTCGCTGTCTGCGCGGAGAGATGCGGGAACGGCTCGCTTCAGCCATTGAGCAGCTCCCGGAGCGCGAGCGCCTGGTGGTCACACTCTATTACTACGAGGAGATGACCATGAAGGAGATCGGACTGGCGCTGAACGTGGTCGAGTCACGCGTCTCGCAGATCCATTCCTCGGCGGTGGCTCATCTTCGGGCGCGGCTGCAGGATTTTGCGAAGACCCGAAAGTAGGTGGGAGAGCGCATGGAAAAAGTACTTGGACAGGAAGAGATTGACGCTCTGTTTCAGGCCGCCCGGGCCCGCACCCAGGCGGTTCCCGAGCAGGCCCAGCGCAGCCGCGTGCTGCCCTGGAGCTTCTCGCGGTCCGGCCAGATCTCGAATGAGCAGCTCCGCGCCATCAGCATGATCAACGACATCTTCGCCCGAAATCTGACCCACCATCTGGGCGCCTGGTTTCGCAGCCGGGTGCAGGTCAGTCTGGTTTCAGCCGAACAGATTCCCTTTAGTGAATTCTTGCTGCGCATCCCGGAACTGGCCTACGTCTGCTCGGTACGGCTGGAGCCCCTGCGGGCGACCTCGGTGCTGCAGCTGGATCTGACGACCGCTCCTCCCATGATCGACCTGCTGCTGGGAGGGGAAGGACGGGGGAGCGAACCCCGCGAGCTGACCGACATCGAAGAGGCGATCCTGTCCGGTGTGGTCGAGGCGATTTGCCGTGAGCTGACCACAGCGTGGCAGCCGGTGGGGCTGAGCTTCAGTTTCGAGAAGCGGCAGATGCAGACCCAAACGCCCAGGCTGATTCCGGTCTCGGAGAAGACCCTGTGTCTGAGCTTCGAGCTGCGCCTTGGGGAGACCAGCGGTCTTTTGAACCTCGCTTTCCCAGCCGTGGCGTCGAATACCATCCTGAGGCGGCTTGGGGGAGAAAAGTCGCGGCAACGCCACCACTCAGAGGAAACCCGACGCCGGATGCGGCAGCTGGCGGGCACCTGCAGGACGGGGACCGCACTTTGGCTGCCCTCTGTGCGCGTGCCCGCCGAGGCGCTGGGAGAACTGGAGCCCGGAATGCTGCTGCGGTTCGAACTGCCCGCATCGCGCACCTCGGCGCAGTTTCGCGCCGGCGGGGTCACGCTGTTTTCCGCCGCGCCCGTTGCCCAGGCCGAGCACAGGGCGGCTCATTTGCTGGCGGCGCAGGAGGCAAAACGATGAACGATCCCGTTTCCTGGATGGAAAGACTCCAGGCGGAGATTGGAAAAGAACTGGGTCAGATTGTCTCCCTGAAGGCCGAGGGAGACGCGCCGGAGCCGGATCGCTGTCTGGCCGACGGGCTGACTCTTCCTGGTGCCCGACTGGTGGTGGCCGCCGATCACGATGACGTGGCCGCGTTCCTGGTGGAAGCGCGCGTCATTGAAGGCGTTCAGGCGGATGCGGAGATGGTGAGGGAATTGTGGTCCGGCATCCTGGCCAGTGTGGCCTCCGGATGCGGCGGCAAGGCCGCTCCCGCAACGCCTCCCCGGGCAGGAACTCAGGCCTGGGCGCTGCGCCTTGGGAAGGCAACGGTGCGCCTGGCGGTGAGTCTGGAGACAGGCGTTGACCCATCGGGCCGCGAGCTGGAGGCTTTATCGCCTGGGGAGGTTTCCGGACCAGCGGCCGGTGCCAGAGAGGTGGCGACGGCAGCGACCCGAGCGGCGGGCAATTTCGATTTGCTGCTGGAGGTTGAACTGGACGCGTCGGTCCGCTTCGGTTCGCGCGAACTGGAGCTCAAAGACCTGCTTGAACTGGGACCCGGGGACGTGGTGGAGCTGGACCGACAGGTGGCAGACCCGGTGGACCTGATCGTTGGAGACCGAATCGTGGCCCGGGGAGAAGTGGTCCTTGTGAACGGGAATTTTGGCCTGCGCGTGACGGAAGTTGCCGAACCGGTGCGACGCCTGGAGAGCATTCGATGCCTGTGGTGACGAGTCCGATACCGAAGGTCAGCCTGGGAGCTCTGCGGGCAATGGGAAATCTGGCCGGAACCCTCTTTCCCCGCTGCGCCAATCCAGGCTGCGTAACGGGATGGATGCATCTGTGGCGGAGCCGGCAGGTCCCGATTTTTGAGGGAAAGTGGACCTGCTCGGCCGAGTGCATGGAAGCCCTCGTGGCAGCGGCCGTTCGCCGGGAAATGGATGGGATCGCGGCCGCCCGACCGCTGCGGCCGCATCGCGTGCCGATGGGGTTGATGCTGGTCCGCCAGGGAACGATCACTGCCGGGCAACTGCACCGAGCGCTCGACGAGCAACGGCGAGCCGGTGGGGAGGCTGGCGAGGCAAGAAAGTTGGGCGAGTGGCTGATCGAGAGCGGTGTTCTCTCCGAACCGGCATTAACGCGGGTGCTGAGCCTGCAGTGGAACTGCCCGGTGTTCTCGCTCGACGCGTTTCAGCCTGTGGAGATGGGCCCCGTTTTGCCCCGCTTTCTCGCGGATACCTGTGGAGCGCTGCCCCTGCGGAGCCGGGGGGGAAAGGTTCTGTACCTGGCGTTCGCCGGGCGCATCGACCGAAGCCTCAGTTATGCCGTCGAACGCATGACCGGTTTGCAGGTGGCGGCCGGGATCCTGCAGGATTCCGAGTTCCGCCAAGCGTGCGAGAGATACTCGGCCACGGTGGCCCCATCGGCACAATATCTTGAAGCGGCGAGTTCGTGGGCGCTGGTGAGGACAATCGTACGGCGCATCGAAACTGGCCGGGCCGCAGAATCCCGTCTGGTGCGAGTGCACGACACGTTCTGGCTGCGGGTCTGGCGGCGCGCACAGACCGAGCCGGCCTGGCCACCGCCAGCGGGGGTCGAGGACCTGCTGGCCACCGTCGGAGGGGCCGCGTCCTCAAAAGATCACATTTCCGATTGGAGAGAAATGCCAGGTCGCCGATAAGGAAAGCGGGAGGGGACCGCGCGATGTCCGGAACAACGGTGCTGATTGTCGACGACTCTTCAGTCATGCGGAAGATCGTGGAACGGGCGCTGCGCCAGGCAGGCCTGAATCTGACAAAAGTCCTGGAAGCAGGAAGCGGACGCGAGGGACTGGACGCCCTGGAACGCGAGAGGGTGGACCTGATCGTCTCTGACATCAACATGCCTAACATGGATGGTCTGGAGTTTCTGCGTCAGATCCAGAGCCGGAGTCTGGCGCAGGGAGTACCGGTCGTAATGATCACGACGGAGAGTGGCGAGGAGCACGTGCGTGAAGCGCTGGCGGCCGGGGCCCAGGGATACATCCGCAAGCCCTTTACACCGGATCAGGTTCGGGAACGCGTACTGCCGCTGCTGGTGCCTGCCTGAGCAGTTGCGAACCCAACAGAAACAGGGAAGGAAGACGATGAGCCAGGTAACTACAGTGGCCGGCAGGCCGGTAGCGGTCGAACGGTTTGAAGAGCATCTGGACCGGGCGACGAATGAGGTCTTCAGCACAATGATGGGAGTGGGCTGCGAGCCGGTGCCGGAGGAGGCCCGTGCGGAGGGAGAATCGCTTTCGGCTGTCATCGGGCTGGCCGGAGCCCTGAGCGGATCGCTGGTGCTGCATACCAGCAGCAAAGCGGCGATGCGAATGGCCGAGAAGATGATGGGGATCGCCCCGGAAGAAGTCGACGAGATGGTGCGCGATGCGATCGGGGAAGTCTGCAACATGATCGCCGGCGCATGGAAGGGTTTCGAACCGGTGCTGGCCTCCGGCTGCCTGCTGTCGACTCCGACGGTCGTCTCCGGGACCAGTTACGAGCTGTTCAGCCAGAAGGCTCCACTTCGGGTCGTAAGGGGGTATCGCTTCGAGGATCTGACCTTCGCAGTCACGATCACCTGTGAACTGGAAGCATGAGGTGGTTCTAATCTTTCGCCGTTGAGCGTGGCCGCTGCCATGCACCTGCAGGATTGCAGAGGCGGCGGCAGCAGTGGACAGTGGTTATTACGCAGCGTTCTCGGGGTGGCTGGCACGCAGCCAGGCGCTTGACCTGGCGGCGGGAAATCTCGCCAACGCCGGAACCGCCGGCTACAGAGCCCAGAGAGACTACTTCCGTTCGGCGATCCTCGGACCCGATGCGCTCGGCTCGCAACTGAACATGACAGTGAACGCCTACGGGGTTCTGGGCGGGAGCCGCCTCGATTTCAGTCAGGGTGCCCTGACTCCGACCGGCAATTCCCTGGATCTGGCGATCGAGGGCGATGGTTTCTTTGCCATTCAGACCCAGCAGGGCGTGCGGTATACGCGCGACGGACAATTCCAGAGAGCCCAGGACGGAACGCTGACCACCCAGGCCGGCGAGCCCGTCCTCGATGAACGCCGGCAGCCGATCCGGGTTCCGGCCGGTCCGATCGTGGTGGGCGAGGATGGAGCTGTTTCGGTCAACGGCGCCATCGCGGGAAAGCTGGGAATCGTTTCGTTCGGCTCTTCCGGAAGTCTGGCTGCGGAGGGGGCGAACCGCTATGTGCCCATCGACGGCGCGGTGGCATCGGCCGGGACCGGCGCGATTCGCCAGGGAGCGCTGGAGGCCTCCAACCAGGATGTCATCGGGGGGAGCCTGCAGCTGGTGCTCTTGCAGCGCCAGGCAGAAATGATGGAGAAGGCGGTCTCGATGTTCTCGAACGATTTCGACAAGGCGGCCAGCGAGGATCTGCCGAGAATTTCTTAGTGAGCGGGCACAGGAGGGCAGCATGATTCGGGCGTTGTACACGGCAGCCAGCGGCATGAGCGCACAGCAGCTGAATCTGGACACGATCGCCAACAACCTGGCGAACTCGTCGACAGTGGGGTTTCGCCAGCGCCAGCTGCAGTTTGAGGACATGATCTATCAGAATCTGGTGACGCCGGGGGCGGCGCAGAGCCAGGAGACTGTATCAGCGGGACTGCAGATCGGTCTGGGAACGAAGTCGGCGGCGACCGAGATCATCATGAACCAGGGGGACATGAATCAGACCAGCAATCCCCTGGACCTGGCCATTCAGGGAACGGGGTTTTTCCAGGTGACGCGGCCGGATGGAACGATGGCTTACACGCGTGCCGGAAACTTCTATCTCAACAATCAGGGCACGCTGGTCGATGCACAGGGCGACCCCGTGGTGCCGAATATCACCATTCCGGCCAATGCGACCGCAGTCACGATTACGCAGTACGGCGTCGTCAATGCAACTCTCCATGGCCAGCAGAATCCTGCGCAGCTGGGGCAGATTCAGCTGGCGACGTTTGTCAACCCAGGCGGCCTTCAAAGCGTGGGTTCAAACCTGTTCACGGCCACGCTTTCCTCCGGCGATCCGGTGCTGGGCAATCCGGGAGGCACCGAGGGGCTGGGGACACTTGAGCAGGGTTATCTCGAAAATTCGAATGTGGATGTGGTCGGAGCCTTCGTGCAGATGGTGCTGGCGCAGCGAGCTTACGAGAGCAATTCGAAGGTGATTCGCGCTGCCGATGACATGTACAGCGAAGTGAACAATATGGCGCGGTGAGGATGCGAATGTGGCGGCTTCTGATGGCAACTCTGATGACGGCGCCTCTGGCGCACGCGGCGTGTGGGGAGGCGGCGATCGTGCGGGACATGGGCCTGCATCGGGCCTGGCGCGTGTCCGGAGACTGCGCGCATCCGGAACGGCCGGCCGTTCTTGTCGAGGTCCCGTGGGCAGCGGTTGTGGAAAGAATTCCGGCGGTTCATCCCGGAACTCCGCAGCAGTCACCGCTGGTCCAAGCCGGGGCGAGAGTGTCCCTGACGTGGCAGGGCGGGAAAGCGCGCGGAACTCTCGCCGGCACCGCGCTTGCAACCGCAGGAATGGGCGAGGTCGTCGCCGTTCGGAGCGGAGTCGGTCAGAGAATTCTGTGGGCGGTGGTGTGCGGGCCGGGACGAGTGGAGCTCGAAGCAGGAAAGGCAGAGCCGTGATGGAATGGCGGCAAAGGATGCGAGGGTTGTTGACGGGCCTTCTGCTCCTGGCCGTCGCTGGCCTGGTTCAGGCCGAGCGGCAGAGACCAGCACGGCCCCCGGCTACGCCGCCGGATCGGGCTCTGAGCGACTACATTGCACGCGTGCGCGCCGAGAAGGCCGCCGAGGTGCTCACTCCGGGATCGATCTGGACGGCCAATGGCAGGCTGACCAGCCTGGTCAGTGACGTCAAAGCCGTCCGCATCCACGATCCCGTCGCTGTAGTAGTTTCTGAGACCCTGGCAGCTTCCACCGATGGAACCGTGAAGGACCAGCGGGCTTCCACGGCCAGTTCCCAGGTAGCCGCGCTGCTGGGAAAACTGAAGACTGGCAATGCGCTGAACAATCTGCTGAGTCAGAACTCCGCATCCTCGCTGAATGCTCAGGGACAGAGTGTTACGAATTCCAGCATCACGACCACCCTGGGCGGCGAAGTCGCCGATGTGCTGCCCAACGGAATGCTGGTCATCGATGTGGTGCGAGAGCTGACCTTCAACCAGCAGACGCAGCTGATTCGCTTGCGGGGTCTGGTGCGTCCGGAAGATGTCAATGCGCAGAATCAGGTCATGTCGACCTCCATCACGGATATGGAACTGGAAGTTGTCGGCAAAGGCATCGTGAACGACGCGACTTACCGGCAGAATCCGGTGGTGCGCTTTCTGGAACGGCTGTTGGTTTTCTGAGAGGGAGCAGGCGTGCGGCAAACGAGCGGCAGGAGCAGGCGAACGAGATGGAGAGTGGGCTGGCCACTCCTGATGGCGTGCGCTCTGCTGACGGTGCGAGCCGAAGACGTGTCCAGAACGCGGAACGCGCGGGTCAAGGATATTGCTTCGGTGGAGGGAGTACGGGACAACCAGCTGGTCGGATACGGGATTGTGGTGGGGCTGCACGGTACAGGGGACAGCTCGCAGACCGTCTTTCCGCTGCAGACTCTTGAATCGGCTCTGGAGCGAATGGGGGTGAACCTGCAGGGGAATGCCATGGCGTCAATGATGCAGACCAGGAACATGGCGGCAGTCTTTCTCTCCGGAACGCTGCCGCCGTTCGCCGAGCCCGGCAACAAGCTGGATGTCACCGTTTCATCGGCCGGAGACGCACGCAGCCTCGAAGGTGGAGTTTTGCTGATGGCGCCGCTCTACGGGCCGGACGGGCAGATTTACGCGCAGGCCCAGGGTCCTATGGTGCTGGGCGGCTATGCGGTGACCGCGAACGGAAGCAGCAAATCGGTGAACTATCCGACGACGGCTCGGATCCCTTCCGGAGCGATCGTGGAAAGGGGCGTGCCCCTCGACCTGTCGCAGTTGCGCACCCTGTCGCTGTTGTTGAATGACGCCGATTTTCGCACGGCCGAGACAGTAGCAGCCGAAATCAACCGTGAGTTCGGCCGGCCCATCGCGCATGCGGCCGACAGCCGGAGGATCGAACTTCGGCCGGAGCCGAAAGAGGATATCCCGGCGCTGCTGGCGCGAACGGAGGATGTCGAGGTTGTGGTCTCTCCGCGAGCGAAGGTCGTCGTCAACGAGCGCACCGGAACCGTGGTCATTGGAGGAAACGTGACCCTGCAGCCGGTGACAATCCTGCACGGGGGACTGGTGGTGAATGTGGTGAGTCATTTCGAGGTATCGCAACCGAATCCCGTGGCGCAGGGGAGTACGCAGGTGGTACAGCAGACCTCGGTCCAGGCCCAGGATAAGCCGGCCAGCCGGATCGAACTGAAGGAGGGCGCAACGGTGGATGACCTGGTCCAGAACCTGCAGCGAATCGGCGCCACGGCGCGAGATATCGTGTCGATCCTCCAGGCGATGAAGGAAGCCGGCGCGCTCGAATCCGAACTGGAGGTCATGTGATGATTCCCGGAGTGGGAGCCATGCCCGCGGCTCTGAAAACGGAGTCGGGTGCAACCGATCCGCGGCTCAAGCCAGCCGCGCACGAGTTTGAGGCGTGCCTGATGAAGGAGTTCCTGGAGCCCTTACAGAAAGATGTGCTTTTTGGGGAAGGCGGCGATGACTCGAACAGCGGGGGCAGCAGCAATGCGCTGATGAGCTTTGGCTCAGAAGCGCTCGCCCGAGCCCTCTCCGAGCGGGGCGGATTTGGAATTGCGGCGAAGATCCTCGACCATTTCGGGATGGGAAAGGGTCAAACGTCCGACGTTGCAGCGTTGCAGGCGGGAAAAAGAATGAAAATTGGACTCAAGGTGCTCTGAGATCGGCCGATGAAGAGAAATGAGGGAGACCAAGTATGAACGTGCAGAACGACCTTCAGGGATTGCAGCAGTTGTTTTCGAGCCAGGAAGTGGCGCAGCCGGGTAAGACCGAGGCGTCGCAGGTGTCAGGCACGAAAGCAGGGGTCGACCAGGCAACCCTGAGTTCAGCGGCGAGTGCGGCGTCGGCGGTGGCTCAGGATTCCGATGTGCGGATGGAGAAGGTGGCGGCGGTCCTGCAGGCGCTGGCCACGGGCACGTACAGCGTGCCCGCCTCTGAAGTCGCCGGCAAAATGATCGATCACATGCTCGGGAAATGACTGAGCTGACCGGGGCGCCGCGGAACATACGGCGAAGACCGCAGCGACATCAGGCAGGCGCACGCAGAGCTGGAAGCGATGGAAACAACGATCAGGAGAATCTCGACGGCAGAGTTGGTGAGTGCTGCGGTCCTGGCTTTGACCTGTGCCGATGCGGAACAGCTGGAGCGCCTGGCGCGGCTTGCGCCAGGATGTCGACCGTTAGAAACAGCGAAGGAGCAGCGCGTGACGCAACAGGGAATGCGGACCTTCGGAGCACTGATTGCGATTACGCGGCGCAACCTGCGAGTGCTGCGTGGCGCGGGGGGATACCGGCGTTTTCCGGAGTGAAGCCGGATCCTGGACGAGGATGGCTGCCGACGAGAATGGGGAAGGCAGGGGTTATTCAACCCGGGCACTCCCAGCCTGGTTCGGCGCGCAGTCGGGTGGAATTGGGGGCGGACACAGGTGGCCACAGTCAGTACGGCATTTAATATCGCGACCGGTGCACTGGATGCAGATCAGGCGGCGCTGAACATCATCGCGAACAACACGGCGAATGTGAACACGCCCGGTTATACGCAGGAAAGGCCGGTATGGGTGGAACGCGATTCGGCCTCTCTGGGGGGAGCGAGCTTTGGCACGGGCGTGCAGATGACGGGCCCGCAGTCGCAGCGCGATCGGGTTCTGGAGCAGGCGGCACAACAGCAGGCGCAGCTGGTGAGCGCGTCGTCGTCGCGACTGAGCGCCCTCAATCAAATGCAGGGGTTGTTTAGTGGAGCCACCAGCGCGAACTCGGCTGCCGGCGCTGGCAGCGGCATAGGAAGCGATCTTTCGAATTTTTTCGATACTCTGTCGGCTCTGGGCGGCAATCCTGCGGGTATTGCTTCGCGGCAGAATGTTCTGAGTGCGGCTACGAATCTGGCGCAGGATCTTAATGGTGCGGTCGCACAGCTGCAGACGCAGCAGCAGGGGCTGGACGAGCAAAGCGGAAGCGTCGTGGAGCAGGCAAACACACTGTTGGAGAATATCGCGCAGCTCAACCTCCAGATTGGTTCGACGAGCCCCGACCAGGATGCCGGGACACTGGAGGATCAGCGGCAGCAGGATCTGACGAGCCTCTCGCAGCTGATCGGTATTCGCACGGTGCCGACTGAGGACAACGGACTATCCGTGACGACGATGGATGGAGCGCTGCTGGTCGCGCAAGGGCAGGCTTACACCATCACGACGGGGCAAAAAGGCGGGCTGGCCCATTACTTCGACAGCCAGGGATCCGACATCACCGCGGATCTGGCTTCAGGAGGACAGCTGGGGGGAATCCTGACGGCTCGAGACCAGGATATTCCGCAGGTCGTGAACGCACTGGACACGCTGGCCTACTCTGTCGCGACACAAATGAACACGCTCAACGGCCAGGGTTCAGATCTGAACGGAAATCCGGGCGGGGCGATTTTCAGCCTGCCGGCCGGGGTTACAGCCACGAATCCGGCTGGTTCTGCGGGGCAGATTGCCGTCGTCATGACCGATCCGTCGACGATCGCCGCGGCGGCTCTGGGGGCGGGTTCTCTGGATAACAGCAACGCGACAGCGATGGCTGACCAGCAGAATGCGGGCATCGTGAATGGCATTTCGCCGACGGCATGGTTTTCCGATATGGTGACCAGCCTCGGTAGCCTGACCTCGGAAGTCTCGACGGAGAATACTGCGCAGCAGGCGGGGCTGACGCAGCTGAACGACCAGATCGGAGCGATTTCCGGGGTCAATCTGAACGATGAGGCAGCGGCTCTGGAACAACTGGAGCAGTCCTACCAGGCGGCGTCGAAGTTGTTCACCATCCTCGATCAGGTGATGGTCTCGGCTTTGAACCTTGGGGTGACTACCAGCTACACCTAAGCGCGACCGCGCCGGGGCAGGGGTGAAGGAGTGCAGGCATGAGAGTGAATCCGCTGTACGTCAACGATCTGGTAGGGTCGCTCGACACGACGACGGCGAAGCAGGCGCAGCTGACTCAGGAGCTGGCGAGCGGATCGCGGGTGAATGCGCTGAGCGACGATCCGGTCGCTGTCGGGCAAAACGTGATTCTCAGCGCGCAGATCGGCCGCGACGATACGTTTTCCCAGACGGCTTCGTCCACGCAAAGCATGTTGCAGATGACCGATTCAGCGCTGAGCACCGTTGTGAATCAGCTGACTTCGGCCGTATCGCTGGCCACGCAGGGCAACAACGGAACACTCAACGCCAGCGATCTGCAGGCGATCAGCAATCAACTGGCGGGAATAAGAGATGAAGTCTTGTCGCTGGCGAACACAACCTATCTGGGACAGCACATCTTTTCGGGCAGCCTGGGCAGCACCGCTGCTTACGCCCTGAGTACCTCATCCAATCCCGCAGTTGCCACCTATCAGGGCGACACGGGTGTTCAATATTTGGAGATGCCGAACGGACAGCGCATTCAGCTCAATCTTCCGGGGAGTCAGGTTTTTTCTGCTGCCGGGGCCGACGTTCTGGGTACGCTGAATGCGCTGATCTCTGATTTTTCATCCGGGTCGTCGTCAGCCAGCTCCCAGGCGGATGCGCAGACTCTGAACACGGCGCTCAGTAACGTGACTGAGCAACGAGTGCTTGTCGACAATTCGTTGTCTCGGCTCCAGGCGGCAGAGAACTACAACCAAAGCGAAACGACGCAGCTAACTTCTGCACAAACGACGCTGCTGCAGGCAGACGTGGGTCAGGTCGCGACGCAACTCAGCACCGCGGAGACGCAGCAGACAGCTTTGATTCAGGTTATTGCGACGCTGGGGAAGCAAAGTCTGTTTAACGATCTGTAAGGGATGACGGCAGCCTTCCCGACGACGGGTATGCGATTCGCCTCCCTGCTTTCACCCGGCTACTGCACCCGGAAGTCCTGCGTCAGCGGAGTGTTTTCCGATGAGTCGCCGACATAAACAACGAATTTGCCGGGATCCACTTCCCAGCCGTTCTTTTCATCGCTCCAGTAGGAGAATGATCGGCGATTGAGTGCGATGGTGACATGAAGGGAATCCCCCGGCGATAGCCGAACCTTCTCAAAGCCCTTGAGCTCTTTCGCAGGACGCTTCACTCTTGCTGACGGGTCGCCCACGTAGACCTGCGCAACAGTGGCTCCTTCCGCATGACCGGTATTCGCGATATCGAAGGAGACCGTGACGTCAATATCGGGTTTCGCCGACGTGGGAGAGACTTTCAGGTTCGAGAACGAAAACGTCGTGTACGAAAGGCCGAACCCGAACGGGAAGAGCGGTTGCTTATCAGAGGAAGTGTAATAGCGATAACCGAGGAAGACGCCCTCTTTGTAGCTGACGTGAGGCGTCTCCCCTTTTGGCACCGGCGCGGCGTAATAGCTGTCGTGAACCGGGTTTTCCTCCCAGGAGCGCTCGAAACTGACAGGCAGGCGCCCTTCTGGTGAACGCTCACCCATCAGGATCTGGCTGAGGGCACGGCCGCCCTCCTGTCCGGGATACCAGTTGTGCAGGAGCACCGGGACGCCTGAGAGCCATCGATGCATATCGACGTTGCCGCCCGCGGTGACGCTGACAATGGTGTGAGGATTTGCCTGGGAGACAGCCTGAATCAGCTGATCCTGGCCAAAGGGCAGTTGGTAGCTGCGGTCGTAGCCTTCGCTCTCCGTCGATGCGTCGAATCCAACCGCAACCACGGCGGCATCAGCGAGAGAAGCAATCTTCTTTGCCTGCGGGTCGACCAGTTCATCGAGGCCGCGAATGCCGAGACCGATGCGCAGGCTGGACGAATCAGGCCAATAATCGAGTTCGACGGAGGCCGGCTGGTTTGCCGTCAACGGAACCTCGACGTAGCGGGGTGCCTGGCCCTCGCGCGAGGGCTGATCGAGGACGGCTTTGCCATCGACGATGAGTTTGTATGCGTCGGAGCCGCTGGCGCCTACCAGGAACAGATAGGATTCGGTCTTCGCCGGCATATATTGCGAGGTAAACCGGATGCTGCGGCGGATGTGAGCCGGAGGCGTCCACTCATCGGAACGGAACGAGGCGATGCGGCGCATCGAGGAGACGGTGGGCGTGCCGCTGAAATCCGGGCTGTCAAAGGTTTCGACTTTGACCTGGGAGCCCGTCCAGGGATTCGTTGCCGGCTTACCCGAGGCGTCATAGAAGTTCGTCTGCCGCATGAGTTCGACTGCGGAGGGAAGACCCTCAGCATACAGAACTTTGACTTTGCCGGAGAGTGCATCGGAAAGTCCGGTGAGGATGCTGACGGGCGCATAGGCGTCAGTATGGGAACTGCCGCCGGCTCCGGGCACGGCGGGCCAGGCATCGGGACCCAGGACGGCAATAGTGTGAATCTTGCTGGGATCGAGCGGGAGCAAATTGCCTTCGTTTTTTAGCAAGGTGATGCTCTCCAGAGCTTCCTGCAAGGCGACTGCACGGCCCTGCTGGCTGAAGCGGGGAATCGAGGGATCGGTCTGATCGCGATCGAGGAAACCGAAGCGGATTGCAGTGCGAAAAATGCGGCGCAGCTTCTCATCGATAGTGGCTTCAGAAACCTGGCCATCTTTTACCGCGGGCAGCAGATTCTGCGGGTTCATAAATTTTCCGGACGGCATCTCGAGGTCGAGACCGTTGTTCGCTGCGCCCGCCGCGGAATAGGTCGCATCCCAGTCCGACATGAGGATGCCGTTGAATTTCCATTCGCCTTTGAGAATGTCGAGATTGAGGTGCTTGTTCTCGGTGGCATGTGTGCCGTTCAGCAGGTTGTAGCTGTTCATGACCGCACCGACGTGGCCCTGCTCGACGGCGGCCTCGAAAGCGGGAAGATAGATTTCGCGGAGGGTCCGTTCATCCATGTCGGAGCTGACGTTGTGGCGGTCGTACTCCTGATTGTTGGCCGCGAAATGCTTGACGGTGGCGATGACGCCTTCACTCTGCACGCCGCGGATGTAGGCGGCGGCGGTCTGCCCGGCGAGATAGGGGTCCTCGCCGAAATATTCGAAGTTGCGGCCGCACATGGGGGCGCGATAGATGTTGACGCCAGGGCCGAGGAGGAAGTTGACGCCACGTGCCCGCGCGTCCTTTGCAATGGATTCGCCCATAGCGTTGGCAAGTTTTGGATCCCATGACGCGGCGAGGGCGATGCCGCCAGCGTAGGCGGTGTCCGGACCCCACGTGCGCACGCCTTCGGGGCCATCGCTCATCTTGAGCATTGCGAAACCGGCAGAGGGTTCGGCGCGGATAAACATGCTGTCGACGCCGCCGATCAGTTCGAGCTTCTGCTCGAGTGTTAGCTTCGCGATCATCGCGTCCACGCGCTGCTCAATGGCGGGACTGTCAGGAACCGGGCCCTGGGCCCGAAGAGAGACGGAAAGAAAGGTGAGAGAACAGCACAGAACTGCGCCCGCGATAGGAAGCGTTTGATTGCGCACTCGCAAAACCCCCAAAAACCCGCCCACCAGACTCGCAGAGCCTCCCGCATTTGTAAAGGGATGAGAACGCGGGCGGCATTACCATTTTGGCGCGTTAGAAGTTCATGGGTAACAACGAATGACGTGGAGGAGTAAAGCCGAGGCCGATCAGTCTTGTTCGGAGGTGAGTTGTTCGCCTAAGCGTGCTGCAAAGCGGAGCAGGCGCCGATCATCGTTGCGGGCGGCGATCAGTTGCAGTCCACAGGTCGGAGAAGGAAGAACGACGGCGGGGTTGCCGCCGAGGCTTGCCGGAGTGGTAAGGCGCAGGAGGAGCGCTCGTGTTTCGGCGTGATCGGCACCAGCGACGAGACTGCTGAGAGGCGAAACGGGCGCGAGCAGAAAATCGAATCCTTCAAAAAGGCGCTCGTGCCTGCGGCGAAAATCGTCAAGCCGTTCGCGTTTGTGCTGCAGTTCGTTCGGCGCCAGGGAGGCGCCCCATTCGAGGCGAGCGGCGATGACGGGATCGAACTCATGATAGAAGCCGGCGTGAATGTGGGCTGCCTCATAAGCCTGGATGGGAGCGTAAATATCCCAGGCCTCCGACCAGAACGGCGCGTCGAACGCCTCCAGTTGTGAGCAACGCCGCAGGCGGTCCTGCCAAGCTTGAAGGGAGGTGTGAACTTCAGAGTCGCAGGCGTCCAGAATCGCACCGGTGAGGACGCCGATGCGAAACGTTGCAGGTGCACGCCGTTCGGGAGGCAGATCGAAGAGGCTGTTGGCGAGCGGCGGCAGATCGCGGAGATCGCGGCAGAGCCAGCCGATAGTGTCAAACGACGGAGCAAGATGATAGCCACCGGTCCAGTCGCCGATGCCGAGGGAGGCGCGATAGCCGGTGAGCCCGCAGAGAGCCGCGGGAGCGCGGACTGAACCGCCAGTATCGGTGCCGATGGCGGCAAGTGCCGATCCTTCCTGGACGGAAGCCGCGGCTCCGCTGGAGGAGCCGCCGGTGAGAAGCGCGGAATCATCGGGCTGCAGTGAATCACCGTAGTCGCGGTTTTCGCCGGTGACTCCGTAGGCGAGCTGGTGCAGGTGAGTCTTGCCGGTGATGACAGCGCCCGCATTGCGCAGACGCGCGGCGACCCAGGAGTCTGACAGGGCGCTGCGATTACGGGCGGCATAGAATTTCGAGCCAATGCTGGTGGGAAATCCGGCAAGGTCGAAACAATCTTTGATAGAAACCGGCAGGCCGAAAAGAGGCAGCGAGGCACCAGCGGCACCGCGGTCGATTTGCCGTTGCGCTTCCCTGAGGCTCCAGTCCGGATCGAGCGTGATGTAGGTATTGTGGCCGGCGTTGCCGTTGGCGCGCGACAGGAAACGCTGCGTTTCGGAGAGGGGACTGGACTGGCCTGAAAGACACGCCGCGAGTTGGGCGGCGAGGGGCGACGGGCGCGGAGGCATGGCGTCATTGTAGAAGTGCAGCGTGGAGAACGGTCGTTTACGATTAGCGGCATGCGACTCGGACTACTTTCAATCGGTGCCGTATTGCTCGCGTCCGCGCTTCCTGGGACGACATCGCAACGCCTGCCGATCCTGGCGCAGAGAAGCTCGCCGCAGGATCTTGAGATCTCAGGAGAAGTCCCCGGAGTCGCTGCGGGCGTGAAGAGTTTCGTGCGCTATGCGGATCTGGGCAGTCTGGCGCAGGTGACGCTCACCGTAAAAGACGATGAGAACTTTGAGCATCCGGTGAAGCTGAGCGGCGTGCCGCTCGATGCGCTGATCGCGGCGCTGGGCATCAACGGCGCGAAAGTGCTGGTGGCCGCGGCCTCGAGCGATGGTTACGAGGCGCATTACACGGCAGAGTACCGAGCGCAGCATCATCCGTTTCTGGTGCTGCGTATCGAGGGCGAGGAGCCGGCCCACTGGCCGAAGGGTCCGGATGGGGAAAACTACGGTCCGTACCTGATCTCGCATCCGTCGTTCACGCCCGCGTTTCACATCCTGGCGCACAAGGACACGGCACAGATTCCGTTCGGCGTTACCGGGCTGCGTTTTCTGGACCAGGCGACGGTGCTGAAGGAGTTGCTTCCCCCGGGTGGAGGTTCTGCGGAATCGCCTGCAATGGAAGGCTACAGGATCGCGCAGGAAAACTGCCTCCGCTGCCATCGGAGTGGAGATATCGGCGGAACAAAATCGCCGTTTGGGTGGCCGCAGATGGCGCTGATCGCACAGGGGAATCCGGCCGCGTTCGGCAAATATGTAGTGCGGCCAAATTCGGTGAATCCGGAAGCGAACATGCCGGCAAATCCGGATTACGATGCGGCGACGATTGCGGCACTGACGTCTTATTTCCGGAGCTTCGCGCCTCCGCAGGGGAAGTGAACTGCGTCCCGGATCAGGCTTCGTTAGCTCTCCCGCTAAAATAGAAGAGTGAAGGAAGATTTGTTGAGTGAAGACGCAAAGACAGCGCTGAGGACCCGGCCCAGGGTGGGTTTCGTGTCGCTGGGATGTCCGAAAAATCTGGTCGACAGTGAAGTGATGATGGGTTTGCTGGATAGCGCCGGGGCGGAGCTGACCCCCGATGCGGAGACCGCTGACGTGCTGGTGGTCAATACCTGCTCCTTCATAGATAAGGCGAAGCAGGAATCCGTTGACGCGATTCTGGAGATGGCGAAGCTGAAGACGGCGGGCTCGGCGCGCAGGCTGGTGGTGACCGGCTGTCTGGTGGAGCGCTATCGCGACGAGATTCAGAAGAATATTCCTGAAGTCGATGCTGTGGTTGGAACCGGCGAGTTAGAGAAAATCCTCAGCGCGGCGGGGCTGGTCGCGGGCGCGCCGGCACCGGTATCAGATTCGCCGTTCAACATCCTCTCCGGGGGTGGATCTGCGGAGGTCCGACCGGGGCAGGAGTCTCAGGCAGGGTCGCATAAGACCAGCGACCGCGACCAGGCATTTCGACCAGAAGGGAATCGGCGCGAGTCGCAGGGGCGGTTCTCTCGGAGCGGATGGGACGGCGCGGGCGCGCAACTGCCGCAATATTTGTACGATCACACCACGCCACGGCTGCGGACGACAAAGAGCGCGTCTGCCTACATCAAGATTGCGGAAGGGTGCGACCATCCATGCAGCTTCTGCGTGATTCCGAACCTGCGGGGCAAATTTCGTTCGCGGCGGTTCGAGTCTGTGGTCACCGAGGCTGAAGCGCTGGTCGCCGAAGGGGTGCGGGAGATTACGCTGATCGGGCAGGATACGACCTGCTACGGCGAAGATCTTGGGCTGAAGGATGGTCTGGCGCTGCTGCTGGACCGGCTGGCCGGGATCGAGGGGCTGACCTGGCTGCGTTTTCTGTATGCCTATCCGAATCGGATCACCGGGCGGCTGCTGGACACCATCGCGCGGCATGAGAGCATCTGCAAATATCTCGATGTGCCGCTGCAGCATGCCTCCGGGCCAGTGCTGAAGGCGATGAAGCGGGGCGGCGGAGCGGAGATTTTTCTGAAGATGCTGGCGAAGGTCCGTGCCGCAGTACCAGGGATCGCGTTGCGGACGTCGTTTATCGTCGGGTTCCCGGGCGAGACGGACGCCGACTTTGAGGCACTGTGCGATTTTGTCGTCGACGCAAAACTCGACTGGCTGGGAGTCTTCGCATACTCCAATGAGGAGGGTTCAAAGGCGTTCGACCTGGGTGCCAAGGTTCCCAGGCGAGTGATCGAACAGCGGCGCCGCGCTCTCATGAAGCTGCAGAAAGGAATCAGCCGAGGGACGATGCGAGCGCGCGTCGGGCAGACAGTGGAAGTGCTGGTGGAAGGCGAGTCGGCCGAAACGCCGCTGCTGTGGGAAGGCCGGAGCCAGTTTCACGCGCCGGAGATCGATGGGACGGTCTACCTGAATGATTTCGGCGCAATGGATAGCCTCATACCGGGGCAGTTCTATCGCTGCGAGATCACCGAGGCGCACGACTACGATCTCGTAGCGCGCGTGATCGGCGCATCTATAAAGGAGCAGGGCCGGCTGGAGGAAGGGGAATTGGCCGTTGCCGGAGTTGCGCTGTGACGACGAAAGCCAAAATTCTGCGGTGTCCAACATGCGGAACGCTGGTTACGCAGGAGGATGAGAATTTTCCGTTCTGCAGCGATCGCTGCCGGGTGATCGATCTGGGAAAGTGGGCGAGTGGAGGCTACCGCATTTCGTCTCCGATTCTGGATCCGGATGTGCTCGAAGGGCTGGGAGGTCAGCCGCGGCCGCATGAAGAGCATGACGAGGAAGACTGAGCTGCCGTTGCCGGGAGTGAGAGTCTACGAGGGAGGCACGCCCGCACCACCAGCGAGAACCGCGTGGGCGTGGAGAACCGGGACTTTCTTCGGGATAGGCCGACTCAAGCCGGGTCCTGGGACATGGGCGTCGCTGGCGGCGGCCGCAATCTGGTACATCGGGCTGTCCACGACGCATCTTACCGACGGAGTGGCAACTGCGGTGACGTTGGCCGGCGCCGTCGTGGTGACGCTGATTGGGATTCCTGCAAGTACGATCGTCGAGAGGGAGAGCGGGCGTACGGATCCGGGTTTTGTCGTGATCGACGAAGTGGCGGGACAGTGGATCACCCTGGTTTTTACCCCGGTGGATATCCGACATGCGATTGTGGCTTTCGTACTGTTCCGGTTCTTCGATATCGTGAAACCGTGGCCGGTACGGAGTATCGAGAGACTGCCGGCCGGCAAGGGAATCATGCTGGATGACGTGGCCGCCGGGCTTTATGGTGTGATGGTGATGGCTCTGCTGCACATCTGGTGGTGACACTGGATTGACCTGGAGAAGCAGGGAAGCGAATGGTACGGATTCTGAAATCGGAACCGAGCACCGCGCCGAGAATTGACGCGATCTCTCCTTCCGCAGCCTTGCCGGGCGGCGATGTCGAGGTGCAGGGAGCGAATCTGGGCGGCGTTGCGGTTTCTCAGGGCGACGCGAACCGCATTGGCGGCGGAGAGTGGCGGCGACCCGTCGCGATGCTGGGAGATTTGGCGGCGCCGGTGCAGCTAAGCCGCAATGCGCGGCTCACGCTGCGGGTTCCCGACGAGGCGGAATCCGGCCGCCTGCGCATTCTGCAGAACGGGGCACAGAGCAACGCCGTGGAAGTACGGGTGGGAAGCCTGATCGCGACCGGCGTGCATGCGGTGGGGAATCCGGTGATGGATCACTCGGGAAACATCTTCGTGACTTTCTCCGGCCAGCGGGGACAGGAGACCCCCGTGTCGGTGTTTCGCATCGAACGCGACGGGGAGATGCGGCCTTTTGTTCGAGGCATCATGAATGCCACAGGCCTGGCCGTCGACTACGAAGAGAATCTTTATGTTTCTTCGCGCCACGAGGGCAAGGTATATCGGGTGGCGAAGAACGGAGCCTCCGTTGTTTATGCCGAAGGCATGGGGGTGGCCTCGGGACTGGCGTTCGACGCAGATCAGAACCTGTACGTGGGCGATCGCAGCGGGACGATCTTCAAGATTGCGCCGGATCGGCAGATTTTTGTTTTTGCAACGCTGGAGCCGAGCGTGGCCGCCTATCATCTGGCGTTTGGTCCGGACGGAACCCTGTACGTGACAGGACCGACGACATCGAGCTACGACGCGGTCTACGCGATTAGCCGGGATGGCGACATCAATGTGCTGCATCGCGGCGTGGGACGGCCGCAGGGTGTGGCGATCGATATCGCCGGCAACGTCTATGTAGCAGCGTCGCTGCGGGGCCGGCGCGGCGTTGCGATGATCACGCCGGCGGGTGAGGCTTCGCTGGTTGTTTCCGGTCCCGGCGTTGTTGGCTTCAACTTCGTGCCCGGCGGAGGCGCGCTGGTGGCAACCGGCACCTCGATTTATCATGTGGCGCTGGGCGTTGAAGGCTGGCGGCTCTTTTGATCGCCCGCACGGTACAGGCTGAGACGAATCGCGGCAACCCTGGAGATCGATGAACGCGGAGATCATCGCAGTTGGATCGGAGATGCTCACGCCGTTCCGTCAGGACACCAACTCCCTCTATCTGACAGAAAAGCTGAATGAGCTGGGCGTAACCGTGGACTTCAAGACCATCGCGGGCGATCGGCTGAAGCAGCTGGCCGATGTGGTAGCGCACGCGCTCGGACGCGTGGATATCCTGGTGTTGTCGGGAGGTCTTGGTCCTACGGAGGATGATCTGACCCGCGAGGCGGTGGCGCAGGCGCTGGGCGTGAAGGTGAAGCGCGATCCCGACCTTATCGCGCATTTGTATGCGCGAGCCGCTGCGCGCCGGATGACCATCACACGCAACAACGAGAAGCAGGCGGATGTGATCGATGGCGCAACGATCCTGCCGAACAAGCTGGGCTCCGCGCCTGGGCAATGGCTGGACACAGTGGTGGGGAAGCACCGCAAGCTGGCCATGTTATTGCCCGGCCCACCGCACGAACTGAAGGGGATGTTCGAGGCCGAATGTTTGCCGCGCTTGCGAGAGATCGTACCGAAGCGGCACATCGCAACGCGAGTGTTGAAGGCCGCCATGATCGGCGAGTCCGCTGCAGATGCCAGAATCGCCCCAATCTACACGCAATATAAGGATGTGGAGACGACCATCCTGGCGCACCTTGGGGATATCGAACTACGGCTGTCGTGCTCGAAGCCGATTGCGGAGCTGGCGCAGGCGCGCGTGGATGAGCTGGCCGGGAAACTGGAAGATGAGCTGGATGAGTTCGTCTACTCGTCGCAGGGAGAGACACTGGAGCAGATTGTCCTCTACCACCTGGAGATGCGGGGGGCGAGCCTCGCGGTAGCGGAGAGCTGCACCGGCGGAATGGTGGCCGAGCGCCTGACCAGCGTGAGCGGCAGCTCGCGGTCGTTCATTGGAGGTGCGGTGGTCTACAGCAATCGGCTGAAAACGGAATTCGCAGATGTGGACTCCCGGATGATTGCACAGCACGGTGCTGTGAGCCAGGAGGTTGCAGTGGCTCTGGCCGATGGTATCCGCGAGCGCTGTGGATCGAGTATAGGGCTGGGAATCACTGGGATCGCCGGCCCGGGCGGCGGCACGGACGAGAAGCCGGTGGGGCTGGTCTATGTGGCACTGAGCGACGCCGATGGCACGGAGTGGGTGGAGAAGCGATTTCCGGGAGATCGCGCTGCCATTCGCTTCTACGCCAGCCAGCAGGGCCTGGACCTGGTGCGGCGGAGGCTGATGTAAGAGGAACTCTCCCCGCCTCGAGATTCAAACCGAGAATATTCGGCTAACCGGAGGCGCCAGCCTCGGTCTCAGAGACTGTAGCCAAACTGTTGCAGGAATTTCCATAAAACGCAAAAAACTATGCTCACCCACTTGCGGATCGCGCAGTCCTATGTGTTACAGTGAGTAACACTATGACGAGTAACACTGCATCGGGGCACGATCCAGCCGAACTGGGAGAACTGGAACGGGGAATATTGGCGATTGTCTGGCGGCTGGGCGCTGCCACAGCGGAACAGGTTCGCGAAGAGGTGGAGCGGCCGCTGAAAGATTCAACGATCCGCACGGTGCTGCGGCGGCTGGAGGAAAAGGGGTATCTGGCTCATTCGGTGGACAGCCGGACCTTCGTCTATCGTCCCGCCGAATCGCCGCAGAAGGTGGCAGCTCGCGCGGTGCAGCGCATCGTGGACTGGTTCTGCCAGGGCTCGGTCGAGGAATTGCTGGTGGGTCTGCTGGATTCGAAAGTAGTCAGTCGCGCGGAACTCGAGCGGTTGTCGAAGCGCGTTGCAGCGGCAAGGAAGCAGGAGGGAGGTAAGGGATGACGGCCACGATGATGGAAGCGGCGGTGCGAGCCCTGCTGTTCGCGCTGGTGACAGGTGCAGGACTGCGTTTGTTCCGCGTAAACAATGTGCCAGTGCGCAAGGCCGCGTGGACTCTGGTGCTGATCGCCTCGCTGGCCATGCCCTTCCTGATGCAGACACCGGCCGTCGCTGGCTGGGGGGCGCAATGGGGATGGTCGATGCCGCTGCCGGTGCATCGCACTTCGGACCCTTCGGCTAAGCCGGCTCTACCGGTACGCGTCCATGCGCGACCCGTGGTGCTGGCAACGGTGTCCGACGATCCACAGGGCAAGACGCCGGTCGATACCGTGGTTCTGCCTGCCGCGGCAGTCTCGGCGACGCAGGACGCGGCTCCGGCGGATCCGATTCCCGCAACCGCTTTTAGCCAGACAAGATTCCCGTTGCTTCCAGCAGACCGCCTGATCGTCATGGTCTATTTCGGCATCGCAGGTCTGCTGATGCTTCGGCTCCTGTGGGGATTGGCTTTGGCGGTGCGCCTTTGGGCGACGGCCGATCTGGTTTCGCCGCTGGTGGCGCCGGAGCCGAATGTACGTTCGAGTCCGAAGATCGCGTCTCCGGTAACGATCGGATCCGGGATCGTGCTGCCGTCCAGCTACACCGAGTGGGACTACCGAAAGCTGCGCATGGTGATTGCGCACGAACGCTCTCATGTGCGGCAGATGGACTTCTATCTGCAACTGCTTGCCGGTCTGTACACAGCCCTGTTCTGGTTCAGCCCGCTGGGATGGTGGCTAAGGCGGAGGCTGGCGTCGCTCGCCGAGGCGATCGGCGACCGCGCGGGAATGGACGCCGCGGCAAGCCGGTCGCGCTACGCTGAAGTTCTGCTGGAATTTGCCGCGATGCCGCGCCAGACACTGCCAGGAGTTGCAATGGCCCGGCACGGCAACCTTTCTCATCGCGTCGATCGGTTGCTCAACGAGCGACTCTTCCGGAGTGCTTTTGCTGAAGGTCGCCGGCGCGCCCTGGTTTCGCTGCTGATGATTCCGCCGGCCTTGTTTGCGGCGACGGTTCTGGTTCGTGTTCCTGGTGCTGCAGCGCAGACAGCTCCACCGGCTCCGGCTTCCCCGCCTTCAACCCCGGCACCGGCTGCACCTTCGGCTGTTGCTCCGGCACCTGCTGGGGTGACTCCGGAAGCGCCAGCCGTGGCGCCGGTTCCTCCCTCCGCGCCGGGAACTGCAACTCCAGCGATTGCCCCAATGGCGCCGTCCCCACGTGTTGCGACGTTGCCGGCTCTTGCCCCCGTCGCACCAGTTCCACCAAATCCCGCCGATTTCGAGGTCGACGACTCTCCGGACACGTTCGTCTCGAATGACGATCAGGAACTGAAGGGATACACATATGGATTCTCTGACGACGGGGAGTCGTACGCGATCGTCGATGGGCCGGGGAGCGACGTCACCTTTTCAGGTTCGTGGGACAGCGAGCACCGAGCGGAGATCGATGCCGCACGCAAAGTTGCCAAAGGACCCTTCCTCTGGTTCACGCATGAAGGGAAGTCGTACATCGTGACCGATCCCGCGATTGTTGCGAAGGTTCGCGCGCTGTATAAACCAATGGAGGATCTGGGGCACAAGCAGGAGCTTCTGGGAAAACAGCAGGAAGCCCTGGGCAAACAGATGGAAGATCTGGGCCGGCAGCAGGAAGATGCTGGCCAGATGAAGATGCCGGATCTGTCGAGAGAAATAGGCGAACTGGATGCCACGCTGGCAAAGCTGAAAGCGAACCAAGACAAGTTGAATGCGCCAGCTTTGGCGGAAACCGAAGCAAAACTCAAAGCTGCACAGGACAAGATGCTGAGTCCGGAGCGGGTGGCCGAGTTGCAGGCGCAGCTCGCCGCTGCTCAGACCGAATGGGATTCCGAGAACATAGCTGCAATGCAGGAAAAGCTGGGAGCGCTCCAGGAACGCCTGGGTGAACTTCAGGGGGAGGCCGGCGCGCGCCAGGGGGATTTCGGCGCGAAGATGGGAGCGCTGGGCGCACAGCAGGGCAAGCTAGGAGCAGAGCAGGGACGTCTGGGAACAGAGCAGGGAAGGATCGCGCGGGAGGCGGATCGGCAGGTGCGCGGCATCATCGAAGACAGCCTGCGCAACGGCAATGCGACGCAGGTTTCGCAGGTGAAGTAACGCGAAGCGCTCTATGCCTGGACGGCGAGTCCTGGTAGACTCGTAAACGCAATGCCGTTCATTTTCTATCTGGTCGCCGCAGTTGTGGCGTACCTGCTGGGATCGATCCCTTTCGGATATCTGCTCGTGCGGTTCTTCCGCAAGGAGGATATCCGCCAAAAGGGCAGCGGCAACATTGGTGCGACGAATGTCATGCGTTCGGGATCGAAAGGCCTCGGCGCAGTGACTTTTCTGCTGGACGTGCTGAAGGGGTATTGCGCAGTGTGGCTTTGCGGTGCCTGCGCCCTGGAGGCAGGGATCGCGTGGGATGTCCGGGCCAATGCGATCGCTCTGGCGGCGTTGTGCGTTGTACTTGGCCACATCTTTACCGTGTGGTTGGCGTTCAAAGGCGGCAAAGGAGTCGCCACGGCGTTCGGTGTTTTTATCGCGTTGGCACCCTGGGCGGCTCTGGCGGGTCTGGTTGTCTTTGTTCTGGTCTTTGCCGTGTTCCGCTATGTTTCGCTTGCCTCGATTGTCTCGGCTATTGCGTTTCCGGTTTTGGCGCTCAAGCTGCCACATGCCGCCCGCACCCCGCTCGAAAACGCGGTGCTGATTGTCATTCCGCTGATCGTGATCCTCAAGCATCACCAGAACATCGGTCGTCTTTTGAGCGGAACGGAATACCGATTCGGTAAATCGCGGGCGGCCAAGCCTGGGACCACTGCGGTATGAGCCGCATTGCGATCATGGGGAGCGGCGCCTGGGGCACCGCGCTCGCCATCAGCCTGGCTCGTCGCGGCGGTCATCGGATCGCAATCTGGTCCTATGCCAAAGATGTTGCTGCATCGATGCGCGACCGGCGCGAGAATACGCAGTTCCTGCCCGGCTTCCGCATTCCTGAATCTGTCGCCGTTTTCGAAGATGCCGCCGGCGCGCTCGAAGGGGCGGAGATCGTCGTCGGCGTCACTCCTTCGCAGTTCGCACGTTCCTCCTATGAAGGATTCGTTCGCCATTTACGGCCGGGACAGCTC
>Ga0335072_10000829_pt1 | contig 54519 bp, 44 predicted proteins | sample Lox_Sample_21_FD_206725 | JGI IMG/M metagenome (GOLD analysis project Ga0335072, IMG submission 206725) | Soil microbial communities from Loxahatchee National Wildlife Refuge, Florida, United States - Lox_Sample_2.1 | ecosystem: Environmental > Terrestrial > Soil > Wetlands | place: USA...
TCGGATTTTCTGGCGCGCTGTGTCCGTTGCGGCGAATGCATGAAGGTTTGCCCCAATAATGCGCTGCATCCGGCCTTCTCTGAAGGCGGCCTGGAAGGTGTGTGGACACCGGTGCTGGTGCCGCGCATCGGCTATTGCGAACCCAGCTGCGTGCTTTGTTCTGAGGCGTGCCCCACCGGCGCGATCTGGGAAATCACCGCGAAAGCAAAAGCGTGGTCGGTGGACGTCTCCAAGGACAGCAAGCCTATCCGCATCGGCACCGCCTTCTATGACCATGGCCGCTGTCTGCCGTGGGCCATGGCCACCGAATGCATCGTGTGCGAGGAATGGTGCCCCACTTCGCCCAAAGCCATTTATTTGCAACCGGCGGAGGTCCTCGACGCCAAAGGCCAGACGAAAATTCTGAAGCAGCCGCGCGTCGATCCCGAAAAATGTGTTGGCTGCGGTGCGTGTGAATATGCCTGCCCGCTGCAGGATCGACCGGCTGTGTATGTCACGTCTATCGGAGAAACGCGCTCTTCCGCGAACCAAATTTTGCTGAACCAGAAGAGGAAAACCACACGGTCATGACCCACTCTACCCGCGATCGCAACTTACTCTTGCCGGCCTTGACCTGGCTGGCCCTCGCCGTCACCCTCGGCGTGATCCTGTTGTTCTGCTTCGCGTGCCAGCGCCCAGCCGCCTCCGCGACCTCGCTCTTCCCTGATTCGGCCGAAGCTCCCGCCTGGAGCAAAGCTCCAGAGATTCGCACCTTCCCCGCCGACAAGCTTTCCGACTACATCGACGGTGACGCTGAGAAATATCTCAAAGCCGGTGTACGTAGTACCTCCACGGCCGACTATAAATTCGGAGACAGAGTGCAAGCTACCGCCGACGTATACACCTTCTCCTCCTCGGACGGCGCGAAAGTCATCCTGGAATCCGAGCCCGCCATGAACGCGCAAACTCCTGCGCTCGGCGACGCCGCTCGCCTTTTCGCGCAGAGTCTTACGTTTCGTAAAGGGCCATATCTGGTTCGCATCGTTGCGTACCAGGATTCGCCTGAAGTCGCGCCCGCTCTATTGAGTCTCGGCCAAGCCATAGCAAAGAAACTGCCGCGTTAGGAGGAGGATGAGGAGATGAAAAACGGAAAAGGAAAAACTCGCCGCGACTTTCTGAAAGATTGCGCCATCGGTGCGCTGGCCATGGGCGCGAGCCGCTATGCTCTGGCGGACAACAAGGTCAATCCTCCCACTCCCGCCAGCCCCAAATCTAAAGTCGTCATCGCGCGTGATCCATCGCTCTACGCCAACAGTTCCAGCCCCGATTCTGCGCGTGTGGAAAAACTGCTCGACCAAGCCATGCAGAATTTCTTCCAGTCTCCCGACCCAATCAGCCCCTGGAAGAAGATCGTCCGTCCTGGTGAAGTGGTCGGCCTAAAGGTGAATACTATTGCGGGCCCTGGCCTCTCCACGCATCCGGTTCTGATTGCCATTATTTGCGAACGCCTACAGCAAGCCGGCGTCAAAGCCGGCAACATCGTCGTTTGGGATCGCACCGAGGGTGAACTCGACCGTGCCAACTTCCGTCTCTCTTCGGACCCGGATCGCGTCCGCTATATGGGAACCGATGCAAAGCAAGTGGGCTACGACGAAACGGTCTTCACCGCGGGTGGAATCAAGACACGGCTCTCCAGCCTGCTGACGCGCACCTGCGACTGCATGATCAACGTGCCAATTCTGAAGAATCACGAAATGGCCGGAGTCACCCTGGCGCTGAAAAATATGTACGGCGTGAACGATAATCCCAGCAAGTTTCACGCCGATAATTGCTGCCCCGGTGTCGCCGATCTGAATCTGCTCCAACCGATTCGCGGCAAATTCCGCTTCGTTGTCGGAGACGCCATGACCGCATGTTTCGCGGGCGGGCCTATGTACAAGCCGCAATATGCCTGGAAATATAACGGCGTGATGGTGGCTTCCGACCCCGTGGCCATTGATTACACCGCCTGGCAGATCATCGAAAAGAAGCGCGCCGAACGCGGCCTGAACACCCTGGCGCAAGCGGGCACGCCGGCAAACTACATCGCCGTGGCCGCGGATGCGCAACATCGTCTGGGCACTAACGATCCCGCTCGCATTGAGCTTGTGGAGGTTTAGCGCAGTGAACCAACCTCATCCGACTCATCCAGAAGAGCCGGTTGCGCCGCTGACACGCAGGGAAGCGCTGGTACGCGTCTTGCGTTTGGCGGGCATCAGCGCCGGCACGGTTGCCGCGGGCTACTGGCTCTCTGCGCGCAGCGTGGTTCCCGCGGAAAAAGTGCTCGCGGTGGTTCGCCACAGCCACACGGTCGCGCCCAATTCCGCATTTCCGGATTTGACCGTGCTGAGCGGCGATTCCCCTCGCGCGCTGGTGCAACGCGCTTTGAAAGAGCTGGGCGGCATCCAACGATTCATCTCGCGCGCAGACGTGGTCATCGTCAAACCGAATATCGCCTGGGATCGCACTCCCGAACAAGCTGCCAACACCAATCCAGACGTGGTTGCGGAAGTCGTGCGCGAATGCTGGTCGGCCGGCGCCAAGAAGGTCATCGTGACCGATGTCAGCTGCAATGACTCCCGCCGCTGCTTCCAGCGCTCCGGCATAGCCGATGCCGCGCGTGCCGAAGGCGCGGACGTGCTTCTTCCCGATCCTTCCAAATTCCGCGAAGTGAATCTTGGTGGAGACATGCTCGAAGATTGGCCGGTCTTTCAACCTTTCCTCGAAGCCGACAAAATTATCAACCTGCCCATCGCCAAGCACCACAGCCTCACCGGCACTACCCTCGGCATGAAAAATTGGTACGGCATCCTCGGGGGCCAGCGTCATCGTTTGCATCAGCAGATTCATCAGAGTTTAGTGGATCTGGCCGACTTCGTTCGTCCGACGCTGACGATGATCGACTCGTATCGCGTGTTAATCCGTAACGGGCCGACCGGTGGCAACCTCGAGGATGTGCTGCTGAAAAAGACTCTGGTTGCCGGCACGGATCCGGTCGCTCTCGATGCTTATGTGGCTAAGGCCTATTGGAATCTCGACTCGCCCGCGCTGCCCTATTTGAAAATGGCCGTCGATCGCGGCTTAGGCTCGCTGGAGTTCGAAAAACTGCGCACCCAAATCGTCGCTCTTCCTTCCACTTCCTGATTGCACGGGGAAAATTATTGCGGTTTCACTTCTGCCAGAAACTGGATGGCTACGCCGCACTGTTCTTCCGCCAGTCGCTCCACGCGCACCACTTGCCCTAAATACTCGCGGTCCTGCGGGTTGCGTGGGTTATGGAAGGGCACCGTCACATGAAGGCGCATCCCTTCCGTGTACGTGCTCACTGGAGTGACAAAATAGATGCCGTCGCGGGAAACGTTCTTGGTGATATTGACTTCTTCAATGGCGGCGTCCTGGGGATCAGACGCACGTATCTTAAGCGGTTGGCCGATTCGGATGCGCCGGCTGCGGCGCTTGTCTCGCAAGTTCATGGGCCGGCCTGTAGACAACGTTGAAACAAACGGAATTTCGATATTCGCGATGCCAGGATAATTGCCCGAGGAACCGTTACTGATTACCAGTTTTATAGCTTGCGGACAGGTTGTAAAGCTGGAATTCCCGGATGTGTGCTTCAGAGGTAGTATCCAGGAGGTTCAGCCGCACTTCTTGTGCCGTCACTGGCGGGAAGTGATCGATTTTCTTGTGTCCGATGGCTTGCCCTTCCACGACGCGCTTCCATTTGCCGTTTTCCAGAACTTCTATCGCATACTTCTGCACATGCTGCCCATCGTTCAGCCATTCCATGGTTAATGCGCAGTCAAAAGTCATAGGCTGCTTGAACGTTACGTGGATCATCGCGCGGTGCGAGCCCGCCGGTGCCGACCAAAAGGTCTCCGGGTTGTCATCTAGCGCTTCGTTCGTTGTGAACACGGTAGGGTCGAGTTTTCTGTCTTTCATCAGGTTGTGGCTGTAGCGCTGGCGAATTGCTTCTCCAAACTCCTTCAACCGCGCCACATCCGCCTCCGGCACGCGTCCCTCGCGGTCTGGCGCGATTCCCAGCATTAATTGCGCCCCATGCCCCACGGTTTCGTCATAGGTATCTACCAATTCTGCCAGGCTCTTCAAGCTTTTCTCATCATTGGGATGCCAGAACCAGTGTGCGTTGCGCAACGGCGTGTCCGCTTCCACCGGCCGCCATCTTAAGTAGCCAGCGCGGTCCACCACGTTCCAATTCTCGTAGTTCACCCGCCCTTCTTCGTTGCCCACCCAGCGCAGGTCCGCGTACTTGTAAAGCGCCACGTCTGCGAACACCAAGGTGTTCGGCTGCCACATCCGCAACTGCTGCACGATTTTGTCGAAATCGTAAGTGTGGCCGGCGCTGCCCGCCCCGTCCATCCAGAATTCCACCAACTCGCCGTAATTCGACGCGAGTTCATCCAATTGCCCCAGATAGTAAGTGTCATATACGGCGGAATCCGCATAGCGCGGATCGTGCCGGTCCCATGGCGAGAGGTAGATTCCGAACTTCAACCCGTACTTTCGCGCGGCTTCAGCCACGTCGTGTACCAAATCGCCTTTTCCGCGCTCCCATGGACTGCTCTTCACGCTGTAATCGGTAAGTTTGGTGGGCCACAAGCAAAAACCATCGTGATGCTTGGCGACTAGAATCACGTACTTGGCACCCGCCGCTTTTACGGCTTCGATCCACTGCTCCGCGTCTACATGACCCGGATTAAACACACTCGGTGACGCAGTCCCGTCGCCCCATTCACGGTCCAGGAACGTGTTGGTGCTGAAGTGAAAGATCGCGCCAATTTCGAGGTCCTGCCAAGCCACTTGCTGTGGGCTGGGCTTGATGTCCACAAAATTTTGCGCCGAATTTTTCACCGGGAACAAAGCAAGCGAGAGCAGCACCAGAAAAGAAAAGCGATAGGCCATGGGCATGTCACAACTACCTAAGTTTTCTCGGACATTTTCAAAGTCGCCGCCATTGTAGGTATGCCCCTGGAGCGCTGTCAATCCATCTCGCCTTTTTTGCTAAAACGTTTTAAATTACCCAAGACGCGGTGTCCGCCATCACCTTCGCACGCTGCGAACCCGCGCTATGCTTTATGCGCGAGTTACTCACCGCAAATTCGAGGGCCCATGCCGCTACTGTCCAGAATTATTCTATTTGGTGCTTCCGCGTTGTTCGTTCTTCCTGTCTCGCACACCGAAGAAGCCAAAATTCTGACGAATCAAGTCGGTTACAACGCCACCGGTCCCAAACACGCCGTCATCATTGGCGCGGCTCAAGATCAATTCAGTGCCTGCACGCTGAATGACGCGCGCGATCACCAAAAAGTCTTGGACGTTCCCGCGCAGCACGCCGGACCCGTCAAAAAATGGCGCGACTGGGATTTCTGGACCCTCGATTTTGATTCCTTCTCCACAGAAGGCACCTACTATCTCACCTGCGCGTCCGGCGATCATTCGATAAGCTCTTATCCCTTCCTCATCCAGCGCTTTCTTCTCGAGCGCAACACCCTCTCCGACGCCATCTACTTCTTCAAGGAAGAACGGAGCAGCGGCCAAATGGATAAGGCCGATCATCATCTCCATTTCGACGGCAAGAAAACCGGCACGCTGGATGCCCATGGCGGCTGGTGGGACGCCACCGGCGATTACGGCAAGCACCTTTCGCATCTTTCCTTTTCCACGTACTTCAACCCGCAGCAAATTCCGTTCGTGGTCTATAGCTTCTTCAAGAGCGCGCAGCTTTTGAACCAGCGTGGCGTGCCGGAAATGGTTCGCTATCAGGACCGCATGCTCGACGAAGCGATGTTTGGCGCCGATTATCTCGTGCGCGTCAAAGTCCCCAACGGTTCCTTCTACCGCTCCATCTCCACCGGCGGCCCGAAACAGGTTCCCGAACTCCGCAAGGTGGCCGGCGAAATGAAAAAGTTTGGCATCTACACCACCAGCGAGAAATCGCCTCGTGGCATCGTCGAGCAGGCCAACAACGACCTCGAGTACGAAGTCAGCTACCGCTCCGGCGGTGGAGTGGCCGTGGCCGCGCTGGCCATCGCCTCCACTTATCCCATCTCCGGCGAATACAGCAGTGCCGATTACCTGAAAGCCGCCGAAGAAGGCTTCGATTTTCTGGAAAAGAACAATCTGAAACTAACCAACGATGGCAAGGAAAATATTGTCGACGATTATTGCGCGCTTATGGCCGCCACGGAACTTTATCGCGCTACCCACAAGGATGTGTACAAAGCCGCCGCCGACAAGCGCGCCGCCAGCCTCATGTCTCGCCTGATCAGCAACGGCGGCTACAGCGATTACTGGCGCGCCGATGACGCCACACGCCCCTTCTTCCACGCTTCCGATGCGGGCCTGCCGGTCGTCAGCCTGCTTTACTATGCGCAGATCGCCAGCCCGGAAATTCAGCAAAAAGTCCGCGATACGGTCAAGAAATCGCTCACCGCCCAACTGGCCTTGAATCGCGATGTGAACAATCCGTTCGACTATGCCCGCCAGCTCACCCAGGATAAAGACGGCAATCGCCACATCACCTTTTTCTTCCCTCACAACACCGAAGTAGCTCCTTGGTGGCAGGGTGAAAACGCTCGCCTCGCTTCTCTCGCTACCGCCGCGCGGTTGGCCGCTCGCCAATTTCCAGACGATCCCGCATTTCAGAAGCAATTGCGCGCTTTTGCTGTTGACCAGCTCAATTGGATTATCGGGTTGAATCCCTTCGATTCTTCGATGATGAACGGCGTGGGCCGCAACAATCCGCAATACCTCTTCTTCGATTCCTGGGAGTACACCAACGCTCCAGGCGGCATCTCCAACGGCATCACCGCCGGCTTCAAGGACGAGGAGAGTATCGATTACAACTTGACCTTCCATCAAACCGGCGCCGACAACGATTGGCGTTGGCAGGAGCAGTGGCTCCCGCATGGCGCCTGGTACATTTTCGCGGTGTCCGCCCACGACGAATCCGGCCAGACCCGGCCGTAAATTTGTCTGTGATCCAAATCTCAGAAAACCGCACAACTCGCTGAAAAGACGAGCCTTCGGCCCGTGCGCCAAGCCATTGCCGAATTCCCCCAAATGTGCCAAAAATGAATTGTCATGACTACCACACTCGAACTACCAACCTCCAAATTTAAAGCCTTGACTCGGCTTGTTGGCAACACTCCGCTCGTTTCCATCCACTTCCGCTATCGCGGCACGCACCGCGTCCTGTTTGCCAAATCCGAGTATTTGAATCTTACCGGCAGCATCAAAGACCGTATGGCCGTGGGCATTCTCCAGAAAGCCTACGCCGAAGGCAAAATCGCTCCGGGCTACACCATCGCCGAAGCTACCAGCGGAAACACCGGCATCGCCTTCGCGGCCATTGGTCGCATGCTCGGGCATCCCGTCAAAATTTTCATGCCAGACTGGATGAGCCAGGAGCGCGTTCACCTGATCCGCAGTTACGGTGCCGAAGTGGTTTCGGTCAGCAAGGGCGACGGTGGCTTCCTCGGCAGTATTCGCATGTGCGAGGAGTTCGCCGCGTCGCGCAACGACGTTTTTCTGCCGCGCCAGTTCTCCAATCCCGCCAATTCTGAAGCGCACGAAGAAACCACCGGTCCGGAAATTTGGTCGCAGCTTCTTTCTGTCGGCAAGCGCGCCCAGGCTTTCGTCGCCGGCGTGGGCACCGGCGGCACGGTCATGGGCGTGGGCAAATACCTGCGCAAGCAGGATGCTTCCATTCGCATTCATCCGGTCGAACCCGCCGAGTCGCCCACCCTCAGCACCGGCTGCAAAGTGGGCAATCATCGCATTCAGGGGATTTCAGACGAATTTATCCCAGAGATCGTCCAGCTCAAGGATCTCAACGAAGTGATCGCCGTTTCTGATGGCGACGCGATCCAAATGGCCCAGAAGCTTGCCATGCAACTGGGCCTCGCCGTGGGGATTTCGTCGGGATGCAATTTCCTGGCGGCCGTGAGGGCGCAGGACAAAATCAGTCCCAACGCGGTAGTCGCCACGGTCTTTTGCGACGACAACAAGAAATATCTCAGCACCGCATTGATGAGCGAGGAGTCGGCCAAGCCTGGCGATCTCTCGCCGGAAATCGAACTCCTCGGCCTGGGCACCGTAGGCCGCGCCTGCGAATTCTGCCACTAACGCTTCGATCCGTCGGCGAATTGCAGCATTTTTATTAACTTATTAGCGCAAACGCGCCTACGAACCGGACTCCGCCAGCGATTGCGCACCGGCCCGGCACGGCAAAATCCAAAACTCGCTCAATAGATATTTATACAAGTAATCGATGGGCTTCGGCGGGTGCAAACCATCGGCATAGACCATTCCATTCACACTGTCCCAGGACCAGCTGGACTTATCGAGATCATTCACGTACTGTTCCAGCTCCTGAGTGGTCATCGGATGCGCCACCAAGCGTACATTCTGGGTAAATAAGCGCGCGACTGCCTCCAGCAGCATTCCCGGCAGATTCTGGTAGCGATTCTTCATAAAGTGCACCAGCCCAATAAGTGGCACCGCAAAGTGGATTCGCAATTTGGTGTAGCGATTCAGGAACGCACTCATCTCGTACAGTTCCTGCGCTCGGAACAACATCACCCCATAGCCCAGTTTCCTCAGCGTCTCGACCAATCCTACGATTTCTCCGATGGGCAAGGTTCGCAGCTCTTCCTGCCCCGGTTCCGGCGACAGGCAGAACAATCCCAGTGCGCCTTTGCTGTCTTTTAATTCGTCTTCCGGAAGTTCCGCTAGTGTCATGCGGATCATGTCCGCGTGCATGCGGTCCGCCAGCCGAAATCTGCCCGGGGCCATCACCAGCGCGCGCTTGTACAGCAATTCGTTTGCGGGGAGCACGCCGCCTTCCGCTGGAAACACCACCGCTTCCGCATAACCTCCGGTTACCAGAGACGCCTGAATCTCTTGCCGGTTCCATGCTTCGAAGGCCGGGCCGCTTAGTTCCACGCTATCGATTTCCAGGCGTTGCAGTGTCAGGTCCTCGAAAACACTGGCCAAAAACTCCGTGGGATTGCCGATGGCATGATGGGTGGCATACAACAGGTTCACTCCCAGAATCCCCACGGCCTCTTGCTGCTGCTCATTGCTGGGGTCGCGCAAATTGATGTGTAGAATCACCTCGCTGGGTTGGCCTTCGGCTTGTTGCTGGAAACGCAAGCCCATCCAGCCGTGGCAATCATTCGTTCCGGAATAATTGCGTGCGGAAATGGTGTCGACAAACGCGAAAAATTTTGTAGTGGACCCGCGCGTTTCCGCCAATTGCCCCAACAACTGTTGCCATTCGCTCTCCAGCATTGCCTGCAGCCTGGGCTTGCTGACGTAGCGCGTACCGGCGCCGTACAGGTCGTCGCTCACTTCCTTGTCATACGCCGAAATCGTTTTCGCTACCGTTCCCGACGCGCCGCCCACGCGCAGAAACCACCGCGCCACTTCCTGGCCCGCGCCAATTTCCGCAAACGAGCCGAATATCGTGCCATCCAGATTGATGGATAGCGCTTTTTGGGGTGTCCCTTGTTTTTCCGGTGCGTCCATGGCCCTCTCCGACAGGCCATAGACTCTATCATTTCGTACGACGTTGTAGCAGCGGCTTTACGCCGCTGAGCCGCGGAGTAAGCCCGTCGCTTCAAGTGTTCAGGGACACCTGGAACATAGGGCAGGGAATTAGGATAAATCCTGCATGGCGGTGCGGAAGCGCTTCAGGCGGCCTATGCGGCGCCTGTCCTCAGGGATTTACACGCGCTTTGGTGCCGTTGGTTCCTGTTCCTTGGGCACATATTCGCCCCCGGGTCCACGGTCCCAATTGCGAGTCGTAACCCGCTCCGGATTTTGCGCCCGGAACGTTTCCGCGATGTAGCAATTCCAGCAGACCGGCAGGTACGTCTCGAAAATCGTGGGCAGTTGTTCCGGCGGAATTTCGTTCCACTGCTTGGCGACGCGTTCGGGCGATAGCAGTGCCGGGTGCCGGTCGTGCCAGTGCATGTCCGTAAACGGCTTCTGGCAATACGCGCAGGACTTTCCCTTGTACCAGTCCGCTACGATATTCCACACCAGGCAATGTGCCGGGTCCGCATTCACCTGGCTCAGGCAGTCCTGCCCGCAATTGCGCCGCTCCGGCCAGCGCGAACACTGGTCCAGTCGAACTTCCTGTTTGCCAATCAACGCGGTGCTTGCGGCCTTGCCCGCGTCTACATGCACCGCGGCGGCTTGATGCGTCTCCGGACACGTCACCAGCCTCTGTCCGCGATACCGCAAATAGTTGCGCACTCCCAGTGTGATGCCAAAGACCAACGTGCCCACCAGCAGCACCAGAACCGCTGCCAATATGAGGTTGCCAACAATCATGCTCCCTCCTCTGTCCGGCAATTCGTCTGGCCGGACCACCCCTGATGGGAATTTGCAGGAGCCTCTCCAAATCGGCAGGCTTGGCGGAACGACTCATCTGGCGAGAAAACAAGGGTTTAGCCCGACTGGTCGCGCAGCTACGTCCTTACTGAGCGCTCTTCCGCGCACTCTTGTGCGCCAATTTACGAACTGTTGAGCCTTTCCGCTGGCTATTTCGCCGGGCGCGACAGGAGGTTAATCACCATCTTGTTGAACTTCTCCACGTTGAGATCTTCCTGCACACCGACCGGTTGCTCACCCAACCGGGGCTGGTTCCCAGGGGTCCACACCAGCGTGTTCCCGTAGCCTGCGGTGTGCGAAATATCGATGTCCATGTACAGTGTCTCTTCTTTTGTGATGATGCCCGGATCCAGCCAAGCCGCCGCGGCCAATTCGTCCCACAAATACTCTTCATCGGCCCATTGTCCGATGTACTTCGCTGCGGGCGTGCCTGCTTTAGCGATCTCTTCGATCATCGCCTTGGTCATGCGCGTCTTCACGGAAATGTCCACGGTCGTCACCGTGATCTTTTTCCACGGCGCCCGCAGCACGATGTGCACTGCTTCCGGATCGAACCAAAAGTTGAATTCCCGCCGGTTCGATTGTGCCCAACTCATCGGCTCAAGCGGCGCAATGCTTCCGCCCATGACCACCAGTTCCTGCGCAAGTTCTGGAAATTGGGGATCGAGACTGATAGCTTGCGCCAGATCCGTCAGCGGTCCGCCGGCATAAATGGTCACTTCGTGCGGGTATTGGTGCACCATGCGAATCAGGAAATGCGCCGCATCCTCGCTCTCCGGCTTCAGCGATGGATTCCCCTCCGGCAACGGATTCGGCACCTCGAATGGGCCGTGATACGCGCCGGCATTCCATGCGCCGGTCAGCGTCGAACCCGTCGACGATTTGATGCGATGCTCATTCCATGCACCCTGGTAGGTCACCTTCCCATACAACTGTTCCCACCGCTTGATCTCTTCCTTGCTGTTGATCAGCGGAAATACCGCGCCGGGATACACCTTGATGTTGCTGTGCCCGGTCAACTCCAGCATGCGCAGTGTGTGCGCCACTTCTTCGTCGCGCCACTGGTCTCCGCTCACTACCGTAATCCCCAGCACTTCCGCTTGCGGCGATTGCAGCAGCAGCAACATCGATTGTTGATCGGTGGTCGCTGGCCCCCGCGCATCCTGATCGATGATCACCTTGCGCGTCTGCGCGTGCATCACCGCGGCAGCTGCCAACACTAACAACAGCGACTGCAGAATTCTGCGTTTCACGAATCAGCCTCTCCGCCGATTTTGTCGGCTCATGGGGTGGCCGGTCTTTAGACCGGTCAGAAACACGCAACCACGAGATTCTCGCGACATCCTATGTCCTGCCCGAACGGAAGCTTGTCATCCTGAGCCGCGTGTTTTACGGCGAAGGATCTCACCCGCCCCCCGCCTCCCAATGATTCATCGTGCTCACAATTGAGCCCAAGCCTCAAGATGACAGTTTGGAGCATTGGAGGGGCATTCCAACGTCGCACCTGCGTGAAGCGAAGCAAAAAATCCAGCTTGTATGTCAGTGCAGCGTTGCGATTACATCCGGAATCGTTTTACCTGTCAAATCCTGTGTGTTTCTGCGGCACTTGGCGGTTTCAAAATCACTCCCACTCCCGCGCGGCCATTCATCAACACCGTCAGCGGTTCCGCGAACCGCAAATGCCGCACGCATCCGCGTTCTTCTTCCGCCGGTTGCGCCGCCAGCCAATCCCAATCCACCATGCCTTCGCCAACATCGGGGTTCACCGTAAAATAGCCCACCTGAAACGCCGACAAATTTTGGAAAAAGTGGCTGCCCTGCGACGGGGTCACGCGGAAATCCCGGAACCCCGCTTCCAGAATCACTCGTGCGCCCGAAATATCGTCCCACTCCACCGGAATGCCCAGCCACGGATCGTTCGAGCCCCACCTTCCCACGCCCACCAGAAGGTACGGCCGGTTTTCCCCCATCAGCTTCGCGTTGAAATACGCCACGTGGCCTGCTACTTCCTGGCTTTGTGCACGCTCGAACCTCTGCCCGTCGACCACCAGCACGTCCAGCAGATTCCCCACTCGGCCATTCCCTAGCACTTTCGTGCTCTGGGCAATCAACTGCGACCGCTGCACTTGCTCAAGGTGCAGTTCCTCCACTTCGTGCGACAGCACCAGCGGACGGATCTGCAAAAATCCAAATTGTGCCGGTTCGCCCGCCTGCCGCGCTAACCGAACCGCAAATTCAATCTCCACCGGCTGCCCAAAGGCGTGTTCGCCGTCTCTCACTAATTCATCCAGCAGCGCCGCCAACGGAAACACGCCGTATTTGAGGATCGGCGCAAACGTCACCACTCGCGCTCCCGGCCGGCCCAATCCGTCGGTGATCCGGTCGTTATCCGCCGAATACGTCGAGCCCAACGCGTCTAGCGTTCCGTCCTTCTCCGCTTCGTCCAGGCTGAATCGCACTTCGCGCAGCCCTGGCGGCGAAGTCTGCTCCGGCATATGGTTCACCGAGAGCGCCCAAAAATCCGTTTGCGATTGCGACAGAAAATCTTCCACCGACGAAAATTGCACCAGGTGCGAAGGATACCGCGGGCAAAACGTCAAACACTTGCCGCCATCCACCACGGTGCGTCCCAAGCCCAGCGCCACTGCCGCGATTCCGTCTTCAAATGCCATCGGGGGTACCGGATAGAAATTCCGCGAACGAGCCACGCCCGAAAAATCCGGATAGAATCGCGATCCGAAAAACGATCCCACCACCTGTTGCAGGATCACCGCCATTTTTTCTTCTTCCAGGCGAAATGGGGTGGCCCGCACGTACGCCTTGGCGTGCCGGCTGAACGTCGACGCGTATACCAGCTTGATCGCTTCGCAAAGTTGGTTCAGCCTGTGACCGGCATCCTCTTGCTGGTTACCGAGCATGAAAGTCTCGTAGACGCCGGTGAACGGCTGGTATTGCGAATCTTCCAACAGGCTCGATGAACGCACCGCCAGTGGGAATCGCGCTTCCGCCAAATAAGCCCGCAAATCTTCCACCAGCGCTGCGGGAAGCGTAGCTTCCAGGAAGCGCTGCTCGATTTCGCTGTCGTCTGTCGCGTGGATCGCAAAATCCAGCAGGTTGTTTTCCGCCAAAAACTTGTCGAACGCATCGGTGGCCACCACCACCGCCGGCGGCACACTCACATTTACATTGGGAAATCGCCGCACGTACCGTCGCTTGTGCAGCAGGTGCCGCACAAATGCCAAACCCCGCGCCTTTCCCCCAAGCGAACCCGAACCGATTCGTAGAAAATAGGATCCCCCGCTTTGAAACGCCGCCGGCTTAAAATCTCCAATCAGCACATCGCTTTGTTCCCGCCGGTATTCCGCTATGGAATCAATCAACGTCCGCCGCAAATCCTCAATCGTCGGGAAATCGGAAACTTTGCGCGGCCGGAATTTCTGCGCCAGCGCGAATTCGGTCCGCGCCGTGAACCAATGTGAGAAGTGATTCCGTTCCGCATGATACGCGATACTTTCCGCCGGCACCCTGCGCAGGCACTCTTCCAGGGAATTCAAGTCCGTCGCCCGCGCCACTTCCGCGCGGTCCGGCGTGCGAAATACGAAATCGCCGAACGCAAACTGCTGCGTCAGCAATTTCCGCAGGTCGCGCAAGAATGTCGGCGACCCTTTCCGCAGGAAGGAATAGCCCTGTTCGTAAGCGCTTTGCCGGAACGCCGTGCGGCTGGTCTGCAGCACAATCGGCACATCCGCCGCCATGGCACGTATGTTGCGGGCCAAATCAAATCCGGCGTCGGCGCTCAACGCTCCCGCATGGGGGAATTCCACATCGCTAACCACGCCCAGCAGGTGCTCCTGATATTTCACCGCCAGTGCGTACGCGTCCTCGTAATTCGAGGTCAGCAAAATTTTCGGCCGCGCCCGCATGCGCATCAGTTTGTGCGCCAGGTTCACGCCTTCCTGAATCACTCGCCGCGTCTGCGAAATCAGCTCCGTGTACATCAACGGCAAGAACGACGAGTAATACCGGATGTTGTCTTCCACCACCAACACCACCGGCACGCCCATCATCGACGCGTCGTGCTCCACGTTCCAGTGGTCCTCGATGTACTTCACCACCGCGATCAGCACCCGCGGCGTCCCTTGCCACAAGAAAATTCTTTCGATGTCGGTTACCGGATTCCGCGCAACAAACTTCTTGATCTCGCGGTAGTCGTACGCCAGCACCACCACTGGCACTTGGAGCCCCGCGGCTTTAATCTCACGCGCCAGCTGCGCCGCATTCATATCCCCGACCGCTAGATTCGTCAGAATCAGATTGAACTGCGGCTCGGCCTTGGCGCGTTCCAGCGCCTCGCGGCAACTCGACACATGCGTGATGCGCGGAATCTGCTGTAGGTGCAGTTCCTGCGACTCGCTGACCAGCAATTCGTTCAGCCGCCCGTCCTCGCGTAGGATGAACGAGTCATATAGGCTCGACACCAGCAGAATATTCTGCACGCGATAGGGCATCAGGTTATCGAAGCCCTCAAACTGCATCTCCACATCCGGGAACGGTATCGGCAGCAACTGCTGGTTCACGTTCGAAACTCCCGTACACGCGAAAACGGCGGGATGGCTCGTAACCACCCCGCCGCAATCCTACTCCGAGCAACTACTGGCGTATATGACCGTTGAAACGCTGTTGCTAGGCACTCGCCGCTAGTCACTCGCCACTGTCTTTTACACCAGGCCCTGATCCAGCATCGAATCCGCTACCTTCACGAACCCAGCGATATTCGCGCCATACACCAGGTTGCCCGGATGTCCATACTTCTCGGCTGTGTCGTACGCGTTCTTGTGGATCGCGATCATGATCTTGTGCAGACGATCGTCCACTTCTTCGCGCGTCCAACTCAGCCTCATGCTGTTCTGGCACATTTCCAATCCACTGGTGGCCACGCCGCCGGCATTCGCTGCCTTCGCGGGACCATACAGGACTTTCGCTTCCAGGAACAGTTTGGTCGCGTCCAGCGTGCTCGGCATATTTGCGCCTTCGGCAACCAGTTTGCATCCGTTCATCACCAGCGTCGCCGCATCCTTCGCGTTGATTTCGTTCTGCGTCGCGCTCGGGAATGCGCAGTCGGCCTTGATGGCCCACAGCGGGTTGTAATCCAGCCTTGGGTCTGCCGCGACGTACTTCGCGCTCTTGAACTTGTCCGCATATTCCTTGATGCGGCCGCGCTTCACGTTCTTCAGTTCCAGCACGAACGCCAGCTTCTCGCGATTGACTCCTTCCGGATCGTGGATCACGCCGTTCGAATCGGAAATGGCGATGACCTTCGCGCCAAGGTCCAGCAGCTTTTCAATCGTGTATTGCGACACATTGCCGCTGCCGCTGACCAGGCACAGCTTACCGTCGAATTTTTCTTTCTTGGTCTTCAGCATTTCTTGCGCGAAGTATACGCAGCCGTAGCCGGTTGCTTCCGGACGAATCAGCGAGCCGCCCCAATTCAGGCCCTTGCCCGTCAACACGCCGGTGAACTCGTTCTTCAGCCGCTTATACTGCCCGAACAGGAAGCCGATTTCCCGGCCGCCCACGCCAATGTCGCCCGCCGGAACGTCGGTGTCCGGACCGATGTGGCGATGCAGTTCGGTCATGAAGCTCTGGCAGAAACGCATCACTTCGTTGTCGCTCTTTCCCTTGGGATCGAAATCCGAACCGCCCTTGCCGCCGCCCATGGGCAGGGTAGTCAGCGAATTCTTCAGCACCTGTTCGAACGCCAGGAACTTCAAAATTCCCAGGTTCACGGAAGGATGGAAGCGCAACCCGCCCTTGTACGGCCCAATCGCGCTGTTCATCTCGATCCGGAATCCACGATTCACCTGCATCTGTCCGGCATCGTCGAACCACGGCACACGGAACATCAGCACCCGTTCTGGCTCGATGATTCTTTCCAGGATTTTCGCTTTCTGATATTCGGGGTGCTTCTGGATGGCGGGGCCGAGGCTTTCGAGGACTTCTTGGACTGCCTGGAGAAATTCTGGTTCTGCGGGATTCTTTGCTCGCGCGAGATTGATTACGTCCTTGATATACTCCCCGGTCTCTTTAAGGGCCGGAGGAGTGTGCGTAAGGGTACCCATAACTTGATCCTCCTGATTCGATTTGTGTGATGAGATGGCATGAATCTTGACTTTTGACTCGCCATGTAGCCGACGGGTGGGGCTGAGCGCAACGCAGTTTCATTAAATACTGAGCGCTCCACACATTGCCGTGATTTGAATCACTGCAACGCGTACTCGTAAACAGCAACAACCTACCACTTTGGTCTGTCCCCGCAAGTGATCCCTGTTTTCCGCGCAGCGCTACACGCAAGCCATTTTGGCCTCTGCCCCTTCTTCGTGCCTGCGTAGCGGCGGGTCTTTAGACCTGTCCGTCTTCTCCGCGCCCTCCTTCTGAGGCGGGCCGTTCGCTTTCGCTATGTCTTGTTTCCGCCCCCGTTTCTTGCCACGATCCCAACAAACCCGCTGCCAACTCCTACCGCTGCCCAATAAACTCGCCAAAAATGCGCAATGTCACAATTTGGTGGGGCTTCAAGGTAATCTGCAGCGACGACCCACCGATGCGAACCTCTTTGATCTCGTCCTCCATCGCCGTGCATAGCCAGGCATGCTGCAGTCTCAGCATAGGGAATCGCACCGTCGCAGTGCTCTCGGCTCCCGCTGTTTCGAGCAGTCGCAACACTGTGCCATTTCCGTCTTCCGCGGCTTTCCAATTCTCGGCCACCACGCCCGACCCTTGCACTTCCAGAAAACTCGTCGGCATGGGCTCCAGCGGCCGCTCTGGATTTCCTACTTTGTCCTGATCGATCACTTCATCGATCTCCAGTGGAGTCATCGCTGCACGCCCGAGCCGCGCCAGATCCTGCGGCGCCAGCGCGGAGCCGCTGGTCATCACGTAGCGAAAGGTCGCCTCGCCGCCTTGTTCCGCGCGAAAGTTCGTATGCCAATAATTGTTGTACACGTACGAAAAGATCGTCGAGCGCTTCGGCGTGAATTCCTCCGGCCAAACTCCACGATTGATGTCGCCCAACGTCATCAAAGGTGTATCCACCGGAACAATGGCTACATCCGCCTCTGCGCTGGACGCCTTCACCCAATGGCCAACACTAAACCATTCCACTCCGGCGCCTTTCATCATGTCCTTACTTGGATCCACCCATCCATTCTGAATCTCGTACTGAAACGACGGCTTGGCCGCGGCCACGGGAAACGCAAAATAAGCCGCCTCCTTGTCGCGCACTGAGTCCTTGGTCACTTGGTTCACAAATTCAATTTTCTTTTCTCCATCGTATAAAAGAATTTCCGTTCGGATCAGTGGCGTGTGCACGCCACGCGCTTCGACAGTCAGGATTTGCCCGAAGGGTGTTTTTCTCAGACCAAGAATGCGCCCGCCAGACGACGCCGTTATCTTCAGTTGCGCCAGCGGCAGCGATTTTCTCATGTACACAATTTGCGTAGGCGGCTTGCCACCACCTTCCACATACAAATACTGGTTGAAGCGGTACGGACTCCCCGCATCCACCAATTCCCGATTCAGCTGCTTGTCGAAAATGCTCTTCACCGCGCCGCTCGTAGCATCCACTTGCACGCGGTAGTACGCGTTCTCCATTACGTCGCTGTAGGTTTCAGCCCCTGGTTTCGCCGCATCTGCATTCCTGCCCTCTCCACGTTTCGTTTCGAGCGCGTAACACTTAAATCCCATTGCCGGAACGTCCTTAGCCATAAACCGAACGTGCCGGTAACCCGGTCCTTCGCGGAGCACCTCAAACGGCACAATGGTCTTCCCCGGGTACTCCGCGATCATCGCGTCGCTTCCCAAATCCGTCTCCACCAACCCATTGCGCGTCCAGCTCAAAGAGTTAAACACCATCAACGACGACGATGGCATGTGGATTTGATTGGCTATCTGGCTCAGCGACGATTTCGCCAGCGTATTCACCGCTTGCTGGCTCTCTGTCACATACTCGTCTTTCGTCGCCAGTTGCCCCACCGACTCCTGGCTGTCCGGCCGGTATACCGAGTCCCACGAATCCCACGTGTGCTCCGCGTACAGCAAAAGGTTGCTCCAGATGCGCTCCAGCAATTCGCTCGGCACCCCCAGCGACGGATTGAGATACCGCGACACCGTGGCCATCTCTTCCGCGGCCACCGCGCGCGACTGCGTGTTCCGGTCGATCGCCGTATTCTTCGCGTCCGATCCCACGCCATCTTCCCAGTAAGGCCCGCCATCGCCGTTCACCGTTGCCAGTTGCGAACCGTAATTCTTCTCGATGTACCGGAAATAATCGGGGAACGTGCTTAAGATAAATTTCGGATACGCGTAGGTCGCGCTCCACTTCGTCAAAAACTCCGGCTCACTCAGGCGCGCATCCGTATTCTCCAGCTGGCTGCCATACATCAGCACCGCATCCGGTTTGTAATCCGGCGCCGCAAACTGTTGCAGAAAGGCCGGCAACCCTTGCCGGCAATTGCCAACCGTCGGCGGCAAGTCACACACAAACCACAATTGCGAATACTGGCGCGTCTGCGCCATCAGCACTTTTGAACCGTCCGGGCCTTCGCGCCAGAAGGGCGACTTCTCATTCCATTTCCCGATCAGCACCATGGGCCCGCGATCGATATTCGTGGCTTCGGCGAAATACTTGATGCCCGCTGCGTGCAGCACTGACGTGTACGACCACGTGACGCTCGGCACGTCGGTGATATTCGCGTAGTCAAACGGAATTCCGTCCGTGCGGTGCAATTCGTGCGTGTACGAAAGGGAACGAATCAATTCTTCCAGGCTGGCATAGCCGGTCAGCAGATTCGCATATTGCGCGGGCACGCCGATCTTTCCTTCGTGCGCGTATTGCAGAAACCGCTTCTTCGTTTCTTCGTCCCGCGTCGCGAAATAATTTTGCACTACCCAGGACCCATCCAGGCTGAAACGCATTCCCGGATTTTGCGGCAAAAACGCCAGCAGCTTATCGATGTTGCGGCTCTGCAATTCCGCCACTTTCGCCTGGTAATCGGTGTAGCCAATGTCCAGGTGCGCGTGCGGCACAAAATAAATCGTCCACTTCCGCTCTGGGCTGACGGTCATGTTCGAACGATAGCTGTGTCCGTTCGCGTGAATGGTCACACTCGCCGCCGTTGGCCCAGAAAATTCCGGAAGTTCCAATTCCACGCGCTCTTGCCCAAAATCATTTCCACCCTGTAGCGGAGCTTCCAGCCTTTGTGTGCCAACCGTCAGCTCAACCTTTCCACCATTCAGTTTTTCCGGCGTGGTCACCGTCACCCGCGTCACTTCATAGAGTTGCGCCCCGTTCTGCCGGTAAAACACCGTCGGCTTCACGAACGCTGTCGGTTCCAGCTTGCCTTCCGGTTCATGCGTCAGCCTCAGCGCATCGTAAATTAACGAAGCGCGCGTGCCCGGATTGCCTGCATCCTCTGCTGCAGTCAGCACCAGCGTGTTCTCGCCCGCCTTCAACAAATTCGCAGGCAAGTCGATCTCCAGCGTGTCCCCCCCGTAAATGGGCGAATCCACGCGATCATCGCCGGCGTAATAGCTGATCTTGCGGTTGAAAAAATAGCGCCCAGTGTGCCCGTTGATTTGCACCAGCAGATCCGGCACGGCGGGATTCACCAGCAGCGCGGCAATGGTCAGCCGGTAACTGCCCTCGGGCTTATCGAGACTAAATAGGATCGTATACGGCGTGACCGCTTTTCTGCCGCTTTCACTCGTGGACGTCGTCTGTAAGGCCGGCCAATCTGTCGTTTTGCTTTGCCCTACGCGGAACACCGGTTTCAGGTTTTCGCTGTTCAAATCGAAGTCATGGCCAAATTCCCGCGAAGTCTGATCGAACTCCCCAATCTGCCAGATCACCGCGCCATGTGTCTGTTGCGCACTCAGGCTTGCTGGAAGACCCAAAACCACCACCGAAAAAACCAGTCCACACACCCATTTTCCCGATCCCATGATCCTCATCCTGTGCAACGTAATCCATTCTTCCCCAACCGGTCCCGCGCCACAAGCATTCTCCTTCGCCGACGTTTTATGAGTGTAGGTGTGCTCCCGTAGCACAGGCTTCAGCCTGTGTTGCAACGAGGAGCTTCTTTTCGACCTACTCGGCAAGCTCTCTACCCTGTACACTTCAGCATGCCTATGCGCGTCCGCCCCCTAATCGTGGCACTCTCCGTGGTTACCTCTATCCTGTTGCTCTCATCCACCCAAGCAACACCACAAGTGCAACCGCAGTTCCACCGGGAAGATTTATTCGCGCCGAGCGATTCAGGCATTGGCGTGCACGTTCGGGAAGTGCGCGCCAACTCAATGAATTTTTGCGATGCTATCCTGCTTGTGCATGGCGCGCGTGTCCCCGGAGTCGCCTCCTTCGACCTGCCCGTTCCCGGCGGTTCGCTGGCGGCCGATCTGGCGCAGCGCGGTTTCTGCGTCTACATCATCGACATTCGCGGTTACGGCGACTCCACACGCCCACCGGAAATGGAACAGCCCCCGCAAAATCATCCGCCTCTCGTGCGCTCTGTCGAAGCCGTCCGGGATATAGACGCCGCAGTCGACCTGATCCGCAAACGCACCAACACCGCACGCATCGCGCTCTTCGGCTGGGCCACCGGCGGACAATGGGCGGGTTATTACGCGACGTTACACGGACACAAAGTGAGTCATTTGATTTTGCTCAACGCGCTCTACGGTGCCGACGCGCCTGACCCGTTGATGGGTCACGGCTCTGATATGGAAGATCCCTTGCATCCCGGGATACTCAATCCGTCCGTCCGCGCGTATCGCTGCAACACCGCCGAATCGCTCCTGGCCGGCTGGGATCGCAACATCCCGATCGAAGACAAAAATGCTTGGCGTGATCCCGCCGTCGCCGAAGCCTACGTGCAAGCCGCGATGGCCAGTGATCCACAAACCAAGTCCCACAATCCCCCGTGCTTTCGTTCACCCAACGGCGCCATGGAAGACAGTTTCTACCTGGCCACCGGACGGCAATTGTGGGACGCCTCGTTCATTTACGTGCCCACCCTGGTGCTCGCCTCCGAACGCGATTTCTGGTCGCGCCCCTCCGACCGCGAGAAGTTGCAGCACGATCTCGTCCACGCGCCTTTTGTCAAAATCGTCGTTCTTCCCAACGCCACACACTTCGTCCATCTCGACCGCCCCGAACGCGGCCGCCAACAACTTCTCGACGACATAACGAATTTCCTCAACCCCAGCACATAGTGACGTTGAACCGCTCGGGCGCAAGCGCGTGAAGCACCGAAATGAGTGCGCGAAAACTGGTCCTTGGATCTTGTTTATTTTTTCGCCGAGCTGGACTGCTGCGCAGCCGCCGCAATCGGCGTGGACATCCACCAGGTATACCCAAACGGATCAATGATCCCCGCGTTGCGGTCGCCATAAGGCTGGTCAGCCGGCTCGCGCTTCTGCTGGCCTCCAGCGGCGATCGCCCGCTGGAACGCCGCGTCGCAATTTTCCACGTAGAAATGCAGGCTCACGGGCGACCCGCCATAATGTTCCGGACTCAATGCGCCAATCTGTGGGTTTTCGTCGGCCATCATCACGCAGGTGTCCCCGATTTGAATCTCGGCGTGTCCGATCGTTCCGTCCGGACGCGTCATGCGCATGCGCTCCGTCGCGCCCAGTGCCTTCTTGTAAAACTCCAGCGCCGCGCCGCAGTTTTTGATGATCAGGTAAGCCTGCAAAGTGTTATAGCTCCCATGTTCCGGTTTCGTTTCTGGCATGGTGCCTCCTTCCAGGAGCCCATTCTTATACACCACCACAGCTTCTGGATTGTAAAAAACTGACCTCGCCCGAATTTCCTGGAAGTCGCGCAAATACGCCTCAGATTGTCATTCCGAACGGAGTCTGCGGAGTGAGGAACCTGCTTTTTCTTTAGCATTTCTTTTTGTCATTCCCAGCACAGGAGGGAATCCCTCTTCGTTTTCCACAAACCCTACGGCACCGGCACATGATTCAAGTGTTCCGTAGCCCGCGCCAAATACAGGCTCGGCGTGAGCCCCGAAAACTCCCGAAAATCGTGAATAAAATGGGCCTGATCGTAGTAGCCGCAGTCCACGGCCACTCCGGCCCAATCCACTTCCGGCGCGCCATGTACCGTTTCCAGAATGCGCTGGAAACGGCGGACTCGGCAAAACGCCTTTGGCGTCAGTCCCACTTGTTCGTGGAAGAGTTGGATGAACCGCCTCTGGCTCAGCCCAACTTCACCCAACACCGAAGCTACAGTAACGCGATGCGGGTGCTTGCAGAATCGCCCGCGCGCAAACGCCACGGCCGGATGCAACTCCAACGGCTTGACCAGCTCTGCCAACAGATACTGCTCGGCCAGCACAAACATCGCGCGGATCGTCGTGGCTCCCAGCAGCCGTTCCCGCAACTCGCGCGCGCTTCGTGGCCACAGTGCCTCCAACTCCACCGTGCGGTTTTCGATTTCACATGCGGGCATCCGGAAGAACGGAAATGCTCCCGCGGCCCGGAACTGAATCCCAAACACCCGGTCTTCTTGCACCGTATCGATCACAAACGAACTCGTCCGTGCCCCGGAAATCACCGCCCGCCCATACGAGCCGGAACGCCGCTGGTCGTCCTCATACACTCGGATGGGGTCGTCCCGCAGGTTGAAAATGATGCTCGGCTCGCCGTTGGGCATCAGCCGCTCTTGGCTGTGTGTCTGCGGCGCCCCTTCCCAATACCACAAGCACTTTACGAAGGCGCCCAGCGGGGATTGGGGGACATGCTGGCGTGAAACAGTTGCCATCCGGCGATTCTACGCGAATGCGGCACTCCCTCCGAGCCTGAAAGGGCTCTGAACGTTAAACTGTTTCTCACCTGCCAATCTGCTGTAAATAAAGCCGATAGTCGGACCGTGTCTCACCCGTCACACCCCCACGTGCCGGGCGCACTGGTTTCTCGCCCTCCTCGGGCAGACCCTCGCCTGCGGAGGTTCCCCATGACCAATCCCAAGGTTGCCGATTTGGCCGGACCCGGCATCGGCAACTACGACGAACTCGAAAAAATCCTTCCGAATGACTACAGCAGTTTGCTGACTCGTAGAGAAACGCAAAAAGCCATCTTCGCCGTAAAACGTTTCATCGAAGACAATCTTTGCAAAGAACTGAATCTCATCATGGTCACCGTCCCGCTGATCGTCGACATCGAAAGCGGTGTCAACGACATGCTCGACCGCGACGGTTCCCGCACTCCCATCCAATTCCACATATCCAACGATCGCGAGAAGCATCCCGTCGATGCCCAGATCGTGCAGGCCGCCACCAAGTGGAAGAGAACCGCTCTCCACAATTTCAGCATGCGCGTCGGCGAAGGCCTGTGCACCGACATGCGCGCCGTCCGCAAGGACTATTTCCTCGATCACGACCACAGCGTCTACGTCGATCAGTGGGATTGGGAGCGCGTCATGTCCCCCAAGGAGCGCAACCTCGATTTCCTGAAAGAAATCGTCAACAAAATCTGGAAAGTCCTCACCGAAGCCGAGCGCTATGCTCTGGAGCTTTTCCCCGATCTGCGCTCCAAGAAATATCCCCTGCTTCCCGAGAAACTGACCTTCCTTCACGCCGAAGAACTGCTGCGCATGTACCCGAATCTGCCGCGCAAGCAGCGCGAGACCGCCATTCTTCAGCAGTGCCCGGCGTTGTTCATCGCCGGCATCGGCTACCCGCTCGAGGATGGCTATCCGCACGAAATGCGTGCCGCTGATTACGACGATTGGATCACTCCCACCAAGATGATCGATGGCAAGCAATGCCATGGCTTGAATGGCGACATCCTGGTCTGGAATCACGTCACCAGGCGCCGCCATGAACTGAGCTCCATGGGCATCCGCGTCAATGCGGAAACCCTCCGCCAGCAACTCGAAATGTCCGCACAGCTTGACTTCCTGAAATTCCCTTATCACCAGGCGATTGTGAAGAACGAAATCCCCCTCAGCATCGGCGGCGGCATCGGCCAGGCCCGTACTCTCATGCTGATTCTGCGCAAGGCGCACCTTGGGGAAGTTACGGTCAGCGTCTGGCCCAAAGTCCTAAAGGACATTTGCACCAAGAAAAACATTCACGTCCTCGAGTAAGTGGCGATTCGAGAACCGCGTCCCCGGTTTTGTCCTTGTAGCAGCGGCTTTACGCCGCTGGGCAACACTAAGCTGCAATAACTGAAAGGAGATTTTCCGAAATCAGGCCTAAAAAAGAAGAATGAATAGCGAGCGAAACGGGCAGCCGGGAAAGTCATGGGGACGATGATGGCACTGGCTGCCCGTTCTTTGTCTAGCCTGGCTTCGCGAGTGGTTCACCTCGTGCTGAATCTTGCTCATGGACTCGCCAGAGAACGCCCAATCCGCGATCGCTCTGAACTGTCGACTGTAGACTGTCGGCTTGACTCCCGACCCCCAACTCCTGACACCTGACTCCGTCAGTGCCCCAAAAACTTCTCCAATTTCGCCAACTCCGCATCCGCCAGATCAAAATACTTCTGTGCGTTCTTCAAGTCCTGAGCCTTTAATGCAGTGTTGCCCTTGGCCAGATAGATCTGCATCCGTTCTTCCGACGACGAAATATCCCCACGCAAGTTATACCCAGCCGCCTGCTGCTGTCTCCGCAAAGTCTCCACACTCTGCGTCACCGTATTGGCGCGCACGTTCAAGTTATCGGCTTCGTCTTCCGCCTTCGCGATTTCTTCCGGCGAAGGGCCCGGCGGCGGTGCCGGCACAGGCGGCGGTGTGGCTTCATCGGACTGCTGCCGCTCTGGCACCGGGTTTACCGCGAGCTTTTTGCCTGCGTTGCCCGCTGCGGCCTTGCCCGACATGGTCACCGCCCCGGTCTTCGCGTCGACGTGCATGCTTCCGTCGGGACCGTTAAGCGAAACGCTGCCATCCGCGTCTACCTTCAGGCTCCCTTGATCGCCTTGCAGCGAAACAATCGGCTTCGCAGATGAATTCGTATTCGGCGTGGCCGCAGTGGAAGGAGCGCCAGGATTGTTTCCAGAGTTGTTCCCGCCGGCCGGAAACATCGCTTTGTTGGGGTCGGCGTGCGTGCGGAAGTGCCGCGGAATCGTCATGCCCGCTGCAATCACTACGCCTACGCCCAACAACACGCCGATAATTAGCCCGATGCTTCGGCCCGAACTGGGTCGTGCGGGCGGTGGGGGCGGCGTGGCCATGGCGTTCGCCGGTGCTCCCGGTGAGGTCATCGGCAGCGTAGCCGGCGGAGGTGTAGCCGGACGCACCGGTGCAGGCGTGCGCGGCGGCGCCGGAGTCGTGGGCACGCGCGGCGTCAGCGGTGTGTCCACCAACGTGGTTGCACCCGAAGGTTTTGGCGTCGGCGTCACTGCAGTCGTACCCGATGCCGGCAGGGCGCTCACCTCCACGCTGCTGAGCGCCGCCCGAAAAGCGTCCGCGGTCTGGAACCGGTTTGCCGGGTCCTTTGCAATCGCCATCATGATGATTTCGTTTAATCCGGCCGGAAGGTCCGCGCGCAGCGTAATCGGTTCCGGCGGAGTTTCGTTCAAATGCGCGGTCATCAGCGAATATTGCGAGTCGCCCTTAAACGGCAATTTCCCCGTCAACATTTCGTACAGCGATACGCCAAAGGAATAAATGTCCGAACGCGCATCCGCGCCTTCACCGCGCACCTGTTCCGGCGGCATGTAGTTCAGCGAGCCCAGCGTCGTTCCCGTGGTGGTCAGCGATCCATCCGTCGCCGATCGCGCGATGCCAAAATCCATCAGCTTGACGATGCCTTGTGGCGTCAGCATCATATTCGCCGGCTTGATGTCGCGATGAATGATGTTCTGCTTGTGTGCGTAACTCAGCGCGGAGAGTACCTGGTCGGCGTAATTCACGGCGTCGGCCGTGGAAAGGGGTGCCCGCGCCACGCGGTTGGCTAACGTTTCTCCTTCCACAAATTCCATGATCATCACCAACTGATTCTCGAAGGTCATCGCCGTGCGCAGCGCCGCGATATTCGGATGGTCCAACGCCGCCAGCAGCCGAATCTCCCGCAAGAAGCGATCCGCCAGGCTCTGGTTGCTGCCCAAATCCGGCAACAGAATCTTCATCGCCTCGATGCGGTCTGAAATGACGTTGCGGACCTTGTAAACCTTGCCCATTCCTCCCATGCCTAAAATCGACAGAATCTCGTAGTCCCCGATGTGCTGGCCCACATGAAATTCGGCTGTCATACGTCCTCCAGCGGCTTCCGCCACGTCCTGCGAGAATACCTCAAATTGACGTCCCAAAATACAACCAGCCCGCGCCTCTTCTGCGGGCTGGCCCGAACGATTCCTTCATCTGACTGCTCGGTTTATCCGCCTTCTATCGTCCGCAATTCCTACCAGTGTCATCCTGAGGAGCGCATTATGCGACGAAGGATCTCAACTTAAAGGCAACCCACAAAGACTGAGGAGCCTCTTCTAGCCTCTAATTCTTCGCCACGTCGCCAACCTTTGGCGCCCCCGCTCCGGAAAATGTTGCTGTCGAAGAATCGTCGTCCACTTCCGTCACCGTCGCATCGCCAATGGTGTCTTCCACGGACTTAATCACCTTGCCCGTCGTCGGATCTTTCACCACGCGCACCTGCCGCGAAATCGTCAGTTTATCTCCCACCTTGACTCCGGCCTTCTTGCCCACGTTCAGAATCAGCGTGTTTCCGGAAACGTCCGCCACCACTCCGTTCACCTGAATTTTCACGGTCGGTACCTTATTTGCCGCGGCATCCAACTGCGCTCCGGTGTCGTCGACGGCCTTGTGCGTGGCTTCGCCGATGATCGTCGCGCCGAAGTTGCTGCTGCCCATGTCTAGGCCGCCGCCTCCGCCTCGCCACCAATCGCCACCGCCGCCGCCGATCGAAGTGCCATTGCGTTCTGATTCGCCGCTGCCGGTCACCGCCGCCAGGATTTCTCCGGTATTCGCGTCGATGATTCGCGCCGAAACGTTCACAATCGCCTTGGATTTGCTGATTCCCAGTTTGCCAAATCCGCCCGTCCACGGATTGCTGTGGCCTCCGCCACCCACATTGGTGTGTTTGTCATCTCGCCCGAACTGCGTAATGCTTCCGGTGATGATGGCATCCACGCCGAGCACTTTGCCGATCTTCGCCGCGGTATTCGCGTCCGCCCGGTCGCTGTTCGAAAAATTCTGTTCCGCCAAGACTTTGTCGATGGCGTTCCTTTCGATCACGGAAAACTGCCCGTCTTGCACCAGCTTCTGCACCAGTAAATCAGAAATGCCTTTCCCGACGTCCTGATCGGAGCCAAACAGTTGGATTACTTCGGTCTTCACGGTGCCATAATCGAAATTCAGCACGGCTACGCGTTTTTTCGGTCCGGATGGCGCCGGTGCTGGCGCTGTCGCGCTTGTCGATGGCGTGGCCGTCTGTGCCGATGCGGGTATGCACATCCACGCGAACGCGAATAGAGACACGGTTATGCGGTTGAACCGGGAGAACAACATAAGGGGCTCCTTGCCGCAGGCAATTTGGGCGGATGGGACCGAGGACTTTTGGTCGCCTGCGAAATGCAGTTATCTTAATGAATGTTCCCCGAGTGTGGCAACGCCTTTCCTGCCCGGGTTCCCAAGCAAAATTGTCACATCAAGTTCATCCGTAAATTATTTGTTCCAGTATTTTTGCAGAAACAGATATCGATCGCGGTGTTCATCAGAGCGTGCTCCCGCCGTCGCATCCAGATGCATCACTTGCCAACCGTCTTTGCCATTATAGGCAGGCCAATTCGGAAGTCCTGCTCCGTTCGGATTCCCGGATTTTGCGAAATTGGTCCAATAGGACTGCATCAGTTCGGAAAGCTTGTAATCTTCCGGGCGCCACGTTGTGCCTTTTCGTGAATCCAGTGTGCCAAACACATACTCGAGTTCGTCCGAATGAAACGCCCCCAGCGTCGCCGGGTGCTTCGAATCTCCCGGTACGCCCAAATCAAAACTGTAACGAAATACCGCATTGATCCCCGAATTGACCTGAGCCTCCAGCCAGGCCCAAGTCCCAAACCCCACGAAAGTGTCGGAATCAAAATCGTCGGCGGTGCGCACTGCTTCCGCATCATTGCTGGCGTGGTATACCTTCAGAAATTCTCCCCCATGAAACCCGAATTTCTGCAGCGCCATGGCATTCAGGTTTTGTACCCCGAATCGTCCCAGTTTGCTTACGCTTTCGAAGCTGCTCTCGTCTTTGTTGGTTCCCGCCATCAATGGAACCAGCGCCTGTTTGTTCGCCGCGAACGTGGCGGCAACCGCTTCGGTCAGAAAATAGCCATCGATTATCGGTCCGAACGTCGGAACACTCGAGAAAAGTTTGGGAGAACTCTTCTTCGCCAGTTCGTCCGCGGACAACGCGCGGAGCGCCGCCAGATTTTCCGCATGCAGTGTGCCTTTGGCGAACTTCTCGTGTTCCTTTTCTGCCGTCGCCAGGTCCGTAAACTGCACCACCGTGCGGCCCACAGCACCGGCGCTCTCGCCAATCGCGTGCGAGATCAACTCCCGCGAAAGCGGCGACGCCATTTGCAAATTCACAGAATACGAACCGGCGGATTCCCCGAAAATGGTGATGTTGGCCGGATCCCCCCCAAAAGCCGCAATGTTTCGCTGCACCCAGTGCAATGCCGCGGACTGGTCCAGCAGGCCGTAATTGCCTGCAGCGTGTTGCGGAGATTCTTCAGCCAATTCGTGCGTTGCCAGGAACCCGAATATTCCCAGCCGGTAATTCAGCGTCACCACGATCACCCCTCGGCGCGCCAGCGCTTCTCCGTCATAGCGAGCCTCCGAACCGCTTCCACCTGCGAAGCTGCCGCCATAAATCCACGCCATCACCGGAAGCTTCGCATTCGCTTTTGCCGGAGCCCAGATGTTCAACGTCAGGCAATCCTCGCTCGCGCCCGAGTCCAGGAAGATCATGTCCGGCGGGCCAAAGATCTGGATACACCGCGACCCAAACGCCGTCGCATTTCGTAGCTCGCTCCACGGCGCGGGCGGTTGCGGCGCCTTCCAGCGCAACGCGCCAACCGGAGGCGCAGCGAAGGGAATGCCCAGGAAAATATTAATTTGTCCGTCCCCCGACGTTTTCCCTTGCACTGGACCAAGTTCCGTCTTCACCGCGGGACCATCGGCGGCCGCCGCACGCATCGCCATCAACAACAAAACCAGAAATGAGCAATTCCAGAGCAAGCGCATAAGCGTACCTTTCGTTTTTGTTTGGCGCTGGTGGGCGAACACAGCGCAATCGCGCGGTTATAGGGCGTCGTTTATAACACACCCCGGTTCCGACTGGTTTCTGATTTCTGGTTAAGATTGCCATCTGCTTGCAGGCCTGGAATTCGGCAACTACGCTTTGGGGCCTCCGCTTGTATTAAACTACTCGCGCACGTGCGCTTCGCCCATGACTCAACCACTTCGCCAACCTCGTTGGCCCGCCTTCGTGGCCATGCTGGCTGCCTCCAGCGTTTACCTCGCGTTGCCAGAACCACTTTCCATTGGCCCCGGTTGGCTTTTGTTCGCCATCATTCTGTTGCTCATGATTCCTATCGTGATCTCCAATCGCCGCGGCGATTACCAGGTCACGCGGGTTCTCACCCTGGCGGCAAATATCATCATTACTCTTGCCATGATCGCCGCTCTCGTTCGCTTGATTCAGGGTATTCCCGAACATCTGGAGACACCCAAGGCGCTGCTGCGCTCCGCAGGCGCCTTGTGGGTCGCCAACATCCTTATTTTCGCTTTGTGGTATTGGAAACTCGATGCTGGCGGGCCGGTGGTCCGCGAACAACCCGGCGGCTTGGCCAACAGCGCATTCCTGTTTCCGCAGATGGCCCGCGAGAACCGCGACGCTTCCTGGACTCCGCACTTCGTTGATTATCTTTTTTTAGCTTTCAACACCAGCACGGCCTTCTCGCCCACAGACACCGCGGTGCTTTCCCGCTGGGCCAAACTCGTCACCATGCTGCAGTCCCTGATTTCTCTGGCAATCATCGCGCTACTCGCCGCCCGCGCGGTCAACATCCTCTAGCGCATTTCTTTGGAGTGCGCTGGCTTGCCACCGCTTTTGCGCGCACCGTCCCGGCCACCGTAATTTAACGCCTGGCGCGGTAGTCATGCACCGGCGGGTCTTTGAACCGTTTTGCATCTTCAACGCGTGCTATTATCCTTGGCGAGCTCCATCTGCCTTAACTGAACCTGGATTCCAGGAGCTGACCATGCACCGGTACCTCTACCTCGCCTACTTTTTTGGCGGTGCTTTCCTGGCCAATGCGATTCCACATTTCGTCATGGGTATCTGCGGTCGTCCCTTTCCCACGCCCTTCGCTTCGCCTCCAGGTAAAGGCCTATCTTCGCCAACCCTCAACGTCATTTGGGGCACGTTCAATTTGCTCGTCGGCTATTTTCTAATCGGTCAGGTCGGAGCCTTTCACCTCCGCACGATTCCCGACGCGCTAGCTGCAGTCCTGGGCGCTTTCTGCATGGCCCTCATGCTCGCTCGTGCGTTCGGCCCTCTGCAAAACACCAAATAGCGTCAAAGCTCAGTTCAAAAGAAATGGCCACCGGCGGAAAACCGATGGCCATCTGCATTCAACACTTTGAATGACTCGGTCGCTATCCCAATCTCTTTACCATTGGTCCTTCCGGTGGGCGTCCGTGAACACCGAAACACACCCGGGCAACGTTCCGCAGAGCGCATTCGGATTTTCGATGGGCACAAATATCTGGTTATTGTCGGGGTTCACCGAGACCGAATGGGCGTTGGTTCCCGTAGGATAGTTTTCGATCCATCGATTGGTATCCGCGTCAATCACGCCCAGCACCGGAGATGCTGTGGTTGCCGTGGCGCTGGTGAAAAAGTCGCGGGCTCCCAGGTAATAGTGATGATCGACAGGGTTGTACGCGGCGTAGTCCACGCCGCCGACTTGGGTGAGATTGGCCAGAATTGCTCCGGTGCGTTCGTTGATCACATAAGTGCGCGGCGCGAACTGAACCGGATCGGGCGGTGGGAATCCCGGATCGCAGGTCACCAGAACATTTTCCCCAGGTCCCAGCGCCATCCCCGACGGCATGCAGTTGTTCAGTCCCGAAAACACCTGGGTCACCTCTCCCGTTGCCGGATCCATCACCGCGACTGCGCCCGCGGTCAAGTCTGACCCAACCTCCGGAATGCTGACAAAAAACTTGCTGGTGCGAGAGTCATACAGCACACTGCCGATGCCGCCCTGCGAGGTGTCCGGCGTGCCGTTCGTCCCATCAAACACCACTTGCTTCACGATCTGGAAAGTCTTGCTGTCGATCAGTGTGACGAACGCGGGAGTGGAGTCGCCGTTGGAAACGATGACCACCTGATTAATCGGATCATAGTCCATCTCGTCGGCTCGATACTCGCCGCCGGTCTGGATTTCAGCGACTTCTGGCGGCGACGTAATGCTTGCGCTGAGGTCAAACACTCTTACCGTGCTTGGGTAGTCTCCCGCAAAGAGGTAATGACCCACGACCACGTTTCCGTCCGGGCCGGAGTGCGGGCTGTCAATGCCTACACCGGCAAAAATGGCCGGCGTCTCGCCCACCTGCTTGTGTGTGCGGGCATCAATGATCGCCACCGCTTTCGACGAGCGGCTCGACACGAATAGCAATTGTGATTTGGGATCCACGCGAGCTTGGTCGAAATTGACAAAGGGGTTGTCGTCCGAAGTTCCAGGAACTCCTATCGCCGCGATGGGGACGATACGGGAGTCGCGGTCGTGATTCCGATCCCAGCCCTGAGACCCATGCCCATTTTCCTCGCCATCCGATTGACCGAGCGCTGGTTGACAGGAAACCCAGCCGATGGCCACCGTACACGCGAGCACCACCAGAAGCTTCTTCATAAATCCTCCTTCTATGCCTGCCGGGCAGGGTGTGTATATATACCCTGCCCATTCAACGCTGGGTTAATAAAGAAGCCCATTCATGTTAATGTTCGTTGCCCCCAAGCAGAGCCCCGCCAAAATGGTTCTCGCTGCCAATATGTCAGCGAACGCCATAGCCACTCCAAAGGCCCCAATAAAAAGTATCGCAGCCAGATAAGGCAAACACGATTAGCTGGAACGCCCAAATGACCAACACAATCGCAAATTGCCAAATGCGCTCCACCTCGCCGAACAGACCAAAGCAGCCCGTTGAACAACGTCGTGCAAGTTACCGTGTGCATACTGTAGTTCGCGAGACCGCCATGCGTCCTACCGCTGCAAGCCTCAGCGCAAGCGGTACTAGCGCGGAGCTTCTGCAAACGAGCATGACCAACTCAACCCAACCGAGACTTACCAACACGCTCGCCCAATAATTGAATTGCGTTTCCTAGAAAAACGAGTAGCGAAAGTCCCAACCTGCGGCAAAATCGCAATACGTGCCCGTACAGGATGACCGGAATACGCGATCATGCTCCAGTGCACTGACGGCGCTCGGCCGGCAATTGGCTGAATTCAGGGAAAAAGCACGGCGAGAGAAGCAAAGGCGTGTGAAGCACCCACAAAGCTAGTCAGCATGACTCGGGAAATTGAAGAATTGGTGGAGCCGATGGGATTGTCAATCGCAATTTGAAGAAAACCGAAGAAAAGCCGCTAAATGCCCAAGTTTGTTGCAACTTACGCATTCTTGCATTGTCCCTTAGAAACCCTTTCGGGTCCTGTGAACACTCGCATATTTGCACAATGCGGCAACAGTTGGCAACAGTTTTGAAGCGGGATCTCAAGACTTGTTCGGTCGACCTATTGGATATTTGTGACTCCGCCCGAAGATCCCCTCACGGCAATCACGTTAGTCTTCAAGATCTGCAGCGCGCCAGCGGGTAGCAGTCTGAGGAGGCTGCGTGTGAATGGCTTGGCCGATCGCCGGCATGGCAAAACCGAAAGAGGCAGGCGATATCCCGGTATCTGTGGCAAGGTTGTGGACCGCATCGGACCCAGACGGGCACTGGCTCTAAGAGAGTCGCCCTGTTCGGGTAATCGAACCGGAGATGTGGCGGTTGATTTCCGATTACCCATTTAGCTCGCGGGTACTCAACTTGGCCACTTTTCAAGCCAGTTCAGTGCCTCTTGCTCGCTAGAAAACACGTCGGTGGTTAGCCCCCGATTTTGTGCGACGCGCACACCGAATCCATCTACTGTCGGCGGTTTGCCGACAAAAGCCAGCCTTGGGACCATCTGGTTGCGCTTAGCATATTCCACCACTTCTACTGCGAGAATATGCCTATCAATAATGGATAGCTCGCGATCCATTGCCAGTGTATTCACCAAAATTTTGCTAACTTGTTTTTCTTTCGCGGTATCAAGCACTTGCTTGAGAAGCCGCACAGCCGCGTCAAATGTGTAGCTGCCGGTGGCGGTCACCAGCAACATCCGTCCCTTTAGCTCGGTGGTAATTTGCAGTTCCATTTTGTCCGCACGAGCGCAGTATGCTATCAAATCAGCGACACCAACTCCATTCATCGTTGCTTGCCCCGATGCGCCCTTCAGCTATGCGTTGGATATCGTCTTTGGCGTTCCATGCGCGGCAGGCCCGGGAACTGACTAATTCCACGCTGGAGCTTGTGGAGAAGCTTGCGCCTCCGCCTGAAGCGCAGCTTGCGCCGGAGCATTTGCACCAGAGCCCGGCAGAGTCAAGACAATTTGATTGCCGTCGAAGCTGATCGAACCTTTGGTGAGGCGTGCGAGGCCATCAATGTCAACGTAATTGCGGCCCTGGACTTGAATCACTTTGGCCTGCCCTTGCAGGCCACTGACGACCAGCGAACTAGTCTGCTGTGCGGCAACTGTCAGGGCTAGGACGCTCAGCGTCAGGAACAAGGCGAGCGTCGACCCTCTTCCGATTGACTGGATTTTCATTGTTTTGCTCCCTCTGCGGCAGCTCAGCTCGGTCACAAGATGTGACATGCTATGCTCCCGGCATTACAGGCCCGTTTGGGTCTCAATTCTTCTCCGCGGAGAAATAAAGATAGAGGGCCAACCCGGCATTATTCACTTGCTGGTTGGGGTGTTTGCCCGTGTTGTTGTCGTGCTCGTAGTAGGTATTGAACTGGACATGCTTGCCTACGGGCCACAAGAAGCCCGCGTAGAGCGAGGTGGTGCTCCATTTGTGGTATTGGGTTTCGTAAAAGGGCTCGACGGCGACATACGGAATGAAGTGATAGGAGTAGATCGCAAAAGTACGATCTACCGACAATTTGTTCCGGTACCGCCAGTTGAAAATACCATTTTTCCAGTCCAGATCGAACCGGTTGCGGTCGGAGACGAAAAACCCCGCTCGCAAGGGGAAGTTGGAAGTTGCAGCCTCCACGAGACGATTTTCTGGGGGAGCACCCGGAGCGGTGATATAGCGGTATCCCGTTTCCAGAACCAGGAATCTTGACTTCGAATCGTCCAGGTCAAACTCCGTCACTTTTCTGAGCTTGATCAGGGGTTTCAGATAGATCTGAAGGCTCGGGCCTATCGCCAGTTGCGTCGGGTCACCTCCATCTCGGTCATCCTTGGCCTCCAGATACGCCCGAAAAGTGGGGTTGAGTTTAAGATATGCATCAACTTCGGGCAGAAATTGCGCTTCTTGCGCCGGAGCGGGCAGGCACGCCAGGCAGAGCAAAATTGTCCATTTCCAAAGTCCCTTGCGAAATTGCGAGGGTTTCCATCCCGGCGGGGCAGTGATCCAGTTTCTCCATATTAGACCGTCGATGGCGATCTTCATTTCGGCCAGCCAATCCAGGAATACTGGTGCCCAACCGAAAACTGGTTGTGCCAAAGGAACAATGGAAAGCTCATTTACGAACTAAACCGGGTCACAGCTTCTGGTAGTTGGAATTCGTGGTTGTCACGACGAGTTCTTTTGCGGTCGCGTTAAGAACAGTCTGCTGGGCGTAGTTGGGTCCATTCGGGAGGGTAGCCATTTGAACGTGCAACGTAACTACGTCCTTCGCCTCACCCATATAGGTATTGATGTTCAACGAGGTGATTTTCTTTGCGGTGGTATCGAAAGTGAGGGTCATCCGATCGCCGGGCTGCGCATAATCCGTGAAGACAAAATTCATCGTACCCGGAACGGGATTCAACGCAAACTTACCCGCTTGGTAGGCCTGCTCCATTCTCTGAGGATCAGGAGGCACATACATAGAGAGAAGGCCCTTCACTTCATCCATGTACTCCTTCATCTCGGCTTTCTTTTTGGCGATGATTCTTTGCTTCACGCGCCCACCGCTGGGTTGCTCTGGGGGAGGACCGATCGGGGTCTTTTGTACCTGGCCGTCCGGGCCGTATTGGCATAAATTTTGCGTTGCAGGCTTCGCATCTCCTTTCAAGGTGAGCTGGATTGTTTCGGTCCACTGATATTGGCGCAGTTGCTGTTTATTTTCGGCGGCAACCGCCTTCACGGCTGCTAGTTTTTGCTGAAGTTCAGGATTCTGCGGAAGCGCTGGGATGATGGCCACAAGCATTGCCGCACCAGCGACTAGGAAGCCTTTGCTGATTGCGTTGAGGACGCGGGCGGAAGAATGATTCTTGTACGTCGAAGCAGGTCGCCAATTCATATGAACTCTCCTTAGACTCAATCAAGGATTTCCGAGATAATCGTCTGCAATCTTGAGCAATACACTGCTTACGGATTCTAAGTACTCCCGACGCCTTTCTTCTAGTGGCGTTTTGGCTGGCCCGTTGTCATGGGGCCTCCTAATTCGAAGGCGGAAATCTGGTCGGCCACCAGAGTGTGTTCGCACCTCGAGATGAGGATGGCTATTGCTTAAAAACCAATGGAGGTCCAACGCGCTTCCCGTGAAGGTCGACAGTAACCTCGACGCGGTCGGCGATCTTGATGAAGGGAATGCCGCTGTTCATGCCATATTGCTTGCGGTCGAAGGCCATTGTTCCTTTGACCTCGCCTGCGCCGGTGCCCTTACCGGTCGCGGTGAACGCCAGCGTCTCGTCTTTTGAGACGCCGCGAATCGTGAACTTCCCGGGTAACTCAAACGTATTGGGACCTGTTTGTACGACCTTGTCCGAGTGAAACGTGATGTACGGATTGTCCTTCACGTCGAAAAAGTCTTTGCTCTTTAGCTTGTCATCCTTCATGCCGCTTCCGGTATTCACGCTGGCTGCGTCAATCTTAATGTCCAAAACGCCCGTCGTAACATCCGTTGAGGGAAACGTCAGGGTGGCGTCCCACTTCCCGAACGTACCTTCGATGGCAACGGACGCCTTCACGTTGAATTTCACCGAGCTCTCTTGCTTGTTGAACTCGAAAACAGGACCCTTTTCTTGGCTCACTGTAGGCAGCACAGCGGGCGCTAAGAGCCAGAACAAAACAAATCCCGACATAACCACTGGCTTGATTCGGTTGCGCACTGTTGTCTCTCCTTAGTTGAATGCGTTCGTTGACCTACTTATTGAGAATCTGTCTTTGCCTAATAATTATGGCTTTGGGCTCCTGATGTTGTTCGCTGGCATATGCGCCGTTTCGCTGGAGCACCTAGTCCGCTTGGCGAACGTAAGTCAAAAGCCGGGTGCTCCGGCGTTTAGAGCTGCAAGGTTGTTGCCTAATCGCCGGCGAGACCTCCGTTCACTCAGTTAATACCTTCTGTTACGTCACCGGCCGAATCTGGAACCCTTGCGTCATGCAGGGCCTGGCCCCGCCGACAGCCTTTCCTTACGGAGTAGGCACAACGGTGTAGTACACGCCGTTCGCGCCATACGCTGCACTGAACCAGGTATTTCCGCATAGGTAGTAGGCCTGACCGTTCACGTTGGGAGTGATACAGCCCGCAGGAAGAACGGCGGTCATCTGGCCCACGGTGTAGTTCGTGGTCGATCTGGTGACAGCGGCTGCGTTGGCATTGGCCGCGGCAGCATTCGCGTTGGCTGCAGCAGCGTTGGCATTGGCTGCGGCCGCGTTGGCGTTAGCCGTGTTGGCGGTGGTCGCGCCTGCATTGTAGCCTTGGGCATAGGCGTTGTTCGCCGCGGCCGCGTTATTCGAATTAGCAACCGCGGTCGCTACCGTCGCGCCAACCACAACTCCTGCCACGGCGGCACCGGCTGCACCCCAACCACTGGTGCAGTTGTAGCAAGAAGATCCATAGACAGCGACGGTCGTCGGTGGATGATAGCCGTAGTAAGCAGTTGGAGTGGCATAGTGGGCGCTCGCGTACACGGTCTGGCCGGAAGAAGTTGTGCCGACCGTGCCTGCGCCCGCATAGTGCGTGGCGCTGCCACCATAGCCGTTGGTTGCAGTGGTCGTGCCAGAACCTTCAGCGTGATAGGCCGAACCGCCATAGCCGTTGGAAGCCGAGGTCCCCTGCCCTGCGGTGTGGGTCGCGGTGCCGCCATAGGCGTTGTGGGCAGTGGTCGTGCCAGAGCCCTCAGCGTGATAGGCCGAGCCGCCGTAGGCGTTGGAAGCCGAAGTCCCCTGCCCTGCGGTGTGGGTGGCGCTGCCGCCATACGCGTTTGTGCGCGTGGTGGTGTTTCCTGAGTGGGTGGTAGATCCGCCGCCCCAGGCATTCGCGTGCCCGTATGCTGAGGCCGAACTGCAGGTAAATAACGTGAACAGTAAAGCCGAGAGCCCGATCATAACTTTTTTCATGGCGTGTTCCATCTCCTTGCTCGCTATTGCTGCGGTTGTGTCGGATTGGCCTTTTCTGACGGCGTTTTTGTTGTTGGCTTCGCACCGGGGCCGGTCTCCGGATGAGGATGGGCGAAGGGCATGTGCTTTGCGGAAGAGGCGCTGGATGACGTAAAGAAATCATCGGAAACGGAAGGGTCGAGCTTCCAATCGGAGAGCACCAGGTTGTGGCGTAGATGATCAGGGTCGTCGAGGTAAATCGCGTGGATTACACGGGGCAATTTGTCTTCTTCGCCGACCCACATCTCCGCAAAGATTCCGTTGCCGGCAAAGGCCACGATGTCCGTGGTAATGCCTGCGACGATTTTGGATTGGCCGACGTAGTAGGCATGTTTCAAACCAGGAGCCATGTCGCCGTACGGATCGGTGACGATTATGTCTGTAAATGGAAAGTAGATCCCCGCGGAATGGAAAACCGCTTCCAGGGTCTTATCGATTGTGGAGGGCGCGTCAGCTACGGCGACAAGATTTTCCACCGGCGCGTAGGCCATAACGATTTTGCCGTCGTAGTAAAACTCTGAGGCAGGGCCGTCGCCCTCCAGAAGCACGCGAAGCTTATTGGGCCGCTGCAAAACCGTTTCGAATCTATTGCAGTAGACGAGAGGAGCGCCTTGACGGCTGAGACTCTCGAATGTCTCCACCGCGGTGAAGGATAAGGTGTGAGCGCCGGCCAACTTGCTGCTGGTGGCCTTCAGGATTTCAATGGCCTTGGGCTCGAGTTCGAGAGGAGGTGGTGGCGCGGTCTTGTGTGATACGGCTTTCGACTTGGCGGGTGGCGGCGTGCCCTGTGCCGCAGCGACGCCAGCACTCAAAACGAAAAGACTGAAGGCGATCAACGCCAATTGGCCAATTTTATTGAGTCGAATCATCGTACACCTCGAATTGTGTCGGAAACTACACCGGAACCTTCATGGGATCATCCCGCACTCAAACATTTTGTTGGCGATGGGGGGTGCAACTTTGTTAATGAAAGCCGCGCGCATCTGGGGATCGCTTTTAAGAAATGCGATGGCTTTCTGCTCTTCTGCAGTTGGTGGAGCCTTTTCGGACTTCTTCAACCATAGCTGTTCGCAGGTGGACTGCTGGTATTTCATAATGACCTTATCGGCCACCTTGTCCATGATTGGGTACTGCTGAGGCGCCCGGGGTGTGGCGTCGCTAATCCGAGCTAAGGTGAGGCCAAATAACAACAGAGAACACACCGTGAGCGTGACCATCCAAGACAGAAAATGCTTCATCATGACTTCCTCCTAAATTCATTCGTACTTCTATTTCAACTAATGTCCGGAACGACTAGTGCTTTGGTGGGGGTGGTGGGAAATTCTTCAGGAGCTTGGCAACCGACTTGTTCAACTTTTCCATGTCCTTCTGCTGATTGCCGCTGGGGTTCAGGGTCTTAGTCGCGGTGCCGCGCCAGATGAGGTCTTTCGAGGTTGGATCGTAAAAATCCACCGCCAGAGTGCCGTTGGATATTGTGGAGGTTGTGGCTCCGCCCATCCCGCCGCCAATGCCTCTCATTCCCCAGGCATTCAACTGCCTTTCCTGATCGATGGAGCACTGATAGCCCACGTAGACATCGGCTGTGTCGCCGGTGGCTGGTGTGAGCCCCTTTGACGCGAGGGTGTTGTTTACAGCCTGTTTGATCTCCTGGGCTACGATCTGGTTCGGGTGCACGTTTTCCGGCAGATCCACCCACTTATATGTGTGATATTTCGAGAAATCGGTACCGGGCATGAAGTTATATTTCACGTCCTGAGCCGAAAGGGCCGCGCACGCCAGCAGTGCAGGGCCAACCAACAGCAGAAACCGACGAACACTGCCTTTTCTTTTGAGATTCATTTTCATCCTCCTTCAAAAAATACGAATCCAACCACCCTCACTTCAGGTTGATGATTACGCCCGCGACGAGACCCGACATGGTCATGTCGTAGACGAAAGTACTCTGGGGCCGATAGTTCACGGACAAATACCGGTAACCCGCCTGAAGAATACATTTCCTGCCGAGCCTGTAACCGAGCAGTCCCGCGACTTGATAATCGGACCTTGCGGAGCCGCCACCTGCATCGCCCAAGACGGTCATCACGATTTTAGGAGTGACGAGAACTTCAAACTTTCCACCAGCCACGGCATCCACCCAGCTCGCAGAGGCCGAAAAACCGCCCAGGGGTTGTGTTGGCTGCAAGGTCAGGTTGTTCCCCAGATGCCAGTAGCGGACACCGAAAAGAGCATCGACCTTGATCTTTTTTCCATCGGCGAGCCGGTAGCCGATTTTTGGGGTGAGAATAGTCTCGGTCATTTTCGCTTTAATCGAATAGGCGTCTTCCCCTAAAGGAATTGCCTTGTCGTCTGAGAGCTTGATCCACACGAAATCGAGAGGCATAACGATCCGGTTGTAGCGAGCTTCAACTGCCCCCATCGCTCCAATGTTGAGATAGGAGGTAACATCGCTGAAGCTGGCATGGATGCCGGCGTCGTGCCCAAGTACACCGGTTGTGCCATGCACACCGGAGAACCAAATGTACGGTGCAACCGCTACGTGCCAACCTTGGTCAGCGGACGACTGATTCTCAGTCTGCGGAGCGGGTGTTGCCGGGGCCTGAGCCTGTACCGCCGCCCATGGAACAAGAAGCACAAAGCCCAGCGCCAAAGGGAAGACACCCGCCAAGCGAAATCTATGACGCAGACTCATGCAGATCTCCCAACAACCATGCTGGTTTCTTCTTGCATTAACGTACGTGCTTTTCTACTGGCGGCCTCGCCCTGCCAACGAGCGCGATTGATGCCGCCCACTGGCGTACTGTCGGGCGTCGAATTACCCGTGACATCGAAATAGACTTCCTCGGAGGCGTCTTTTGGGAGTTGCGAATTCGCAAGGAGAGTAAGGCGTGCAACCAGGTGAAAAGGCGTTTCCGATTCTTTCCAGTTAACACTCGCGTTTTCGGTCCAAAAATTCGCGTCGTACTTTTTGCCCCAGTAGGTCATCCGGTCGGGATCGAGGAACTGGACTCCAAAATCGAAACTGCTCATCTTGCCGTCTTGCGCCAGATGGCGCACAAGTTCGTCTTGCAAGGCGTTCGGGTTATCAGTTTGCAGAGGACGAGCTGGATTATCTGGGAACGGTGTTGCTGAATACTTCACAATATCGTTGGGTCCGTGACGAAAGGGTGTGTTGCTCCCGTAGCGCAATTTTTGATATGCCTCGATTTTCTGGTGTGCCTGTATTTGAACCAACGTAAGAATTCTCGCCACGCGCAATTTGTCTTTGAAAGGCAGAGACCACAGCCGGGCGGCTGGGTGCGACGCGGTTAGCAGCTTCATAATCGCTAGAAATCCAGGCGCGTCATTTATGGGAAGGGTGGTGGTGTTCTGAAGCGAGAAATCCTGTCGTTTCACGGGCGTGTCGGGAACCAGGGTTCCGTCGCAGGTGAGGTCCACAGAGAAAGACAACGATCGGACGTCTGCCTTGAAGTCGGAATTCACCTTTGGGTCAGCATTCCCAAACCGCACAATCGCCGGATAGATGCCGGGTTTCGCGAAGATTCCCCTCGCCAGGCGCGCCGACAGCGCAGGCACCCGCTTCGCGGAGACGTCAAATACTTCAAAACGGGCGCGGGCAGAGGTCCCTTTTGCGTGCGTCCCCCGGCCAAGCGGGCGTTTCTGTTGAGTGGCAGCATTCGCCTGTAGCAAGAGAACTTGTTTCGTGATCTGCTCGACGATAGCTGCTTCGTCGGCGAGGTTGCGCTCCGCGTCGCTACCGGTCACCCCAAACATGCGGGTCAGGAACAGCATGGTGACTCCTGCCTAACGCGCCGGATCATTGGCCGACCCCCAAGTTGGCGATAAATTTGATCGCGGTAATGCTGGGAAGAAAGCAGTACGCGGCAGCTTTCGTGGTCACAAAGGTGGAAAGACCGGTCACCTTGATCGGTGGCGCTCCGTTCGGCTGCGGCATGACGAAAATGCTTTCCGCCGAGTGTTGCGTGCCAATCATCGGATCCTTCGACTTGGGATTCAGCCTAACGGCTCCTGCAAATTCGCTGTCATTGACCCAATGCCCGAGCACGAACTCATACTGGTTCTCGATGTTCGAATTAATGAAATAACCCAGGAGCCCGCGCGCGATGCCGTCATACGGTTGCTTCGGATCATAGGTGGGGCCATATGGCAACCCACGGCGGATCAGCCGGTGAGTATTGTTGCTACCGCCGGGCACACCCTGCCCGGTCACTGGCTGCCCGCGGGGATTGATGCGACGCATGTGCGCGCCCACGGGGCATCGCATGCCTTTTGGATCTCCCGAGCCATCCGCGTTTACGTATTCGAAGTTGTTCCATTGTTCGGGGGTAAGCCCGGAAGGGCTATCTGTGTCTGGGGACAAGGCCAAAGGAACACCGTTGCGCCATCGCCCGCACATCTTGGCGGCGAGCAGTTCCGGATCAATCTTGTCTCTATTCGACTGCAGAAAATTCTCGAAGCCAACAACATCGGTCTCCATCATTTTGAAAACCGCAAAGCTTCCGTTCAGACCGAGCTGCTTGGGCTCCGGCACCATGTAGTTTTCAGCCTCGTCCTGCAGAACAAACAGCCATGGTTCGCAGGGCTGCTGATGGTCAGGCGGATATTTTTCTGGGCCACCGCGAATCGTGGTCATGCTGATGCCGTCGGTATAGCCGAAGTGAACTTTGGCGGTGGGCACAGGTCGGCCGTTTTGCATCTCGATCAACGCCATGCCGTCTTGGCGCCAGATCTCTCGAAACCCGTTGCCCTCCGAAAACAGAGCCACTAACCGGTCGGTGTAGGCTTGCATTGTGTCTGGACTGATGGAATGTAATGTCACCATCACATGGCCCTCGTCCTTTTGGAAGGCAGCAATCCAGTTTTCTGGCGAGCTTGCTCCAGTGTCTCCCACTAATTTCGCGCGTGCCGCCGCCCCTTCCGTGAATGCCCCGAAGGATTTGAAGGAAATGTTCGGCACAAGCTGCCTGATCTCCAGCGCGTTCATTCCCGGCCAAGTAATTCCCACATTCAGGCAGTAGTCGGGTTTGCGTCGAGGCGCTTCCGTAGGATCGTCGCCAGGGCCGGGCGCGAATCCAACGTGCCAATCCTCGGCAGTGGTAATTTGCGGCGCGTCCGTTTCGCTGCCACTCACCAACCTGTCAAGCATCTTGCGCGCTTGCGCAGGAATGTTCACTGTCAACAAGAAGTGCCGCACCATCGGCATCCGATACCCACGCAGAATGAAGCCTTGAATGTCCGCGAGGTCTAGAGTTGACGTTTTCCGCGTTGCCGATTGGCTATCATTCTTCGCGGGGGCATGCGCAACTCGTCCGAAGATACCGCCAAGAAGTCCTTTGCCTTCTTTTGGGGCCGCCGCTTGTTTTTCGCCGTTCTGAGCCACTGCCTCACTCCTTCCTGATCCAGACCTTTGCTACGGAGGCGTATAACTAATCGCCTGCCGCCGATTGTGCTTTGCTGTCGGCGATCAGCGCATGAATATCCTGAACGCTCAGGCCCGGATAGGCCTGGTAGAACCCGATCGGCGTGCGGTTTGCTCCGGCCGCAAAGTCAATGAACTCCTGAAGGTATTTCCGGCAAGGCGAAGGCGGCGCACCCTTCGTAAACTTGAAGAGCAGATCGAAGATGGGTCCAATATTCTTGGTGAAATCGGCAATATATTTGTCGAACGAACCGTCGTACACGGTGAAGAAACCGATTTGATTGTCTTCCAGCTTGACGAACTGCGCGAAATGGGGCGTGCCGACTTTATCGAGATCCTTGGTCGTTCCGCTCCCTCTCGCTCGCAGGATCAGTTCTACCTCGATGAAAGCAAGCTTCGATTTCATCGGAAGAACGACGAGAAATGGATGGAGTTCGCCGGCTCCGGCGACGTCTGCGGCAGAGGCCAATGCTTTGATCTCCTTAACGGTAACGTCCGGGTAAGCGGTATAGAGATTCACTGCAGTGAGAAGATGCTCTGAGGCCCACTCGACGAAGGCTTCGGAACTGGAGGCAACGGGAGAGGGCGGCGGATTCTCAACGTGCTGGAAGATGGCGTCGAAGACGGGCCCCGTTTGCTTCGCAAGGTCGGCCATGAGCTGAGCAAATTCGCCATCGAAATCGCCGAGGAAAAGGAGCGTCTTGTCACTCAGTAGAGTGAAGCGCGAATAGTGCATCGTGCCAATGGCATCCTCCGCCTGGAACATCGCCGGCATCAGCGGGGGAAGTTGTTCCGATAAAGCTTTCGCGTCCACGGGCGACTTCAAAGGAAAGCTAAGGGTGAAGTGATTCTGGCTCATCGTTTGATCTCCCTTTGTAAATGGCTTCGCTTAGTCTCTGGCTCTGGCGAGTACTTCCGCCGCTTTCTGTTTGTCCTCGGCCGACAACTGCTCTGGCCCGAGCTTGTAGTTCAGCTTGTCGATTGTGCCGGTGAAGCGGAAGGGAACCTCGTAGGTAAAATCGACTGGCGTGCGCGTATCGAGTCCGATGTCGAACGTTTCGTCCGCTGTCATAATTAGTGGGATGGTGTGCTGGATGGTCTTGCGTGCGACCTCCTGGCCATCCACCGACAGCACGCCCGTACCACCTTTGGCGGGGCCGGGTCCGTCGTATTTGAAATCGAAGACGATGGTGTGCTTGCCAGCGCTGAGCCCAGAGAGCCCTGCCCACCGGAAACGCTCCAAGTCCAGGAAGTTGTAAACGAATACCGGCCTACCCTTACCAATACCAAACAGTTCGGTGGCGAATACGGCCAGTAGTCCGAGCGCGGCGATGAACAAGAAGGCGTAGCCGAAACGTTTCTTCCACATTCCGCTTTTGCCGAGCCAGACGAGAAGCAGACCCAGAATAAGCAAGGCCAGGCCTATTTTTTTAAACAGAGCAGATTTGAGCCACCAATTGAAACTGTGACTCAGCAGGAGGGCATAGCCCCCGAACCGGCCACCCAGGGTTGCAATGACTCCCTCCGCGCCACCATCCGGGACAGTAATGTTGGCGGTGATGGTATAGTCCCGGTCCAGAATGCTAGGAGCATTGCCGAAGGGAATACCGGGATTTACACCCGTGTAGGTAAACTCGGTTCGTCCCGCGACGGCGCTCGGCTTGGGAGCGAGCAGGCGCACGAACCCGGAATTATCCAGGGGGAGAACCTGGTATTTGGCCGCCTCGGTCAAGAACAATGCCTGTAACTCTTTCAACTTGGCAGGATTGCTGGCTGCCAGGTCGTTGAATTCCGAATAGTCTTGGCTGATGTTATAGAGTTCCCAGTGGTAGTCGTTGAGGGCGGGCATCTTGCCGGTGCCCAACTCCCAGGATGGCGAGGGCGGTGTGGTTGCGGCAATCCAACCATCGTGATAGATGGCGCGGTTGCCGACCATTTCGAAATATTGCGTGTCGCGTTTTGACGGAGCGTTGGCATTCGTGGAGTCAAAGGTGTAGAGCATACTCACACCTTCGATCGGTTTCTGCTTGATCCCGTTGACCGTATCCGGCGCCGGGATGCCGGCGGCTTCAAGGATGGTCGGGACGATGTCAATGATGTGATGGAACTGGGTGCGAATCGCGCCTACATCCTTGATATGGCCGGGCCACGAAATAGCGAGGCCTTGCCGGGTCCCGCCGAAATGTGAAGCGACCTGCTTCGTCCACTTGAAAGGCGTATCAAATGCCCAGGACCAGGCCACTGACATGTGCGCGTAGGTCTTGTCCGAGCCCCAGTCCGCGTAGTGCAACATATTCATCGCCTTGACCGCCTTGACGGCCGGGTCATCAAGGATGCCGTTGTAGGCGGTCATCTGGTTGAATGTGCCGTACAAGCTGCCTTCCGCGCTGGTACCGTTATCGCCGACGATGTAAATGATCAGCGTGTTGTCGAGTTTGCCCATGTCCGCGACATTCTGGATGACGCGGCCAATCTCATGGTCGGTATAGGCGGTGTAGGCCGCATAGACCTCTGCTTCGCGGGCGTACATCTTCTTCTCCAGTGCAGTAAGCGAGTCCCACCTCGGCAGCTTGGCTCCGCCGTAGGCAGCCTGTCCGTCTGGCCACGGTGTCAGCGTGGTATCCGGCGGAATTACGCCGAGGCGCTTTTGGTTTTCAAAAATCTGATCGCGCAACTTTTCCCATCCCATGTCGAACTTGCCCTTGAACTTGTCAATCCACTCCTGGGTGGGTTGGTGTGGCGAGTGGCTTCCGCCGGGAACGTAATAGACGAAGAAGGGCTTGTCGGGCGCGGCTGCATTCAGCTCATTCATGTACCGGATGGCATCGTCGGCCATATCGGTGATGAGGTTGTAATCCTTCTTTCCAACCCACGGGAATATCTGGGTATGATCACGGAATAGATAGGGCGTCCACTGGTCGGTCTCGCCGCCCATGAACCCGTAGAAATACTGGAAGCCCATACCTGAAGGCCATTGGTCAAAAGGACCCGCCGCGCTGCTGTATTGGAAGCTTGGTGTGTTGTGATTCTTGCCAAACCAAGACGTTGCGTAGCCGTTCTCCTTGAGGATTTCCCCGATCGTGGCACTCTCCGGACCGATGATGGAATCATAGCCGGGGTAGCCGGTGGACAACTCGCCGATGACGCCGAAGCCGACCGAGTGATGGTTGCGGCCAGTAATCAGCGCCGCCCGCGTCGGCGAGCAGAGAGCTGTAGAGTGGAACTGCGTGTAGCGCAACCCAGCATTGGCAATCCGATCCAGCGCTGGCGTAGGGATAACGCCGCCAAAAGTGCCAGAGACGCCATAGCCTTGGTCGTCCGTCATGATGAGGAGCACATTGGGCGCGCCCTTGGGGGGCACCACGCGAGGCGGCCACCAAGGTGTCGAGTCCTTGGCCTCTTCCTTGATGACACCGCCGAACTTAGGCGGCGGTGGCGGAATCTGTTTTCCGTCGATGGTGGTCGTGGTGCTGGGCGAACCCGGAACGCCCGTAACCTGCTGCGCACTGATTGGCGCCAAAGATATCAGTCCCAGGACTGCGAGAAACGCGGTGGTACCAAGAGTTCTTTTCTCAATCCACGTCATGGATCCGTCCCTTTTTCTCACCTGACCGAGAGAAAGTTGCGCCTGATTTCTCCGTGAATTGGGCGGGGAGATCTCAACGATTGGGCGATATTGGCCGAGGCGTTCCGGCGATGGAACCGTCAAAAGTAACGGTCCACGCAGAAAATCGGCAGTCGCGCACGGGTGAGGCTGCTTCCGTGCACCGTTACTTCTGTGTCGGGAGCTTTTTGTTAGACCGAGAGGCGGGAGACGAATACGCGACCGGCAAGCGCTTCATTCATTGCGGGAATCAAGTCACTAGCCATGAGTTCTTTCACGACATACCCGGAGGCACCTGCCGAGAGACAGGCGGCGACGATGCGAGAGTCCTCATGAACGGTAAGAAACACGATTTTGGTCCGATTGGCGCGGCTCTTGAGTTCCTTTGCGACGTCCAGCCCACTCAGGCCGGGCATCGAGATGTCTAAGACGATCAAATCCGGTTTGAGCGCCAAGACTGCGTCCAGAGCGGCTTTCCCATCGGAGACCATGTCGACGACCTCAAAGGAACCCCGTAAGAGCTCGCCGACCGCACACCTCACGGACTCGAAATCGTCCGCCACCAGCACGCGCTTTGGACGCATCGAGACCCCATCCGCAAAACTTTCGCGACTCTCCGATGCGCCTTGGAGCAATCGAAGAGTTTCTAGCGGCGGAATCATCATCATCTTCGGCTTGCAGCCGGTGTCAATCGCCATGCGGTGACACCTCTGTCACCACTTTGAGCGCATACTGGAAGGTCGTCTATAGGTAGAACTACCTGTCTGGGAGGGAAATTCGGCGAAGCGATATGATCCCGTGTTCGATAGCGTATTGCACCAAATCGGCGTTGGTTTTCAGTTGTAGCAGGTCCATTACAGCGTATTTGTGTCCCGCCACGGTCCGTCGGGTAATTTTCAATTCATCCGCTACTTGCTTCATCGAGCGCCCTTCCGCGAGAAGTTGGATCACTTCTCGCTGCCGCAACGTGGGCTCTGGGGCGTGATTACGGTCTTTGGGATCCCGCAGGGAAATCTGGTCCAACCCCTCGCTCGCACCGGGGGTGACATAGGACCCACCCTTCAATACCTGGTCAATCGCAGTCGTCAGTTCCGTGGCCGCTGCCTCCTTTAAAAGAAACGCAGAAGCCCCTGCCCGAAAAGCCTCACCGACGAGATACGGGTCTTCGTGCATCGTCATGAAAATAAGCTTGACGTTGGGCAAGGACTGCTTCAGTTTTCGGCCTGCATCGAACCCGTTAAGTAGTGGCATGCCAATATCCAGCACAACTAGATCCGGTCGCAGTCGGTCAGCCGCTTCCAGCAGGGCGCGTCCATCTTTCACTGTACCCACGACTTCGCAACGCGGTTCTACGACTCCCCGCAGAGCGTCAGCTAACATCTGGTGATCATCCGCAAGTAGCATCCGTGGACGTCTCATGATCCCCCTCCCGCTCCGGCAAGTGCTCTCGCCCATCCCTCTCTTGTGCCCGCCGACAACGGCACTTCGGCAAGAATCTCCGCGCCCCGCAGGTGCTCCGTCCTCACTGAGAGTCTTCCCCCGACAAGCCGGAGCCGTTCTGACATCCCAACCAATCCCAGTCCAACTCCCGGTTTCGTGCTGGCTGGATCAAAACCATTCCCGTCATCCGCGATGCGCAGACTGACACCATCCAAGTTGAATCCCAGTTCGACTCGAACATTTCTGGCTTGGCTATGTTTAACGACATTTCCTAGCGCCTCCTGGGCGACCCGAAAGAGGCACAGCGCTACGTCCTTGGGGATATCAAAGGGACGGTCGCATTCGTCAAACCGCACCGTAATCTTGTACTTCTCGCCGATCTCCTTGCACAGGCCACTGACCGCGGGGACGAGCCCAATATAATCCAACCGGCTGGAGTGCAGTTCATGGGAGAGCGAACGAATATCCGCGGACATCGTCTTGGTCCGCTTCAGCATTCTCGTCAGTCTGGCCCTTTCTTCTACCTCATGCTCCGGAAGCTTTTGTCGCAGTTGTTCGATGTCAATACACTGGAGCGCTAAACGTTGGCTGAAATCGTCGTGGAGTTCCCTGGCAATGCGGGCCCGCTCTTCGTCCTGAACATGAATGAGGCGGCCGGTCAAAGCCTGAAGCGACTCCGCGGACGACTTCCGCTCGGTGATGTCGACGCAGGAGCCGATATAGCCGCAAAAGTTGCCGTCGGATTCAAACCTGGGCACACCATAATCAACCACCCACCGATATTCTCCGTCGAACCGTCGCAGGCGGTATTCCATCTCGAAGTCGACTCGAGCATCAAAAGACGCCGAGTAGATTTCTAGACAATGCTGCACATCCTCTGGGTGCACAGACGAAACCCATCCTTCGCCCAGTTCATCCTGCATACGCCGGCCCGTGAAGCTTAGCCAGCCCTGATTGAAGAAATTGCAAAGTTTGTCCGTTCCGGACATCCAGATCAACACCGGAGCTGTGTTTGCCACCAGGCGAAAGCGCTCTTCACTCTCGCGTAGAACCTCCTCCGCGCGCTTGCGATCGGAAATGTCACGGGCGATCTTCGAATAACCCACGATCTTGCCGGTGGAATCCCTCACCGGGGATATAGTCAACGACACGGGCACTCGCTTCCCGCCTTTTGCGATACGGACGGTTTCATGGTGCTCCACACGCTCGCCCGCTTGTAAGCGTTGCAGGAATTTTTCCTCTTCATCCTGCCGTTCGTCCGGGATGAGCATGGTAATTGACTTGCCGATCGCCTCTGCTTCGGTATATCCATAGAGGCGCTGCGCAGCTGCGTTCCAACTCGCGATGATTCCGTCCAGGTCTTTGGAAACAATCGCGTCATCGGAGGATTCCACGATGGCAGCGTGTCTGAATCGCGCATCCAACGCCCGCTCGCGCGCTAAAGCATTAGAGAAAATCTCCGCTAGCAATTTCAGTTGTTCTACCAGATCTTCGGCCCACTCCACTCGGTGTCTCGTGCTAACAAAAGATATTCCGCCGAACAGTTCATCCCCAGCCTTTAAAGGGATTGTAGCCAACGAAACCACACCCATCCGCGTGAAATACTCCTTTTCGAGGGCCGCTTCTCCTGGCAACGCAGTCAGCTCTGACAAAAGCAAGATTTCACCACGCAGCAGACAGGCGCTCCACCAAGGAAGCTGATTGATCCTCATCACCGCCGGCGGATTCTCAATTCCTTCTCCGCGCCAGGAGAAAGTTACCATCAGATCCTTGCTCTCTTTGGAGTAGCTATAGAGGGTAATCCTCTCGAGCTTGAGGAATGCTGCAATTCCGCTGAGACTTTTGTCTATGGTCGCGCTGACTTGTTCTTCGGGTAGATTAATAAAGGTGGCCGAGAGATCGGACAGCATCTTCTCGAAGGCCACACGCTCGAGCAGACGCTGCTCGAACTTCCGGCGGTTCGCGCGCTGCCACAACAACCCTAAAATGAGCAGCGTCTCCAGGATACACAGAAGAAGTACGCCAAGAATCCAGTACCTATAGGATTCCCAAAGGCTAGGCTGCCGATATAACACCAAGCTACCTACCGGCAGCGCCGACTCTGGAATTTTCCACCGGCGAAGTTGTCGCCAATCGAATAGATAGTCGCTGCGCACTACTTCATCGCTCGGGCGTTGACCGGCGAGCATTTGTACGCCCAGATCCCCTGCGCGCTTGCCCATCTCGGCAAACCGGACCACATATCCCCCGACCGCCCCCGACCCGACGTGTGTGTCTAACAGGACATACACAGGAGCCCCGGAAACAGCGGCAATCTGGGAGATGACTTCCGCAGTGATGAATTGGCGTCCACGGGCATCCCGGGATAAGGTCACAAACAGTACGATGCTTTCTGGGCCCACAGCTGAAACCTTCCGGCAAATCTCATCGAACCCATCATTCGTTAGGTAAACGATCGACAAGCCATCCAAGTGTCCGCTGAGTTGTTCGCGAACCTGCGCCAGTAGATTTCTCCCAGTAGTTGAACTACTTCCAATGACTACAAGTTGGCGTGCCTTCGGCTGCAGTCGACGCGCCGCATCAAGTGTCTTTGTCGCATCCAGTTCAATCCACAAGTTGACGATATTTGACGACGGCAGAGGCTGAAACGGGCGCCTTTGCGAAGGATCCGTACGTAGACAGAGCAGGGGAACACCTGGAAATAAATCTGTCGGGACGTCGCCCACCGCAATGACCAGATCGATCTTGGAATCCGTATACTTTCGCTGAATCCTGGCAGCTTCCTCGGCTTGAAAAAGAGGATCAGGGAAATGCACGCGGTCCAAGTGCTCAGTAAAAACAAGACTACCCGGCGGCAAACTTTCGCGAAGCATGGCGACCGCGTTCTCGTTGATTAGACGAAACGCCGGCCAGCTGACGTCCTCTTCCATCAGAATCAGGACATGCTTGGAATCGTTGTTTTGCGCAGAGACAGCGAAACCCAGCAAGAACAACAGACACAGACGGCACGCAATTGCCGCAACACGAGAAAAAGAACGGCAGGGCTGGTTCGTTCGGAGCGACACCTAAACTCGCCTCATGCCTCGGAGCGGTTACACAAATCTGTGCTAGCAAAAAGCCCTGACGGATCAACCAACCAGAAGCTCAGACCTGCGAACGGCGAGAAGCGTTTTCTAAGACAACCTGCGAGATGCGTTCCCAGGGCGGGATAAGCTGCCGCGAAATACTACTATAGGGGTTCACCCGAAGCAATCCGCATTCCTTGCAACGCTTGCAACAAGCTGTATCCGTTGCCGAGTGCCAAGTCACAATCCCGGTCTCCCGATAGCTGGAAACTCGCGTGACAGTACCCTCGCGCAGCACTGCTGAGTATTGGCAACAGTGACAGGTCCGCACTACCAGGACCCGAGAAGAGAAGCAGCCGATGAGGACTGTCTCTTTTGACGGTTTCGGACTCCCTTTCAAACTGTCATAAAAATGCCTGTCAGATGATTAAAACCTAGGGTGACTCTATGCAACGTCGAGAGAGCGTCGGAAAGCATACACGGGCAATGGGGGGTTTGGATCGCGCCTGCTTCACTATTGGTCGCGGCGATTAAGTATGCGACGCAGCTCTACATCGTGCAGGAAGTTCTCGTGGTGCTGTTCCTAGTTTCCTTTTTGACGATGACGCTTCTTGTTCTCACGGTCGCTTTGATTCTGGTTCGCGAAGGGATACGCCGGACTGCTTTTTGGGCGAAGACCAGCCTTATCCGTAAAGTCAACTTGAGTCTTCAAGGCCAATGAGGCCGTGGGTGATCACAATGCAGTCTGGGCAGACTTGCCTGACGGCTATTCGCAAAGTCGATTTGTCAGGTGAATCTTGGTTTACTTCGCCTAAGGGAGTAGCGCAGTTTGTGAGGGTTGAACAACACGCAAAGATTGAAGGGCCCGCATGCGATGCTTGATCACGATGGACCTGCGTGGAAGTATTGGTCTCGGAGAAGGTAGTCTAACTTTTTGTCGCACCATCCGTGAGTTGGTCGAATCCGACAAAAAAGGTTCATGACCTTCACGGCCTCTGGAAGTCGATCACTACGAGGGACCGGACTTCCTTTTAGCTTTGGCCCACCGAGCTTTCGCCGCCCTTGTGGCAAGCTCTTTGCGCTCATCTGCGGTAAGCGCGGCCATGCGCTTCTTTCCGCCTTTGCCTCCGGCGGCCTTGCCGCCCTTTCTTCCCATTTCCCGCATCACTTCGGAGATAAGGTCCCGTCGCATAGCTCCATCTTATGAAGAAATATCCAAGGACCGCCAGTCTTCGTTCTTGACACGTGATCAGCACTTTGCGAAACTTTTTATGCGACTAGCGCTAGTCGCATAGAACTCTGCGTCTTGGTTCGCGCTAGTCGAGGTCGTAGCGGGGTGCGCCGGTGTTGGAAGCACCAACACACCCCTGACCATCATCACCTGATTGGACGCAAGGATGGCTAGTAACGAAGGTATCCGCTGCCCGTTTGCCACGCAACCATGCGCACGTTCCCCGAAGCTGCGCATCTACGAGAGCCTGTTCCTGTTTAACCAGAGTGCCGATCACGTCGTCGCCCTCTTGCGCAGCCTGGAGAAGTTTCCATTTGCCGAAAAGGAGGAGTTGCAGTTCGCTCAAGCGGAGATCGAGGAAGTTCGCTGCGACATGAACACGGATTTCACCGAGCACCTGGCCGACAGCGAACGTTTTGACGAGGGCCGCTTCGCGAAGCTGCGTCACGACCACGAGAAGCAGTGGCGAAACCCGGATGACATTTACATCGATGTCGAGCGTCGCGAAGAACAGCGGAAGAAGCAGGGATTGCCCCCACGTGTCGGCATCGTCCCACACTCAGTAGTTGCGGCAGATGAAGAACGCTGGGAAGCCGAGCAAGAGCGCAAGAAAAAACTCGCCACGAAGCGCCGAAAGCCCGCTCCGCAAGCCAAGATCACCGCGCGGGAGAAGCGCCATGACTAAGAAACGCGGGCCGAAAAAGCCGAAGGTCGTGTGGGTCGGAAGTACGCCGGTCACTCGCATTAGTGCGAAGGAACAGCGGGAACTTGCCAAGCGCATCAGGAAGCGTCAATAGAAGCTGCGGAAGGTCTACCCCGAAGTCCACGGCAAGGTCGTGGATTTCATCACTAGCACCATCGACGACGGAACGCTCTACTTCACCGTGCGTTTCATGGACAAGACGAGCTTTTGCCTGCGCTACGCCTGCGACATGTTCATCGTCGGCGCTGATCTCAGCGATTGGAGAGACGGGAACTTCAACCTCATTCGCGAATACATGAAGCCGATTCCGAGGTAAAAGCGATGGGCGAGTGGAAAGTGCAAGTTAGCGTCCGAGTCACTCCGGCGCTGCGTACAGAACTTGAGAGATGTGCTGCTGCCGAGAAGCGCTCCCTGGCTAATTTCGGCGTGGTTCTTCTCGAATGGGCATTCGAACAGTTTAAGGTCGCCGGTACCACCCAGCGGCTGCTCAAGTGTTCCCTCAAAGCCGCGCACGACGAAGCCGGGGAGCTAGCGTCGGATGCTCTGTGAGTTCAGGGCCACCGCCCGCGCTTAGGCCGGTGCGGGAATAGTTTGTTCGATGCCTCCTTGCAGACTTGCGGCGTGGGCTTTCCCTTGCATTTCTGGATGTGCATGGCGGCTCCTAATTGCCAGATCTGCTAAATTTATCTGCCGATGCTGTAACTCTGTGTCCGCGTCCTTTCATGTTCCCGCTCTAGCTCCGGTGCCTCCCGATTAGCGGGGACGACGCGTTCCCGGCGCGGCACTATTGCGGTTCGATGGGAAGCATCGCGACCCAGCCCTGCGGCTAGCTGAGTTCTGTCGTTGGTGTAGATTTGTGCGTCGTACCGTCCGCGCGACACCGCCACGTAGGCGAGCCGCCGATTCACCAACTT
>Ga0335072_10000830_pt1 | contig 54500 bp, 42 predicted proteins | sample Lox_Sample_21_FD_206725 | JGI IMG/M metagenome (GOLD analysis project Ga0335072, IMG submission 206725) | Soil microbial communities from Loxahatchee National Wildlife Refuge, Florida, United States - Lox_Sample_2.1 | ecosystem: Environmental > Terrestrial > Soil > Wetlands | place: USA...
AAATAGGAGGCAAACAACTCTAGAGAGCTGGATTACATAATCAATTTGATATACCGATAAACTGATTATAGCGATATTTGGAAGTGGTCTGAATTGCATCGCGCCATCGAGTTTTGACAGTACATCGATTGTGAAGCTTGTCCGATCGACAACCCCTGCAAATCTCTTCGCTCCGTGTCGTTCTCGCTCCCGTTCAGCCCATGCATGTGAATGCACATCATCGGCTGCCAGCATCCACGAGATCTTTCTTGGCAGCTCGCGTGGATCGCGGACCCATTCCATGGCCTATGCAAGTCACTGATGTCCCTTTCAAAGAGATTGAATTCATTCTAATTGTGCTGATGAATTCATCGCTAGCTCCATCGGAGATTTTCGCAACGGCATCGGGATGATTTCCATGGTTCGGGCCTCGCATCGCGCCAATGCTTATCTCAATCAGGAATCGATATACTGTACTCTCTTGGCTGCCATGGGACGAAACTGCCCAAAATTCAATTTGCTATCTGGGTGACTTCAATATTAATGCTCTATGAAACGTAGCGCACTTCTTGGTCAGCCGTGGTAACCTTCTAGTCCAACCGAATGGAACTAGGCCTCTCTTTCATCATATCGGCGGCGTGCAGCGACCCTCTCAAAGACCTTCATATGTTCATAAGGTATATTTGACTACCGAACTCAGTTTCCTCACAGCCCCTCTCTTACCTTCAGCCTACAAAGTAGTGGGTTTTCCGCTTTGGTAGTCATTATCTCCATTTTGTCCCAAAAACTTCCGTCTGTAAGCTCCAAATCAAACTTCCAAAGCACCCGGGCCAAAATGATGCGCATCTTCGTATATGCTAGGTTGCGCCCAATGCAGTTCCGCGGACCGATGAAGAACGGTTGAAAAGCTGCCCGATCGTCGTTGGCGAACGGTGACGAAGCATTGAGAGGAAGGCATCGCTCTGGGTGAAACGAATTCGGGTCGTGGAAGTTTCGCGGCGAGTAGTTCATAGCCAGAGGGTGTGCAGATACGAGTGTCTGTAGACAATCAGCATCAGCATCATACAACATCTATTCGAAAGTTTAGATCGTACATTTGGAGGCACTTCGTAGCCGACAATGCTCATTGATGCAGTAGAAGGAGTGATTCTTCCAGAAAGCACTGACGGAAGGGATGGTCTCAGACGCATAGCCTCATCGAAGCACGCCAACATATAAGGAGACTCGGCGGTAACTCTCAAAAAGTTGATATCCTCCTCACGGTCAAAGGCGTCGCGCACCTCCTTAGTTATCCTCGCCAAGGCGTGTGGTGCGTGCAGCAGCCAGTAGGTAGTGACTGTCAAAACCATCCTTGTAGTCTCAGCACCTGCAAGAATGAGTGTCCTCGCCGTGTCAGCCAACTCACCATCCATCACACCTTTGCCGTTGCCACGATTCTTCAGCACGCATGACGTAAAGTCTCTCTTTTCCTCCATGACGCCTTGCTGGAGCCGCTCTGCGACCACGCGGTTGACATGCTGTCTATTGATCTTCATATGCTCGACGAACTTCTTCGGTACCGCTGCCTTGATGATGGGCTGAGTGATGGGATAGCGTTTCATCCATCGCGCCAGCACAAGAAAGAACCCAGTTCGCGCTTGCATCCCCATCCACTCGCGAAACCGCTCGCTCTTCAGCGTGTCGAAGCTCGTTCCAAACGCCAGCTCCGTGGTTATATCGACGGTCGTGCGCGTGTACATGCTATTGATATCAATCAGCTGGCCAGCTTTCGCTGCCGCCGTTAGCTGCGTCATCATCTCATTAACGTAGCCTTGGACTATTGGTTCCTGCTCTCTCAGTGCCTTCTCGCTGAAGGCGCGAGTGGTTCGCCGGATCTGCCTGAACCAAACCGGGTTCCCTTACGTCTCTAACGACGATGGCGCGCGTGAGGGGATCACGATCAAGGTGGTTGGCGCCGTATCCGTGAATGTCCTTCCATGCAGCTGAGATGTTGAAGGTCAACTGGTCTGGAGCTATGCGAACGACTTCACCATAACGTTCATGGAACTTCGGGATACGTAGATCAATGTCGCCTTTGAGCTCGGCAATATAGCGTGGAAGTTGGAATGCTCTCCATAACACCGGACCTTGATATTTTGCCAAAGGGTGGAGGAAGAGATTATAGACGGATTGGCAGAGAATAAGAGCAGTAAACTATGAAAACTTGTCAATGGTTTAGGTGCTACGATTCCAGAAACGTCCTTACGACTGCAACAATGAAAAGTGCTGCAATATAAAAATGCTGAGATGTTAGCTCAGTGGTTCTTTGAATCTCCATACTAAGTAGTTTTGAAGCACAAAGCTAATGAAAACTCGTTCCTAAGATAAAAAAGATATCAAATCGGTGTTCATCATTGTCGTTGCTTGCTTGCTTCTTTATGTACAGTCTCATTAGATGAGCAATTATGCCGTCAGCACTAGAAGATCGGCTTTCGCAATACCACCACCCGCGGTCTTCAATGAGTTCCAATAAAAAGTGACTCCAAATAAGACCTAAAGTGGGGAGGGCGAATGGCTGACAGCGCGAATCGCATATCGCTACCGTTTTGGCCGCCGATCCCAACCATAAACCATGCTGGGAATAATCCCTGACGCTACGAGAAGGAAAAGCGACAATGTAAGAGATAGGAAAGCGACTTGGTATTTTAGATTCTCCTATGATATCATTCCAGAAAGGTTTAGGCTCTCTCTAGTCGTTTTGACGACTGCGAAAATGCAATCACAACTTCCGAATCGGGTTATTTGCCGCGTACCTACCATGGTCAATCTTGAATGGTTAGCCCATTTGCATCACGGCATCATGGAAGAATTAGGAATATCGTAACTGATACGAATAAGAGAATTCACTGTGATATACTTCCATACGGTCAAGCGCGTCGGGAGAATGGAGTAATATCCGGGCATTTCCTAGATTGGATAACGGATAGTACAGTGTCGAGACAGAAACCATTTCAATCTAAACACCACGGTGCTAAGCATGACGCCGAGAGAAAATAGGGACACATCGGAGTGCGTTCAATTTGTTGATATCGGCGGGAATCCATTGGAAAGGTCTGAGCTAAGTTTTGCACTTGCATCCAGTAAACGTTTTGATGTGAGTGCGTACTCCAGTCGGCTTTCTCACTTGCTTAAGACTCTTGATTGGTGGAGACTATAACCAAAGCTCTATAAGAGCATTTGGAACAATTTGATGGTCGAGACAGTCTGCAAGCATTTTGGTTTCACCCTCGGAGCTGGGTGCTGTTGCAAGTTGCCATCATCGAACTTTGCATGGTCTACGGTAATTCGAATCGAAACTCCTCTGAGAATAACATGAGGGCTTGTCAATGAAACAGAAGTGAATGCTGATGAGTTGGGGATTGAAATAAGACTGAAGGCGAAGAAGATTTATAAAGCAGATAGTTACTACATGAAGATTGAGGTTGCAAATCACTTGGAGTGCATCAGGTGATGACGCGAGCTGAGAATCTCAGATGAGAATCGCGCCGCGTCTGCCTGGCGCGAGCTTCTTTAACCCCACTGCAACTTTCGCATTCCTCTGAGCACATCTCACAACCACAGAACAGAGTGCGAGCAATCAATGTGAAGTCAATTCTCTAGCTATGTCGGAGTCGAAGGAGTATGGCCGCACAGATGGGGATGAGGACCATGAGGAAGAGGAAGATGAGGTTGATGAAGGGGTAAGTTCAACACCGCAGTTGGTTTCTTCGATCATACGCGCTGACTCCCATTGCAGAACTACAAAACCGAAAAAGATGCCGTTCTCTTCGCCATAGACGTCAGTGAGTCTATGCTGGAAAAGCCTCCTAAACCTGAAGGTACGAAAGCGAATCGCGACTCCGCAACTGTCGCTGCTCTCAAATGCACTTGGCAATTGATGCAACAGCGCATCATCTCCAATCCAAATGACATGATGGGTATCCTTCTCTTTGGCACTCAACAATCCAAGTTCCAAGGAGATGAAGAAAACGGCAAGACCTTAGCATACCCACACTGTTACATTCTGACCGACCTTGACATCCCCGCTGCTGCAGACGTAAAGCGACTCAGGAATTTGGTACAAGATGAAGAAGAGTCTGCAAAACTCTTAGTACCGTCTTCCGAACCTGTTTCGATGGGAAATGTTTTGTTTTGTGCAAATCAGATCTTCACGACCAAAGCACCAAATTTCTCGTCAAGACGGTTGTTCTTAGTAACCGACAATGATAATCCACATGTAGACGACAAACAATTACGCTCAAGTGCTGCTGTTCGAGCCAAAGATCTCTACGACCTTGGAGTTGTTATTGAACTCTTTCCTATCTCTCGTCCAGGCCACGGATTCGATCGCAAACTATTTTACGACGATATCGTGTACAGAGCCATCCCTACAGATCCCGAAGCACCTACTCCTCTGATATCTGCTGCTAAAACAGCATCGACAGAAGAAGGCATGTCTCTACTGGAATCTCTTCTATCTTCCATCAACTCCAAAGCCACTCCAAGACGAGCTGTGTTTTCCTTGCCGTTTGAGGTTGGCCCAGGCTTAAAGATCGGAGTAAAAGGCTACGTCATGATCAAGCGGCAATCCAAACAAAAGGCCTGTTTCATTTGGACTGGTGGAGAGAAGTTACAGGTTGCCGTCGGTTCAACCACGCAAATGGCCGATGACACGGCACGAGTAGTGGAAAAAGCAGAAATTCGAAAGGCTTACAAATATGGCGGAGAGTCAATCTCATTCACTGAGGATGAAATGAAAGCGGTCAGGTATTTTGGCGACCCTGTGATTCGCATCATTGGGTTCAAGCCAATGGATATGCTTCCTATCTGGGCAAGTTATCGCCCTCCATACTTCATCTATCCCTCGGAAACAGATTTCATAGGGTCAACCCGAGTTTTCTCTGCTCTACAGCAAAAATTGTTGAAGTCTCAAAAGTTTGCAGTCTGCTGGTTCATTGCACGGAGGAATGCGTCACCTACATTGGCTGCACTATACGCCGGTGCTGAGAAGATTGATGATCAAGGGGAGCAAGAGATGCCTCCTGGCCTTTGGGTACATCCACTGCCTTTTGCAGACGACATTCGAGGATATCCGGAAGTCGAACTCATACGAGCTCCCGATTCACTGGTCGATCAAATGCGAGTTGTCATCCAGCAACTACAGCTTCCAAAGGCTGTTTATGATCCAAAGAAATACCCCAACCCTGACCTTCAGTGGTTCTATCGTGTTTTGCAGTCACTAGCTCTTGAAGAGGACGTGCCAGATAAACCTGAGGATAGGACCGTTCCGAGATATCGGCAAATCGACAAGCGAGCTGGTCAGATGGTCATCGAATGGGGGCAAGAACTGGAGAACCAGTCCCGAGCTTTGCAAGCCTCCAGAAGCAAGTATCGAGATGTCGATATGAAGGAAGGTTCACACAAACGATCTGCGGAGTCTGGCTCCACACAACTTGCCAAGAGACTCAAAACTTCTCAGGAAACCGCACTGCCAACGAGCTCTGGTGCCATGAGTGACGAAGATATGAAAAAGCACTGGCAGCAGGAGAGGCTCTCGAAGTTGACCGTTGCGGTCTTGTCGGAGTGGCTGAAGAACAAAAAGTTCAACATCAGCGGCAAGAAAAAGCCAGAGTTGATCGAAGACGTCGAAGGTTACTTTGAGAACAGATGAGGGTATCATATTTAGTCGCTGCATCTACGTAGGAGCGAGCATGTGATTGGACGTATGGTATATGCTAAAAGTCGAGCAATAGATTTGTCCATCTCCAGAACAATTCTCACCAATTCCCACCACCTCTTCCCATCCCACCCCTCTTCGCCTTGTTCGCAAAACTCTCTTCAAGTGCATCTTTCTGCACATTGGCAGCATTGACAAGTTGTCGCAGCGAGTGTTTTCCAGGCTGGATAGCGTGCACAGGATTATGTTGGATAGTCTCACCACTCCTGATATACTCTTGATTCGATTGGTACTGAGCATCGACGTTGAAGTTTTGTATCTGTATGTTTTCCGGGGCATTGCCACTACGGCCAAAGAGCTGGCGGCGCTCAGCAGCGCTGAGATTAAGGGAGGAGAGGGAATTGGGATCGGGTGCTGCGGGTGCGGATGCAGGATCGGCGCTGCTAGAATCAAGCATAGTAGAGTCGTCTTGTGTTGAAGGTTTCTCAGAGCCGAGAAGCAAGGGTTTGTATTCGGATGTGGTAGATCTGGTGGATGGCATTTCTTGCTGTGACATGGAGAAAAGCGAGACTTTCGGCTTCGATGCATCAACCGTACTGGACGGCGCTGCTGCAGCTGAAGCGGTTGACGCGTTGGTGTTCGCACCCGATACCGTTGCTTTCTTCTTCTTTGCCTGCTGTCTCCGTATGACGGATAGAGGTTTGAACCTCGTCACGTCCCCAATAGGCGTGAATGGCTTCTCTTGCAGCTTCCCTGTTCCTTCTGCATGCTCATCTGAAGTTCCATTTGCGCTTGTTAGATTTACGGGTTCCACAGGCTCTACTTGAACAGGCTCTCTGCTGAACGTCTTCTCTGCGCCCGTCTTTAGGCTGATTCCGCTTCCTAAGCCACGTCCTAGCGGTCGTTTTCCCGTGTTCTTTGGAGCTGGAAGTGTACCTCCCAACCCACCGAAGAAGCCGCCTCCACTTGTCTTCTGCTTCTTTGCCGGTGGCGCATCTTTCTCGATATCATCATTTCCTGCCGATGTTGACGCTGTAGGAAGGTTCACCTTAATCTTGGATGGATTTGAGCGGTCGATAAGTTTTGGGATCGCTGGCTTGGAGGAGGCAAGCGTAGGTTTTGGTTGGACTTTTGCGGGCGCTGGAGCTTCATCTCCAGAATCGTCAGAATCCGAGTAGTTGACAAGATTCATGGTTGCGTTGTTTTGTAGAAAGTAGGATTTTAGCCGTAGTCGAGACGTGAAGTTGAAGTTTGTGGCGCTGCGCCGCGCCATCACGCATGCGCCTGCAGCACGAGGTGAACTGGGGATGCCCTTCAACGCCTACATCATTACTGCTTCTCGTACCAATCAATCAACATACATCTCTCCTCGTTCGCCTCCACCATGTCTTTTTTCTTCTGCGAACGTTCTTCCTTCTTTCTATAGCTACACACAATGCCATTCATAGTGGAATCTCCTCTCAAACGCCTCAAACATGTCTCTCCTTGCAAACCCAGAGTAAGATTGGACTCGACTCTTCTCCCAAGAACCTGGGCGGACTGTCCGTCAATCGTGAGCACTAACGATGATAAAAGTTTCGTGATATACCAACTTCGTACCTCCTATCTCGAAAACATTAGAGATGGAGTCGGCGAACGCCTCATCACCGTAAACCCCGCCGTTCTAAACAACTCCGCATTCCGCCTCGCTGGTTGGGCTCCCAATGCTGCTGCTATAAAACGGTGCTATTCACCTCCAATTCCAACTGCTACCGCCGCCGAATACTTCCAGGGGCCTCGTAATCTCGGCATCTCAAGTGCAAACTTCGGCGAAGATGACGATGAGGGTGGCATGGTTACAGGAGGTGGAGGCAGTAACGATACGGTCGGTCCACTCTTGAACACCAAGCGCAAGCGTAGAAAGGAGCAGTTGGAAGAGGATGACAGCAGTGATCTTACCGAAGACAGTGAAGAAGATGGTGATGGCTCACGAGCCGCCCGGCAAATCAAGTTCAACAAAATGCCATTACGTTCCCGAGCTGGATCGTCTCCACTCCGAAGTACTGTCCTCGATGGTCCATCTGTGCTTGTCACCTCTCCATCGAAACCAGGAGATCCTGGTCATCTTCGACGAAGCTCTAGTGGTGCTGTACATTCCAATATGGAGAGCGCACCAGTCAAAGGTAATTGCCAAGAAGGATCTCTTCATGGCATTGGAGAAGCCTCCTATAGTAACTCTAATCTAGGACGGATTCGTCGCGATACCACAACGAGCAGTGATATGTCCTCGGAAAATGAGCTGGACCCATCAGTATTCCAGCGCAAGCAGCTCAATCCAAGGAAAGCTCGACCAGCAATGCTCTCTGAACGCATACAAGAAGAGGAGCGAGAAGGTGATCTCGAACTGAACGATGTCGATCCGAGTGTAGACTCAGATGCTAGCTCTTTGTCTTCGGATCTTGCTGGTAGCGACGACTCAGCTACTTCAATCCTCGATGACGTTGGCGATCCATCCATGTCACTCCCTACAAACCGACCTGGATTTCAATCGACTTCAATTCCTCAGAATTCTTCTCCGAAGCGATTACGCACTAGAGAACCTCCGACAGTCCTTCAAGCACTACCTCCACCACGACCTATAAGCATTGTAGCTCCCGTTAGTATCCTGTCGCAAGCATTAAAGGCATCGAGTGGTGCTGCTAGTGATCCCCTTGAGCGTTTCAGCGTATATGCCGGTACTACCGAAACGAACCCTCTCTACATCAAAATATATCCTTTTGCTTCTTCTAACCCGAAGAAACCTCTAGAAATCATGCTCCGTCGTGGCGATGATAAAGGTGCGGCCACCGCCGTTTCTGAAGCCATCGGACATGCACTATGGAAGTACGATCGTGAAGGCCTTGAACCTCCCATTGCAGAAAACAAAAAGAACGTGAATAAGTGGATATTCCGGATGTTAGACGATGGTGAAGTTGATGATGACTTCCCACCAATCACCCGTACACGACTGATTGTTGATTTCACATCGAATAACAACAATTTCCGGCCCCGGCTTCGCTCGCGGGAGAAGCCTTGGGATGAGTACGCGCTGATGGAGGCAACCGAATCAGAGTTCAAAGAGAATGAGAAAGCCACACCTCGATATACAAAGGAAGCAAATGATGCTCTAGCAGTACAACAAAATCCAAATCCTCCAGTACACACATCTCAGCAGGTTGCAACCGGACCTGAAAAAGTGCAGACGGTGCCGTTCCGCAATCCAATCACCGATCCGTCAGTCGTCACTCCTAATACAAGGAAAGATACTTGGCCACTTGATGCTCCAGCCTCCAACGCGCCACAATTTACAATGAAGATGGGTCCACACAAAAATCTTACTGTACACTTCACTGATGAGCAGTTTGTGCATCGTACCACGGCCATACAAGTCACGGCCGACTCCTATATTGCGGAAGTTTTCGACACAGCGGTTAAGCGCTTCGGTGTCGACAAAGCCCTCTACGTGCTTAAAGTCCGCGGCACGCTCGCCGTCGCTCCAACAGATCGCACAGTTGAAGCTCTTGGCACACTAACCGCTCTCGACCTCGTTCGACGCCGGTTCATCTCAGACGGGCAATTCGGGCTCTCCGGCAGCCAGGGATCAACAGGCTCTCCGAACGCACCGCTCTTCGGCGTCGGTTCTGCACCGAAGCTCAAAGGCATGGCGAAGAGCGGCAAAGCGGGGGCGGCAGCGGACAAGAAAGACCTGGCGGCGCTGCAGCGACAGGAGGCGTTCGCAGCGGCCATGGCCAGCACGGGCAAGCGCTTCGCCGTAATCCGCAAGCAGCCCATGAGCTTCGCGTCGTCGTCCAGCCGCATCATTGTATTCGACCAGGACTACATGCACATCATGCCCAACAACAGCGCCACCGCCGGCGGCTTCGGCCTCGATCCCGCTAAGCAGGACCGCGGCTTCTTCGAGGCCCCGCAGAAGGTCACCAGCGTGCTGTTCGCAAACGTCGTCGGGAGCAAGGTCAGCAGGAAGCATCCCAGGAACTTTAGCTTTGGTGTCTACAGAGATCGAGAAACGAAGAGGTATGATTTCGAGGCTCAGAGTCAGGAGGAAGCCATTTCAATTGTGGATGAGATACGGAAAGGCTTGGAGAGGAGTCGGGAAAGTGCTCTGTGAGGAGAGTTTGTAAAGGCGTTTGAGGAGGAGCGGATTCACACGGTTGGTATGATTTGGTAACAAGGGACTTTTCAAGTCCATGTCTTTGGAGTTTGGCTTTACCAGCTTGCTAGTCGGATGTAAGCACTTTGTTTTCTTGGTCATTGGGAGATCTGCGATCTTCTAAGGGTTATGGGTAGGAGGATGGATACGTCCGTTGTGAGTTGGACATTCGTAGCCAACGAACACATTTGTGCTCCTGGAACTGAAATTTCAAATCGGACTACAGGATTGACAATGAATCTTTGCCATGCTTCCTCGACTACACAATCCGCCCAGCCTATCAACGTTGAACCTCGAGTTCAATGTTATGAATCCATCGCTCACTACTCTGAGGTGGGTGAAGATGGTCATGGGTTCTACGCTCAAACCGCAGCGCAGCATACGGAGGTCATGAGCACAACATAATGGCTGCACTTCTACTCTTTTGACTGGCCGTTGACTAGACTATGGGAAGTAAAATCACGATACTCCCAAAATACCTAGTGAGTAAAGGTGATGTTCGTTGCGAAGCTAGAGTAGCTGTCTTGGCACCAATCACGCTTATTATTAGACGTCACCCCTCTACCTTCAGTATCGGCATCAATGCTGCAGCCTCCCTCCATTGAGCTTCAAGTTTCCCACCAGGAATCTTTCCAACCTTTAAGCAGTACATATCATCCCCTCCGGCTTATCCTCTTGCAGTCCGTCCCGCCGTTGTTTATCGGTCGTCAACATGTGGGAAGAGGACGAAGACAATAACCCTTACGGCTCGTTCAACCGTCGCATATCAACCGCTTCTGAAGATGGAAACCCAACTGAGCCTCCAACCCGTACGAACCTGCCTTTACTATTTCGCTATCGAACACACTAACAGATACTCTGCTTGCAGGTTATCAAGCTCCACAAACTCCACCATCGGGAGAGTCTTCACCGAATAATAATGAGTCGCCGGAGTTCATTTCTCACTCGCAAGACCTGAGTGATGTCGAATACGATGATGACCGACCAGCGGGTCGAAGAGTCGAGCCAAAGAAGGGCGGTTATGACAGCCGAATCGAGCAGATTCTCTATGAGAACCCAGATATGGAGATCCAGATCATCGATGCGGGGAAGAATCGAGAAGGCGGTGGGAGCTATATCACGTACACAATTCTTACAGGAGTAAGCATCACAGAACAGATCAAATTGGAGATACTAACGTAAAGAAGGATTTACAAGTCAAGCGCAGATACTCCGAGTTTGCATCGTTACGAGAAGCCCTCGTTAGGCTACACCCAACCCTCATCATTCCACCAATACCGGAGAAACACACCATGGCTGACTATGCCGCAAAACCTACAAAGGCAAAAGAAGATCAGGGAATCATAGATCTTCGGAAGAGGATGCTTGCCGTCTTCTTGAACCGCTGCCGACGAATGAAAGAAGTCAGGGAAGATGGAGTGTGGTGGAGATTTCTGGATCCAAACGCAAGCTGGGTAAGTTTTGATAAAGAGAATGTATTCATGCACTAACAATGATGTAGAACGAAGTCTTGCACACACATCCAGCCGCGTCCGTGCCTAAGCAGATCTTAAAGGCACCTCCACTCGATCCTGCGAACCCTACACCCGGACATGCTTGGCTACCAGTCCCGGCAGCATCTGCCAAGCTGAAATCAACAGTCGGCACAAATCAAAGCGCTACGCCTCAATCACCGGTTCCGAGTTCTAGCCTTCCCTCCGTTGCATCACATACAATACCAGGATCACAATTTCTCCGCTTTCCGCCCACAACGCAGAATCTTTCTGAGGAAGAATTGGATCCCTACTTCATCAACTTCGAAGCATCTTCAAAAGAGCTAGAAACGCTGCTACAAGGCTCTATGGAGAAATCAAACCGTCGAATGTTGAACCACTATGCTTCACTAGCCGAAGACATGGCAGAACTTGGTGCACGTTACAATGCCTTCTCGCTCTCAGAACAGTCTTCAACTCTTGCTACAGCAATAGAAAAAATGGGCCAAGCAGTCGATAGCACATACGTCAAGACTCGAGATTTGTCATCGGAACTGAGCTCCCACTTTGCAGAGCCAATGCGTGAAAGTGCTCAGTTTGCCAGTGTCGTGAGAAGTGTCTTGAGATATCGAGTCTTGAAGCGAGTGCAAGAGCAAATGACGGAAGATGAACTCAAGAAGAAGAAAGAACTCCTCGCTACTCTCAATGAACAAGAGGAGCAGTCGAAACGTATGGCTGCGAGCTTGAGTGGATACACCATTCCACCAGGTGCATCTCCAAAGCGGTCAACCAGTTCGGCTTCCGGACGCACAAGTCAGGATAGTCAACGAAGGGGCCGCGAAGAAGATGTTGCATCTGTAGACTCAGACTTCCCACCAACACATGGAGATGCTGCGCCACCATCCGCACCTCAAGGACTACCACCTGGTGCGTCTGAACCCAGTTCACCGACGCAAAACCACAAGAAATCCACAAGTGGAAACTTCGTAACCAATAGGATCTTTGGTCGACTCACTCATGCTTTTCAAGGCGTCGTGGATAATGACCCTGTCAAGACAAGACACGATCTCATTGGCAAAACGAGTGAGCAGGTCGAGCAGTTGACAGAAGGGCTTAAGGTGGTGAAGGAAGATGTCAAAGATGCTAGCAAAGGTGTCCTCAACGACTTGAAGAGGTTCCAGGGCCAGAAGGAAGAAGATCTCAAGAGATACATGGTAAGTCATCTCTGGTTTCGGGTCTCAATACAGTCCGCTGATAATATGTCACACACAGATTGCCTTTGCTCATTGCCATATCGCTTGGGCGAAGGACAACCTCGCCGCTTGGGATGAAGCGAAGAACGAAGTTGAAAACATTCAAGTCCAGGATCCACACGAGTAATGATCTGATATAATGGCTGATTTGGCGCTATATAGGTTACTCGCATGGCCGGTCGTAGTATGTGTCAATATCATCCCCACGCGTGGCCCTGCTGGTGCACAAGCACTCTTTCGAAACCAGGACACTGCGATGGTTGTTGCGCGGAAGGCCGGTTTGGGTATATTGGCGACGCTTACAAGGTAGTTGGGCCTTGACTGCCTCAAAACTGCTTACCGCAGTCATGTATTCAAACCTTCTCTTCGCTTCTGACAGACGTCGTATTAATCACACTTTGATACCACCCAGGTCATCAATAATCTCACGTAGTCCTTCTCTTGATTCCTTGTCCAGCTGTGCGCCTTCGTTCAAAAGCTTCTCTGCACACTCTCTAATGCGCTCCCAGTCCTCCTTGAAGTTTCTCTTCAGCCGTAGTGGAGCTTTGATAACGAGCGCGACGGCCAACTGCCACGCTGCTACCAAATCTTCAACTTCTTCCATCCTCAAGCCAGATACTCTTCTTTCGCCGAAGAACTTCACGACATCCATCCACGCTTCCCTACTCGCCGGCACTGCTCCACTCTCCACAACAGCCAGCATCGCCGCCACCAAATCATGCACATGCTCCAGCCGCTCCCCGGGGCGCTCAAAGCACCTGCGCAAATCCCCGGCCAACACGTCCCACCCGTCCAAAGCCAGAAACTCCGCGACAGCCTCCTCACTCGCGCGCAGCACCGCCCCCAGGACAATCGCCACCGGGGTGCGCAAATCGGGACCCGCGCCGTCCCGGCCATCGCTCCCCGCGCCGCCAAACAGCACCAGCAGCATGTCCAACAGCCCGCGCGCCTCGCCCAGCAAAGCCGCGTCGTCGTCCTCGCGCAGCCACAGCGCCAGCGCGCGCAGCCCCGCGACAACAATGGGGTCGGAGGCCGGCGACACGGCGGGGCTGTCCCACGGCAGGGCGAGCGGCGCGGCGGCCGCGGCGCTGCCGGCGCCGCTCCGCCAGTCGCGCGTCACGCGCAGGTCCGCCTTTGACGAAGCCGGGAGCCCTGCCGCGCCCGCGTGCGCGCCGTCCCACCGCTCGCGCAGGAACTCCAGCGTCTGCGAGAGCGCGGCCGTGGTCGCGGCGCGGAGCTTGAGCAGCGTGGAGGGCGCGAGCGTGAGTGCGGGTTGTGGACCGGTGGGTGGGTCTGGAGCAGAGAGCGTTGACAGGAGATACTGCGTAAAGGCGCTGAGGATGTCGTAGCACGACGCCATGTGCAGCGCTGTTGAGGCGTAGGAGGGTGAGGCGAGCTGCTCCATTAGTGAGGGGATCGTGGAGCGGATCTCGATCAACACGAGGTTGATGAAGATGTATGCGAATGGCTTTTCGGGGTCTTGAGGGATGCCGTTGGCGGGTGCGAATATTAAGGATTGCGTTTCCATGCCGATGGCTGGGTCCCGGATGATGTTGCCTATCAACGTGATCGTAGCTTTTCGAGTTCTTGCCTTTGGTGCTCTTAGGATAGCCTCCTGGATGGGTGGCATAAGAGATTTGACAAAGTCAGTCGTGTAGAAGCTAGGTCCATCACGGTATATGTCAACGATGGCCTCGAATAGCAATGTTTGGTTGTCTTTCTTGCAGTGCTCTAGCAGATCTAGGATCAGCGTTTCAGCGTAGCGGCATCTGGACTCGAATTCACTTCCATTAGAATCCAACCCGCTATTTCGAAGTAACCGAAGTATTCGACCATACTCTCGAAGAGCGCTTTCATCATTCTTTGCAAGATCTCCAAGAGATGACAAGATTGACTGGTCTCGAAATAGTGAGAAGTTCGAAGGACAAGCAGCAACGGACTGTAAGATCTGAAATGCCGAGATTCGAGAACCAGGGTCGAGCCGTGATACTGATTTACCGATGGGTTCGCATAAGTCCCTAATCTTTGCAGACTCCAACTCGTTGGGTGGAAGTAGGTTCACGAAAGTGTGGACGATGGACACAGCCAGCTCTACCAAGCTCTTTGATTCCTCTTCACTTCTCTTGTCGCTCGGCTGAGCTTTCAGAAGCCGAACTAGAAATTTTTCTGAAATGGATGACCAACATTTTGATATCACGTCGGGATCATTGCGAAGCTTTTCATTGGAGTCGAGCAGAGACCGTAGAAGTGACAAGCCAGCAAAGCGTGATGTATCGTCCTTTGCCTTCAGCAGTACTAGAGTTTGAGCCAATGCGCTTGATGGGTCTTTCGTTTCAGTTCCATCTAGGGTTGACATTTTGAGCGATTTACGATGCGAAAATTTCAGCATCTGCATTTAGAAGCTATCGTAATTACAAAGAATTTATTCCTCCCTTCCCAAGGCTGCTACAATGTTGTTGCCACACTGCCACATCTTTCACGCGCATTTCAGCTCATCATGAACTCATTATATCTGTACACTTCTTGCAATTGTTTATCTTCAGCTTGAAACAGTATTCACCGGCTTCTGATGTTTTCGGTGCGCGTGTCCTTGTGCATACTCGCCAAGACAGCTTAAAATCAGACTCAATCATGATCTGACCACTCGTATCGTCAGCATAGCCTGTTTACAATGCCAAATTCTGCATATTCGCCCGCACTCAGAATTGCTCATTCGCGTTTTAAAGCCTTCATTGACTCGAACGACGCATGGCCATTGCACATCACGTGGAACGGACTCCGCGTGCTTCGCAACTCCAATTTGGTTGGTCGCGTTGGTATTATCTTGCATCTCCTCCATCGCATTTTCAGCCCTGTACAGTAGCCTGTTCTATACTTGTCCCTTGCCGAAGCCCGCTGCAACGTTACGGTGAACTTGTACAATCCAGTACCTACCCACCGCCGTTGAGACCTCGTCGGGCCCTAAACAATCCTTCCGCTCTTCGCTGAGCGTCTTCCATTCGAGCATGAGCTTAAGCATGAGCAATGCCTCCCACACCACCTCCTTCTGATCCTATGGCGCTCTCAGGCACCCGACCGCCTGTTAGTCAAGCAGAGTCCGGAAATGACAATACCGACCAGCCTCGTCCTTCTCTTCTGCCCTCCGCTCTCATCGTTGAGAACCGACATGCCTTCGACCAGAATGCAAATCTAGTGCCCGATGACTCCTCGTACTTCGACTCTCTCCCCAAATTTCACATCCGTAACCCTTCAATACCCAATCCTCCCAGCCAGCATACTTCCGTAAGCACGGATCTACACTTACAAACCGACCTGTCCACTGCTGAGACCCAGCTAATAAGTGGCTCTGGGGAATCTGTAGCAGACGTGGACATGACCTCAGAATCCGGTGCTTCTGCTGGCATTTCGATATCGCGCACTGGTGTCAAGTCTTCCTTATCTGCCGCCAGCATGGCCACTCAGCCGTCGTTGTCTCCAGGGTCTGCAATAAGCTCTCCCGCACTTGCAGCTATGACCGATATCACCCCTCTGCCGTCTCCTCTCATGCCTGGCGAATCACCTGGACCATGGAAACGAGCTTTGGTTCGCCGACCAGGATCCTCAAGTTCCTTAAGCAGCGTACGTGAGGAAGTCAAGCCAGACGATCTTCCAGACCACCTCTCTCCCACTCGCACATCTCCCACGAAGAGAAAGAAGAACTATGGAAGTCTCATGCCGGCTGCAGTCGAGGCCAGCAGCTTCAAGGCACAAATGGAAAAGAACGATCCCGGCCACGCAAGAAATAGAAGCTTGAGCGAGTTTGTACCTGAGCAGATGCACAATGTTCGACCCCGGCATGCCACTCTATCTGGTGCTGAGGTGCATGAAGCGAGAGTTACTACTACCGATTCGCAGCTTCATAGAGAAGAGTATCTAGCAGAGCAGCGTGGCATTGCGCACCCACATCCAGTTCCAATAACGTCCGCTCCACTACCGACTCCACCACCAAGCAATCGAAGTGTGACCGAAAGCGAAGGAGAAGAAAAAGCTGAGGATGAACCACCGGTAGAATATTTAACGCTAAGAGTTGGAAAGCGAAAGCGTCAATATCGACCCGTTCGACCTCTTGGGCAAGGCACTTTCAGTAAAGTAGTGCTAGCCACAAGCCAAACCCTTCCCGCCAAGGTTGTTTTGAACGAGGCCTCAGAAGCAACACTGGATCCGAAATACCTGGTTGCGATTAAGATTGTCGAGCATGGACCCGCCGGTGGAGCCGATGAAGAACGCGTGGAACTCAGCTTGAAGCGAGAAATCGAACTGCTACGGTCAATATCGCACCCTTCTATCGTACACTTAAAAGCGTTTGACTTCACCGACACCGAAGCGCTGTTGGTTCTTAACTATTGTCCCGGAGGCGACCTCTTCGACCTGGCAAGCCAGCGACGCGACGTCCTTACTCCACCCATCGTGCAACGCATCTTCGCCGAACTGGTCGACGCAGTCTCCTATCTGCACGAAAACCTGATCGTGCACCGCGACATCAAGCTCGAGAACGTGCTACTGAACATCCCATCGCACCTCCTGCCCGACCTGTCCGACGGCGCGGCCTCCTACCCGCACCCGCTGGTCACGCTGGGCGACCTGGGGCTGTCCCGGCGGATCCCAGCGCCGCCGGCGTCGCCGCTGCTCACGACGCGCTGCGGGTCGGAGGACTACGCGGCGCCGGAGATCCTGCTGTCGCAGGCGTACGACGGGCGGGCGACGGACGCGTGGGCGCTGGGCGTGCTGCTGTACGCGCTGATGGAGGGGCGGCTGGCGTTCGACGCGGTGCCGCAGCGCGGCGGCGCCATGCGCGGCCGCGCCCGCGCCGCCCACCGCATCGCCCGCTGCGACTGGATGTGGGTCGCGTTCGGCGACGACGACGGCGAGTGGGATGCGCGGCGCGGCGCGCCGTGGGAGGGCGCGCGCGAGTGCGTCGAGGGCCTCCTCAAGAAGGTGAGCCGCGGCCGTTTGTCGGTCCCGCTGCTGAAGGAGATGCCGTTTGTGCGCGACGGTATTCTAGTTGAGGGGGGCTTGCGCAGGTTGCATGGCGATGAGGGCGAGGATGATGTTGCGGAGGGGCCGTTGACGCAGCGGCCGAGTCTCAGTCGCGCCCATACATTTGCTGACCTGCAAAAGACGGATGAAGAGGACGAGGGTGAACAGCAGGCCGATGCTGTTATGGGAAGCTGACGATTAGTGCGGATTCCTTTCGATATATTGATTTCCTGAACGCAAGTTCGCCTAGAAGAAGTAGACCGCTCGGAGCTCAGGCTAAAAGTATTGCTTGTTTTGGATAAGAGGTCTTGCTCATTTCTTTGGACGAAAGCAAGTTGTTTGTCGTGTTGTATTCTTTTCGACGTCCGTCTGAGATATCCATTTTTGCTTGAAGAGCAGGCGCGGCGCTGGGGATTATTTTATGTATCAAGCTGTGTCGGAATACGATAGATGAGGATTGCACTGGTATTCTCCAATCGCATTTACTTTAGCACCTTCATCACCTACTTGGTCTCGGTCTTTTCGTCTTTGTACAGTCAAGCTTTCTGATCTCAAGACAATTGCTAGCAAACAAACTTTGTCCTACCACCGGTGTCTCTCAACGATAAGGTGTGCTCATTCACAGTAGTAACTCATGCCCCAACGAGTACAACAGCGACCTATTGTGTTACACAGACAGCTATCAATTGGTAGTAGAGATAGTTATCCCAAATGTGCACCTATCAGCGTTAATGTTTGGGATTTACAGCGACCTCAAACTCTGCGAGCACCCCTATATTACCGGCAGTCAAGGCTGAGAAGCTCAAAGACGCACGTCGCGGGAAGTTTCTACAGCAGAAACGGCACCCAGTCCTTCTCTACGAAACTTTTTCACCATCTGCCAGGATGATGGAATCCGAGGCGTATGGAATGCTACAGGGGCTGACATCGAACCGTAATTGTGATCTCCAGGTCAAGAACCGGCTGCCAATCACGCGCCCTGACACGAAACGGCGTCTGATATTGCGCTTACGGCAACGGCATTCATTCTCCGTTGCCGTCGTCAGGCTTGGATTGGGCTTCGGGCAGACCGCGAGAGAACACGTAGAGAGCGCAAGTCGAGAGAAGTACAACGATTGTGAAGACGGAAAAAACATATCAATTCTACAGCCCATCCAAGGCGCCGTCTGGCGGTGCGAACAGCCGTAATGATCTAGCCAGCAAGCAAACACGGCACCGCTCCCATCTAGCACCCAGCGGGAGCGAGGCCAGCCGCGCATCGGCCGTGAGGAAATGCTCAAAATAGTAATACAGAAGAACGTGTCCAAAGAGATCCCTTTTCGCGCCCGCTGCAAAGGCGGGCATTGTCCATCCACGCTTTCCGCCATCTAATTCTAAGCCACGCGCAACCCATGCACCAAGACGCACACAACCCCCTCGAGCCCAACGCAAAGCAAAGCAACCCAACCCAAAGCCTAAGCCCGCACGCCCTCCGCCCGTCCCTCAACGCCGACCCTCGCGCCCGCCGCGGCCCCCAGCGCGAAACTGCTGACGATGCGGCGCAAGCCGGCGATGCTGCGCTTGGGCAGCGGGCGCGGCGGCATGGGCGGGAGCGCGGTGATGCCGTAGGAGGCGCGGTTGGCGGTGGCCGGGCGCGGCGCGTCCGCCGACAGCTTGCGGCTGAAGTTCATCGCTGCTGCGGAGGAGGGCGAGGGGGCGCCGCGGGTGGTGGGCCGCGAGGACGCGGGAGCGGCTGCGGCGGGACCCGGGCGCGAGAACGACACCGAGGCTTTGCGGCCGGCTGGGTTGGGTGTTGGTGGTGCGGCGGCGGCGGAGGTCGGCGGCGGTGCGTGCGACGTCGACGCCGAGTCGCCGCGCGGCCGGCTGCGCAGGTTCTCTTGGCTTTTGCTGCGGGCGCGCTCGGCCGCCTTCATCAGGTCCATTGAGCGCTTGGACGGGTAGCCGGAGGAGGCGGGCGAGAAGCACGAGTCTTGGGAGCTGGATTTGGAGTGCGCGGGCCGCTTATGCGATGTCGTGGGTGCTGCTGCTTCGGCCGCGGGTTCGTAGCGCGGTGGCGGTGGTGACGTCGGGCCTTTTGATGATTCCGTTTGCAGCGTAGATAGGGATTGCGGTGCGACTTTCACCCTTTGGATATTAACGATGCGTGCTTGTGCCTCCTTTGGCGGTTCCTTGACTTTAGGCCGCATTAGGTTGGCGATGTGACCAGCAGTGCTTGTTTTTGGCTCTGGTGGTTTGTACGTATCGACACTAGGCAATGCAGGTAGCGGCCTGTTGAGATCTACTTCCTTTTTGGCGGCAAATCGAGGATCAGACTGAAAAGCGGAAGACGAGCCGCTGATACTGTCCACGCTGGGCCTTCGCTGAAGACTCCAACTCCGCCATCCGTGAGATTGAGAAGGAGTGCGTGTAATTCCGGCGGAATCAGATCGTTCACGGCCATTGCGAGAAGCTGGTCTGCTGTTGGATGCAGTACGAGGACGGATATAGTCTCTGATACCGTTACTCAAGCTTCGTGCCCTGCCACCTACACCCGAACGACTTGGAGGACGTTGCGAAACCGGCTGTGCTACTTGAGTCGTCTGAGCAGCCTGAGCTGTGCGTTCTCGATCTTGTTTCTGGCGGCGTTTCTCAAGCTCTCTCCGCATCCACTCAGCAGCCGCAGCATCGGCTTGCTCAACGGCAGCCTGATACTGATCGTCATTGAGAACAATGCTCTGCGATCCGCGGTTGGATGGACGAGATGGAGTAACTGCGGCCGTGGTCATAGTTGTGGAAGCGTGATGTACTACGCGACCGTCCGTTGATGCACTGAGCGGAGTTGACACGCTCACGTCACTCGAGTCTCTAAAAGGAGCAGTCTTTGGTCGTTCAATTGGACTCATAGCCTCCACATCGTCAGCTCCATCTTCTGGCATCGAGTTTCCTCGCGCCAACTGTGGCTTCTCAAAGTGCTGTTTCTCCACCTGTTTCTCAATTGGCTTGCTCGATCCCTCTCTACGCTTAGGGAAGGGTTGCTGCGTCTGCATCAATCTGCGTTCTTGAGTGCTGACAGGAAGCAGTTCAACTTGCGCAGCATCTGGCTTATACGAGTATTTACTCGGGTGTGATACTGAGTTATCAAGTCGACTGTCCTTGCTGCTGTGTTTGCTGTAGCTATTAAACGTGCGCAGAAGATCTTCCGATGCACGAATGCTATCTGCAACTGCTGCCACGTCGTCATCTTGGATATCAGTGGAAGTGACTACTGCGGTACAAGCTGCTCGTAGCGCCACTTCGGTCCCTGCCGAGAGAGGACGTCGACAGATGAGTGGAGAGACTGGTGGAGAATACTGTTCGTAGCTCGCCGCCGAGAGAGTTTGTTTCACCACTTTAGTCTCGGTCTTTGAGGGTATTCTCTGCAACGTATTGTGAGCTGCCACTCAAATCTATGATTAAGTAGGTGCATACCAGAGGCGCAAGGGCCTGGGAGATCTTCCGCTTCATGCTGAAAGTCTCCGTCGCAGTTTTTTGAGGCGCCAGTTCGATTGCTAACAGGGATAAAGTTTAGATGGGTTGATAAATCACGCCGTGGAACCGTCTGGTCAAAAGTTGACGAGTGGCCTTCCGGTCGTCCTAACTGAATGGCTCGTACCAGACGAAATGATAAACGGCGCGGCCGGTTGCAGAGACGTAGAGCAGCAAAGAAAGCTTAATTCTCCGGCCGTGAAGCCTGCAGTTGGCGAGCAGTCAATAGTTCGTTGAGCATCTGCTGTGGGTTTTCGGCGCTGCCGTGTGAAGCAAAACAGAAAGAAGTTGATGAGTCGAGGAAGGAGATCGGCAAAGGAGTAACCGTGGAGGAAGATATTAAAAGAAAAAGCAGTGTGTGCAAGCATGCAAGAGAGCGAACAAGGAAGGGTGCATTGCAGATTCGCCAGTGCGGTTGGTGAGCTTTGTGCCTGCGTCTGTGTCGGCCGTGCCTGAGTTGTGGAAGTGCTTGGTCGGGGTCTCATCCGTGCCAGTAAAGCAGGGTCCGGTATGTGGGCCGTCTGGGGTATGCTAAGTTGCCAACACTCAAGCCCGTGCCCCCCCTGCTTTGTCCTTCCGCTTGGGATACAGCCGGCGCTGCTAACTTTCTGCGAAGCTGTACGGAGTATTAGTTGCGACCGGGCCCAACTGCTTCCTCCACCAATGACAGCCAAAGCCGACGCAGCCATGGAAGCGTCAAAGAAGGGGATCAGCGAGTTGACAGCCCATTGACAGGCAGTTTCTCACGCTGTCACCGTTCATGGCTGCTGTGGGTCAGCCTTCGTCGAATGCTGTTGGATGGGCCTGGGATGCATGCTCCAGCTTGAAACGTGCCACCCGCGCCGCAGCGCCGTAGACTGCCATTTCAACCCACTCCCACCAGCATCTCCGTAATCTTGCAGACGGCCAACCAAGTTGTTGTGTTGCGCCTGCATCCGCTCTTATCAATCTCATCGGCCAACCCATCACATCATCTCGTCATCTTGTCATCGCTGGGCTCTGCATATCAAACCTCAGCGCCGTTGTTTTGCGTGCACGTCGCATTCGGCAACGGTTAGGATTCGGTAAAGACTGGAGGATATGAGGGTTCCTGTGCGTCGCGTCGTGGCGCACGGCAGGAACCAAACCAACGTCCACAACCCCCAACACTAGACAAGGGCAGTGGGCTGCAATTAGCACTGCTTCGCTCCATCATAAAATCAATCATGGAAATTTCAGGCTCACACTCGCCAGCCAAAGATTTGATGAAGTGAACGTGCCACATCTGTTGTTGAGTCGAGATCAGCGGTAATCTTCCATCTCATTTCTCTTATTCCGATAACCCCATCTGTCCATCTCATCGCCATCTACTTGTCATCTGGTGGCCGTTTGGTTGAAATACTGTCTCACCGTGACTGCTTGTCATCAATCCAAATCGAGTACACTTCTTGGTCATCTCGTCCGGCTCACATTTCTCTTTTGAGTCGTTACATCCTTGATGCCATAAATAAGCTCGCATCTGTCCATCCAAGCCATGTGCACGCTATTCTTTGTCTGCGCCCGTAAGAGCCTACGTAGTATGCCTTTGCCGCAGTGAATGGATTCGGAGGATGTGTTGGCCGAATAATTTTACTCACTGTACTTCAACGGATGGCGTTGAAGAATGTTCCTTCAAGGCATCCATGCACACCCACTAATTACCCACTACGCGAACCCCCCGGAAACAACGCAATTCCCTCCTATGGCGGGGGCTACGAGCTTGGGCCGTACCACGTACTGCACACTAAGCAAGGGTACTGAAGGTTTTGCTGGTCGCATCGCCAGCAAACAAAGATGATCCTCGCCCGTTCGCGAAACTTCACAGGGCTACATAACGCGTTTTATCCGTGCGCGTTTGGCAGCCATCGTCGGTTTTCAATAATTTCTCCGATGGGCTCATGACACCGAGGTCATTCTGTGTATTTCGAGGTGGTCATCACAAGTGACAAACACAAAACGTGGTGTTGGAAGCAGAGAATTACAGTACATACACGACTCCTTCGCAATGAAAAGATGCAGGCGCCATTGCCAAGAATATCGGATCCTCGTGTCCGTACCGTGAAATCTGGCCCGATTCTTCGTTCTGATGCACATCCTGCTAACTCTTCTTTGTTGTTTGGCGTCGCACATGTTCCGAGGGACGAACGATGGCGCCATTCGAACCCCAAACTTTGGCCGTTGCTCCGTTGAAACCATGCACTGGCGTTATTGACGGCAATGCAGCAGTATTGGACTAACCAAGACCGACACGTCCACGCACGAGAAAGTGTCTTGTTGATTTGTCTGTTCTCAGCCTGTTGTTCAGCCTTGCGTGTTGATATCGTCAGCATCTCTTACAGCCCTTCCCACCCGGACGACCAAAGCGAAGCCCCAAAAAGTACAGTGCCACATATAGCCAACCCAGTAATCCAGGCAGAAACCCCAAGCGCCAATGCCATCCCAACCACCCAGAAGCCCGAAGCGAAAAAGTACATACAGGAACAGCACACGCCGTGCGCAGCCGGGCGGCGCAAGCACCGCAAGCTCGGCCAACCACGCCCGCAGACTCCGCAGCCCGCAAGAGCCGCAAACCGCAAACCCACGCCCGCGCCACGCCACGCCACGCCAACCCGCACTCACGCAATCAAGTCTATCTGACGACGCGCTGCCCGCCATAGTACCCCAAGTCGGCGTCTTCGCCGGGCAGTGCCGCGGGCGGCCTGCCATGGACATCATCATCATCGTCGTCCTCGGGGCTCGGCGGGGTGTCGACGGTGCCGCGACCGCGCCGGCGTCCGTATGCGTCATAGCCGGCCTCGGCATCCGGGCCGCGCACATCGGGGCTGGCGTCGCGGAAGGGCGACGGCGCGCGCACGGCGATGGTCGGCACGTCCGCCGCGTGCGCGAGCAGCTGGCGGTGGTCGTCGGAGGCGTCGGAGCCGGCGCGGTGGAAGGGGCGCGCGGGGTCGTCGTACGAGACGGTGGAAGACGGGCCGGGCGGCGGGCCCGCCGGCGGCGCGTACGCGCCTGGCCGTGCGTAGGAGCCCGGCGGTGCGTCGGACGCGCCGTCCAGCGGCCGCGAGAACGGCTCCAGCTTCGTGCTGCCTTCGAAGGCCGGGTCGTTGCGCTGCCGCCGCCGAACCGCCAGCCAGCGGAAGCCGCGCGCGAACGCCTTCACGAAGTCCCAGGGGTTGAAGGCATCCGCGAGGGCGTGCCAGCCGAGGGCGCCGCCCTGGTAGCGCGCGGCCGGGTCGGCGCTGCGCCGCACGTCGTAGATGGCGAACGGGAAGGCCACGATGTGCAGCAGCGAGAAGAAGAACATCTCGATGCACAGCAGCATGCTGGGGATGCCGAAGATCAGGTCGGCGAAGGCGACGTGCGGCGACGCCTTCAGGATGCCGCCGTTGCTGCCGCCGTGGCTGGACGTCAGGAACGAAATTAGCAGCTAGGAGGCGAATGTCAGTTGCGGATTTTGGGCGGACGGCGCAATTGGAGATCTTACGCTCTGCCAGAATGAGAAGAAGATGACAAGCTTGATGCAGCAAATCTTCAGAAATGGCTTGTACTCGGCAATGTCTTCCTTGATCTGTAAGTAGAATTGAATGAGGCAGTACATTGCGATGGTTACAGCCACGCCTTCGAAACACAGTACCCAGACATGTGAGAATGCTGGCGAGATCGAGGATTCGCAATAGCGCCCGAAGAACTGAGTTATCATTGCAACAAGAGTGAAAAACACTCGGATGAAGCAGTACTGGAAAACGCCAACCCAGATGATCTATAGTGATATTAGCATTGGTCTACCATTTCAACTCCTCTTGACAGCTCTTTCGCTTCCCAAAAGACATACATTAAACGTTGTAAGGCCATTTCTTGGTTTTCTGAACGGTCCTTTACTTTCTCCACCAGTACATTTTTGCAGCCAGCTGATGGGTAAGACCCAATTCCTTGGCTCGGTCTTACGGAAATAAGCTTTCTGGTCGTGGAGTGTAGGTTCGATGTAATTGCAGAGCAAAGTGAAGAAGCTAGCGATGGCGAAAGCTTCATAGCAGTCGCGGAGGACTTGCCAGTATACGGCATGCCAGAAGTCGTAGTAGGAGACGAAGGAGATGATGGCATAGATGGGAATCATAGCGAGGATACGGATGATGTGCTTTTGCTCCCACGGTTTTGAATAGTGTGTTGCATGTCCGATCAACAAGATTATAGCCACCACACACGCCGCAAGGCCAAAGCTACCTGATATGAAGAGTCCGAGGTGATGGAATGTGATACTTCCGAAGAGCGGAATCTCCTTAGCGACTGAGATTGAAGTCAGAATAGATTAGAACCCGCTTTCTGAGGCACCGGCACATACCATCTATGTCGCCTTGCGCGATCTCAGTGTTGTTACAGACCGCCATGATGGTCACGCTTCAAGGTTCAGGCGTCAGAAAGAGGCCTTTGAGGTGGGATGGTGGATATCCGCGAGCGCAGAGGCCTCATGGGCACGGCAAGCAGAAATGAAATATGAGCAACGGTCTGGAAATGAGTGGCAGTCGGTCATAAAGCGGTTTGGTAGTAGTGGTAGTCGTGGTAGTAGTCGTGGTAGAGAATGCCCAGTGGCTGCGGTATGAGGGAGGCTGAGTGGGTCTTGGCGCAGAGTAGGATACAGGAGTCGCCGTACATGTAGATCTGCGGCGTCTAATTTAAGTAGGATGTCACCATTCGCCTCTACTCTAAGCCCGCTGAAACTCGCGTGAGCCGTTTCAATCAAACACCAACACAGCCACACATCTCGTACGAATCTCAGAAAACCTGTCGTTTTCTGATCACTCTGCTTCAAACAAGCCCTGACCAATAGAATTCATGAGGATACGATTTGCATAATGTAAATTACCCGAATTGCTAGAGGTAAACGATTGCAACAGCGCAAGCGCCCTTCCAACACCATTTTTGACGCCCATCGATCAATTTGGTCCACTTCACTACTCCAAAGTCCCAATGCAAACATCACGCAAATTTCAGATCCGGTAGCTTACGCCGCAGCTGCAGCAACCGACTGCTGAATCATGCCAGGCGCGTGGCCTTGGAACTCTGGCAGCCCTGGATGCACACCGACGCGCTCCTTACTGAGCAGATCGACTAGCAGTGGCGAAGGTCGGTTCTCCTTCTGTGGCTGGAACACTTCTTGGCTGCGCTTGTACTTGCGCACGCTGTCGATATATTGATCAAACAAGTAGGCCGAGTCGAGAGGACCACCCTTAGCTTCCGGGTGGAATTGCGCTGAGAAGATGGGTCGAGACTTGTGGATCATGCCTTCGTTACTAGAGTCGTTCAAGTTGACAAAGTATTCCTTCCAGTCGGATGGCAGAGTCGTGATGTCCACAGCATAGCCGTGATTCTGCGATGTGATGTGACATTTGCCCGTTGTAAGGTCGAGAGCGGGAATGTTGTGTGCACGGTTCTGGTTTGTCGTGTCAGATACTGCCGACTAATAATGTCAATGAAATGCTACTTACACCATACTTGAGCTTAATGGTGCGAGCTCCCGCGGCCAATGCAAGCAATTGATGACCCATGCAAATGCCCATGATCGGGATTTGAGATGTTTCCATCAACTTGCGAAGGTGGTAGACAGTTTCTTGGCAACTGTAGAGAATGAACCATTAGTCAAAGGCCATCAGCTTCTACGTTCGATTGTACGTACTGGGTTGGATCGCCAGGTCCATTCGAGATGAATACACCATCAAAGTGTCGGGCAACCTTGTGGATCGGGAAATTGTACGGGAATGCCGTCACAGAGGCACCACGACTAACAAGGCTGCGGATGATATTCTCCTTTACACCGCAATCGACGAGAGCGATGTGCAGGTCACCCAACGATGAGTTGACGTGGAATGGCGCTTTAGTGGATACACGACGGACGAGATTGATGCCCTCAGGATCGATGTATGCTTCGTCTTCATCGGCATCGTATTCTTCACCAATGGTGATGCGAGCAAGGGAAGAACCTTGCTCCCGCAAGAAAGTTACAATGGCTCGAGTGTCAACGCCGGAGATGGCCGGAACACCCTTGAATATGTTAGCAGCTACATCTAGCTCGATCAGAAAATAAATTACCTCTCGTGCACACCATTCAGCCAAACTCTCAACCGCAGTCCAGTGGCTGTGCTTTTCGGCCTCATCGGCTACAACAATGCCAGCAGCTTGGATGTTAGGAGACTCAAAATGACGGAGCAGTCCAAATTCGTCACGAGTAGACGATGGAACGCCGTAATTGCCAATCAATGGTTGAGTGAACACGAGAATCTGTCCACGATATGAAGGATCTGTCATACTCTCTGGGTAACCAACGAGAGATGTGGTAAATACTAGAAACAAAATATGTGTCAGCCATTTTCTCCCTCGAAGATTCATCCAAGTAAGAACATGTTAACGTACCAGCTTCACCAGATATGTTAGTTTTGGCACCAAAGGACTTGCCGTGGTGAATCGGTCCATCCTGTGAAAGGCGGTGAGCGAGGTTAAGCACAGAGACTCCTTATCCTACCTTGATGGTAAAAGTAGCACGTTCGCGGCTGACGGGAGTGCCCTTTCGCGTAAATTGAGGCACGCGACCAGTTGAACTTGTCTGCACAGTGGCTAGATTTCGTACTCCTCCAGTTTTCCATACCTGAACCAAACCCCGGGTAGACCTCGCAACAGTGGGAGTGAACATTTTGGACAGCATTTTGGACAGATAGATAGATGTGATGCAGTGTAGATGTTTAAGAGGTCCGCTCAGTTGACTGAGGCCTTCCACAGGTGGTCTTGAACAACGATGTTAGTGACATGACGGTTGGAGAGGGTTATGACTGTTCGATTTCGTACCAGATATGTAGTCCTGGAAGCGAGTTAGCCATGTCCAAGCGGTTGAATCGAGTTTCTTCAAGATTGTACGGGTTGATAGAGGGCAATTGAGATGGCATAGCGAGGTTGTGCGTCATAAACACAATTGGTCGCCACGAAGATAAGGAAAGCTTGAATATGTTGGGACACATTGATATGACATACCTGGGAAGTGAAGACGGTCGGGGCAGCACGCATAGGGGCGCTACAGCAAGCTGTGACAGCGACCAAAAGGGTTGAAGAAGATAGCTAAGCAATAGCGGAGGCAAAGCACGTCGGAATCAGAATTTTGTTGCAGTGGAGATGGGATGCGGGCGTGTGCAGAGTTTGCGTGCGTGAATGACTGAATAGATCATCGATTGTGCGCAGGCGGGGTAGTGAAGCCCCGAACTAGCTGGGAGTGTCCCTATTGTTTAATATCAAGAGTGACGCAAATTTATTGGGCTAAGAAATTTTTTTGCATCCAGACACATGCAACAATCTGACCAAATTAAATTTTCCTTAGCTTGTAGAGCACTTCTCGGTCTTTATTCTCGGCCTCTCAAGATTTGCCTTCGAGTTTCATCCATCCTTCTCAGCTCCAGGGCTAAATATTCTTCAATGCTAGGTGATTGTCACATTGGATCGCGCGATACCGACATTCGCATCAGCACCTTTCCAATGGTGCTTCCTCTGGTGATATCACCATATGCACAACTGTAGATCGGCCTTTAAAACAATTCTCGCTTCAGTTGGGAGACACCACCTTGGCTTTGTATAGATATTACTAGCACCGTTTCCATAGAGAACACCTCGTCTCCTATCGCATGCAATTGATGCTGCGTTACTAGAGCCGGTCATTGGCGTCTTGTAGGCCTCTATCCGCAATATCGAGCTAGCCATGATAATATTGCCGCCGTTGACAACACCATCGAATCCTAGCTCTCAATCACATCTCTCGCCATAATATCTTCGTCCCATTTCAGCGAGCAAAGGCTAGATTGTGTGGTGTACAGTAGAACTAGCAATGACTGATTTTCATCCTTTCATAGACCGTTTTTGTTTCAGGAGAAGCTTTCCTTGCTTCCGAGCTTGATTCCAACTGATCGGTGCTGAGCTGTCATTTGATTCAATGCGCTCGAGTACGTCGTTGTTGACTTCATCGAGCACGAATTTCCCAAGATTGCCGCTTCGCCATCGTTGAACAAACCAAGAAGCGGCAGCATCAACATCTGGAATATCGCCTTTTTGCAAGCGTCCGGTTTTCCGAGCAATTGCTTCCAAAAGCACAATGATATCATTCGTTGGCTCGTGATACTGCTCGTACACGGAAGGAGAAAATTGGTTGAGTTGGAAAAGCAAATAGTCCGCGAGGATGATCGAGGAAATGATGGAATCCCTGACGGAGCCACAAAGTGCAAGCTTTAGCATCGCTTCCTGGTCCGGCACGTAAGGCATAAAGACGCCAGGGCTGTCAAGTAAATAAACTCGATCAACAACCTGAACGCTGGTACTGATGGATCGAGTAACGCCAGGTTGATCACCGGTTCGTGCTGCTTTGCCTTTGTTCATCCCTACCGCCCGTAGTGCATTAATTAAGGATGACTTTCCCACATTGGGAATTCCCACTACTATTGCAGAAGCACCTGTAAGTCTTTCACCGCCGAGCTCTTTTAGGTACTTTGTTACTCGAGCTACGTCTTGGCGTTTGCGATGGTCGCAGAAGAAAACGGGGGACGGTTTATGCCATTGCCGAAGTAGAATGTCTCTCTATGTAGATTGTAAGCTTCCAATTGCTGAGATGCAAACGGCGCTGGCGATTTTCGAGTACCTTGTAATCTGCAGCTTCATCGTTGCTTCCGAGATCGCGCTTCGTGTACACATAAGCTCTTTTGCGTCCAGATAGAGATTCAGCCAGTAGTGGATTCCGCGAACTCAGCGGAATACGATAATCTCGACATTCAATGATTATATCGACATTGGAAAGTCTCGTCTTCATGCTCTCCAATCCAGTGCGATGGTGACCTAGGAAATACGATCGAGGCAGCGAGTCAAGCGTTGGGAATGCCGCTCGTGGGATAAAAGTGGATGCCATGCTGAACAAAGGGAATGAGCCATCGTCTGCCCTGAAATCTTGAGTTAGCATTAGGAAATGTGTTAATGGTCAATGTCAATCGCGAGGCGGCATACAGTCACTGCACAAACAACCTTGGCTACAAAGCAGCGCTTCAACGTGAATGCAAAATAACTGAAATTACATCAAAAGTTATCAGGAAAACATGCCGAGATTGCAATAGCATTGACTCGAGATTGTTAGAGTCGGCAGCTATTGAAGATTCTTGCGGCGCGCATTGGGTCGGAGGTTGCCTTATGGGGAAAAGCGTCCGGTCGGCTGATAATTTTGCCGCCCTTATGTGAAGTGCAACGTCAAAGGTTCCCACGCGACAGCTAGAAACGGAAGTCAAACTGAGGACAAAATTGGGAGTGTTGTCAATTTTTAAAGTTCAGGAGCTTGGAAGTACACTGTCTAAAGTCGGCAGAAATGCGATAGAGATATACAATGGAAGATCGCAAAAGCCGACTCGCTCAACTGCGGATTGTTTGACTTTGTTTCCTGGGGTTAGTTTAACTTCATGGACACTTGATTTAGGTTGAATTAATCGAGTTACAAGATAGATTTAGGAGCTATACTTAAGTAACTTCTCTCCTTGTTGGACACCAGATTTAGAAGCTGCTGCATTTCATAGCTTCGAACATGGAGGGATGCAGCAACGATGGAACGAAACCGAAGGGGCAGAAGCTTGTCAAGTGGAAGAAAAGGATTGTATTGGATCTTGGTGCCGCGTATTCAGACTGCTGCTTGTTTGAATAAGTGTTGTGTCTAGGTGTTGATAGTGTGGTGAGGTGGGAGAGCGTACTGAGGGTTATTGTGGATGGACGCTACGGTAACCGCACTCAATATCCAAAATGAAGTCTGATTCTCATGGCATTTTCTAGCTAGTTCTTTACCCATGATATGGATTTTAATTTTCCTGTCAACAAATCCGTCATCAACAACACCAAAACCTTCCACTGTCCACCGCTCGAGATCATTCTTCCGATATTCTCATTCTCATTCTCGTTATATCACCCAGTACTTCGTTAATACTGCATCCGATACCTCACATCCATCATAGCTCTAAGATAGCACCTACTGCGCTACTGTTTTAAGGTACAGTGTCAGCAGAAACGTCGATCCGGTTTGCAAGGTGCCGGTTCCGCAAATCATGCATGTACTAACCTCGAGCAGATCTCTCCTACTCTTCATCTCAATCCAATCCAGTGCAATGTGTAAAGTAAGAGCATACACTTACACATGTGGCCACACGGCTCAATTCCGTCTCTCAACCTGTCGCGGTACCATCACTCGACGCAAGCTCAAACGATGCGTTAAAACCAGAGGAGTTTTAAGAACAACATTTTCTAAAGAAGAAATGGCCACAATCGTAAAAGATACCAAGCCTATGGAGCTCAAGAACCGACTACTCCTGGGCAATCGCAAGCATGTAAGCGTCGAAACGCGCATTGTCAAGAGACCCAAGTGCGTTATGAAGACGGAAATGGTCATTCAATCCAATCAAAAATGCGGACCATGCCAGTATAACGAGTTCAACGACGAACGAACTAAGCTCCTGGGCGAAGCAAATGAGCGTATTTCAAACGCTCGAATCATCGACCAGGAGGCATGCGAATACATCATCGGCCATAAGATTCCGGAGCAGCGGGCCGAGTTGAACGTCGAGCTGCTCGAGCGAGCCCGTGACAGGCTCGCCGAGCAGCTCGACGGCGAGAAGTGGAGGATCCGGCACCAACTGGCTCCCGACGTCAAGGGGTCGTTGGGCTCCTTGAAGATGCTTGACCGGGTTTCCACTCCATCTCCTCTCTCCCACGAAGTCCCCTTCTTGGGGGACGACGGGGAGGAGGAGGTGGAGTGGGAATCCGAGGAAGAGGTAAGCGCCTTGGAGATTCTCGTCATTTCTGGTTTAAATCTAATTCGTGTATAGTAGCGGAGGGGTTGGAGTCCGGGCGCAGCTGGCGCAAATTCTAAAATTTATCAACGAATGTAACTGCTGGAAGACCTTCCGGCAGATAATCTTGGATGAGAATGTACATATACAATATCACAATAGAAAGGATTCAAGACGACTTGTGCTACTTGTCATTCAATTTGACTACGGTCGAGTATATTAACTCCAAGATGCAGGCCTGAAGCAAAATGCCATGTTTGACATATCAAATCAAAATCGCTTCCATCACCCGATCACCTTACTAACTTCTGTCAAATCACAGCAGTCATGCTTTGCTTTAGAGATTGACTTGAAAGAGAAGAGTTAGCCCATGGATGATCTGGGGTGAACGATCCAGGCCATACCAGTTTATTGACAAATCGTATGAGCTTATCCGTGAATTCCAAAGCCATACACGAGTCTTTTTAGTTCTCGTCAGATCGTAATACAGCAACTCTATCAATTCCTGGTTGCTGGTATTGTCGAAGCAGCGTTCTTCTGTAGCGTAGAGTCCAATCATCTCCAAGCCAGTATAACGGCCAACTATCTCAAGTGTTTCTGAAGTTCTTCTTCTGGTAGAACAGATCCGTTCTCGAACTACCCAGATTTATGATTTTAGGGCAACCATCCCTATCCTTCTCCAATCTAGTACATTCAAAGCAGTAGAAAGCGTCAGAGATGCCTTCACCGCCACAGACCACGCATTTGTTCTGGTAGTTGCCGAAGGAGCATTCATCGCAAACGCGGGCGAGGGTTGTAGGACGGACATAGGAGTCGCACGAAGGACATTTGCCATCGCACTTTTCGCAGAGACGCGCGATGGAGATGCCGGTTTGCTTGCGGCACATCACCAAGTCGGGATGATGGCGCGACATGATTAACTATTGAGCGTTTGGAGGCGTAGTTGAGTGGTATATCGCAGCGAGAGCTGTGCTTAACAGTATATCTTGTGCAGAGATATTTGGCGAGCTGTGAGATATGAAGAAGAGCAGAGAAGCTGGTGGCGGACTTTTGATATATAATTGCCAGCACATGAGGGCGTTCTCTTTGTCTGACTAATCAAATCGCAAGCTTGTTGCAACCTTAGCGGCTCGAAATCTTGGCGCGACTTTCCCTCGCGGGGAATCCTCCGAGCTCACCATCTGCATGAGCTTCAATTTGATTTCCTTTCCCGCTGCATTTCTTTTCCCCTTCTGAACCTTCAAGGGCTTCCACCACTCTCTCTCCACCATCAGCGTGATGGCGGACGAGGCTTCTCCTATGAAAGCTATTGAAGCCTCCAATAGTGACGAACTACCTGCGCCCGATCGAGCAGCCTCACGAAAGCGCCGTCAGTCATCTATAGATGATGAAGACGCGCCAAAGCGGCAGCGCATTGATGATGACCAAGCATCACAATCGGTCCTGTGTGTTGCAGCTACTCCTATCTCCCGATCGCCTTCTGACCGCTTTGGCAGCCTCGAGCCTACCGTCGCGAACAACAGTGACGACGACAAAACTCCTCGAGCAGACCAGTACATCGCAGCTACCCCAATGGGCAGGACTCCCTCTGACACCGCACGTAGCGTCATACCTGACATCGAACACGATCACAACGGCGATTACCATCGCTCTACAAAATCAGAAGAGTCCGCCTCTCCTACTCCGGGTCCTCCTTCTCCGTCTAACTTCTCGGACAGTATGGTTCCTGCAGCCACTACTCTCCCAAATGAAAAGTATCCCTCACTCACCCCTATAACTCCGGGCGATTTTGACTTTATGTATAGGGAATCTCAACGATTGTATGCCGAACAACAACGCGATCCATTCTGCCTTGGATCTCTGTATCGCGGTCTTACTGACAGCATGGATAGTATTGAATCTGCCGTTACGATTCCCGAAGAACCTACAGCAAACAAAGCCAAAGATCCAGTGAGTGGAATTAAAGCCCAAGAGCTGAGCCATCGGTATCCACCTCCGCGATCGTACAATGCTAAGATCGAACAGGTCGCACGCGCCTTCGATAAAATGATCGAAGAGCCGTCCCGAGTGAAAAGTGATTCTACAAATCACGGCCGAAGCTCCAACACCACGTCGGATCAAGCTCAATCCCCTCCATCAGACAGGCAACCTCTGCCGACGCGCCCGCGCGGACCGGTGGATAGGAAAGCTGTCGCGAAGCGCCTTTTTGGTGGAATGATGCAAGCAGCAGCCGGAGCACCGGTTTCCGATGTTCACCAACGCCGTGCACAGATTGAACAACGACAGCGAGAGAAGCTTAGAAGACAAGATGAAGAAGCTGCACGTGAGTATGACAGAAGCCAGAAGAAGTTGCAGCAGCGAAACATACGTAAGCAGTGGGAATATCGACGATCTGCCGTAAGTTCTCCCAATTCAAAACATACAGCTATTCTAGGATGAGCTAACATGAATACCAGATGCATCGCCGTCATGCAGCTATGATCGCCACTGCCGAGTTTCTATACACCGATACCGATCCCAAGATCGTAAGTCCTCCTCTTAGTCTTTCAGAAGTGACATGCTAATTCCTCTTTAGTACTACAAGCCGTATGAGCTCTTTGCGGACGAAGAGGATCGCATTTCGCGCCAAGTTCAAGAGGCCTACGCCACTCGCGATCGTGAAGAAGACGAATTCGAGCGTCGCTACAAAAGGTGGCGCGACAAGCGTTGGGCTAGGAACGAAGGTATCAACTCGTCTTCCGCCAATCCGGCACGCTAGGAAGAATGACAATGCTAACCATGCGTAGATGATGGAAGTCCAGAGAGATCTCCAATTTCTGGGCATGTTGACGCCGACGATGAAGTCGTGAAAGGTGATGCAGTATCTCACAACCACAGTGCTACTAATGTGAAATCAAATAGTTCGGAGACAGCAAAAGATGATTCAGACAGAATGGTGGTCGAGGAACATCATGGTGATGCTTCTCTGGCTGAAGGTGAGGAGGATGCCGTCATTTATTAGCGACTACTGCTTTACTCTGTACTCTATAGTTTCTCATACCCATTGCCATACCCCGGATACGGACATTCAGAAAGCGGGACGGAGAATGTGAGTTTGCATTTTTACGACTGATTGCTTCTAAGAACTTCCCAGCTGATAGCTTGCTACTGATATAGTGGACAATACAAATCAGGTCAGTTGCAAATGGATTAGAGTGTAGAATACTGCTGTTGTTGCGCTCTTGCACGACTAAGGTACACAAGCTCAAATAGTAATTGGCTTCTTTGTAGTAAACCCATGTCCGGGAGAACGAGCCTTTTAAGTTTAGCGTGCCAGATCCCTAACTAATATATACTAAGTTCAAATGGTTGGCTGTGAATCCGGGCCGCAACGGCTTGGCGACGAAGGAACTCAGCCTCAGCCTGATAGCATGACAATCAACCTATACCGCGTGGAACAACAGGAGTATTCGCAATGCTTTGTCTTCATCCTTTCGACCTAGCCAAGAAAAAAAAAACATGCCAACGAAATCAAGACGCTTGTGGACGCCGATCATAGGGTTCTGGCAGGTTCCCGTTGTTGAAACTTATGGCAAGGACGACGAGGCTACATCGTCATACGATTCATCCTGCCCTGAGAGTGTCAAATATGATGACCCAACGGATCTATGGTCTCGACGCATCAAGTCTGATATACTCGCCATGCTTGCACTAGCTCCGGCATCAGCTCATGAGCAGATACTAGATGTCGAGCTCGGCCAAGACAGCAAAGGCAAAGAGGCGGAGCTGAATATCGTCATCACGGAGCTCTCAGCCTCGGATATTGTTGTCCTCAAAAGCGTTAGTGACAAGCCGCATACTGTCTGGAAAGTCCGGACCTCCACTGACTCCTCGGCTCAACCAACTTGGCGCTACCGATATCCGAGAAAACCAATAGAGATGACCATTCCCCCGAATCCAAATATCTCAGAGGGCAATGGGCCACCTCGGAAGACTCGCCGATCAATTCGACGCAAATTTGAACGCTCAATGATCATAGGGAAGTCCGAAATCAAGAGTTGGAAAAGAGGAGCTGGGAGAAGCAAGGAATGGAGGAAATATCGAGATATTAACATCAGCGACCTTCAAGCGAAGAAAAAGCCTGATTCAGAGAGTCAGGAGAATGCCTCCGAATATGCATCTAGAGTTCCTTGGCTGTTTTCGACTATAACTGTCCCTCTTTCACTTCTTCGCGCTCAAAGTAAGAAGCCGATTCAAGGAAGAAAGAAGGAATATCCTCAGCGAAAATTGTTACAAGCAGGTGATTTCACATTGAGATATGTTGGGAAAGATCAGACTCTGGAGATAGCCCAAAGGATCCGGCAGCATCGAGAGGTTCATGCCTCGTGGAAACGCCACTTTGCTCCGGGCTGGCGACCGCGGCCACTTCAAGACGTACGTACTATTCGGGCTCCACAGGTCGAGCCCCCTCCTCAACCAAGGGTTGAGACTGCCGCTGACTTTCTCCGTCTCGTTATTAGCGTTAGAGGCGAGACGAAAGTTATACCGGAGACCTTTTTGACTGGAGAAGTGACGATCTCTGCATCTACTAATCTACAATCCCAAAAAGCAGAGCCAGGAAATCCTGAAATGGCCTTAAAGCAAAAATTCTTAGTCTCTGGCTTCCAACGACATGAATCTCATGCAGATGTTTACACCCTTGAGAATCATGCTGATCCGGTAAGAGTTTACGAAGGACATCTGTTCTTTCACGAGGATATGCCGGGTAACTGGGGCAAGTACAGTAAAAGGAAGATGGAGCGACTACAGAAGAGCCGGGGATTCATTGGTGAGACAAAATTAAAGGAGAGAATCTTGATCGTCCATGCCCCTCTCCCCGATGAAACCGTCAGAATCAAGAAATCAGATGCAGAATTCCCGGTACTACCTAAGGCTGATACTGGTGCGTTGTATTTGCAACTCAAAATTACTTCGGGTATGTTGCTCACAGTTGCTCTCCAGAACCGAGTTCAATCAAATCCCGCTCAAAGAAGAAGAAGAAGAGACCTTCCTATGCTACGATTGCGGGAAGTAATGCCGGAAAAGAAGGAGACTGCAAGAATTTGAAACACCCTTCCAACCATATAGCTTATCAGGCTTGGAAGCATCGCAACCAAACCACGAAAAAGTGGAAGCCAAATGGAACCTATCATAACGGGGATCAGAAGTCAAGGGAAACTAATCGTCGCGGAGTGTTCAAGCCAGGGGGATTATATCGTCCCACAGAGAGCTTGAAAGGTGTATCCTTCGGTCGGCAATGGGAGGATCTTCAGCAGAAATCGCAAACCAGCTCTTATTTTGAGTCTGTGAATCCATTTGACCTGCTGAATAATTAAATCGGAAGTTGTGTAATATGGCTTCCCAGAAATGCTAGGTATTGGACACCACTTTATGGTAGAAAACCACTACGATCTCCTTTGGGAACCTCGCGCTCGTTTCATGTTTTAGTTTTCATAGCTGTCTCATGTACCTCAGAGAATTTATCATCTACCAGTATGGAGAAAAAACCTTGCGCTACACTGACAAAGCTTCCAAGGCAATGCACATCATAAAACGGCTAGTGACCTTGATTCAATTGGTGCACCAATGCACTTGCAAGGGATAAATGAATGACATTTGCTATCTGAAAGAAAACGCTCCCAACGAATAATTCTGCCTATTGGTCTGCTGGAGCTTCTTGCCTGGCCTTGACGGCGGCAGCGAAGTCGCTCAATCATCAACGCCTCTGATGACTTGTCGTTACTCAGTTAAGAGCACGACTTAGTGACCAAAAATAACCATGAATACCAACAGTAGCCCTTTTCTCCATGCTTCCAAGTTATCTCGCTAACTTAGAACATGTGCCACCTGACAGGAGTTTTTGGTACCTTCACCTCTGTCCTTAACAAATCTCGAAGCATCAATATGCCTCGAGATTTGTTTGTGATATGCCTGGAGGCACGTCCTATAAGACGACTGCGGATCATCGGCTTGGGTCGTTACCGGTAAGATGTACCATCACAACATGGCAATAACCCGCACTAACGAACTGCAGTAGTCATCCTCGCGGCAGATTTGATCCGTCATCTCGGGTTCAACTCAACGGCTTTGTGGTGGCCAGCCTCTCGTGATCTCTTTGCTACATTGTTGAAGTGGCGCAAGAGTCCGTCGTACCTCGAGTATGTCCTTGTGCATGAACATGCGAACGATCGTTTTAATGGCTCGTGGGTGGAGTAATGACGCTTCAGATCCTTCTCCAGCTTGAATACCCTATCGCAAGTGATGCAGGTAAACTGTGCTAGTGCATGGGATCCCCGAAGATGTTCACTGCACGCTGTTAGCAGAAAAATAACAGTTGTGGTGGATTGTGATACAAACCTGAGCCTGAGTTCGCTTAAATATTGAGATGGGCACGTTGGACATTTGAAGTAATGTATTCGAGGTACTGATAGCTTGTTTGAAGTGTCATTCTGAGCAGACTTGGAGTCTTCTAGCAAAGATTGTTCCAATTCTGCGCTGGACGGACTTTTGGGGAGACTGCTAGCGGAGAGATCGAGAGCTTGCTCTGTCCAGTTCCATGGTGAATCTGGCATGTTGGAACCGAAAAGCACAACGTAATCTGCGTCGTCAAGTTCTGTTGGATAAGGTCCTCGATCGAAATCAATGTCGTTTGGTACACTGATATCGGCCGACATGGGAACAGATCCTGGCGATGAAGCCATCGGAGCAATCGTCGCTATGTCCCTGCTCAGATCCATCCTCACAGACCCATGGGTTGATGAAACACACACGGGATCGGCTTGGATATCGGGATCATTTGATTCATCATCTGGCGTATACAGAATCCAATCAGTGAACCACGTTGGATCAGAAGCAGCGGCAAACGACGGCCTTTCCGATCGGCCTCCGATTGAGTGATCGCTCGACGATGAGGATTGAGTCACCTCGAGGGATTGGTCGAAATAGTCGTATGCATGGAGTGGGTCAGAGTTACTGTCTTGAGAATATCCATAGTCATTGGGCGGAATCATTTGGTTGTATGAGAGGCCCCACAGCTGGGTGCCTAATCGGACTGTCGTTGGGAACGGAAAAGAAAAGAAAAGCAGAACTTAGTGATCGCGTATATCGTCAGTCAACGTTTTCATCGCCAGCTCTCGTGTCGAATGGGAAAGTACTTACAAAATCAACGATACGAAATAACATCAGAGGCGTAGGGAAGAAAGAAACCAGACGAAGCGGGCCCAGCCGGGTCTGTTATAAGCTCGAAGCCTCATAAACTGTTGCTCGTCAGGCTGAGAATCCTACCTACCGGCACTTTTGGTTGGCGGCCGCAAGACGCATCAGCCTCCAATCATACAGGGTCGGTGAGACGCAACAACGCCACTTAAGCCGTCATAAGCGCTGGTTTACGGGTGCTCAGCTCCAAGTACGGAGTAACTGGAACAAAAATAAGGCCGCCGGTATTCGTACACCCCACACTGAGTACTCTCCGAAGCCTTTCAAGAATCACGAAAGGGGATAAGGATATAACCACACGATGGATTATGGTTTGCTTGGCATTGGCATGCACACATAAGGTCATTTTCGAGCGCTCTGAGGACGAGCTATTCTCAAGGAATTGTAGCACATTTCACTGACGGACCCAAGGAGCACCAACTGGAAGGTTGTATGCGATACAGTTCATCAGATTTTGAAAGAAGAGTACTCTACTGTACTCCGTATTCCTTCTTAAACAGCGGCTAGTTCACTGTATTACTCTAGGGGTTAGGGCAGCGGCATTGGCGTTTGCTCCACCTCCTCTTAGCCTCGGATGTCCCCAGCGTTCAGCCTCAGCTTAAGAAAGTTCCTCCGCACCGGTTGCAAATTCTTCTTCAATTGAGCGTCTAACGAAGACGATGAGCCTTTAAATACTGGGAGAACTTTGGCATTGAATCTCCTTCAGTAAGCAATAATCATGGCCCTTAATCCGATCAAGTTTCCCGAGGATCCGAGAATCCAGCACAAATATGCGAACCTGAATGGTTATCGATACCATTACTTGCTTGGAGAGCCCAAGGCCAAGACTTGGAAAGGAACTGTTTTATTGGTATGTTCAAGTGCGAGGATTATTTCATAGACGACGTTGTTTCGAGAACTGGATAAATCGTCAAAGACTGATCGTAGTATGGTTACCTGCCATGTGACTGATTTGCGAATTCCTCAAAAGCTACGGGCTTCTCTTTTCAAGAATACGGCTCTGGATCTGTTATTTCCTACATTTCCTTGTTAATAAGAGCAATATGGCGCGGATTCTAACTTCTTCCAGGTCCATGGCTGGCCAGACATCTCTGCCGGGTGGAGATATCAAATCCCGCTGTTGCTAGATCTTGGCTTCCGTGTAGTTGCTCCAGATCTCATGGGGTTCGGCGAGAGCGTATGTCATAAGTCCTTTGCCTTCTCAAACTACCACCATCTGACAGCTCCTCTCAAAGTCATGTCCCCACGTTCCTCCTAACCGCATCAATCTCTACGGCTACAAACGCGCGTCCGACGACTTTGCGCTGCTCGTCCGGCAACTAGGCGCCACCAAGGTCATCATCGGCGGCCACGATTGGGGCGGCATGGTGGTCTGGCGCATGGCGATGTGGTACCCGAATCTGGTTACGCACGTCTTCTCCGTGTGCACGCCGTACACGCGGCCGCACGCCGAGTACCTCTCGACCGAGACGCTTGTCAAGGGTCCCGTCCCGCAGTTCGGCTACCAGTTGCACCTGGCGAGCCCCGAGGTCGAGGGTCGCATCAAGACGAGGGACGACATGCGCAAGTTCCTGCACGGCATGTATGGTGCGAGGGGCCCGGAACGTGAGACCATCTTCACGCCCTTCGAAGGCATCTTGTTCGACAATCTGGATAAGATTGGTAAGACGAGGCTGCTCTCCGATGACGAGATGGACTATTATGTTGATCAGTATATGCACAATGGTCTCCATGGAACTGTCAATTGGTATCGTAACCGCAGGATTAACTACGAGGAGGATTTGGGCCTCAAGACGACCACAGTCAGCCAACCAGCCTTGTTTATCCAAGCGACGCGCGATTCTGTTTTGACGCCGGATATGGCCACCGGCATGGGGCGTAATATCCCTAAGCTAGTTATCAAAGAAGTTGTTGCAAGCCACTGGGCGCTCTGGGAGAGGCCAGCTGAAGTGAACGCTATTCTGGAGCGGTGGTTTAAGGAGGTCGTTCTCAATCCCAAAAGCACTCTTTGATGAAATGTAAAGATGGTGGTATCCATTGAGTAAAGAGCTCTCGAGGGCGACTTCAATTCAGACTTGACGCCTCTATTTCGTTGGGCCACCTATTGACCGTGATAGTATGTGGGCAGATATGATAAATGGCTGAAAGGGTTTAACATTGCAGTGTGTTTCGAGGATGAACAGACAGTCAGCTGTCTGCAGGTTCGAGAGTCAATGAAACTCTTGATCCGCCGCTCGCGATGGAATAATGAGTCCGAAATTCAGAGACTGACCTCAGATCCGGATGCTGAAAAGCGTGAAATCGCCTGCAGCAGACTTCACTGAGACGGAGACACCCATATGTGTCGTTCTGAACTTGCTGCATAATTTGTTTACGTTTGCCGAGGAAGAGAAGTGCCGATATTACTCTTGTCGTCAATGCGGCTAGGAATGCATAACCATTCCATTGGGACCGCCGTGCAGAATGGAAAACAGCCCAGCCTTGTCATTGCGTGCGATAGTGTTCAAACGAACGGCATTCAGTCATGACCTCCTCCGGACCCATGGGACGATTGTTCGTCTTTGACGGCATTAAGACAACTCTCGTAAAGTCACCACGTTGCAGATTCACTGGATCTTGACCATAAAGGCAAAGTAGAGGAATATATCCATTGAGCCGAAGCTAGCGCAACGCCAATTTAGACCCAGCAAATGTCCGCAGCGCAATTGAAAGAGGTTGACATCCTGGGTGTCCTTCGATACGCAAACACCTACAAAACAAGCATCAAGATCCCTTCATCTGGAGCCCTTCCGAGCATTGAGAACATGATTACCCATCGATTTTGTGGCCTCCAGGCTGCCACAGAGGCCTTTGAACTTGCTGGCAAACCAAAAGACAGCGATGGAAATTTAGTAAAAAGCCGGGGTCGATGAACAAGGCGCGAAAACTAGAGATGGCTTATGTAAGCGGAAAGCTTCGCGCACAATTCACGATGGCACGTGATCGGAGCTTTGACGGATTTTAAACGACAAGGCTGCAGATTGTAACTCCCCACATTCAACAGCAAGCTCCGGGGCACATTTTCTACTTGATCGAAGCTTTCAACCGAACCTAGGATTTAACTGACATTCAAGTCCCATGCAATAAGGTTCCGAATTCTGCCATGGCGGACCCTAAGCCGCAAAACCCTCTTCTCGTAACCTCCTCCGCACCTGATACCAGCCCCATAATCGCTCTCCATCCTCTCGTCATCCTCACTATTTCCGACTTTGTTACTCGAAGTACTTTGCGGAATCAGAAGAGGCCTATTCTTGGAGCTATACTGGGCCAGCAAAATGGTCGCGAAATTACAATGGAGGTAGCTTTCGAGAGCAAGTGGGTCACTTTGGACGATGGAAGTGTCAACCTAGACGATGAATGGTTTAAAGATCGGTTGGAACAGTGTAAGTCTGCTCTATCTGGGGTTACCGCAAAAAACAGAAGCCGACATACCGCAGATAGGACCGTCTATGCTTCCCCGCAGCTCGAATTGGTTGGATGGTTTGCGCTAAGTTCCGCCCAAGGCCCAGAGCCGCGCCATCTACCAGTCCACATGCGAATACAATCCGAATACAGCCTTGAGTCGGCAATTCTGTTGCTTTTCCATCCAGAAATGGTTACCGAATCTGGAAAGATGGGTGGCAAGCTACCACTGACATTGTACGAAGGCGTCTGGACGAATGACGGCAGCATGGAAGTCGATGGTGCAGATCGGAATCAAAACTTGAAGTTTCGCGAAGTTCCCTACTCAGTAGAAACGGGTGAGGCTGAGATGATCAGTCTAGACTTTGTCGCACGAGGTGGTGGCAATGCAACGGCTATCCAAGAAGCGGCCCAACCATCCCAAGCTCCTCAGCTTCAAACAGATGACAAAAGCAGTAAAAGCAAAACCAAGACAACGGAAGTAGACGCCAACGGTGCCGCCAAACCGACTTCGTACTTATCATCAGAGGACGAGGAGCTGATATCGTCTCTGACAGCTAAGTCCAACGCAATTAAAATGCTACAATCAAGGCTGAACCTAATTATCACATATCTCGAATCGTTGCCACCATCATATCTCACAGACAAAAAACTTCCGGTCAATCCCAACAATAAGTCTCTCAATCAGCCTGTTCTCCGATCAATCTCTGCCCTTCTCTCACGTCTACCCCTTCTCGCACCGTCGGATAGTGCCGCATTCAGTCGAGAGTTTCTGCAGTCCAATTCCGATGTTGAAGTCATCTCGCTACTATCATCGCTTACCCGCACAGTTCAGGATACAAAGGAACTCGGCAAAAAGTGGAGCGTTGTTGAGCAAGGAAGAAATCTGGCGCGGCGTGGTGGTCGAGGCGGCGAGTTCGGAGTCTTTCATCCTGGTGAAATGGAGAGTATGAGTGACAGCAAGGAACTACCTGACACACGCCCGGACTGGTGATCTTAAGGCCAGCGTATGTGTCATAGGTCAAGAAGACAATTAGGTCATATTGCATTGCGCAGGCGTTCCAAGAAACTTTGCCGTAACACGCAGATCCGTATCTTACCTGCATGGGAAGAGGTATTAACATGTAGAGCACGTAGATACCAGAGATGAAAACGCTTAGTAAATGGAGGTGGGCCTGGGTATCATATAAAATTTCAAGTGTTCCCAACCCAGCTGCCATCGTCCATACGACCTGTTCCCCTTCTTCCTTCTTTGGCATATGTCTCTACCACGCTAGCCTTGGGATCTTCGTCAGTCCAACCCCTTCCTCTCCTCAACTTCATAATCTCGTCCCTAACCGCGCTCGCAACCTCAATCCTCAACAGCACGGCCTCCCTCCCCTCCCTCAACTCCTCCGCCTCCAGCACGCCGCCCTCCGCCGCCCCCACCCTCTCCACAAGGCGTCTCCACCTTTCGCGAAAGCCCTCCCACACGCGCCTTGGCACCCTCTCGCCAAACGTGACGCTCAGGCGCGCACCGAACCGCGGGACCCAGCGCGGCGGCGGCCGCGCTTCGGGCATGACGTCTTCGGGGCCCTCGATCCAGATGGGCACGACGTCGGGGCACGGCTCGGCCTCGAGGATCAGCCGCGCCACCCCCCACCGGAAGTAGCGCACGCCGTACGCGTCCGCCTGGTGCACCTTGCCCTCCGGGAAGACGTGGAGCCACGCGTGGCGCCGCGAGCGGTGGCTGCTTGGTGAGGGGAAGGTGTCGTGGCCGGTGGTCGTGTAGTGCTGTACGTCGTTGTTGGGCGAGGAAAAGGGGTCCGTGAGTGGTGCGGAGTGCTTTAGCCGTGTGCCGGGTGTGGCGTACGGTGGGAGTGGTGCGAAGGGTCCTGATGAGAGGAGCCGGATGCATTGGGTTATGGTTGGCTGGAAGAGCCCGCCGTGGACGGAGTGTGCGAGGCGGTGCGTTGGCAGCACTTGACCTAGGCTGAAGTACGCGGAGAGAAATGGGTTGGTGAAGCATATGTCGTAGCTTCCGAGTGACCAGCGCATGTTCGATGGATTGCACAGGTGTCGAAATGGGAGAACTCCCCAAATCAAAGGGTCGTCAATGCTGAAGAGCATTCGGTCAGTAGGAGTTGAGCATTAATCGACGATACGTACACGCTGAGGTGGTTTGAGACTGTCGCATTGTTACAATTGATCCTACCAGCACCATCTGTCGAAGCTCCAACATACCTGTAATAAGACCTCTGTCCCTTTCTTCGACATTTTCTCGATCGTTGAGAAGCTTAACAAAGCTCTCCAGTCCGTAGACTTCGGTCGAACAAGCTATCCTGGCAAAGGCCTTAGCAAGAAAGCCGGTGAAGGCAATGGTGGCTGTAGACGCAGCTCGCCATCCCAGACTAGGAGCATACGGAGCATCCTCAAGGACCATCGAGAGAACTTTGCGAGCGCATTATCGCGAGAGAAGAAGACGGCAATTGCGGTGGAAGCTGAACGCGAGGTTCGGAACGGGACCTGAACGCCACGATGAAACGCCACAAAATCGTCTGTCCGGAAATTTATTGAACCTCACTGCACCACCAAACTCCGCAATACTTCGAATTCCCTCCCTCTACAACTCCCTACGCCAATCACCATGTCCCACAGTACGCTCTAAGACTCCAAACTGAGAAGCACACAGCGATGCTAACCCAACACCACAGGCAAACGCAATACATCACTCGCCTTCTTCACCTCGTACGAGCGGTCGCTGCTCAAGACGGCCTGGGGGTCACAGAAGTGGACACTGAGCCGGGATTCGTTCCTGCCATTCGGGTCGTGCTCGCTGTGTCTGCTAGCGGCGCGCGAGCCGGTGGCGTGCGCGCGCGGCGACCTGTTCTGCCGCGAGTGCGCCGTACAGAACCTGCTGGCCCAGCGCACCGAGATCAAGCGGCTGGAGCGCGAGTGGGAGCGGCGGCGCCGCGATGGCGACGAGCGGGAGGAGCGCGCCGAGGAGGAGGCCCGGGAGAGGGTGGTGAGGGAGTTTGAGCGCGTGCAGATGGGGCTTGCTGGAGGGAGGAGGGTTGGTGCGGAGGAGCGGGAGAAGGATGGTGCGGAGGTGAAGAAGGGAACTAAGAGGAAGTTCGAGATTGATGAGGAGGAGTTGTTGAGAATTGCTAGAGAGGAGAGGACTAGGGCGAGAAAGGAGTTGGATGAGGAGAGGAGGGCCAGCCACAAGCATTCCTCGTTTTGGCTACCTTCAGAGACTCCCGACGTGCAAGACTCTGAGGAGGCGAAGAAGAAGAAAGACGACAAGCCACCGAAATTAAATCCACTGTGTCCGTCTTCGTCGGAATCTGCGCCTCACAACTACTCCTTGAAGACGCTTACGACGGTGCATTTCACTGAGGAAGAGCAAGATAATGGAAAGGAGCCAATCCGGTCATGCCCGGCATGTCGAAAAGCTCTCAGTAATGCCACCAAAGGGATGCTCTGCATTCCATGCGGCCATGTCCTCTGCAAACCGTGCTCCATCAAGTTCATGACTCCAGTTAGCACACCGGATCCTCACAATCCAGGCGTTGAACATGGAGTGTTGAGATGCTACGTTTGTGATACTGACCTAAGCGGTCGATCGGAGACGAAAGACATAGAAGCAAACGGAGAGAAGAATGGCGATGACGAAGGGAAGCATCACAAAAAGAAACAGAAGAAGGAAAAGGACAAAGATAGACTGAAACCAGGTCTTGTGGAGATCCGCTGCGACGGCACGGGATTTGCGGGTGGTGGCAAGAACGTCGTCGAGAAACAAGGCATTGCATTTCAATGCTGATATTAAGATACCCTAGCCTCAGGGGAGAAAGCTCCCGAGATATCTGAAGAGGAGACCTATGTTTTCCCGATCCAAGCTGCCATTTCCGCATCACTGATATCATGCTCTTCATCCCTGGCCTTTCTCACAGATACGCCTTGGTCTGGAACCCATCCTTCTCCAGAGTTGACTAACTGGTATTCATTTGTAGATGCCTGACGCGCGTTAGCATGGCGTTGACAAGCGCCTCTGACGGTATAATTCTCGTACCCGTACGGTCTCTTCTTTGGTGAGACCATGTTTGGAAAGATCAATCTGCCTCTCTTCCGTTCCGAATACGCGAAGCTTGTTACCGTAAACCTTCCAGAAGTCGTTTGTGATTGGAGGTATATTGCTTCTGGGTTTCTGCGCCTCGAAATAAAGTTAGCATCAAGTTCATATAGAAGCAAATTAGTGAAAGTAATATGTGGGAAAATGTTAGAGATACCATACCTTTCTTTTGTCTGCTTGACCGTCAGCATGAGGGATATTGTCGAGAGCGGACTGGCCAAGGGCTTCGAGTTTAGTGGACAATTGGATCATGATGCGAGCGGTGAGGTAGCTGTCGTAACCAGCTTCATGTGGTGATGCATCCTTGTACCTTTGATGATCATTGTGAAGGATTATCTCTGGGTGGAGATGAGTGCGAAGCTCAAGCTCGATTTCACCGAGAGAAGATGAAGGGTTGAGATCTCCACAATCGTGCGTGGCTAGGTACTTCGTATCGACAATGTTTGGAAATAGTTGATGTATGCGGAAGCAGAACTCATCAACTTTATCCGGGAGAGGATCGAAGAAAGTGCTGTAGAGAAAGACAAGATCTTGGAAAACATTGTGACCCACGAGAACTGGCCGTCGGTGAGCAAGAACTTGTCCTGCTCCGTTCACTCGCGCAGAGTATTCATCGATGTCAGCAAACATATCCACACCTGTGACTGGATTCTTTGCGAACATTCTGTAGTCAATGCCACGGAAACTTCCACCACACAGCGCCTCAAAGACCCAGCGAAAGCCGGTCTGCTGAGAGATTTTTGCCTTCAACTCCGCGCTCTTGCTTTCCTTGTAGAGCTTTTCGCGCCTCTTATCAAGTCTCCTAATGACGACCGACGATCCACGACCCATTGTGGTGAGATGTGGGAACTCTGCATGTACAAGCTGATGAACAAGACGTCTGTCAAATGAAGTGAGGCCTGGAGGAGACATGTCCTTGTCATCGTCGACCTTTCGTGAGTTAATATGGAGGTCACCTGCACCATAGCTTCTCTCCCAGGATGTGATTTTTGCCCTAACTCGCTGGAGGAAGGCGATATTGAGAGCATCGCCGACAACAATCTCTTCCGTAAATTTGGATTTGTCGAGCTTCTCTTTCAGCTTCAGCTTGGCCAGCTTTTCCTCATGTCGTGATAGGTACTCCACGCCCGTAGTAAAGGGTGCTCCCATATCAAAACCATGTGAAAGTAGGAATCGAATGGCCAAGCCTTGGTTCGACCAGATACGTTCGATGTCAATGTCTTGGTTGATGATGGGGTTGAGGTAGAAGTTATAAGGACGAAGTACGTATGTTGCATCATACTCTTCGACACAGGTAATACCAACCTGTAGTATGGTGTATCTCTCTGCGGCTTCTTTGAGTTCTGAATAGCGTTCTTCAAGAGTCTGCTGAGATCGATTTGCTGGAGATTTGCTCGAGATTCCAGAAAACTCGAAGTCAAAGGAAACAAAACGAGCCGTGGATATTTGTTCGATGATGGCCAGCAGCGTCGATCCAAAGGATATGTTGGTGATATCCATAATGGGCGACGGAAGCTGGAAGGAAGATATCCTGAAGAAGAGAATATTTCCGTGAAGAGAGGGTGTTGCAAGAGAAGAGTAGATGTTGGGGTTTGAGTCGGGTGCGCAGCTACCCGTTGTGCAAGTGAAAGAGCAAGCACCACAACTAGAAAACAGCCAAGCTCCCAGCTTAGACACTTGTCCTTTTGCTTGAAACCATGAAATGATTACGATGTTTGCTAGAGAAGTGATAATGCCAATACTGAGAATGCGTGACTCCAGAAGAAAGAAAACATCTCCGTGAATCAATCAAAGTCAATCAAAATCTCGCCTCAGTTCATGCAACTATTCGGATCACAGCCACTGGAAAACAATGCTCATGACTAGATATTAGCATTCTCTCGCCTGGGAGATGATTCAATCCATTTGCAAAATCAGGACAGGCCCTACAGCTTTGCGAAGACGGTCAACATGATTCCCATCGTCAGGGCGTCGGGCGAAGGTGCTGTTGCAGGGATAAATTGCGGAACAAGCTGTTGGTAAACAAATGGTTTTAAAATGGTCATACTCTCCATAAAAGAACTATCACAAAGCAGCAAAGGTTGATATGAGGATTGGCTGCAATTTCATGACAAGGTTCAGCGCAAGACCTCCGACGAACTGTCGTATGCAGCTAAATTTGCTCGTGATGAATTTGATGGGCCGCCGTGTTCTGCCGAGGTTCCCGCATTCCAACCACCGGAATCAAGTCACGACTGCACAACAATAGTCTTCTTCGCCTTCCTCATCCTTCCAATGGCCTAAAACACTCCAATCTCATCGAAAAAAATGTCAAACGGTAGCACCACCACCACCACCACTATGCCATCTCTCAACGGCGACGACTATATCTCAGCTTCCCAACAGCTCTCCAACGGCGTATCGAGCCTCTCATCATCACGACATCAATCCAGTCAGATAGCGAAGACGTACCGCCAAGCAGCCCAGTTATTTCTCACTAGAAGATTACCAGAAGCACTGTCGACCATCCAACCTATCATCACACCCGAGCCGCCTTCACAAACACAGGACAACGATGACACCCAAGCCGGTGTAGCTCTGATCGCAGCCGCTTCCAAGACCACCCGAACAAAGGTGTGGTCATTCTACCTGACATTCCTGAACGCGGTGGTGGAGCTCGGCCCAGAGGAAGGCAAGCACGCGTTCGGGAGCGCGCAATGGAAGGAGCTGGTGAGCAAGGCGCGCAGCGGCAGCGTGTGGGCGGAGGTGGTGCGGCACGGCTACGCGGGCAACGAGGTGGCCGTCGACCCGGACGTCGTCATCAACCTGGCCACGCTGCTGCTCACGCACGCGCCCGATCAGCGCCTCACCCAGCAGCGCCTCGAGACCTACCTCTCCGCCCTCAGCAACCCTACCTTCGATGTCGCTAGCCATATGATGGCTGCCAGCAATGCTAATGGCTCGAGGATGAGGCGTACGCAGAGTGCGAGCGGAACTAATACTCCCCGTGATCTGCATACCCACTTGAAGCTGCTGGAGCTGTACACACTGCACTGCTTACCGCGGAACGGAGAGTGGGATTACGCGAGGGAGTTCATTATGATGAGTGAGGTACTGGACGATGAGCGAAAGGAGGCTTTCCTGCACGCGTTATATGACCTGAAGGAAGAGCAGGAGAACGCGAGCAAGAGAGAAGAGGAGCTGAAGGAGAGACAGAGGGAAGAGCTGGAAGAGCGGCGCCAGCGAGAAGAGGAGGAGTCGAGACTGGCGGAACAGCGGAGGCTGGAGGAGGAGAAGCGTAGAGAAGATACGAAGCGAAGACCGCAACGGCCGCCAGATGCGATGGGTGGCAATGGTGTCAAGGCAAAGCAACCCGCCGCTCCCACATCCAGCACTTCGCGACAGCCCAAGAAGGACATCAGCAGGCGGAAGCAGCCGGCCACTTTGTACACGCGAGCGGCTGGGGTATTCACAGCGCTGCAATCGGCTCTCATGCACACGGCGCAAGGTCTCGCCAACAATCCAATGGTACTGCTACGGACAATGTTGTTCCTCCTTGCATTTGCACTAGCGTTTGGCAGAAGAGAGATTCGCGAGAGAGTGAAGCGTTTGCTTGAACGTGCTTGGGAGAAGCTCCGAGGGACGGTTGGAATGGGCGTTAAAGTGTCCTACATATAACGCAGAAAGTCGTTGCTCTTGGGATTGAGGTGTATCATAGACGAAGGGCGGAATGCTCGTCACAATGGCCGAATCTAGTCTAGTCGGCACAATATCGGATCTGTACCCTACAAGGACTTGTTTGGACTGATAGAATGATCCTTATCTCACAAAGAGCGAAGCCTCTTTAATCCATAATGCTGTTGCCGGGAAATCTGCCTCTAGTTTAGTGGGTGCCCACTTAGGGTATGATCTATCTTGCTCAATTACCCGCCGCCTTTGCCCTCTTTGATATCTCGTCAACCTCCTCCGCCGGCTGCTGAGGCAATCAGCCTTGCCTCGAAGCCCGCGACAATCCTCCGTGCGTATCTCAATCGGTTGGCCTGTGAAATACTTCCCTGTATCGGCTACTGCTCCTCAAGGGTAAGATAGGAATACGATCGTTTCCCCGACACTCTATTTCCGCTTTCAGCGAGTTGCGTCCAGCACAGGCACCTCCTGCTTATTGCTTCGCCGTCGCTGACCTGCCAAAGAAGACCATAGGCAGGCATGGCAATGGCGGAACAGCTGAAGCCTAATTGGGTTCTGGAATTGAATCGTACCAAGAGCTGTGCCGCAAAAGGGAGGAGGATGAGGATCTTGAATTGAGTCAACTGGCCTTCCAGTCTTCTCTTTCAATTCGTCTGGCTCATTCCTCGCTGCTTTATAGACACTTAACCCTTTATTGCGGCCTAGTTGCTTTATAAGATTCTAAACTTCCGGGTCACTACGAGAGAGGAATAGTAATACTTGAGACAATTGGACATGGCACCGACGGAGGAGGGAAAGGTGGAGGGCACACCCAAGACGAAAAAGCCTCAAAAGGGGCAAATGGAGTGGGCAAAGAAAACGTTGCATCCTCGCTGGATTGCAGTCCAACATGGTATACCGTCCTCCGACTCGCTTCATGAGTTACAGAAGTCAATACAAACGTCCCTGGAAAGCAGCAAAGGCTCCCGCCAACAGCCTATTGACTTCCGGTCTTTAGTCGGCGACGTCTTTGTCGACTTCGATCGTGCTCAACGAGAGCTTATGCTTACCCGCTTGCAGTTCTTGACGAGAGCGAAAGCCTCCGAAGTGCAATGGGAGGCGGATCTATGGAGGCCATGGTTCCTGAAAAACACAGTTCGAACACCAGACAGCGAACTTATTGATAACAGGCCATTCATTGGTCGTACTGTCCAAGCCAAAATGTTCTTACTGTCCGAAAGCGAATCGCATGACGGCCCAGTCCTACCCCCAGCACTCGCTTCGCCGCCTGATCGTAAAGAATCTGTGGTGTCCGTTGACCTTGATCGATGGATGCCAGACTCAAAACGCAAGGAAAGTTTGTGGTATCCTGATTACCTCTACGCCGTTTCTTGGTCTTCCCTTGCAAAGTTTGTAGGCAACGAAAGTTCGTACAATCACTTTCCAGCCTTTCGGCTCGCCCAACACAAGTATCTACCTGCAAGCTGGGTTGCAGAAATCAAGGCCAAAAGCAGGGACGAAGATCACCTAGGAGCAGAGAACTACCTTGCAATAATCAGTGCCTATCTTCTTCACGAACGGCTATTACTCCGTTGGATAACAAAGAACAAAAGCCGGAGATCCAGAAATCCCGTTGCTATCGACGAGAGCCTGTCAGTTTACTGCCTCAGCTGTTGCGGCGAGGTGTGCAGAATTTATCGCATGTCGATTCGACCAATGTCCACAAACTCGAATATAGAGCCAGTCCGATACGATATGCAGCAACTTCATGAATTGCGGCTTACTGACGATAATGGCCGCGGTGCTACGGTGTTGGGCAATTGGATAAATACACTCAATGCACTAGCTCTGACAGTTCACCTGAAGAGCATCACCGCAGACGTCAAAACCATTATGGCTAATGGCTCAAACGACCACCTACGCTGGACCTCTCAGATGGGCTTCGTTTACTGCCCAGGATCAGAAGGCAAGCAAATTAATGCGGCCACACTTGTCACCATCAAACAGGCCTTCAGGAAGTGTGAAATCCAGCCCGAGCAACAAATTGGCGAAAGAATTATCGAAACCTGGGATAGTGATGGACGTCCAATTGTGGTTGAGACTGCCGTATCAGAGAGCGGGCCTTCAGTGTTTTCCGGCTCCTCCGGCCCGAGCGAATCGACAACCGGACTCGATGAGCGGCTAGTAGGCTCGTTGCCTATCCGTCCGAAGGTTGCGAATTTTCGGGCTGCCGAATTCAATCGACGGGAGCTTAGTGATCTCAGACGAGATAAACTAATTCACCTTGTCAAAGCCTTCTCTCGTGTTGTCGATGTTGAGCCATGGAGTAGCGCTCCTTCAGCCGATGCTCAAAAGGGAGATCTCGTTGAATATATCTTTCAAGCTCAAGATCACCTGCCATTCGATTTAGATGCGGCAGCCCTGTGGACAGATATGCACTTGCAGCGTGACGACATACAAGTTCTCAGGGCTCAGACGCTGCGGATCGCTTGTAGGAGCTTAGGAGACGAGTCGAACACGAGTAACAAATCGAAGAAACAACTGGTTGAGAAGGTGGTGGAGCTATTGGACTTAGAATAGTCGGGTAGCGTGTAAAAGCTTTTTACATGGAGAAAATGACCAACGGTCGGAAGCTTTTAACAGTATAAATCGTCCCGAGAACTTTTGCTAACCGCTACGCTGATAACTCATCTATACAGTTCTGCCTTTCTGCAGCTGATATGGCCAGCCAAGTATATCCGGGCTGAAGTTAGGCCAGGCGAGGATATGGACGAAGGTCATGATCGGGATGGGGGATGCTTGGTATCAAAGGGAAAAGGCGACAAAACAACCTTTGGGAAGGCATATTTTCCGTCCATCAGCGTTGTAGTGTAAGGGCAAATCAAAGGCCGAGGTAGCCTTGTTAACCAAAGTTAGTAGACGTGACAATGTTTGAGAGCATCTGAGAAATGTTCCCTGCATTGTTATTTCTTTCAACTGGAGCATGTCGACATGGAACGAAGATGAGGACAGATATCACATCTGCGGAGATGATCGTCACTTTTTGTCGAACTAAGTGCGATAACAGGGCAAGCAGCAACGGATTGTGGTCGCACTTAACCTTTATATCCTGGTGAAGTTGCATGAGCACAACTTTTTGTTTCCATGAGAACAACGGTCGCTGGATATCGTGACTTGATGCAGTGAGTCAAGTGAATACGCAAGTCAAGCGGGTAGAGGAGCCAAAATTTCGTTATGTATAGCTCGTATCAGAGTGTAGATCTGACGGCTTTGTACAAGTATAGTACACGGACATCAAATATCCATCTCTTCAAGACGGTTCTGCAAAAGGTTCCTTCATCAGCCTACTCTCCATCAAAACCGTACTCTTCTCATCTCCAGGGCTGCCGAAGCCAATGTGCCCACTCGCAATGACATGCTCTGGCAAGCGGGCAACCCTCGCAACCTCCCTCCTCAAATAACTCACAACCATAGCCAACCTCACCGGATCCACATCCTCCGCGCCCCTAAACACGTTCCTCCACACCGCCGCGGCGAGCACCGCATCGCCCTTCACCAAGCCCTCATCATACGCCGCAATGACGCCCCTCCACTGCTCAAACAAATCCTTGAGATACCTGGTCCTAACCCTCGCCACCGTAATCCGATGCACAACATCCATGTTCCTCTCCGCACGCGCAAAAAAGTGGTCCGTAAGATGCTGCTGCCAGACGCCGGCGACGTCACCGGGCAGGCGGCGCAAGCGCACGAGCACGATCCACAGATGCAAGAAGGAGACGTGGGCCCAGGCGGCGAAGCCGGGCGGCAGGCGCGCGCCGTCGCCCGCATACCACCACCCGCCGCCGGTCCCCACGTCCTGCCCGTCGGCGCCCGCCGCTGTCGGAGTGTCGCTCGCGCCGCCCAGCGTGTACGCCGCCTGCGCCGCGCACTCCGCTTCCAGCGCCTCGGTTGCGCCGAACGCGGCGTAGGTCTCGGCCGTGGTGGAGCGGCGGCGGCGCAGCGCGGCGCTGAGTTGTGCGGCCGTCGGGACGGGCCCGAGATCGTCTGGGCCGCCCGGCGGCGGTGGAGGTTGGGTTGAGGGTGAGGGCGATGGCGCGGGGTTGGAAGCT
>Ga0335072_10000831_pt1 | contig 54445 bp, 53 predicted proteins | sample Lox_Sample_21_FD_206725 | JGI IMG/M metagenome (GOLD analysis project Ga0335072, IMG submission 206725) | Soil microbial communities from Loxahatchee National Wildlife Refuge, Florida, United States - Lox_Sample_2.1 | ecosystem: Environmental > Terrestrial > Soil > Wetlands | place: USA...
GCCGAGGAGAAGTGGAGAACAGTCTACTCGGTGAACAGGTGTGCCGACTGCGTTACAGAATTACTCTTGCCCATTTCGCGGACGACTATGAGATAGCTCAAGCAAACAGTCAGCTATTTCTGCAGTGGACTGAGCATGTCACACTCAAATCGACTCCGTCGACTCCTCGACCTACGAGCGGCCGTGGATCGAAGTCATTGGTTATGGATCGTGTAATCACAGGTGAATCAGAAAATGGTACCGATCTGCCCGCGCACCTGGAGGCTGCAAGAAAGCAGGCGGAAGCAGCACAGCAGGCGGAAGCGAGAAAGCGGGCAGCACATACAATCCAAAACTGGCTGCGTCTAGGGAAACCATGGTCTCAATTCATCCAAGAGTAAATAGTGTGGCGCACAGCAAGCAGGTATGTACGTATATAGGTTGGAAGCAACTGTCTTATTCCCTATAGTATCTATGGATAACGAGTGACCTAAGTACACAGCACCATTCTAGGCAACCCTAGGCTCCTCCAGGTAGTAACAGGTAGATAGCACGCTAGAAGCAGGTAACCATATACTTACTGAGATCATTAGTAGGCTCCAGCAGGGCCCAGTAGGCCCCTCTAGGCAACCGAAACGCGGCCTACTCACAACAAATAGCTCGGTATTTCCACGATGCGCAACTGGTTACTCAGAACTATTGCTCAAAGTCAATGTTTCCTGTCTCTCCTACAGCTCTTTTCACGACCATGACAAGTTCATCGATAGTTCCCAGCATCTGCACAAACGAGGTTAGGGCGGAACAATACTCCCGGAATCCTTCTTCCTCCATGAGCTGCCGAGTGACGATAACATCTTGGGTGATATCGTGTTCGATGCGAGAGCGCGTCAATCCAAAGCATCTCGCAAGCAGCGGCGTCGGTAAGACTGCAGGAAGAGGTTCGCCGGTCTTGAGTGACAGCTGAACAAGGGTCAACACAGCCATGACATCAGCGACGAGTCGCTCATCTAGCGCACCAGTGCCGCTGGCGAAGCGAAATCTCAACGTCTCTGGTAGACGCGTGGTGTAGAGTAGCTGTGTAACATTTTGATTCAGGGTCATACACAGATGGCAAACAGAAGCCAAAGTTTTGGCATCGAAGGGATCGCGGGAGAACTCAAGTCTGACCAATTGTATGGGCCCAATAATGGATAGCAACACATCCGAAGATGCAAGGGCCTCCTTTTCTGCAACTTTGAGAAGGTCTGAGGCTGGATTCTTCAAACTGCATGCAAAGAGAGCATATCTGTGCTTGATGCTGTCGATGCGCAGAGCCATAAGTCGTCTGTAATGGCGGTTGGCTGATGGTGGACGTGGTATGAAGGTGACAAGTGCTGCGGTGGTGAACCCAACAATGACCAGTAATGTGCGTCTCCAAAAAACGGAATATCCCAGTCCTGGATTCCCATAGCTGGGAATGTGTGTATCCACCCAGCTGTACGCCATCACCAGGTACATTGTAGCCGCTGCTGAGAGTATTCCTTGGAGTGCGGCTAGTGGAGCAAACAATCTTCCATACATCAAGGGAACGATTGCAACTGCCACGATAGCTGCCATGCCGTACGGTTCTCCCAGTCCATTTCCAGCTCCGATGTACCAACACACCATGCCGATGACTCCACCCAGGATTGTTCCTATCATTTTAAGACCAAAACCGAACACGAAGTCGGCAGTGTATTGCAGGACACTAGTCTGCGCCATGATGATTGCCCACAAGCCTTTTTCGCGATAAAAGAACCCTGCGCTGGATGGAAAGACAGCGGGGAGGCCAAGTGCAATGGTAACGATGACCACCCGCATGGCGTAAAGACCGCCAGAGTTTCCAAGCCAGCTGGTAGTCCGCACCAGGATCTTGCCGAACCCTTTTCTTTGGGGACCTCGACGGAAGGTGATGGATGCCAATTTTTCTTCTGCGCTGTTCTCGACCGGCTCAGCCTGGTCTTCCTTTCCACGTCGGTGCTTTGAAACTTTACTCGGTGTTTGCTTTTCATGGTCTTCACCACTTGCATATTGAGGTGGTGAGTCATTGTCACCATGACCAGATGATACTGTGGCTCCCGGAGCGGGTTCTTTCTCCAGTATCCAGTGACCCAATCTTTGCAGCCCAGTAGGAAGCCAAAACTTCGAGCTCGTTCTTTGAGTCTCGAGCTCGACGACTCGCGCCAACAATGAGTGTAAAGCGGTTGCAAAATTCAGTATCCTCTCTTCGTATATCTGGCCCATCATAAATCCTGTCACTGGCGCGATTGTGCCTAGTCTAGAGTTGAGCTGTGGATGGCCTTCTTCGTCAAAAATATGACCGTGTATGGCCCACAGAGCTTCGTTCGTCGGCGTGATGAAACTTTCCTTTGCTTTTTCCAACTCATCCAGAAGGGACGCGTGTCGATCTCGCATTGCCGTGACCTGAGTGGCAGAACTTCGATGGAACCATCGGCTCGTATTAGATTCTCGAAGACCTTCGTTGATTGCCACGATACAATGCTGACAAGTATGGAAGAGAGAACCACAAGATTCGGCCAGGGAAAGCAAAGTCTTCTCTATCAGTTCTTTGGCTTGGGGCTCTCGAGCAGAGACACGAAAGTCAGCCGCCTTGTTCAGATGATGATGACCAACCTCCCGAGAAGCCTTTTCATCTTTTTCGTTGTGAAGAGCTTCAATCATACACACCAACTGTTCATCATGAGTTCGGACCTCTTCTCGACTGATTTGCAATTGCAACAGCCCCAGGAACATGACCACAAGTTGGCGAAGAGGATCTTTGAGAGTAGATATGTCTTCAGCGCTCCATTTCCCTCTAGAAGCGTCCAAAGGGAGTAATTTCATGGACAGGCCAAGGGCTTGATGAGCGCCAACGATCTGGGATTTCACTTCCATAAGATGCTTCAAGTTCATTCGCTCAGAGGGATTCTTTAGACTCAGGAGCGAGGCTTCCAAATATCCGTTCATGGGTGCTAACAGGCCATGCATCCCATCCAGGGCCACATGGGAGGTTGATTGTGGAAAGAATAAAATATTGCAAGCCAAGCCAACGCCTGTTGCCACAGCGGCCGGCTTGATGAGAAGTTGCGGAAGCTCTCCTGAGAAAGATGGAAGTAAAGGGCCCGTAGTCAGAAAGATGTCTGAGACCACGATTCCAAAGATCTCGGTCAGAACGAGTTTCGGAGCGATAACACGAATACGGGCCTGGAATGAATTGTGAGGAGTGGTTGATGGTAGAAGAATGGCCTTGGACTTACGATGAAGTATACGAAGAGACAGATCATACAGAAATAAGTGATGGTGACGCGAGTATCCAGCAAGAAGCCGTTGAAGATGGCAATTTGGGCGGAGGCGGCTTGTTGAGAGCTTGTTGTGTTTCGTGGGATGGATTCTTGCAGCTGTTTCAGGCGAGTGTCGAGATCGGCTTGAGGACGAGCTGCGAGAGCGGCCTTCATGGTTATGACACCCCATGCCCACGCGAGACACATGCCAAGTAGCAGAGTCATGGCAGCCATTAGATTGACCAGGACAATCCCGGAAGGGGGGGCGATGAAGAGGGCGATACTGAGACGGGTCAATGGTCGCACGGTGGGTTTGGGAGCTCAATGGGCGACTTTACCAGCCAAAGAAGGTCGCCGAGCCAAGTTCGCTCAAAGTTGGATTGATCAAGATGAACAGGCTGTAGATCCATACTGCGACTGAGCATTTGAACAAGGTCTTGAGGTCGCGCGAGTTGAAATGGGTGAGCCAGGAAGGGAACGTTTTCTTCGAGCTGGCTTGGGAGGCAGTGAGAAAGTAAGGGCTTTGGAGGTCGAGATCGTTGTGATAACTGGCGTTCTCATTGTCATTTCTATGTTGGTGCCGTATTGGATTTAGCTGATCAGAATCTTGGAGTTCTTTGACATTTATGACCTGATTGATGGGTCTTGAGTCCATTGTAAGGGTCTCGGCGAATAAACGGCTAATAGATGTTCATGTGTTTGTCTCATGAGAAGATGCTCAGAACGAGGGTGTCGGCGGGTGCGACGCCAGTCCCTGCGTCAGCCACGACGTAGGGTATCGTGTTTATAGGTCAACTCAGTTTCCAGTGGAATCCTGGTGTCAGGGTCTAAAACCCGGTGAGGCAGCCGGGCCTGAATACAGAATAGTTCTACAATGGTCTATTGTAAAACAGAAACTAATCTCTGCCCCCCTGGGCCAGATATGTGGGAATGCCCTACTGATAAGTGAAGTGCAGCTGCACTACCCCGCTGTAGTAGCGCCGCCTGTGGTGGGCTACTGGGACAGCTGCGCCAACACCGATGCTAGCGCAAAAGCTTGTATTTGACAACTCAGATCTCGACCACCATTTGGGCCAGGGTGCGTCAGCTAGAGGATAGTACCCATCCCATCGACGATGTGTGTATCTATAACTACTATCAACTCGCTACTCAGGTAGACAGAATAGACAGGTTCATCCATCTCGAACCAGCTATTCTTAGGCACCGCGACGGAACACTGAGGCCACTTCGACGTGATTGAAGCTGCCATGCTTCTTCCCTTTAAGGCTCAATTCATCTTTCAGTCACTCCGCCGCGAATTGCATGTATTCGTCGCAGACGTGAAAAGCGGGCACACTATTCGCTTGAACCATGAAAGCATCTGCAAAGTTCGCGCTCCAGCGTCAAGGTTTTGCGGCATTGGGTCGCGTCTCGCTGTCGCTACTTCCCAACATTGCCCACTACCCTCCCGAAATCGCCCCGTCCTGTTCAGCAGGCTTCGGTGCTTGATTCCCAATCCCAAACTGGCCATCAAAGTTTCACGGTTCTCTTCAAGTTCTCGATCCCGGTCCCAGGGAATCCCGAAAGATCCAGACTTCTGTCCGCCTGATCCAGTGCTCAGCTCTCCAGATGCCGCCTTTGCCTTCCAGAATGGCAAAATCTCCTGTGCTTACTTTGACAGACGTGGCACTCTCGTCTCCAAACAGAGAGAATTAACCAAAAACGAGATAGCAGAGCAATTTGAACTGAGGTATCGCGACCTGCGCGACATTGATCTCAAGTCAGAAGCGGTGACTCGAATCCTTGTTCGGCCAGCTACCATCCTCCTCCAGTTCTTCGATCTCTGCATGATCATACAGTCTGGTGAAGCTCTGCTCATCGACTTGCGGAACTCCCAAAACGACGGGAGTAACGTATGCTATCGCGATTTTGTGCGAAGGCTGTCCGGTATCAAAGAGGCCGCAGATGTCCCAGAACTTCCCTATGAGCTCCGTGCCGTCGAGGCGGCACTTGTAGCCGTCCTGTCAACGCTTCGCAAAGACCTCATCGAAGCCAAGCAAGAAGCCGAGGACAGCGCTCAACACCTCAAGCTCGAGTCGGGCCTTGCTGCGGCCAGGTTGGATCTACTTTTTGAGCACTCCCGTCGCCTCGGGACGATCGAGCAGAAAGCTCGCCTGGTCCGCGATACCATTCGCGAAGTCCTCGACACAGACGAAGATCTGGCGGGTATGTACCTTTCGGATCGACTGGCCGGTCGCCCCCACGAACCATCCGATCACCAAGAAGTCGAGTATATGTTTGAGGCTTATCACAAGGCCGCGGACGGCCTTGTGGAATCTGCCCACGCCTCCATCAGCATTATTCGCAAGAAGGAGAATATATTCCGCTCGAGTCTTGATGTGCAGAGGAATCAGATAATGTTTCTCGAGGCGAGGATTGCGATCCACACGCTCGGCCTCGCCGCGGGGACTCTGATAGCAGGCTTGTTCGGCATGAATCTGGTAAATTACATGGAGGAGTCACCGTATGGATTTTTTGCAATGACGGCGGTTTGCCTCGCTTTAAGTGCTTTATTTTCCATGTACGGAATGAGGAGTATCAGGAGGATCCAGACGCTCAAAGAGATTCAGTACCAGAGCCTTGGGCACCGAGGGAAGCGAATCTGATTCATCGAGAGAAACTACGCTTCACGCATCACACAGCAGACGAGACCTCAATGTCACATCGCTCCGGTCCGGGCTGCAGCCTATCGAGGAAGTCGCTGGGGAACGGTGGCTCCACAGATATATTTCTCTCGCCAAAAATGTCAGAATTCCGCATCCTGCCCTTATCGGCCTCTCATACCTTCATCCTACCCTATGGCAAGGTGAGTGGTCTCTTCAAACTGTGTTGGTCTCGCTTACGAAATCAGAACGAAGCAAACCCCCAAGTATAAGGCACAAAAGCAGCTACGATCCTGTCGATGCCGGTCTCCTATTAGCCTGCAGCAGAGGCCGGCTAAGATGAGAGAATGGCTGAAGAGAATGCCCCCGTCTCGCCGTTGATAGATAACGATCGCCTTCCACTGACCTCTCCTATGAGCCAGTTTAATCTGACAGATCCCATGATCATCTTCTTTAAAAACCTAGTGCACCCGAAGCACGTGGTTAATCTCACCCTTAACAACAAAGAAGATAACGGCGGTGACGGCAATGCTACCAAGGTAAATTGACTCAGAAATACTCCGACAGCTCGATATCACGTGAGACTAACTCCATTCTCATTAATAGACTGCTTCCAGAGTGTCGACCAACTCCTCTCAAACGCCGCCGTTCCCCTTACAGCACGCACAGACTAGTGACGACCCTACCACGTCGTCTACAGTGATCACACCTAGCAGGAAGACGTACCCTTGGAAAAATGTCCAGCCATGGTCACCATTATATGAAAAACTTCGACGAGACCCGACCTCACATCTTTACGATCCGACCAGATTCAACGGGCGAGGTTCTTTCTGGCTTTATACGGCTTTATGGATCTTTGGTATCAACTATGATCTTTCCAGATTCGCGGTCCTCCTTTCAAGACTCACTAAGTTATAGCATTTACTGCGGGCCCGTAAAAATAGGTTCTTTCTGCCCCGACTCCCCTTTACCAGCTGAGATCGAGAAGGCTCTATGTCAGGGATATCCTGTACATTGCTTACAGATGGCAAAATATACTGCCTTTTCAGCAGATATTACCATGTTCCTGGTATTAAGAGCGACTTGTCTGGAGAATTGGTTTTCTCGTTGCGGATTATGTAGAAGACTCTGATAGGCGAGCGTTTCATGAACATATTAAGGACCATTCCGTCGTGCGGAATATTAAACTAATATAGAAGCACAGACCTCGGAACAACATAGTATAGATTGTCATCGAAAAATTTCTAGTGACGCTTGTTCTGATTACGACATCTATTTGCATAGGGTGCGTAGACCTTCCAATTGGAAGCTCGCACCTACTTAGGTGGGGGGAGCCCGAGTCCCTGGGGGTACTTGGGGAAGAACAAAAATAGTTTCCGTCGTGGCCCTGGGGAGTTGGAGTACCAGCTAGAGACTCGCCCCGGCCCACGGAGTATGTGACGAGCTTGGTGTGGCTCCGGGAGGCGGGTCGCTGAGCTCCACGTGTTTGTCTCGCCGGCCGGGAGGTCGAGCACGTCGTTGGACGGGCCGACGGTGAGGTTGGCGTGTTGCTCCATCGTCGACGTTGTCGTCGTCGGTGATATCGTTGATGACGACGTCGCTGCAGCGTGAGCGCTTTTGACAGCCAACAGCAGCCTCGTCATCGCTCTCGGCGAAGACATCAAAAATGAACTCGAAAGGACGTTTGTGGATCTTGCCGGCGTTAGGAGACACAACATTGCTGTCTGCGATCTCCAGAGCGAGGGATGCCACCGTCGCGGTAGCCGCCTGATCTGCCTTTTGGGGACCTGTAAGGCCGGCCGCGCCAAAGACCGCATCACTTTTCAGAGAAGCGGCCTGCTCTGTTGAGCTGCCGACAGCCAGCTGGCCAGAAGGGCTATCGTCACGGCCATCGCTGATGGTCGAGTCTGGGTGACGCGCCTGGTCACTGGTGGCAGGTCGGACGGGGTGCGGCTCCTGATCGCGAATTGACCAAGGATGCTGCCGCATCTCAAACGGCAATCTCCACGTCCGGAAAGCCGGTGTGTTTGGTCCATTTGACTCTTCCTGGGTGCCCAGCGAGCCGTAGGTTGGCAGTGGTCGATAGACGGGAGGAGGCGGCGTTAACAGAGGTGGGGACGATGCCTGCAAGCCCAAGTGCGTCAGTGTCAGCCAATGTAGCCAATGCCGATCTAGTCAGGACAGATTGCATACCTCGTCAGAAGAGTCGCCTGTGGGGCCAGTAACATGTGGCGGGCGGGCGCCAAAGATCTTCGATAGCGAAGGGAGCTCATCGTCGCTGGAATCGTCGTGATCACTGCATTTGCGCTCACCTGACCGGACGGACGTAGATAGCGTCACGCCGTGCGCCTCGTCGTTCTTGATTGCACCTGGTGCCCAAGGCGGTCTGTTTTCGAATGGGGACGGTTTTTTCTGTTGGGGTGATATGTTGGGTGCTGTAGGCTGGATTGGGCGTGTACTTTGCGTGCCATGCCGTCAAATCGACGGCGGTGTCACAAGATGGGCCAATCCCGAGCGCTGCGCGTCCAGAGCCAAGCAGACCGCGCCGTTGCCTGGACGAGCCGCTTTCGCCATTGGACTTGTCGCACTTTCAGCTGACCTGCAGGTCTCAACGCCATCCTTGTCGCAGGCATCGCTGCCTTGCTCTGGTGGAGAAAGGACAGGCAGCCAGTTGTCGTGCCATCAGCTGGCTAGACGGTAGGTCGAGGAAGGTTGGGAAGGTCGCACCGAGGTGTCGGACGAATCAGAGATTGGAGGGCAGTGCGGCAGCACGTCGAGGTCGGTGTCAAGGAGGGATGGAAGGATGAGTGAGAGTGTGCTGGGGAAGACAACGCGGTGTGCAGAGGACGAAGGGGAGGCAGCAGGTTACTTATAGTCGTGCAAAGCGGCGAGGGCGGCGCCAAACCGCCAAACCCAAAGAGGCAGCGCACCGCGTCCAAAAATGTATGAACGCAGCCAGCGGTGGCCCGTGCTTTAATACGCCAGCATTGCACGCCAGACGGGTCTTCAGCCAATGCCTTAGTTGCGAAAGACGTCGTCGACCAACAGAACACAGGAAACGTACGCATGATGTTTTATGAGGGGGACCTGCAAAGCGGCATTGCTTTGGCGGTGCAGCAAGCCAAGGTTGTTTTGTGCTTCGTCAGGGACGAGTCGTCTACGAGCGAACAGTGGGAAGCCGTCCTCTCCGATATTGCAGAACTTATCAAAGCCGAGACAGTCGCTCTTCGCCTGAATGCAGGCTCCCAGGAGGCAGGCTTTCTTTCTTCATTCTGCCCGCTCAAGAGCGTGCCAACTGTTGTCTCGGTCAAGAATGGTGTTGTCCAGCTGCATTTGTGGGCGGAAGGGCAAGGTTCTGTTACTCCAGAGCAACTCAAGATTGAACTAGAAGGCGCACTACGCAAGGATGTTGGAGTCTGTACATCGGAGCAAACATTGTCTGCTACCACTGCAGCCTCCAACATCAACCTTACGCCTCCCGCTCCTAATGTAAATAGCACACCAGTGGTATCATCAATTACCCCAAGATCGCCTGCACCTAACCCTGCTACAAATTCCCAACCACGTCTCACTCCGCCCGCCAATGCTATAGCCTCAAACCCTCCAGCTCAGTCAATACCACCTTCTAGCACCGCAAGCCAGGCTCAGCAATCACAAAGAGCTGACTACATCAAGATGCAGAAAGAGCGGGAACAGAAGCAGCGCGATGAACGAGAACGTATCAGGCAACAGATCAAGAGTGATCGCGAAGAGCGGCGACGACGTGAAGAGCTCCGCAAGCAGCCACAGACACAGGCTGTCGATGCCACTGGCAATATGTCTCCGACCCCTACCGAGCCAAAGTCACACGACATACGTGTTCAAGTCCGTACGTTCGATGGCAGTACCCTCCGTCAGACCTTCACCTCTTCAGCCAGCATCTCTTCCGACATCCGACCCTGGATCGACTCAACCTCATTACAGTCAGTACCATATAACCTCAAAATAATCCTGACCCCACTTCCAAACCGGAATATTGAAGCCGCAGAGGAGGAACAATCGTTGGTTGACCTTGGCATTAAGGGAAGCTGTACGCTTGTTATGGTTCCGGTTAAGGGCTATGTCGAATCGTACACCGGATCGACTACTGGTGGCTTACTCGGCTCAGCTGTCTCGGGTGGATACAATCTCGTTGCAGGAACTGCTGGCGCCGTTCTTGGCGGTGTGAAGTCCTTCCTTGGTTGGAATAATCCGGGGAGTGCTACGGAACCTGCCACTGACTCTATTAATGGTGGGAACCAGAATGACCCTGGGCAGCCGACACAAAATGTTAGAGTCAGGACTCTTGCAGATCAGCGTATTGATGCGGCGAAGAAAAAGGACCAGCAATTCTACAACGGGAATCAGCTGAATTTCGAGCCGAGGAAGGAGGAAGGAAAAGATGATTGAGCACTGCAATCCTGATATTTGGGCAGACGGGGGGCACCATACTGTTGTATTCGGGACGGGTTTAGTGACAGAATATTTTGTTAGGTACGAAATGCAGTGTCGCCATACCCAGACACTTATGTAAGCTCATCTTCAACAGATTTTCTACCACAACAACCAGTAGCCTACGAGGCTGATCCTGGCGCCCACATGCCTTTTTCAATCCCAACCCTCCCGAGTCTCAGGTCTGCCCCGGACCAAAGTGTCCTCACCAACACATGTTGCGCTAGTAACCCTCCAACACGGATCGGACGTAGTTGTCTGAATTACGTCTCCAGATGCCCGCCCTGCTGCTTGATGACCATGCAGTTCTATGACCCGTAGCCGCCCTCCGGGATCATGCCGTCCCTTTCTGATGTGCTCCAGTTTCAATATGTTAGATCTCAATATGGGCAGCGCAAGGTGTCCCTACAAGCACTCGCGCAGATATTGGTACCGAGATTTTTCATCGCGGAAGAAGTTCAGTCTTTCCCATATGCAATGATTCATTTCACCCCAATAATAATTTCCCATGGGGCTTGGTCACATCACGGCTAGAGCAAGGTCACCTGCCTAATCTCAGCGAGCAGCCACTGGTATTGAAGTTTCCCAGGGCAAGTGGAAAGCGAGGATCTCATCTTAGCGGCTGTCGAAGTAAGTTAATTGGAAGCTTCCTGACCAACGCTGGTGTCGCACTGGGTGAAGATTGGATTGCCATGGAGGCTAACTTGTGGCGTAGCGAGGATGTGAGAGAAGTCACGGACTTGTGTCACCTGGGCCGGGGAAGCTGACAAGAATCTGCCCCCAGCTCACCCCCGTCCGGGCCTAGGGTGTGGCCAACTGCTGCGCTAATTAGTGGGCTTCTGCTTGACCAGTTAGTGGGCATGCTTCCGGATTCGGCATTGCTTGATAGCAGTCGTCTGGTGCATGCAGTTGCCTCCACCTCCCCGAACCTATCGAGCATCTATGGGCCTAAAGTTCTGCCTAGACAAGCAACAGGACTATACAAATTCTACAAAACAGACGATGGAATATCCGCAATGTTCTAGCCCTTCGGTCAGCGATTTATCTCCCGGAGCCACGCCAAGCTCGTCACACACTCCGTGCGCCGGGCCTGGGGCGAGTCTTTAGCCGGTGCCGGGTGGCAGGTGAAAAAGATCCTGGGCGAGCGACAGACTGACGGAGTGCTCAAATACGAGGTCATTGAAGGGAAAGGCTGAGAAACACGAACCATTTAGCGGTGCTGGGACGACATACACTCGGAGATGTTGAAGAGGTTCAAGGCGGGGTAGCGGTCGAGGAGGCACGAGGTGAGAGGCTTGAGCCGAAGTCGACACCCGCAGATGAAGCACAATGCAACCTGGGAAAATATATCAAGTGGTATCACGAAAACGACGACCCTTGCCGACTCGAATTGAAACTCATGCACGGGCGAGCGCAATTTCTAGAGAAAGATGCCGTCAAAAGGTGGGAAGAGTGTGATGACGGAGAGGACGAGGCTGAGATTTGTATGGATGACAACTTGGAGGAGACACTAGAATCTTTGCGCGGAAATCGGCAGAAGACTTTGCAAATGCTCGAAGCTGTACTCGGTGAGCGACCTAGCAGGTGACTGACATATAGGATGCCACTTTGTGGGAAATGAAGCATAGAGTCATTGGACTTAAACTCGAAGGGATGACGGAAATTGGTTTCATTTACTATAAGATCGAGATGGACGGGTAACCGCAATGATGAAGGTGATTTGGAGAATTACATCTTAAGGCACAGAGACGTCGTGCTACTCACGAAGTATGTCGATTTTCATCAAAAGTAGCATAGCTAGGCGGCGATAGCGAGAGTGGCAGACGTCTTCCAACGCACCAGGGGGGATATTAACTGTGGGCTATCTTTACTATTACACGATGTGCATTCGTTACCGAACTCCAAGCGCATCCAGTATCATAGACGTCATCAGGCTCCTCCACGAAGACCCAAACACGTCAGATACTCACTCCTCGAAGCAGCAGTGGTGCCCGAGTCAGGACACTGTACACTCATCACCGGCTTCTGCTTCAGCGAACCCGACTGGTCGTTAAATTACGCCGGCTTCAATGGCTTTCCCGCGATCGACATCGTTCCTACCGGCTTCTCGGAAGTCTCCATACCCTGCAGCGCTGGTGTTGGCGACGGAAACTCAGGAATGGGAGATGCAAGCTCTGGTATTGACGACGGAAGCTCAGGAATGGGAAACGCAAGCTCGCCCCGTGGTTTTTCATTGTCGAGTTCGGATATCTTGCGAAGTTGCTCGCCTTCTGCTTGGACTCTCATGGCCGCTTCTAGCTCGCGACGACGGCGACGACGACGATTTAAAAGGAATGCGCTGGCGGCTAAGATCACTAGGACAACCACGGCCGCTAGGACGCCACCAACGATGGCGCCGGTGTTGGGCTTAAATGGGGTAGCGGCCAGTGGCGGCGATGGCGGAGGGGTGAAAGCTAGACGTTGAGTCAGTGACAGCGACGACATAATTCTCCTTGCTTCCAAGAACTTACCAAAAACTTTGGCCAAGGCAGGGTCACTCCAGGTGGGAGTCTGATAGCTATAGATCCTCAGTCAGCGTTTTTCTTGACGCATTGAACGAACACCGTCCTTACCCGGTTAAATAGTATTGCCTCACCACGTCGGGTTGTTGGTACACATCGGCATCAGACTGATAAAGACCTGACCATTTGAATGCCGTCATATCAAAGACTCCAATACCGTTAGTCCACGGATCAAGAGCTTGACCTTGCTCTACTCCGCTGCTGGGCTGTATTCCCCCAATAGATAGCATCTGTCTGTTTCCGACGAGCTGACAGGTATGACCGGCACGTCTTACAGGCGTGCTGTCGTTTGATTTGAACCACCTGAAAGCAGGGATTGAAAGTGCATAAGTGTTGAGAAAGCCTTCGTCGTTTGAATCACTAAGATCGTCCGTGGAGTTTGTGGTCCCTCCGTAGACGAAGCTGGCTCACCGTATCAGTCTGAAAGCGAAGATAAAGGGATAGCAACTCAACTCACATCTCGAAAGAATGGTTTTGCGATGCAGCCGCCACCGAGCAGAATTCTATTCGCCCGGGTGGAATTTCTCCAGTTGCCTCTTGCGTATACCATGTCGAGCTTGCAATATCAAAGAGCGTGATGACTGCCATGCTAACCAATTGGACATTATCACCAAAAATGAATGATTCGTCAAGCTCACTCCCTCCGATAAAGACAAGAAATCCGGAATTGCCGAAGTTGGAAGCAAAAGCCGCACGAGCTTCGATAATATAGTTAGCCGAGGCTGTACCTGGGGTAGAAATGGTGCTCCAAGTTCGATTTGCAAAATTGTATTGTACCAGTCCTTGCACTAGGAGAAGGGTGGATTGACTGCCTGGTATGAGTGTAGCATTTGGAACGTTCGCGCCACCCAAACAATAAAATGTTGTGTCTGAGGACACCGATGCACAACCAAAGGGTGCAGCTGCATTGGTACTCAATCCATTTTCGTCAGGAGAAGGAGCTACTTCCCAACTGACGGTGCCATTGCCAAATTGCGTCATTGAGAGCAGACTTGACTGATATGAACTGTTTACAGACCACCCTCCCCAAGCGTATATTTGATTGTCTACTGGGTCATGCCAAAGGTTCGTCTGCAAAACCTCGTGAAAGAACGGAGGGACGGTCCAGACATAGGTGAAACTCCCACTAGTCCAGGAAGACGACAAGTCAATGTTAACGGTGCCATATTCTAAAATTAGGCGCCTCAGTGCTGTTCTCGGTTGACCGAGCTAACAATAATTACCTATGTAAGGTATGACTGCTGGTTCCGGCGGGTTCGGCTGACTGAAAAATACGCCACCAGTGACGAACAGCGATTTGCCAACGACAATAGCTTACCAACAAGAAATTAGATATGGTCTCAATTCTAGATTCCAGGGATATAATCTTACAGGATTGCCAAGCCCATTCAGTCACGTTCCAGGTTGTACCAAGGAACTGTAGCAATTGGCCGGAAGCTACCCCAGTGCTGAGCAAGAGAAGAGAGGCAAGCAGTGAGAGCATTGTGTGGTCAACGAGAGCAGTGTCTGATAGCAATTGTGCGTTTCAGATGAAAAAAGCAACAACCAGCTGAGCCGGAGCGGTGGAGGGGAGGGAAACATCTCAAATGTCATCGCAGGTTGAGGCTGAGATATGATGAGGGGTACTTGCTGTCAATGTCACCTGGTACGTATCGACGAAGTGGCTATACGAGAACAAGTCTAGTCAGTACTCATCATCGGCAAATCAGTGTTGAACAGCAAGCAAAGCTCGCCAGCAACTTCCAGCAAGACAACGCCTACTCAGAATGGTGGTGTGACTCTTGGATGTGGCGTTTTTGCCGGGTTACCTGATTTGTGTTGCTTTGCCGGTTCAGCAGGTCAGTCTCCTTGAAGCCCCGGCGGCAAAGCGGAGCTTCGACTTAGTGCCAGTGTGATGGCAAAATTCGTGCTAGAATGAGTAACCCTTAACGAGGGGGAAATTGTGTGGGTGCGAACTTGGTGTGGGGTGAGGTTCGGCACGTGACCTTTTTAGGTAAATGACAGTAATTTGACCGTAATTTGACCGTGGCATGGTTGCATGACGAGTTCGAGGCCGTCAGGCAGCCCAAGTCCATCGAAATCAATGAATGACTGTGCGGTCAACCTATTCGAGATCACCATTCGCCACCTCAGACTTATCGGCGCCCACGATCTGAGCCATAATGAGTGGCCACCACTCATCGGGCGGCCAGATCTCACTTTTCTAGGAATTATCTCAGGAACCCAGCCAATGTCCGCCTACCGCCAGGAGTTGAAGACGGATACGAATGGAAGCCGTTGCCAGGGAGGGAGAATCTGTTTAATGAAGATCTATTTACAAAACAACTGAGCAAGCATTCGATCGGAGCGTACATGGAGCTATGTCGGGGTGTCGAAGTAGCTTTTGAGGCTGCGGTAATGGTCCCGTGTCAGCTATGTGCATGACCTAATGTCCCAGCTAGTCCGGAAGCAGCTCCTCAAAGAATGTCCTACAGCTAGAAAACGCACGACTTACTTGAGAGCTCACCACTTCGAAAGCTCAGGCTCAAGCACATTCTGAAGCGAGAACAAGGGCAGAGGGAAGAATCAAGCAGCTGGAGATGGATCTACATATGGTCCAAAAGCAGTGTGAAGAGTTAGAACAGCAGAATATCGGGTTATCTTCAAAAGCTTGGTCGCTCAGCGATAGAGCGGAACGATCAAGCCAAGTGTTAAATGATGCTTTGATGGTACTACAGAAATGGCAAAGCAGTCCGTCCTATGCCCTCGGCGAGGAAGCTGAAAGGACCAGCCGCCAATCTCATGTAGGTCTTTTTGATTATGCATCTTTTGCAATATGACTGTAATGGCAAAGTATTAGCTAGGGACAAACATAGATTACAATTTGATATCCATTTCATCAAGCTTTCTTCTTCCTTTCCTGACTCCTTTACCAAGCTTAGGATCTTTCAGCCGCAGAATGACTTTGGCCCGGGCGGGCGCTTCGGAGGTGGATTGACCCGAAGACGAATACGGATTGGCGGCTTAACAACGGCGTGAGACTGTCTCGCAGCTCGAACGACGCCGTGATCTAGAGCATCCGATGGTGGCTTTGCAGTGGGCGTGGGGGCGGCTTCGTCGAAGACGGAATCGACCGCAGTGTCGCTGCTGTGACCGCTGAACTCACCGACGGACATACATGAAGGGGACGGGGAGCGGAGAAGCTCCGAAAAGAGACAGTCATCTGCTGAACACGTATCGGTGGTTTCCAGCAGGGGAGATTCCTCGACCTCGGTGATACATCCGTCCAAAAGAGTTTCATCTAAATCGAGGTCTGTTACACAGTCCAGTTCGTCGACATGACAAGCTGCCGAAGTGGGCTCTGATAGCAGTTGCGGACTGATCGCCGACATCTCCAGTCGACTCCGCTTCGAGGAAGGTGAACGCATATTATCGGGCGTCCAGTCGAGAAATTCGGTCCCATCTGAATGTTTCCGCTTGCGAGAGCTGACAGCATCCGGCCGGGAATCACTTAAACCGTGCATGTCGACGAGGTGCTGCCAATGCGTCTGGTCATCCATGATTAAGTCGTCATATAGTGGGTGGGGGCAGTGGCGAGGCCAGACACATTTACCGGCGTGGTCGTTCACGTGAGTCCACAGCTTGTAGTCTCGAGTCTACGACACCAATCTCTCGGCAGCGGGCAAGCGAGCTCCTAAACAGAAAGGGCAATACCCAGGGCGCACTAGGGTGTGGCACGAGGTAATGGGGCCGCATCTTTTGGATTTCATCGAGCAGAGATGCTGTTGGCAATGACCGTTCCACGTCTCCCCGAGAATCCACTCAAAGCATAGATAGCAGTAGTGGATGTCAGAGCATAGTCGCCTGTGGTGGCATGCCAGCTCCTTAAGGATACATGTGCCAATATGGCGATCGTGTTCCAGTTTTGCCAGGCTGCTATTCGTAACTCATCCGACTTGATCCCGCGGGCTCCAAGAAAAACTCACCTTGTCAGATTACGTTTGCACCCAGCCACAGGACAAGCGCCCTAGACAGGCCTGCGGCCGGAGAGATAGAGGACCGTAGAGTCTTGCACTAATAAAGAGTGCAAGTCTCGAACCGCCTGCCACATCTCGGCGGGCGACAAGTGAGCATCGGAAGCTATCCATGTGGCAAGACGCCCACATTCTGGTACGAGTAAACAGAGGCTCCGAAGCTGGTCTGATCCACTCATGTCTGTCACGGGCAGCTTGCCCCGGCTCAAGATCTTCAACTCCCTTCGGTGCCGAACCCATTCCTCCCGATATGCGCTGAGGGCTTTCTGGCGCTGAGAACTGCGATACTGGGCAACCTTTCGTTTCGCTTTGGCCAGGCTTACCCGATCAGCTTGCACCTCCTCTAATCTCTGAACTTCCTGCTCCAGCTCAAGGACGCGTGGATCGCGTTTGAGAGATTCGGTGAGGGATTTTTTACGGTCGACTGGCAGCTTGTCTGGGAGGCCTTGCTCACGGAACATTTCCAGGCCTTGAAAGTAATCGATGTGACGGTGCTCCGTTTCCTCGCCGGGAAAAGCCGCAAGGCCCTCCACCAAGGAGCAATTTGCAACGTAGCTGTCTCCGAAAACGCGAGGGTCAGCCTGAGTTATCTGCTGGGACCGCTGCACTTCAGTATATCTCTCTGGACGAGAGCGTTAGCTAATTTGCAGGAGCGAATAATCGCCGGCCTCAGAGAAGCAGACGCCAGGAATGGGCTTCGGGAAGCATGGCTTACCGTCGATTTTCTTCCCCAGACCCCGCCTCATGGCGCGAACCGTACTTCCACAAAGTAACCCTTCCTTCTGCATTACTACTCGGAATATTCGACGAATGCGCTCCTCCGCATCATTTCTTCCATTGTGCCCTTCTTTTTGGTGCACTTACGCAGTATCGGTCGGTCAAGGACACTCTCCTTGAAGCTAAGGATAAGCTCCTCGTCACCGGGCGGTATCTCTCGTGTCTGTAGATCATCGAGTGATTCAACACCGAAAGGGCGTTGTCCGCGATCGCCATAGCAAGGAAATAGGCGGTAGAGTTATAGAGGAGCTTCGGATGTTCTTTTACAGCGGCGCCGAAGCTATAGAGACCCCTCCTATTACCACACCCTCGGCCCCCGACACAGCTCCAGACGGAAGGGAAAATGGGGAGTAGGACACACTAGATATTCTCAGGGTCGCGGTTGTTCTTTACCCAGCGCTGCTTGATCTGATAGATAATCCTCCACCGACCAGTAGGAACACGTTGCAAGACAAGGTCGATGTCCTATACTGTTAGCCATCCTCGTCATAGGCTAGCTGGAAAAGGCGTACCTTGTAGCGAAGCCCCCTAATAAAAAATGCACCTAGCTGGGCTCTAGTCCTTTCTGGAGGGCATCCTCCTTCACCTTTTCATGGCACCAACTGGAAATCCCCCGTCAGTATTTCAGTGTTTAGAAGACCCAGGCCTCCTTACAGGACATAACGATCCAGCGCTGCATTTTGATCCCTCTTGACCTATCCACATGCTTATTCTGGTCTCGAAGACTGTCATCATCTCAGTGTGCACCCCGCTGGTAGCCATCCTCTTTAGCGCGAGCGCTCAGCTCGTCTCCAGTGATCTTCTTTTTGGCCATGGCGGTAGGAGGGGAGCGGTGGAGGAAGTAGCTCAGGAGGGAGACCGTGTTCAAATAGATGGGGCACGACAAGCAAAACAGGCGCAGCGGGCAGACCCAGATACGACAGCCATCTCGCCAGGCAGTGGCAGGGACCGTAGACTCTAAGTAGGAAACCGGCGGCTCCACCACCATAGCGACACGAGAGGAGTCCCCGAGGAGGCCACCAAAAATAGAGGGAGGTCATTTTTGGGCCCTTTCGAGCGAGGAGCGTGTGAGTTGCGAGGCAGGCCCACCCGTCCACTCGATTCACCTTCGACGCACCCGCGCTCAGGGTGAGCAGTGGTAAAAGCGGAGTCGAAGGGGTGGAGTGAGGGTAAGTGGAAAGGGAGCTCGGGGCAGATTTTTGTGTGTTTAAGCCTGTAGGAGTATTGGTTCAAAGCGATACTGAGGTTGAAGCTACAAAAGGTGTAGTATTATCTGGGTCTTGATATCCGAGCTAGAGTTAATGGACGTCCGTCCTTGATGGTTGTCTGGCGTCCGCTCACCAACAGCAAGTGCAAGGTTAATCCCAGGACCGCAAGCATGTCCACAAGAGTCTTCATGTTGGCTGCTCTTCATGGGGCCAGGGAAGGAAGAGGATACAATACCAAGATATGTAAAGTTGGAGAGCGTGATGTCTTGTACAGAATATGGCCAGTCCTGGCATTCGAATTTACCTTATATTCGTCCCAGGAAGACACCCTCGGGTCGTTTCTCAGGACTGCACGACTGCCGCAATGTGATGCGCTTTACCGGACACTTTTGAGATCCCCGAAAACATCCAGACTATCCACGAGCTAGAGGTAGGCTTGAATGGTTTTGACCACAACAGCGACGGTTGGAGGCCTGTTGCCAAAGGCAGGCCTTGGTCATCGTTAGGTGAAGAATCAGTCAGGAAGACGCCATTGTTGTCACCTCTTAGGTGGTCAGTCCCGACGCTGCTTCGCATGTACATTTCTATGTGCCAATAGTGGGGAAACAGGAATTGAGCAGCGGCAAGTGTCTTTTGACATTTTGTAAACCTTCGGGCTCTCATGGTGAAGAGAACAATTATAGCATACATTCCATTCCATTAGAAGTATTGGTGGGTCACTGGCGAATGGTCAGGCACGAAGATGTGCCATCAAGTAATAGCTTGGGACGTTCAAGTAAATTCCTTGATTTGCCGTTATATGTCCTCGCTACGTACATCAATCATAAGCATATCCCATTATTCCAAACCCCATGAAATGACACCCGCACATCACTCATAAATCAAGTTCTGTCAACCTCGCAAACTCCGCCTCTACACGAACTCCCGCGCAACGGGGCTTGTGGGGCTCATTTCGATGTCCTTGCCCAGACCACGGTCATCGTATACAGAAGGCGGAATGGCTGGGCCATCTATATCTGAGCGGATGAAATCTTGGTGGTCGAGTGCTCGAGCGGAGTAGTTCCTGTTTGCTTTGCGTGCCTTGCGCCACTTGTGGGTGTCGATACAGGCGAGTATGAAGAGCACAAAGTGTAAGACCCTAATTGACGAGTCCAAATCAGTCATGGTCTTGCCGCCAATACTAAAACTCGACAAGAGGGGAGGAATGCTTACCAGACAAAGCACGCAAAGATGACGCCCCCAAGTTCGAGTCCACCAATCTGTTTTAGGACATGCCACAAGAGTGGTCCGCCTTCTTCTTCTACACTGTTGTGCCAGAACTCGAACAGGCCCAGGCCGGCCGAGAATGTGATGGCTGGAACGAGGGCACCCCAGACGAGAAAATCAACGATCAGGGGGATGATTGGCATGACGAATGTCTTCCGTTGAAGCATCAGGAAAATCATAACGATGTTATAGAGGAATGCGAAGACGAGCTGAGAAACCCATTAGCCTGAAGCGAGACATGCTGGTGATGGTGTGCGCGCATACCACTGCAATTGGAAATCCATCTTCCCAATCGCCCTTGTTAGGCCCACCGCCCCAATAAAAGTCGGCATCCCATTTCGGGACTGCAGCCGCGAAGAGTGAGAAGCCGATCAAAGAGAAAACAGTTGCAAGGGTGCGCAAGATGCCTTTCGCACGCCAGCGACGATCGGTTTCGAGAAGGCGGCGCTGCGTCTCTGCGCTGAAAGTCGGACTCCGGCCGCTCTTCGTGATGGAAGAGACGGAGACGCGAGGCACCTTGATTGAAACCCGGTGAGGTGGGTAGTCAGATCCAGTGGGTGGCATTTTTGCCAATTCGATAGAGGTTGAGAGCACACAGGCGTGGTGGACGATAGGCCGTAGGTTGAAGCAGGCTGGAAGCTGGGAAGGAGGGCCAGGTGACGTTAGAGGAGAGGAATTGGCCTAGGCTATTTGATCCCAAGATAAGAGATTCAAGCCTAAAGAGGGGAGCTGCTGACAACCCCGCAGCAAACCTGCCTAAATAGGCTTCGATGATTCCAAGCTCCGGAATCGCATCGCTTAAACTGGGATTGGACATGTGGACACGATTGGCGGTGACAAGCCTGCCGTCACGTTGTTTTTTCCTGGTACGAGTTTGAGACAATCTGCTCACCTAACCCTGCATCCAGGTCGTCGGCGCGTCCATGGACGTCAATATGTCTTTTCACCTGCATGGGACATATGGAACATGATCCCGACAAGGCCACCAATGTGTGGTCTCGAAGAAACGAGCTCAACATGCGCTAGGAAATCGCTGTGCATCCAAGTCCAACAACAACGTCCAGTCACAGCGCCTAGCCTCCCAATCGCGGGTGTTTCAGAACTCGTGACTCGTCCACATTCACCGGCGTCATTCGCTAACATGTTTGGAGGGAGAGGCGCTATGGGTCTAAAAGTCTCGTGTCACGGCACATTGTACATTTGGAACTCAAGAGGATCGTGGTTACCAGTCTTTATGCCTTACATCGCGGGCCGCATTTTTGTGTGACATTTGATATCAGTATGCCTTTCGCTACTCATGATTGGCCGCCAACGAGGAAAGTTCGTTACGGGCATGGAGAGAATTGCGGGCTTGTTTTCATACTACCATATGCTCCTGGTTTATCCTAAAAGTAGTGTTCTAGAATTTGTGAGTCGAGTAGTATAATGGGTTCTTTGGGGTGCTCGGGAACGAGCTCCTTACGTTGGTGGATGACCTCATAAACTCAAGATGCCTGCGGGATTGCGAGTGCCCACCGACCGCCCTTGGGCTTGGTAGCATCTTCGAATAGAACAACCCAGTCTTTTCGTGCTACCTAACATCTTGGTCGTCCGCATATATCTCCTACCAGACTTCCTCGTATCTTGCTCTATTCCCAATTTTACCTCGGTAGCTCAAGCGTTGAGGCGACAAACAGACAACTCTGCGGTCTCGCGATGTTCACCAGTGCTAGCACATGAGAATTGTGTCCACTGCCTTGCCAATCTGGCTCCTCCCACTCGAGATACCTTTTCTCTACTACGCTATCTCTTCCCTCACACCCACCAGCGTGCGAAGGACAGGCTTTCTGGTTTTCGACACGAGGTCCTCCCGCACTATCGGTACCGAGCCCGTGAGTTAATCGCCCTCCCACCCAGTTCAAGGGCACGCCATCGTTTTACTTACGCTACCTTCTAGAATCACGCATCTATCAACTTATTGTCAGACAACAGCGCAAGAAGAGAGAGCGGCGCGCCGCGGGTCGAGGACTCGTCCCATTCCTGCAGAAACGTCGAAGTCGCTTTTTGAGGGCAATCAGTCAAGAAAATGCGGTCGGTGCAAGGATGTCGGATACAGAACCAACGGGCACGTTAACGCCATCTGGAGACGGTCGAGAGCGAGGCTCGAGGCGAAGAAGAATTTATGGGTATTTGAAAGCAGCCAATGAAATACGACAATCATACACCTCTCAACTGACTCAAGATGCTGGCACGGATGATCAGGGTATGCCTGGGATGTTTCCAGATGTGGAAGTCTTCCGTAGTGGGAACGAAGAAATGGTCCTCTTTCCGAGCTACGCCCGGAAGCATCTACGACAGAATCCGGTCATGCACCACGACAAGCCAGGTGCCCTTGATGATGTGGAGAGGCCCCAGAGTGTTGGAGACGCAGACTATTGGAAAAGAGAATGGGAACGTTTTGAGGATGAGAATGCTATCGTCGATGTAGACGTACGAGGATGGATATATTCTCCTTCACGAACTCCACTCAATCGGAAGAACCGCCTTATCTTGGCTGTTGCCAGGAGGCTCAGTGGCATTCCTGCACCAACTGCCAGTCCTGACCATAGTCGCGCATCCAGTCGGCATTCTCCACATAGGGCCAAACTGGAAGAGGGGACCATGAATCATGAAGAAGAGATTGCAGCAAAGGAAGCCCAATCTCTGGTTCGACGAGGAGAGGGCGAGGCTGACGCTGCTTGGAAGGGAGATTACAGTCTCAGGCTAGCTGAAAACTCCAATAAACCTAGTCCTTTGAGTAGCAGATCCCCTTCACCCATCAGGCCACAAAAGTCTCATGGCGGAGATCGTCCGAAATCACTTTCTGAGTTCTCATTAGGCTCTGACGACGATGACCCTGGGAAGCACTCTTCAGAGCCTCGGCGTTCTTTGGGGCAACCAAGCTCGATGTCGAAAGAAGAACTCGCAATGGCCCACCGCCACCTGATGCATAGATTGAAGCCGTTTATGACCATGCCGCTAGCGGGCACTCCGATTACAATATTCTTCTTCAACAACGAGAAGTCGCAATCGAAAACCGTACATACTAACGACTCTGGCCATTTCAACGTGAGGGCGTCTCTGGACTTTGTGCCGACCAATATAAGAGTTCTTGCGTCAGAACGCCTATCTGCTACCGAACCAGTCCATATCACCGAAGCAAAGGGCATTAGCTTGATCAGTGACATCGACGACACTATCAAACATTCGGCAATTGCCAGTGGCGCAAAAGAGATATTTAGGAATACTTTCATCCGGGACCTGCGGGACCTGACCATTCAGGGTGTCAAGGAGTGGTACACGAAGCTGTACTCACTGGGTGTGAAGCTTCATTACGTCTCCAACTCGCCCTGGCAGTTGTATCCTTTGTTGCAAAGCTATTTCTCTCTTGCCGGTCTTCCACCCGGATCCTTTCACCTGAAGCAATATTCGGGTATGTTACAAGGCATATTTGAGCCGGCCGCCGAGCGGAAAAGGAGTTCGCTGGAAAGAATCATGGGCGACTTCCCGGAACGGCGGTTCATACTTGTTGGCGACAGTGGGGAAGCTGATCTTGAAGTCTACACAGACGTCGTCATGGCGAACCCTGGGCGTGTGCTGGCCGTCTATATCAGAGATGTCACAACAGCTCCGAAGAAACAATTTTTCGATCAATCTGTTTCCAACACTAGACCAGATTCAAGGATACCGTCAGATGCCAGTCGGAGTCACTTTTCACATTCTTCCCCTGCGGATGATGCAGAAAAGCGGCCGTCCTTACCAGATCGAAGGAATGCCATGTCCCAGCCAAGCCTTGAATTCACATCCACGCAAGAGAATCTTATTGATTTCGAAGACGAGCCAGAAGACACGTCCAAATTCCCGTCATATACGACAGACCTTCTAGAGCTTCACGATGGTGACACCATTGGACATAAATCTCCACCACCTGCTCGACCTGAGAAGCCTGCCAGGCTTCGTAGCACTTCCTGTGAATCTCGGCAGCCCAGTAACCACGACAGAATAGTAACCACAGACAGTCCTGCAGTCAGTTCAGCACCGGCTAGTGGATCTTCAAAGCCACCGCCTCCGAAACCTCGTCGACCATCAAGCGCAGTCCAACTCCCCAACGTGCAGGCTCATTCTCAATTACAACGTGCTCCTTTCTCTTCCGCGCGTCAGCATCAGGAACCACCCATCCACACCGACCCCCATATCGGAGGTCATTCCTCCAGTTCTAGCGCAGTCCCAAATTCATCATTCCGTCCAAACCTTGGTGCTGCCCACCAGACAGCTAGTTCCACAAGGTCCGACCACCCACCTCAAGAAGAGGAAGGATACGCAGCAAGTGCACTTCGCCAACTCACTGCTGCTTACAACGCGCTGCCTTCGATACGCTCAAGCTCCCCAACTCGTGACAGCAGCTTAAGTTCTAAGTCGCGCAATCCTTCCGACCCTTCGCCTAGAGTGGAGATGACCCATCCGCCCCTACCACCACGCCGTGTTTTGACGTCATATTCTGCCGCTGCGATGCACTGGGCGACTAGCACAGCAAGTGGAGCAGGTGCCGGCGATTACGGAGCTAGCGGAGGTGGAGTCTCCGTACAAAATAAAAAGGAAGAGATGTGGAGAAGGCGCTGGGCACGTGCGGAAGGCATCATGAAAAGGGAGGGCGTCACTCTGAAAAGTTGGCGAGTCGGGACAGACGTTATGGATGAGTGTGTAGCGATGGTGGAGGGCAATTTTAGAGAATTGAAACATGAGGAAGGTGGAATGGGCGGCAAGCATCAGGCAATGCACAAAGAGACCAGGTTGAGAAGAGTCTAAACTCCGCAGCATTGGTCGGCCAAGGCAACGGACAAGTAGTACGACATTCTCTCGCTACAATTGCTAGCGCATAGGTCCACCTAGCTTCCCATTCTACCTAGGAAAAGTGATGACCACTGTCGACCTTCTGCCTTTTGGTGGGCCCGCGAGTAGTCATAAAGCTGAGGAGTGATTGCGTTGCAGAAAATGGTTGGTTGGAAGTGTGAAGGACGTGTGTCACGAGCGGCGATGTTGGTCGTTTTCGCGACAGTGACTCGCTCTGGGCTGGCAAATCCTTCAGAGAATTATCTTCCTCCAATTCTATCTCTTCCTCGACTAAATGTGCTTTCTGATCTCGACAGGTTAGCTTTCACGGCGGCCGGCTGGTTTTCACACCACTAGTCAAAACTCACGTAGGTGTAGCTCGGAAGAGCGTCCTCGACGATGTGCTGGTACACCTCCGGTGTATATGGGGCCTGTAAGGTGTGTTGCAGGTACAAGAAATCTTCTTTACTCGCTTGAAGCTTCTCCTGAGACAATTTGACGTCCTGGTGCCTTGCAAGGTCGCTGGCTGGAGAACTATTGCGCTCCGGGAGTACGCCGAGGTCATGAAGGTTGAGGCTGGGTCGCTTAGTGAAGCAACGTAGATCCTCCTCATGGTCAGCGAGGAGGAGAGGTATCTCGAGCTTAAGGCTGCGTATCCGGTGCGAGTCGAGTAGCATTTCGTCTGGCGGTGGTGGTCGGAGATGGGTGGCGAGCAGGTGGAGTTCTGATGTATTCAGTCGGAGCTTTGTTTCTTTGGGCAGGGAGATCGGAGGAGCGATACATGATAGGGAGCTGGGGAGTTCGTCTTGGGTGGTATCGAAGTAAGCAGACAGATCGAGGTCGAGAGCTAAGTGCTCTTTTGCTACGCCATGGTAACGTGCATAATCCAACAGAGATGGTGCAGACGAAGGCATTGTCAGATGGGACGCTATGTGGTGAGGGCGGAAGAGGAGGATTCGAGTTGGAGGTAAAACAGTTCTCTGGGCTTGCAGAACGGCTATTACATGGACATGTTTTGGAGACGACTCTGTTTTGGTGACGCTAAGGAGAGTAATTATGCCAAAAGGACAACCTGGAGGACGCTGATGACAATTTCCACACCTCTGTCTTTTGAACCAGAACGATCGCATGGTTGTGGATATCGGGATTACGCTGTATCGAAACCTCAAGGAGAGCAGGGCAGGACATCGTTGACAAAGGGCCGCCTCGGGCTGGCATCTCGACGATTGGATTGACGGTTGTAGTACTTTGAGCGCTTGACTAGACCTCCACAATATACTGTCGTTTATGAGCCCCAAATGCATCGAGACAAGCGCTCTTGTGGCTAGAAACAAGATTAAGTACCAGATGCAGCTAACATCGCACAAAGACAAGTGATGGAAAAGGTAAGGACGGTGAAGTCAAGCAGGAGCTGAACTTATGCAAGTGTTGGATAGCGAGATGCTAGGGTGCATGTAAGGATGTTACCTTCTGAAGAGGTCGTCGACTTTTTAAGAGCAGGCTTCGCAGGCATGCTGATCAACATGGCTTTCTCCTGGTATTTCACGAAGCTTGATCAGCTCATCTTCAGTGCTTGACCATTGAGTGTTGGAGAGGCCTGCCATTATTAGGCTGATAGGTTTCGGTTAGCCCATCTGTGACATCGACTGGAAGTCCCTAGTGGCCCAATTGTCACCACCTGATTTTGAGACCACAACCTGATTAATCGATATTAGGGACATGGGACTCATATATCCCTATTGTGTAATATCTATAGCTATGAAAGCTATCCGGGGTATATTCTGGGATTAATCTCGCCGTCATTACCGACCTCCTTAATGATATTCTCGAGCTCTCAAAAGAGCTCGTCCTTAATATCCCGCTTTATTTCCGGCTCTTCTACGATCATCTCATAGGCATGCGTCTCATGGGCATACAATTCATGGGCGTGCATCTGACGGGCGTGCATCTGACAGGCGTGCATCTGACGGGCGTGCATCTGACGGGCGTGCATCTCATAGGCGTGCACCTCGTGGGCGTGCATCCCATAGACGTGTATCCCATAGGTGTGCATCTCATTGGGATACACTCTATGGTCATGCACCTCAAAGGCCTGTACTTTATGAACGTGCATCTCATTAGCGTGTACCTCACTGACATGCATCTCATAGGCGTGTACCTCGTGCGCGTCCATCTTATGGACGTGCATCTCATGGGGATACAGTTCACGGTCGTGAACCTCATGAGCGTGCATCTCATGGGCGTGTACCTCCTGAGCGTCCATCTTATGCGTGTATCTCATAGGCGTGTACGTGTATTGTTGTGAATAGGCCACGTTTTGGTTGCTATTCGACAGATAGGGTCCGCCTGGGCCTGCGAGCAGGACGTCTCCGACAGGGTGTCGCCAACGGAGCGTCGCCAGTGAAGCGACAGGGCGCCGCCAGTGAGGCGAGGCAGGGCGCCGCCAGCAAAGCGGGGTGAGCGTCAGGAGTATATAGATCTCTTTTCCCTCCATACACAGTCCCTACAGAATAAGTAGTGCTTCCACAACTAGTGTATGCACACCTGTCTGCTGCGCACAACATACAGCACCCCCAGGCCTTGAGCAGGCCGAGATAGGCCTGAATCGGAAACGCGCAGGCGCAGCTAAGTATAAGCACGGGCGAGAGTATGAGTATGCTGCGTCGACTGGCCTTAGAGATCTATAGCTATATTGGACGTGTTGTCACACAATTTTCTATACGTTTGCGCCATTCCGCCCTCGATAACCGAATGTGTCTGTGAGTGCAGTTTGCCTATCAATTATAGCTGCCCCGACCAGATCTTTCCTGCACCAGATCTTTCCTGCACCAGACCTTTTCTGGCACCAGAACTTTCCTGGCACCAGAGAAATGCTGATACCAGATCTTTCCTTGTACCAGGATTTAGCTGACACCAGAACTTTGCTTGCACCAGAGCTTGGACGTAGTTGCTGCTCCACTGGAAGCGGCTCTATCTTGATGATGATGATCTAGTTCTCGTAATAAATGGAATCTATGATCGCAAAGGGGATTAGAAAATTTGGTAAGACCAGCGCCTCTGTACTTTGGCTGATGTATATTCTGTAGCTAATATACCTAGATCAGACGGATATGCTCTTTCTCCAGTGCTACGTTTGAACGAAACTCTTCTTCCGAAGCGCCATTGATAATCATCATGCCAACCCGAGAAAAAGAACTTTCATGTCGTTCTACAAGCATTAGATAAACAGCTGGGGTTGGTCCTTGACTCGCGGCTAGCAGAACGAATAGGCCATTGGTCATGGTGTAATGCAAATCATCTAGAGATTGATGGGGTTGGCAGAACGTCATGTAGGCTTCCATCCCAGCATATGACCATGTCGTACGCCTTCCAATCCCAAAGGAAATATGCAACATGCGAGTCGCACATACCCAGGCGTCCAGATGTAAAGCGCGACAACCAGAAGGATCTGACAATTGATCATGAAAAGGGGACGCAAAGAAAGAACATAGCTCTTGTATATTCCCGTCTTGAAGCTCGAGTGAGATGTTCAATAGCTGGCATTCTAACAACGGATCGGAAGTCAGACGAGAGACGAGAAAACGAACTTCCCCAGCCCAACCTGTCCAGGACCACGAAGGAAAACCGGAGCGACGTCGATCCTTTTTGCCTACTTCGATGGAAGCATGAGACTTAAGTCCTAGATTGTCAACAACGGCTCGTGTTTGATGAAGGCCTAGTACGAAGGAACGGCCCTCTGGTATGGATTTGTCATGTACCCACAGTAGACCAGCCGTGAAAGATCTGTAGCCCTTATTCTTTTCTTCCGGGTAAACTTGCCGAAATAGAATCAATTGACAAGTAGGGTTCGGTTCAACATCTTCTTCAACCTCTGAGTGGTTTGGGATACGAAACGGTATTCCCCATAGGTGATGAATAGGATTTTCAACAGTCTCGAAATATTTTGCTATCCCAAGAAATGCTCTCAACGAATCATTTTCATTCGACAAATTCTTGGCTGAAAATGCTTCCACATGAAGGAAATATCTTCGTAGATCGGGGGAATATCCAGCGGAGCTTTGAATATCCGGATAAAGCCTTCCGTAATCACCAGAAAATATACCAGAAGTAAGAAGCCCATTGCCTAGGTTGCTTTGACCAAAGATATTGAGTGACAGACTCTCATAACAGTATATACCGTTGCATTCGAAGTAGGCCTGATCATCCATGAGCAGCAGACGACGTCTCGAGAGAACACCTTCTTGATAGGTCCAGCCTCTTGTTGACCACGTCAATTTCGGAATAACATCATGAGGATGTGCCATAGTGGATATGAGCTTAAAATCTCCTACTGTAGCCACTGGTTGGGCCCTTCTAGTTTTTGATCCAATTCCCGGAAGGCCAAAGTTTTGATCGGTTCCAGCTGCGGCAACAATTGTAATCTCAGCGCCCTGATAAATGGCGTCCATTTGATTGATCTGCAGCAATTTATCAACCTCATCGAGCTGATCAATGCAAAGCTGGTCAACCCATAGATACTTCATTCCCAACTTCTTTGTCAGGATTATAGCGTCGGAGATAGTTGCGGTGGTGGATTCTAAACGTCCAGTTGACGGATTCTTAGTGCTCAAGGTTGATGATTTCCCCCAAACATAACTCAACGCGGCATATGAACACGACAGTGGTGCAGACACCACAGACAGCGCATCGCAGTCGATCACTTTAAGGTCTTGAGCCTTTCTTGATTCAATACCGCAGACTAGGCTGTGGTGCGCTTTGCAGCGATCGATCCATTTTCGAGCCCATTGGGCATCGAATTTGGGAGGCACAAGCTGTGCAGAAATTTTGTTGACCTCATTCAGTGATCCGAGTATGCGGCTGCAAAAGATCCGGTGAGAAGGGAACCGGTCAGCCCCTATCGTCACTCCCTTCGAATCGCAAGGTACAACTGCTAAAAAAGCCGTATCATGTTGCTGTGAACGGAGATGGTCATGGAATCTGACCATTTCTGTGTCTCTACCGTATTTGAGAAATGAATAAGCGCATAACTTAAACACCTGAGTCTCTTCATCGAACTCAACTCGCTTTCGGAACTCTTCAGAGGCAGAATGAAAGAGTTCACATACAGGACAGCCGTTGAGCGGGGCTTTGTTGCAGCGGGTACCGAGGGAAGCGATTTGTATACCGCGTATTCGATCCGGATGTAGTGCAAAGTCTCCCGACTCCAGTTTGAGCACACGCTCAAAATCAATTTTGCGACACTCATTGCAGACATTCTTAGAATCACTGGACTCTGCTTTTGCTGAAACATTTCGGCGTCCGCGAACTTGCAAACGAGAAAGCAATAGCTGTGGTGATATTTGAGATGTTTTGGCTTCTGAAAACAACCGACGCTTTCCGCTCGACAAGATAGACGTAGATCTTTTCCACAAATGCTTTGTGGATTGAATAAATGCATGTTGCCGAGTGTCGTCTTCTGCAATGTGAATAGGGACTGTAACAAAGAAATGCTGCTTTTGGATAGGCGAATTCTCGAAGTTGAAATCAAAAGCTTGTCTGTCTGCATTGTTGCGGTCTTCGATTGAAGGGTTCGGCGATATTGAGGTGAACTGCTGCAGCTGCATGATCGTCTCCTCGAAGTTAAGCATACGTCCAGTTCCTTGATCTCGAGATTGAAGCTTGTGCCCTAATTTGTGGATCATCTCTGGTCGATCGGGATGGTTAGTCGGCATAAGATTCACGGCCTCCGAAAATAAACGGAGGCCAGCATTGATATCATCTGCGTGCTGAAGTTGTTGGCCTCGAAGCTCATACATCTCTGCCAGAGCCCCAAACACCATTGGATTCTTCTGCTCTGCCGAACTAGGGATGCATAAGGGCTCCAAAGTTTTAATTGCTGTGTTGAGGTCATCGATATTCCACTCCAGTCCGAGCTGCGTATACTGCGACAAGAACCCGGCTGCTAGGCTTTCTATCGATTCGGTCCAATTTTCATCCTCCTTTGAGGTCAAATCAACAACAATTTGCGCCGTTCGAATCCATTCTTGGAGATCTTCTCTGTCTTTTGACTGCTGATATCGTTGTTGAAATCTATTTCTCAAATTTCCTACTCTCAACGCAATTTTTGGGTGATCTTTGGGAGTCAACTCGACCACTTTTTGACCAATGCACACCGCCTCATCAATATCTGCAGAATGGCCCAACTTTTCATGCCGGAGACGCAGATAGTTTCCAAGATTGTTGAGGCTCATTAGCCAAAGCGGGTCATCTTCCGGAATTGAGTCCACAGCCGCTCGTGCTGCGTTGACCAACTCTTCAAGATCCCCTATGTCATCCGTCTGGTCATGCTGCAACTTTAGAAGTTGGATTAGTGTATCCAGCTGCGTTGACCAGTCGGGTTCCGATGGAGACATCAAAAGAATGACCTCCTTTGTGAACTGAATTGCAATTTTGAGGTCCTCTAATTCCTTCGTGCTTATGCATCGCCAATTTGATACACCTTGTATCAAAGTTTGTGTATTCTTAAGACTCTCTTTTAGGATTTGATGCGTGCTCAACGTAGTCCCGCGGGATTCTTGCGTCAGACACCAACGGCTGCCTTTAAGAACGGTATGCATAGCGTGCTTAAGATCCTGCACATCTCGATTTCGTAAAAATCTTTGCATGAATAGTTCTGCAAGTTGATCCAAGCTGGAACCCAAATACGGATGATCTTCACAGCTTAGATTGACACTTTTTTCTGTTATTCGAATAGCATTCTCGAGATCCTGCAAATCAGTCGTATGCGTGAACCGTTTGCCCAGCAATCGTCCAGCTGTCGACATGGCTATTGGCTTGATGGGATCTTCATCCGGAAGAGCGTTGAGAAATTTCTGAGTGGTGCTAATAGCAAGATCAAGGTCTTGCGCGTCATTAGTCTGTTCGTACCGATCTACCGCAGTAGTGACGTCCTCAATATATACTTCTGGTGATGCCAGAGTTTTTACTGAGGGCCCTATCGGAACCAAACTGGAGACGGTGGGGCCATTTTCAGACCTTTCGACATCTTTATTTGGATCAACAGTATGTGCTCGTGTTCGCGAATCTTGATGTCGGATGTCCTCCATTCCTTCCTTGTTAGGACATTTAAAGTCACACGGACCGGATCTAAGGCCGTTGAGAGTATCTCAGTCGCACAAAAAGACAGATTATGCAGATAGAGATCCGGGAGTATGCAAAAGATGAGAGACAACTGAGCTACTTGCGGAGGCACAGAGGTATGTCCAGCTTATCAGGCCTTCGAAAAAGAAGTCCTGATTATGTTACTGCCATTCTCAGGCAGCTTTCTGCCTTATGCACAGCCTCGATTAGCTCCTCATCTGCACTTTCAGGCTGAAGTCATGAGTGGTAAGACTAAACCAGCCAGCTTTTTCGCGCTTTAAAAGGCGCATTATGTACAGATTTCGAGTGGCTCTGAAGAAAGAAAGAAATTGTCAAGATAGATATGAGCGTGTCATTCGCGTTGAGCGATGAAACTATCACTATGTTGGCCCGGTAGACATGGTACTGTATCGATAGGCTGGGCGGAGGCGTGGGGGCAGTGCAGCTCGTGGACCCGTTCTGGGACGTTTGTCCGGGCGGTGGCTGGTCGCTTAGCTTCCGTTGGCGATGGCCAGGGTGCCCAGACTGCGCCCCGGCGAACAAGTGGCAGGGAAATAATGAAAGCCCATCTTTTGTGTGTTGAGTGCACATGATTTTCCAAGACAGCCCGCCGAGTAGCGAAGGAGCAAAATCCCGATCTGCGGAACTTCTATCTGTATAGCCTCTCGTCTTTCCGCTCATATCACCTCGTATACGAGGGTGAATCTGGCGGTGACAAACTGATCGGCTTCAGACAGACTGGTTGGTCTCCCCTCGGCGTGACACCTGTCAAAGTTGCCCGCTTCCAGTGCCTGCGTACTCACAGGATGGCATCCTTCCAGGGAAATGCTGATACCAGAGAAATGCTGACACCAGAGAAATGCTGACGCTAGATCTTTTCTGGCACCAGATCTTTTTCTGGCACTAGGAAAATGTTGACACCGGATTCGAGTTGATGACTCACGAGTTCACACTTGGCCTAAGTCTGAGCCGCTCAAGTTCCTAAATTAGGTCGTCAGATATTACTACAGCTTGAGTCCCTTACGTGTAGGGATACAATGCCTGGCTCCCTGTTGCTTTCCTTGCACAACACCTGCAGGGCCAAAACAGCACGATAGGTCGAGGTAAGTATAAGGGCAGCCAATACTGCTTTGACCACTGGCCGCCCAGCGTCGTGGTGTGTTGCACGGCCGCTTAGCCGCGTGCGACACATTCTATGATCGTCGATGAAGTCTCGCGTGATCAGAGAATGCACGTCGCCTATAGCCTGCCGGTTGCCGGCCAGCGACAAGGGTTCTTAGAGGCCATCATCCTCGCAAGAAGACAGCGTTCCGGTCTCAGTAAATACAGGTGTTGAAATAGTCGTTCCTGCAGACGTCTTTCGCGCGTTCTTTCCCTCAGGTCAAGATTTTCCAGTTTCACCACGATCCTACCGCAGCTCGTTGCGATGTAAAATCGAAAAAAATCCTTTATCGTTACTAGATCGGGAGCCACCACTCCTTGGTGAAGACAGTGATGTCTGGCATAAGCCTCGTCGGGAGCCGGAAGATCTCGCTGAAGCGCGTGCTTTTGCATTTCTAAGAGGGCCTACCTGGTATGGGACATGTCAGTATCGAAGTTCGTACAAGCCGAGAGACACTGATCCCTTACGACACGTAGCGGTCTAACACCGAATTTTGATTCCTCTTAGTCTTCTCATTGTGTTTCCCGTTATCTCTAGTGCTGTCTTTCTCTCGGTGCGCCCCTCTCTTATAGCCGTTGGATTCGATTCGAGCTTCCAGCTCCTCAGCCGTCGCTTTTCGTTTCGCCATGATGGTAGAGAAGGCGGCCGCTGGGGGAGGGAGGAGGGATGAGGGAGAAGGAGCGGGAAAGGACGCGTTGCTAATCAAACTGCAGACATGACGGAACGGGCTTCAACGCCCTCAAGTATCTGTCTGTCGGATCCACAAGGGCGAGACGAAGAGGTTGCGCAGGAGGGCCCAAAACAGCGTAAGGGAGTCCATTTTGGGACCTATAAATCGGGGGTGAGCGTGCACGCGAGCCCACGAGGCGCTCACCCTGGCTTTGCTGTGCTCAGTGCAGTCTCCATATCAGGCCTTTGGTGAGCATGCCTTGCCTAACATCAGGGTACAGCATCCGTTACTCCTAGAAAGTCAACAATATGTATGATTGACAGCTGCCTTCATGGGTATCATGCTATGTTGGTTATGCAATGCTTCCAAATGCAATCCGAGTCTACCAGTTCAACCGTGAGCCCACTGTCCTATTCACGCTCCCAAGCACCAACTCCTGAACAGCATCCCTAGCGGCCCCCACCCCGTCAGCGACATCATACATGCCCTTCTCGACAGCGCCAAAGATAAATCTGAGCATGGCGATAGGATCTTCTGGCTCTCTGCTGCCATCACGAAGTTCTCTTTCCTTCTGCAGTATCTTCATTTCGACACTCTCCACGAAATCTTCAATCTCCTTCAGGAGTTCTGTATTGGTATTTAACGTATTTCTCATGTCACCAGTCCGCCGTTCGATAAGATCGATCATGTTGGCCGGTCCTCCCACCTCATCTGGGTCTTCTTCGCCTGGCAGAGTTAGATTGCGGGAGCCACCATTCGTTCCTCTGACACTGCGCTGAAGAGTCTGGGGGTGGTTCCACCATCCACTCAATCCACTGCCGCCATAAACGCCACCAGTAATGCTAGCCCCTGGGGCACTGCTTGGTGCTTGATATTGGTTCTGGTATTGTGCCGGCATCTTCAGCCGATCTACACTCCGGAAGCAGACTTTTGTCTCGGCTATGTCTTTCCTCACAACGCCATCTCGCAATCCGACAATCTCCTCTGCATCATTCTCAAGGCCAATCTCGATTTCTTCTAGCTTTTGCGACACGTAGGCTACGTCGTTGGGGAGGTTCGAGCCCGAAGCTGCGATGGAAGGCAAGACATCCGAGACTTCGTTGCATATCTGTATTTGTTGAAGAATGAAGCCGTCAAGGGCGGCAATTTCGGTTTGCAGTTGGTCATTCAGCTGGTCGAATTTTGTCGTTGACCGCAGATGTTCGGCATCGATTTTTGTGCCAGAGGAAGGGTTATTCGTCGAGGTACCGCCCAGGAGAGATGTCCCTAATGTGGGAGCGCCCGTTGTCTGGTTTCCAAAGGTGCTTGGCTGTTGTGTCGATTGAGTAGGTCCGAAGATGGATGGAGCTTGGGTAGTCTTTGGTGCAAATAGCCCACCTGTTTGTCCTGTCGAGGTAGCATTACCAAACAGGCCTCCCGTCCGCGCTGGTTGTGATGATCCACCGCCAAATAAGCCTCCTGACTGCGCCGGTTGTGATGGTCCACTCCCAAATAAGCCTCCTGACTGTGCTGGTTGTGAAGCTCCTCCCCCGAACAAGCCTCCTGACTGGGTAGGCTGCGTATTGGCACCTCCGAACAAGCCACCGCCGGATTGAGATCCACCGAATAGTCCGCCTGATTGTGCTGGTTGCGAGGTTGATGTGCCAAAGAGGCCGCCTGTCTGCGTTGATTGCGACGCACCTCCAAACAACCCTCCGCCTGTCTGGTTTGACTGCGTGGCTCCACCGAAGAGACCACCTGGGGCTTGCGATTGTGAGGAAGTTGATAAGTTGCTGAACATGTTGCCAGGTTGTGAAGGTGCAGAAGAGGGAGCGGTGATTTTGCTATTTGCCCATTCGTTAGCTTCCTCGCGACGTATCTAAGGTCATGCGGTGCTCTGCAAAAATGGGATGTTTTGATCCGTGCAGTCTCCGACAGTATAATTTGGGCGTGATGACGCCCCGTCAAAATACTTCAAGGAATTTTCTGAAGTGGACCATGCAATGCTTTTGGAACAAAAGGGCTTACAGTAGAGGGTTGTTCGCAGCAGATGTGCTGATGCTGAGACCAGGGCCGGACCTTGAGCCAAACATACTGTACTAGGTGTTTGATCGTATTAGTGAACGCATTTGATGAAACCGAACCCCCCAGGAAACGCGGGCCTTTAACACAAGTAGTTCACGCGAAGGAAAAGCTTGTTATGTAAGCAATTACTACGACACAACGCTCATTTCCAGGTCAAAGGCTGCTGTTTTCAGCACCCATTGACACCGTTTTTCGCTCCCCTTGCACCGTGTGGACAACGTGGCTGCGAGCCGCAGTTTCTTGGGCCGTTCGAAGGCATGCAACAAAAAGAGTTGCTGACGGGCCAATTCTAATGACAAAGAGTAAATTGAGATTTATGAGGTCACCTGTAGGAAGCTACGAAGGGGGAAAGGTCATGCGAGAAGTTGACACTGTTGCACACAAATTTCTGCTTATGAAGGGCTCACTTTGCGGGGCTTGTCACCGCCCTCGTCACGACCGTGGCCCAGCTTTGGTTCATCGGCAAATCCACCGTCCAGCACCGCCCTGCGTCCGTGACTGTTCCTGGATGCTCTCTTGGGAGCATGGGCATGGCTTCAGCTCCTTTACCACCAAGCAAACTCATTATCTAAGCGTCTGCAAAATTGTGGGGCTCTGCCATGTCAGCTTTTGGAACGTTGAACGCTATACTGTCTCTGCCGTTTCTTCGCACTGTGACTCTAAGATCGATGGTTTGATCGTCCACGTACCAAGGACACCACCTGGCCCACCAAGACAGAACGGAAGAGCTCTCTTTGACAGTGACATCCACTGCCCGGCCTAGGAATGTTAGCTTCTACAACTACCTCCACGTAGGTAGGTAACGTCTGGCAACATATTATGGCCTGAATCTTTCGCAACAGCCTTGCTAACAGTTCCACAGACCATTTGCGCCTGGACCAAGTAAAAGGATGGCCCTCATTCGTCAATATGGTATGCTCTTGGATGTTGAAGCGAGAAAACAGTCTGCGCGCCACCGCCAAAGAAATTGCATCTCTTTTCTCCAGATTGAAGCGAGATCTACGAAACGACAAGCCACACTTCACGTGCGATGAATGCGCAGTTATCCGAGATGATGAATTCTCGCTGTATTTCGTCTCTACCTTTGGCAGGGTTCTATGGGTCTCGGAGAGCCTGATTGGCAATGAAAGGTGTAAGGTTCCACTCTGCCATTCGCCCGTAAGAGCCAAAAGTCGAAACGAATCTCACAACCTGTGAGATTCACCAGTGGAATACCTAACATGCCGGAGATCGTGACAAAAGGGCCTGATCGGCATGTCTTTTGAGACTTGGCGGTCAAGTCCTTGAGCTTAAATCCTTTCCTTCCGTGCGCCTCGACCTCTCTCTTGGTTTCCAATTGAAGAGGATTCAATGCAGTTCATTTCTCCTAGGTCCAATTTGGAGGCCGAGTGGCTCGTGGAGTGAAGCTTGTAGCTATGATTTTATTATGTGACAACACTGGGGGTCTCATGTCTCATATTTCCTATTCAATGACGACAACTTGTACAGCTCCATTAACCACTGGCAGGGCTACTTTCTCATCACTGCGTGCGGCACGGCTTAGAGTCTTGTTTGTACGTGTTTTCTTTTGAAACATGCGACAAAAGACACCCAAGTCTTTACTCGTCCTCTTTTCGCTCCCTTAACTCTGCGATTCAGCTTGTACAGCCGGTTTAGGAGAATTCTCGATACTGTGTGTCTTTCGGATTCTGTAGGGTTCAAAGAAACTGACCGTTCCAATTCTGGTGAATACTTTCCCCAATCGCTTGGCTCTAAATATGAGACCCTCTTCGCTGTCAAGCAGCAGTGCGAAGCTTTGGAACTCCGGCTCGAGATCGAATTTCGCAGTGCCGGAGAGAATGTCATCACCTCCTTCAGCTTGAACTGGGATGCTGTAAGGACGATTTATCGTCTCTCGATCACGCGGATCGCGGCGGCTCAGGGGGTATAATGGAGCCTATGAGGACGTTATTGATTTTACGTGCTGGGAATAATGCTAAGACTGGTTGCCTCATGAACCAACCGGTTGGTTCACCAATCGGCCTATCTCACCGAGCAACCGAAACAGATGCATGAGACAGGCACTTTGACTTACCTTTAGCTTGATTCAGGATGAACGTACTCTTCCGAAAGGGTCTTTGCCTGCCGGGACGACTTCCACATCGATGCATGTGGCCACAATCTTGTCCCGCTTCAACAGTCCGTATTCAATCTTTGCATCGATTGCTGCCCATGACTATGAAGGTGCGCGATATTCGGACGGAAATTTGACTGGAGATTTTGTAGCTGGCGGCATAGCGGCATCATGCTTCGGGCTGCGGCAAAAATGCGAACGTTCAAAAGAACTCGACAGACCAATAGAGACCATTAGTGAATGGTGACACCCTCCGTGATCGTGGCCACGCCTATGCCAGAGACGCTGCGCAATACGTCTACTCCAAAGCCGGCAAAGCCTACGCCCGTCATCGACCGCAGCGCAACTGATGGCCACGTACAGATCGAGATCCCCCACACTGTGATGCCGCTCGAGGCTTGCTGAAGGCAGTGGGCCCAATTCAGTGGAGGTAAACCTCAACCCAACTCTCGACAGCATCTTTCACGGCCTCACCATTCATAAGCCCCTGGATATAGGCGTCGCCAACAACCAAGAAGCCGCCCTCTGCTCTGGGTCTCAGTATAACCGGCACACTGCACCCCTTTAACAGATAAAGCGCATCGCCAGTCCTCCATCGGGGATGTGCCCACCCAATATGTCCTCTGTCCGTTAGCATCAATCTCATCCCGCTCTCAATCATATACGCCAGGTCTGGCAGTATGAAGTGCTTCACATCCCTTCGCAACAAATATCGTCTCTCCTTTGCTGCCTTCTCTCTGATCATGATGGCTCTGCACGTCCATGTCATCCAATGCGCCCAGCTCTCAATCGTGCGCCCGTGGATTATGAAGCTTCGGTGTTCGTCGATCCAGTCTTGGGTCTTGGGATCGAAGCCTGCGCGGTAGGAGGAGCGCCATATGCGCAACACTTCTGGGAGGTACGCTTTGCGGAACCCTGGGGCGTTGTAACTGTAGCTTGCCATGGAGAGGTCAGCGATGCAGAGGAAGGTGCAGTAGATGGCCCGGAAGGTCTCCTTTTTGGTACCGTAAGGGTTAGGCAGCCGGTCGAAATTCGGAGGCTCGGGCAGCTGTGAGTGTCCATCATCCAGTATCGAACGGCCCGCCGCTTCTACGTGGCCAACTAGCATGCCTTGACAGGTCAGGACTCCATTCCCATAAAGGGGCTCGGAGCTTAGACCGCCCGTTGCATGGATCTTATCGCGAAACAGCGGCGACTCGTCGAATGGCCGGATATCATCGAGCAAGTAGGCAATTTGTCGTCGCAGCTTCATCCCATTCAGAGAATGCCAGCGAGGTGCCCAGGACGGACTTTGACCGGATGTGACTGATGGGTCGTCGCTCCCGCGTCCCAGTAATGGAAGGATGTCTAAATTTCCCTTGCGGAAGATGGCTCCCAAGGCCATTCCACGACAAAGGTCCTCGACTGGCTCTTTGTAGTTCGGCGCTGGGATGTATGTGCTCGCGTCGTTCACTAGGCCAAGGATTCCAAAGACCTTGTCTCTGGGATCTGTAGATCTCGCCGTCCAGCTGCGATAAAGCGCTTCCAACAGCGGTATAGGCTTACTCTGATTGCTTTCTGATATATCACGTCGGAGTTGGAGGAGCCCTTCCAGATTTGGATAAGTGGGCAGCTTAGGAGACTGTGAGACCGGGCCATCTTTGGCGGTCTGAATTGCTCGACAAAAGTCTTGCCAATTTGTTTGCCGTTGGCCGCAATGAATTATGACTACCCTCGCCAGAACAATCTCCTGAATGATCCATACGCGGCTCCAATACTCGCGCTGTAAGAACAGGGATAGGTCGTCGAATGGGGGAGGATCGGTCTCTGTGGTACTGGGCGGGTCACCCCGGGACAATCGCTCTATCAGGTCGAAGGCCCTAGCCGAACTTTCGTCTTCCATGCCAACCCAAGCAATCACCTCCCATGCACGCCGGTAGATAGATCCCATCAGAAATATCTGCTCGTTCTTCTCGTTTATATCTGCTTGGTTAATGCATACCGCATCGATCCAAAGCCGACTGACGCCTTTTGATCGAAGGGAGAACAAGGCATTATAAAGGTTGATGGTGGCCCGGAAAGCTTTGCCGTCCAAGCTGATTTCGCGCGTATCGTCTGCATCGCCCCAAAAATAAGATAGTGCTGTGTATCGGGGAAGGTGGGCCAATGAGACGTGCTCCAGTGTGCACCGAATTTCCGCCAAAGAGTTGTCATCGGGCAAGAGCGTAATAAGACGGATCTCGCTGATAACGGGATTCAAAGGTCGATAATCCATTTCCAGACAAGGCAAGTTGGAATCAAAAGGGAACTCATGTGCACAGGATTATTGAGTCACAGAAAATTTGTGAGAATATCGGAGGGCAAGGACTGACTTTTTGGGCCAGCCCTACGAGGGCTGTTAGGGTGACAGGCTGTGGTTCTAAAAATGGAAGCAGCCCACCTGCCTAGGCGAACAGACCCGATTGCAAGCGTCAGCTCTGTAGAAGCTGCATACTAGCTGGTTTTAGATTGGGTATCGAGTCGACTGATTCAATGAGCAGCCGCCGCTTAACTACTCGATGGACTAAAAGACTTCGCGAGGTTTTAGGTAATGCACGCTTGTTCTGGGGTGGTTTAGCGGCTGCAGGAAAAATAAAGTAAACCGTTTCACCTGTACATAGCGGCCCTCCCATCACAGGATAAGGCTGAGAAGGCCCCCACCTACTCTCCTACGTACTTCAGGCCTGCTGGCGACTACGCGGAGAGGATAGCCTCGAAAGGTTGATGATGATACAAAGGCCTAGGCTATCGCATCTATTCCAGTAGTAGATATTCTTACTATCTTCGTTCTTACAGCGCTTTATTTGCTTTAATACGATACCAAGTACCATGACTGAGTCGCCGTTGAAAATCGTCACGCGCTGTGCCTTCGATCTTTCGCGAGTGTTTCAATGTCTTGGTTCATTTGTTTCGCTTATCCTCAACAGCGTTGGTACGAATTACCACGCATGGTTTATAGGTGATAAGTACTACTCGTGGAATCTAGTAGGTATCCCACAAGATGTCGCCGCCTGGCAGTGGGCTGCGATCGCTGTTTCCTTCGCGAGCTTCGTCTTCCGGTGCATCAAAACGATCATTCGCTACCGATACGGGGCCGTACACTACATCCTCATGTACACGAAGTTCAACCGAGATAGCCTGCACGCCACGGTTACCGCTATTATCGACCTTCTGTTCTGCATCTCTTTCGCGGTATTGGCCTACTTCGCCAGTCAGCCCGTCCTCGGCTTTACTTTCCTCACCGATGATTGCGCCGCCGATGTCACCGAATTCGGCGCGATTGCAGTCAATATCAGTTCAGTATATAATTCTACTCAGAATGTTGCCCCCGATCCTTCAGACATATGCATCGTGTTTAAGGTTATCCCCATACTGTTCATGTTTCTCGCGTGAGTCCCTTCAGCACGCACCTCGCCTTTCCTTTCCCGTGGCTACCTGCTGGCATCGAAGAGCGCTAATATATGTCTACATAGCATTCTATCCGGCACGACCGCTGGCCTACGTCCTTTTTTGAACAATTCACAAGCTAGATCTATATTCGAGCCAGGGACGGTTGTGAGACGCTCCCGGCCCTTCGAGATCCATGGACAAGGGATATCCGGACGAGAAGGCTCGGGCCAGGCTTCGTGATCGGAATAGAATATATCATATTTGGAGGCGAAGGTACTATTCACAAGACCTCTTACGACTCGGTCACGCCGTCGCAGCCGCAACATCTTCTTCCAGGGCCATAGAAAACGCCGTTCCTGGAAGCTAACTCCGAATTGCGGCTCAAGATCCTTTACCCGCGCGATCTCCGAGCACGTTTCCGCGTTCAAAAGATACTTGAAGCGAAAGCAGAGCGCGACCTCCCGTCTCTCCATCACCAGTGGAGACTCGGGGACACTAAATGTTCGTGCAGCTCGTGTGCCGAAGAGCTGGTGGATGATGTGGTTCGCAGGCGACCCGCGATTCTCGGGACCGACTGGAGATCTCAGTGCGAAGGCAGGCTCAGCTCGCTAAACCCCCGAAGCCTTGCGAGCCAGCCCAACCAGCAGCTTCTGATTGCTGTGAGGTATCAAAGGCTCCCCTTGCCCCGGATCGGCTTCAACTGCTTGATAACTACAAGTATGGCATTACTCTCCATCAGGCTTTGCTCACTGTCACATCAACATCGCATCAATCGTATACCTCGTCGCAAACCAATATATCACATCTAAGACTCTCGACAAAGAAAGTACTAGAGCTTGCCAAACGACTGCGGTCGAGGTCAAGCTAATGAATGTAAAGGACAGGAGGTGGGAGCGAATGCATACAAGGCCAGGGAGATGGAATGAACAGCAGACAGCGGGATGAAGAGACGCGAAGAACGAGAGAGGTTCCAGAAGTCGCCCATGGAATACTGTACATAAGTACATAGATGAAGGTTCGGGGCGGCCGACAATGCGGCCATGGCGGTACGAATAGAAAATGCCCTCTACTTCGAGTAGAATGTTGAATTCTGGGACTTTGTTTCGACGTTTGGTATTGCGCTAGTTCTGGCTCTATCGGAAAGCCAGTGTATCCAGCTCGCGTAGCATTAATCATGCGTCTACAAACCGCTTCTCATCGGCTTCGGGGGGCTGAGAAGGATTCTGCTATTTGTTGGAAAGGATGAGAACCCCAAACACTCTCCCATCTACAGACAAAATCAAGGAAACATAAGCGATCAGTTAGATAGTAGTGCCCAAAATAGTAAATTCCATACTACCTTCATGGCGAATACCCTTTGCCGTGTTTCGTGGCGGACCAGGGCTGAATTGCTGTGGATCTGACGAAGCCCCATGTCGCAAAAAACGTAGCAATCCCTGGTCTATTATGTACGGCTACGCTGGGATTCGCCTTGCCCTGCCCCATTTTGGATTGAAGCGAGGTAGATAAGACAGCAAGGTGGCTTGAACTTCATTCAGACACGTTTTGGTTTGGGACAAAGTGATTATCAAAATTCGATACCGTCGTCAAAGGACTCTTCATGATAAATCGGCTTGGAAATGCCGCCAGGACTTTTGCGATCAGAAGCCACAAATGTATCTTGATGGAAAACCGCTTGATTTGCGATTTCGAGCTTGGTAAAGCTTGCATCAATCTATTAAATCGCCATCTGCAGCGCCATCGGCTAGCTTGCAAGAGTACTTGCGAAAAGCCATCCACTTCAGGAAAGTCAGATCCGCATTTTAGAAAGAGTCTACAAACCGACCCAAGTTCGCTTTGCAGCAATAGACTGTAAGCGTGAAGGATGAGCTCATCGAGCTCATCGACATATCCAGTTTTCGTGAAAATCATAAACCGAGAAGCCGCCAACGTTAAGGCACTATCATTCGCCGCCTCTTTCAGACGCGAACAAGCCGTCTATCCATGCTCGCTTTGCGGAATCCGAACACCCAACGATGTCTCCTCATGACTTGTTTTTGGTCCACAACCCGCTGACAGTCTCGTGAATCTTCTTTTCCTGTGCTCTGATCTGATCCTCCGTTTGTCCTCGGGCATTGCTTCGACTGTCAACCTCCATTGCATCGTCATCATGATGGTGCTGCGATGGATCCGTTTGTCCGCTACCGCCTTGTGCCATGCCCTCCAATCCCTCCATAGGCTGCCCTTGATCATCCATCACCTTACTACCATTAACCATTTCATCCTTGGGCTTTGGGTCAACGCTCATGGCGCCGTCCATGTGTCCATGCATCAAGCCTCCGCCTTCTCTCAGCTTGTTGATGGCTCTGACGGTGTCAATAGCTTTGTGCAGAGTTCTCCTTGCGTTAAAATTCTTCTTGACGACTGGTAGCAGGTCTTCGCCATCTCCTTGTGGCTTCTCCGGGCTTGACGGATCCACGGGTTTGATCCATACGTGCTGAAGTGCTTGGTGAGCTGTTATTCGCTGACGTGGATCAACCGTTAGACAACGCTTGATAAATTCGCGAGCATGCTTAGAGACGCCACGCCAATACTCAATCGGTGTGAATGAATAGTCTGCAACAAGAATAGCTTGCATTTCTTCCAGGTTCGAGTCGCGGTCAAAGGGGGTATAGCCACAAAGGAGGAAGTATGTGATGACACCTATGGCCCAGATATCGCTACAGGCTAATGTCAGTTTGGCAGGACGCCGTGTGGAAGGTTGAAACTCACACTGGTTTTCCGTGTCCTGTCTTCTTGAATATCTCCGGGGCCATGTAGCCAGGCGTCCCGCAGGTAGTGGTAAGGACGTGAAATTGTTCCTCGTCCATTATTCTCGACAAGCCAAAGTCTGCTATCAGAAGATCGGCGTTGTCTTCAGGGGTCCGGAACAGGAGATTCTCGGGTTTGAGATCACGGTGCACAATGCCATGATCGTGAAGGTATGCGACTGCGGAAAGAGTGGCACGAATGAGGTCGGCAGCGTCCGTCTCGTAGTAGGAGCCTTTGCGGCAAATACGGTCGAATAGTTCACCACCGAGGGCGAGATCTGTGACAAGGTATACTGCAGCCAAAATGGTCAGGACTGGCCATCCAACCGAAAAGGGGGTTGTGGAGGGTTGGCTGACGCACGATTGTTCATCGTCTCGAAGTAGTCCACCAGTGTGAGGATGTTTTGATGCCCCATAGAGACTCGTTTGAGCACTGCGATCTCATTTCGAACCTAACCAGAGTGTGTCAGTTTCAGCTTGGCCATCGCTCTAGTCCGCAAGACTAACCATATGTTCTCGTCCGGCCATAAGCCTCTTGTTGATAACCTTTGCAGCGTAGTATCGTCCCGTGTCAATGTGGACACACTCTTTCACCACAGAGTATGACCCAGCACCCAATGTCTTTCCAGTCTTATATCGACATGGCTGAACTTGAGGGCGCTGGCCCGCTGGGGGCTGCGACGCCATTTTGGGCGCTCACGCGATGCGCAGTATAAGCTGTTACGGAGTAGGACGTCGGAGTTTGCACAGAATACTCTCTGCTATTTCACGATGATGGTTGGGAAATGCTGTTATCGTACGCTTTGAAATAATCTGAATTGTCGCCAGCTGAACTGGCATGGGAGGTAAGCTTGGGAAGAAGCGGTTTGATTGATTGGTGGGGCTTGTCTCAGCCTTGCTGTGGGGTTTCATCGGCCGGCCGAGGCCGGTCTAGCGCTTGCGCGGGGATGACTGAGGCAAGTCATAGACTGAGTGCTGTCAATACAAAACGGTCGCCTGTCGCTGTCGTGTGTAATGAACTATTCTCCTTCTTCTTCTTTGCTGAGGCTCTGAATGGCATTTTACCATGTGATTATCGTAATCATGACCGCTGCCTATAGGAGTGGGCTGTGTATACGGACTTCTACAGCACCCTGATTGTTCACCACCGCCCACCCGCCAACATTGGCCGATAGGGAGGAGTCGATCCACTCCATCATCCGGTGGGGAGTATGCGGTGAACGTTGAACCAGTGGCATCTGTTGGAAGTTTCTTGTGGCCATTGTCTATGTGACCGGTGGGCGTAGAGCTGGAGCTGGGTCGACAAAAGTGGGTCTAGCGGGTGAAGAGCCCACCAGTGAATTATTTTTGCAAGTACTGGCCAGGTCTTTCAGTGAAATGTGTACCCTGTACACGGCTAACAACAAACCTCCACTTGCACAGGCTTGAACCTGAGCTCTGGCACGATGAAGGCCAAACCCAGTCCGAAAGGTCCCAAGTAAGTCCAGGGGATAGAGCCAAATCAGACTTGGTCGTGTAGTTCGCGCTTGCAAATGCGTGGCCAACAGTCCCCCGATTGATTTCTCATAGTCGTTGCCGTCTGAACACTCGTCGTTAAAGTGAGCATCCGCTGACTTCATAGCCAGATTTGCCGACGATTCCACCGTGACCATCGAAGTGGGCGAAGAAAAGGCCAAGTTTCACATTCACAAGACTTTCCTGTGCGATGCCTCTACCTTTTTCAAGGCCGCGCTAAAGCCCGGCTTTAAGGAGTCAGGAAGCCAGAAGGTCGAATTGCCGGAAGACACCACAGAAACCTTTGAGCTCTTCGTGTCCTGGCTCTACACACAGGAGTACAAGGGAATGGACGAAAACTTATTCAAAACGCGCGGCACGGCCGACCAAGCAGAGCTGGAACGATTTATGAATTTGTTCATCTTTGCAGACAAGGTTGGGGCACAGGGCCTCAAACGGCAAATGGTCGACAAACACTTCAATATCTGTGAGACACCGGGGGTTTATGCCTTTCCTGGAATCCAAGCGATTACCGAGCTGTACAGACAGACGACGCAGACTTGTGCTTTGAGAAGGCTGTGGGTTGCCATGCACGCAGCGGGCAGAGACCCTTTTTCCGATGACGGGTTTCCAGAATACCGAGAGGCTGTAATGAAATATCCAGAACTGGGGGCGGACTTGATATGCGGCTTCTTGACACGGAAACCGCTCGGTGGCGAAGCCAAGGATTTCTACGAGCCTGCCATGTTGAAGGAATAGTGACTACAATGTTGATACTTTGTTGAGGGGTTCGCTCAACTACTTCTCGTCCAGAAGGCTCTGTAACTTCGGGCTGCCCGGAAAGACCTTATTAGGTCAGGAAGTCGCGAGGAAGGCGGTGGCCGGAGCAGAAAATGTTTGGACGCCCTCCTGCTGCATGCGTCGTGCGACCGCATCACCCGTGAGGCGTGATTTGGAAGGGGTGCCTTTTGTATCTAACAGGCTCGTATCACAAAATACCTGCCAAGGCAGCTTTTCTGCTGCTATCATTTCAATGAAATGCCAGGCTGTCTATCTATCCAGCTCCGCCATTCCTGCCACTCGCTATAGGTAGCAGTCGCCTTCAACCCAGTATATCTCACCGTCCTAAAATCCGATACCTCATCCCATGGCTTACCCTTCGCTTCATCGCTTCTCGAACTCCCTCGTAGTATCCTCCTCGCATAGCCACCGCCATGACTAGACCCATCCCAGCCGGCCTTCTTCATCAAGCTCTCTACCGTTTCCTCCTTGTTCCAGCCTTGCTCCACAGCAACGTCAGGCAGATATGTCGCGCCGTGTCTCCGGCTGCGGTGTGTGAAGCTTATTCTGATTCCGTGTCGACCCAGCACCCAGTCCATCGCGTCTTGGCAGGGTTCGAAGCCTGCTAGTAGGGTCAGGGAGCAGGAGAGGGAGGAGAGGAGGGTTGAAGGTATAGGTGAGAACCGCGTGTCTTCGAAGGCGGAGGTGAGGGAGTAGCTTTGCAGGCCCGTTTCAAGGGGCAAGGGGTCGAAGGTCCCGATACAGCCGCGCAGTCTCTTGTCACCGGAGGTACGCGAGATTGTATTCCAGGTTACGAAGAGGGGATAGGATTCTGTGGTGGAGAGGCGGGAGGCGTAGGATGGAAGCGTGCTGGTATTGGAGGCGGAGGAGGCGTTTGTGAGAGCGGATTGTGATGAGTTGACAGAAAAGACGGATGGGGTTGAGGAGTTAGAGGAGCGTGATTCTGGAGTGGGGGCTTGAAGCCGCGAGATGCATTCATGTTGCGGTCGTGGCGAGTGTATTTGTACCGATGACGGCTCTTCTCCGTCTTCTAACTCCTCTTCCTCAATGCTATCTTCGTCTGCTTCTTCATCCTGCATATTCAGGTCGTCGCCCATGTGTTCTGTGTTGTCGCTATGATCAACAGCGCCGGACTTCTTTGGTTTAACCGACGTCCGACTGGCTTCATACTGTGCCCAAAGATCCTCGACTTTTCCAAGTGAAGGCGGCTCTCGACCTTCGAAACTGGCCGAGAGGCATTCGAAACAGTAGAAACAATGCGCCGCTGTAGCCATTGCGAGGAACAACGAAGTTACTGCTCCAGTTCAGCCAGTAGTAGTAGGCGAAGGTCTGGAGCCTTGTTGTGACGTCTGTTCAAGGTGATGGTCGCATGTTTCAGCCTTAAGCACGTCGGGAGAGCTAAGAGGAGGCAGGCCGCATGGGGCAAAATTCAAATGAGTGATTATATGGGTGTAATATGCCGTTACATTGAAATGAACGATGTAAATACCCAGCCACAGCTTAGGTGAGGCAGGCCCAAGCTTGGGCAGAGCAGAGGCCCAGAACACAGCCGACGTCCCGTCGAGGAGCTACAAACTCCGCCGAACTAGTGACGTGCCGTTTGCCAAGCTGTGGGAGTTATTTTCCATCCAGAACCTCCCTAACCAGACCGTTCAAGGCCTGCCACCAAAAATGTGGTAGGGTTCAGCTCCTTCGAAACGGTGGCTGCATGCAACCCATTGAAAGGCCATGTAACTAAGCCTTATCCCGCCTGTCGGCGTTGCCGGCTACATCTGGCGTTCCTGTCGGTAAATGAAACGGAGATGCAAGTGGCCTGCATTCGGCTCTCACACATTTGAAGCATTTTGCTACTAAAAATGCACTTTGTTTAGCGCTACCAAGTCACGATGATGCTGCAGAGACGCCACTCCTTAAAACCTCCTCGTCCGAAATTCAAGCACTGCCCTATATACATTCAGCTTTTGAACTGCGCTCAAGATGACCATGAAGGTCCTTCGATCAGATAATTCTTCCGTAGCATCCTTTGGCCGGGTTTTGATGTTGCTTAATTGGAATGCAGCGCCTGGTGATTCATCGCTTCCTGCGAATCGACCACATCTGGCGACCTCGTTCCACCGAGATTTCCCCTTCTCGATTAGTTCTCAGCAATCTGTAGTCCTCACAACCAGTGCATAAGCCTCGTCTCATTTATGCATAGGTCCCTCCGCGTACGGCATCTATAGTGACTGGAATAACACAATACTCTATGTTGTCTCGGCTCGATTCTTTGATTTCATCTGCGGCAGAACGGAACCGACAGATATCACTGGCGTACACCTCACCACTCCGGCCCCACCGACGTTCAGACGTGCCCTCCGCGTGGTGGTATGTGGGGCACGGCGCCTCGGAGGAACCAACTGACCCCTGCGTGAATCTCTGTTTGCAAGCTACTGCCATGACATTCCGCTCGAACAAGCCCTCTGCTTCGGTTAGGTCTTGCCAACGTAGGGCACAAACATTTAACCACAAAAAGCGGATATACGGGAACAGAAAGGGTCGGCAATAATCATAGGACTGGACCCTGTCAAGAACGTCTACACGCTGACCATGATGTTGTTATATTCCAAAGCTCACTCCCAAGCCTGCCCATATCAGCACACACTTACTGATTGCATCATTTCGACAGGGATAAGTTGAGGACGATGTTCCAGTCCCCGGAAAGTTCGCACTAATTAACCAGCCAAGGAGTGATCCGCGGTCCCATTATTAGGCCACTTTCCCCCCAATTCCGCCGAAAGGGGGTAAGGTGGCTGCGTTAAAAGTTTGGCGCCGTTCAGCCTTACATCCCGCCATCTCCTCAAATGCCCTCTCCCGTCACTCTCTCGAATCTTGCCCCAAAGTGCGATGAAAACCATGATAACTACCAGGCGCGTGGCAGTTTCAGGTATTGTATCGTGTTTCATCCTCTTTTTTCTGCACTTACTCCTCACGCATCCACCGACCGGTTTTCTGGATGGACAAGTAGCTTTAGGCGGAGAAAATCATGAAGAGTCGCCAGAGCCAGAAGGCAAAATTCTGGTCATGGCGAAGAGAGAGACAGAGGACACAGACTGGGTAATGGAGAATTTGCCAGAGTATGGCCTAATTTGTCCTCTGCCTCATATCCCCAACTAAAGCATTTTCAAGCTGGCAACATGCAATATATCACATGGACGACCCGAAATCCGAATTCCATGTCCCAAAGAACAAGGGCCGTGAAAGCATGGCATACTTGACATATTTAATCGACCACTACAATTCTCTTCCCTCCACGATTGCCTTCATTCACAGTCACCGGGATGGATGGCCATCTGCATGGCATACGGATGCTGTTGGCCACGACAATGTCGTCTCACTACGTAATCTTCAGATCCGGTATATTCAGGACCAAGGATACGCCAATCTTCGCTGCATCCATACACCTGGCTGTCCAGACGAGATTCAACCTTTCCGCGAGCCTCCCGATCCGGAAAGAAATGCCGAACAAGCAATGGTCGACGCTTGGACATACGTCTTTGGTAACGCATCAGAAGTCCCTCTAGTAATTGGCGCAGCTTGCTGTAGCCAATTCGCTGTCTCAAGAGCACAAGTGTTGAGGCGACCTGTGCAAGACTACATAAAGCTTCGTGACTGGCTTTTGCAGACGCCTCTGTCCGACGATACGAGCGGGAGAGTGGCTGAATATCTCTGGCATATACTTTTTGGGCGTGAACCTGTCCAGTAGGTCCTTTGAAAGCCTAGGTTCTATTCACTAGCACTGACTTTGTATTTAGCTGTCCTGAAATAGACTATTGTTACTGTCATGTTTACGGGATATGTTGAAGGAAGCTTCAGAATCTGTCTCTGTTGGCGCATGAGCATACCCACAACAGCATGGTTGCTCGCTCAATTTGAGGCATCTGCTTGCAGTCCTCTAGATCAACAATAGTTTATCCTGTCCAGCTATGCCTTTCCAGCTGAGGCATACGAATGTACGAGTGTACGAGTGTACGAGCGTACGAACCTGCAAATAGCCACCGAGACGCGGCCTATTCGCAACACATCGGAGACTAGTTGCAACGACACCATTTGCTTCGTCTTCGTCTACTGCTAGTCGATTTCACAAACTCAGCAGATCACGCTGCAGAACGTGCTCGTCAGAATGGCAATAGCTCAGTGCGACTCGTCCGTGGCTCAAAATATTCGGATGGGATACGACTGCGCAGGAATCGAGAGCTAGGGATTGCGACATTCAGATGTCCCTAATTCGAGATCTCTTGGCTGCTGCGCCCAGTCCGGATGCGACATATCACATGTCACTATCCATGGCTAGTCGTCGTCAAAGCTGGAAAGCCAAAGACAGGGCGACCATACAGCTCTTGCAAAACATGGCACAATGGGCAGCAGCGCCCTCGTCTTCACTTCATATCGTCAAAGCAGGCGTTCGGGCTGAAACAAAGACGAAAGATCTTGCTGCGGTTGTCATCAGCCTCCTACTCACCATAAAACACAAAACCATCTAGTATCTCTCGAGCAACAACGTTCCTGAAAGTCCGGCAAGCATCATGAAAGCCTTGGTATTCCAGGCTTGTCGACAAGTCTCTTGCCTCAACCTTGATGCGCGACTAAGCCTCAGCGTTGGAGATCTTCAGGAAGAGCATACCGAGACCGAATGGCTGGACATCCTGTGTCATATCTTGAAAAAGTTGTCTGGCCAGAAGTGTTTCGTCGTCGTAGAAATGGCGATTCCATATCCCAGGCTTCCTCATCTCTTCCAGCTTCTAGTGGACTCTCTCTCCAATGTTCAGGTCAAGATTCTCGTCATCTTTGAGTTCAGTCAGTGCCCTGAACATGTTTGCTACCGGAAGCGCTCTCTCGATCACAAGTTTCGTCCAGCAGCCTCCCCCCGTAGCTACACGGAAACGCTCCCTGGCTTATAGTCGAGGCAGGAATCCTGCGGACATCCTTCAACAAATTTTAGCTGGATGAGCCGTGTTTCTCTTGTTGAATTCGGCCCTTCCCATTCCAAAATGGACAGTCTTCAGCATCGGTTATCATCTCGAAATCACCGGACACTAGGCAGCAACAAGGACGACCTTTACGTCAACGCTATCGTGTCCCGGCATCGGACAAGTCAATACCAAGCGCACGTCACCTCATTGCCTTTGTCATTGCGGTCGAATCATCAGCTCCGAGAATATGGAGTGTGGGGCCCGTACAGGACGGGCAGTGGCGGTATCTCCGGGGGAGGTCCATACCGCAGAGATTACAGATGAACCTGAAAGACTAGAATAGAATAGTGATCTTTGGATCTGTTAAGTGATTCAAGGCCGTGGTTAGGGGAAATGGCCTCTGCCTTCTGATATCTTGTCAAAGAGCATTACCTACATAACGCATTGCTCTAGACAGAGCTTCCCGCTTACACTGTACGGAGAGCCATCGAGTCTGGCTTAAACTGCCTGGCATGAGTTCGATGCTGGACACTGCAATCAAGAGGCAGAGAGAGGGAAAGGGAGGGGCTAAGGATCTAAAACGGGCTCGTTGTTTACAAAGTTGAACGTTGGCCAGGTTGGGCGCCTGTAGGGGATTTTGATTTAGACCCCTGTCTGCCTAGCGTGGGTGGACCGCCAGATTCGCCGGCCCATCTCACCCAGATGCACAGATTCTCATTGCTTTGCTAACCCTCGACCACGGAACCTGCTGCCCAAGAGTGGCTCGTCTGATGAAAGTAGGACAACTTGGATCAACTATGCATTTCGTAGCAGCGGCGATCCCCCTTTTTTGGTTGCTTGCCACGACTCGCTAAGTTTCAGGTTACGACTTGAGGTTTAAGTGCATTCACCAAGACGCCAGCGCATCACCAAGCCTTTTTTCCTATGACAGACTTAGAGCCTGAAGTTTCGATAAGCCACCACATCGAGAGCAATCAGCCACTGCTGATGTTTACCATCGTTCTGGTCCTCCCGTAGGCAGCCACGTCAAAGGGTGGCTTGTCACGCGAGCTGCTATCCTTCGAGACGTGGCGCATGGCAAAGCCCATCAGCTCGCCTATCGAAAATGTTTAATCTCTGTTCCAAGATTAAACAAAAGCTATGATAGAAGGGGGGGTAGGTTTGTCAAATCTCGGGCCGTACCGTCAAAGTGAGCCTAAGCAAGAGTGCAGCCTCCAAGTGGCCAGGGTGGGAGCGCGAAGAAATAAGCCCAACTGGGGCCTTTAGTCAAGCTCCACACCCTTTTGCACAAAGCCTCATAAAGCGCACATACCCATCCTTTGATGGATGATATCGATCCTAAATGACTCAAGCATCATAGCGCGCAGCAGTGGACAAATCAATCCAATGCGGGCAGAGGTACACCCAATGTCTCGCCTCGAACGCATTTCCTGAGCCGCCGACTTATCTTTAGCCCTGTAAGCTACCAGCATCCCCACACTGACGGTGTGAAAACGGCCCAGATGCTAGCGGTGGATTGACTTCGTCAGGACTTTACAACCGAGATGGCTTCAGTAGCTTATTCACTTTGGCGTCCCACCTCCGAGTTCCTCCATGCTCTCTGCTATGGATGATTCTGCATCTTTGTGCTTTTTCCTCTGGAGTCGGTACAGCCACTCGTTAATCCCTGCTTTCCATTCATTTACCACAGTCGCTATAATCCCTAATACATATTGAACGCGTCTACATCTTCGAAGAATCGGCCAAATCACACCCAAACACGCAGCCATGTCGGGCACTCCAACACCTACCGCAACTTCCCACACAAGTTCAACAACAGCCTCCATAAAATCAACCGTGACCAACTTCGGAACCTGCAAAGCCTCTGTCCCCTCAACCTGCAAAGCAGCAAGTCGCCACCTCCCCCCTTCCCAGGTGCATTGTCAACCCTCCCACTAACCTCCCTCGTCTTTCAATAGCTCTCAACCCCCAAATCCTCAAGCACATACCTCATTACCAGGCCGACAACCAACCGAACCCCCTCAGGTCCCTCCTCCAGCAGCGTCTCCCCCACATCAGCGCTCACCAACGCCTCCGTCAACCACAGCAGCCTCAGCACGGGCGCCAAAGTCGGCGTGGGCGTGGGCGTCGCAGTCGGCGTCGTAGCTCTCCTTGCTCTGCTCGCCTTCCTCGTCGTCTTCTTCCGACGGCGAAGCGCCGCCACAGCCAAAAAGGACAAGGCACTAGAAGGGCGTGCGGAGATCGGAGACTCGACTGAAGGTGTTGCAAGTCCAGCGAACGAAAAGCAGAGTGAGGCGGGCGCGAGTGAGGCGGGCGTGAGTGAGGCGGGCGCCGGTGTGAAAGAAGTGAATTCGTAAAAAGGAAATGGATCGAGTTTTTGCCCCATGTACTGATTAACGAAAGGAGGCGTTTTGGTTTTTTTTTCTTTGCACACTTACGATAAGCCCTGAAGGGAAAAACTTGAACAGCTGCCATGTACAACTATCCAATATGGTGTAAATTAGGGGGAGCTTATATATGCCGGACAGACAGATCTCAGTATGAATGTGTCCTAGATTAATGTACTTAATCGACAGCCAAACAGCAACCATTGCAAAAGAAAGAAGGCTCTGCAGACATTCCAAGCAATAAGTTCTTTCTCAAACATTGGTCTCATTAGTTAACGTCACTGACAGCAACTTTACACGGACGCCAGTTTACACACACACGCAACGACCAGTCTTTTTGGACATGTTTCACCATCATCAATGCTGGATGGTGATCAAACTTTGTATCACAATAACCGCAATGAATAGAGCTTTCTGTTAATATAG